>RCMY010004982.1_pt1 | contig 11329 bp, 12 predicted proteins | sample 2041341 | NCBI WGS metagenome assembly RCMY01 (sample SAMN09708234, study PRJNA481090) | Marine sediment metagenome, whole genome shotgun sequencing project.
ACGAGACCTACCATGTTGTCGGGGTCACGTAGATCGACAAGTCCGTAGCTATTGAATTGGCCCTTAAAGCCTTTCAGCGTACCGCGCGTTACATCTTCCTGAATATGGTAGGTGATCTCGATCATATAACGGCCCGGCTTTCCGGTAACGGTGGTAAGAACACCGAGATCCTTGGTCTGAAAGGCACCGCCATCATCTACGCCGAAATAGTGCTCCATATCCATCTCAAGCCCTGTTTCGGTCTCCCTTTGCGCAGTGATCTTTCCCGCCGCATTGTTCACACTACCGGTCAAGCTCGCTGAGATGATGATGGGTTTACCCTCTCCTTCAGCAAAGAAATTCGGTATTGCCACGCCGCCAATGGCGATGCAGCTGTTTTCCTCAGCGGCGGCCATTGGCGCATGAGCGCCAGCCACTACTATTGGTAAAAGTATTCCCAGTATTGCTTTCTTAAACATGACGATTTCCTCAATGGTTGATACTGATAGTTTTGGTGTTGATGAAATTACTCTGAAGTGTGCTTTCCAAGAGCAACGAGATTTAGCCCTTGGCAATGGCTTCACCTAACTGCTCGTTGGTCATGGCACGTCCATCCATGTTCCACGTGCCGTCAACGGTATGCACGACGTTGGAATAGATGGGATCACAAGGCAGCTTGCCGCCCGCGAGTTCCTCGATGATGTCGGTCACCTTTTGTTCGATACCTTTGGGCAAGGCGCCTTCGCTAAACATCAGTGTTATTGGCATTATCGTCTCCATTGATAGTTGACTAGTGATTTTCCATAACGAACGATATATAATGATCGCTATGTAACGATAGTTATATAACGAACGGTATATGTCAACAAATAAATAACGATCACTATAAAAAATGCAATCATATGAGACACAAAGGTGTAGATAAAGAAGAAACCAGGCGGAAAGTCATCGAGGCTGCCGGCCGCGGTATTCGACAGCATGGCTACACTGGCATTGGCGTCGACGGGCTTGCCAAGGCCGCCGGCGTCACGTCAGGAGCGTTCTACTCGCACTTCGGTTCGAAAGGCGGTGCATTTGATGTTGCGTTGGCTGTTGGCCTCGATGAGGTCATTGACGGGGTCATGAAATTCCAAAACAAGCACGGAGCGGACTGGGTCAAGGCCTTTGCGGAGTACTACCTGAGTAAATCTCACCAAGGTGATCTCGAGAAAGGCTGTGCGATGGCAACGTTAACTCCGGATGTTGTGCGTGCCAGTTCGAAAGTGCATGCGGCCTACGAGAAGAAGATGACGCAGATCGTTGATCTTATGTCATCAGGACTCGCCGGTGGTTCGGATCAGGATCGTCGTGGCAGAGCTTGGGCTTTGCTCGGCATACTAATCGGTGGAATCAATGTTGCTCGTGCGATGAAAAACATCAAGACGTCCGACGAAGTAGCCGACGCTATCATTTTGTCCGCCATCAAGGCAGCGGGCCGAGCGCGTTCTATAGCGCTGGATGCGTCATAGGGCAAGGCGATTACGACCCCTTAGGGTAAAATTGAGCTGGCGTCCACGACGGTGGTGTTTTACCCAAAATCAGCCAAACACTTTGCTGCAATTTTCTGATTACAAACTGATGTCTCCTGTTTTAAAGAAAAAAATTGTTCAAGTTTGCGAACAGAAAATCGAATCGAAAGGCCCGGATTGTCTTTTTACGCATTCTTCAAGAACAAGAATGACCATCCTGAAGAGCTCATGACGGTTGCCATATGGTGGATTCAAGAGCATGGGCTTGACCATTTCGAGAAGGCAGTGAAAATTCGGGAAATGGTTCTGTCAGAAAAATAAATGTTGCGTCAACGTCCGCGTGGGGTAGACAATCATAGGAGGCGGGAGTGCGCTATATTTTTCCTCGACGTCGTACGTATAGAGCGTTACAATTTAGAGTTGCACCTTATTCACCAGTAACGGTCGAGAGGAGCCTGTCGCGGTAAAATCCAGCGGAGTCCCTCGTTATTCGAGTGGTGCAAGCACAGGGTCCTCACTAAAGTCCATAGGAAGTGATTTAACGTGGAACCGGTAGCTGTTCTAATTCATGTGACCGATATCGGTTCCGCGCTGGAATGGTATTGCAAAGCGTTTCCCTCATCTCGAGTACTGATTTCTGAGTTGAATGAGTTGGCAGTATTGGATATGAACGGATTTTCACTGGAACTCGTGAAAGCGGATAGCAAAGTAGCGAATGGAAAGAACGGTAGCGTTTTGTACTGGTCTGTTTCCAGCCTTGATGAAGCCTTGACAAGATTGCTGAGCATGGGTGCAAAGCTCTATCGAGGCCCAATGCTTATCAAAGGTGGTCTTGGGATGTGCCAAGTAGAAGATCCGGATGGAAATTTGATTGGATTACGGGGTAGAATAAATAGTACAGAACAGATCGATGCTTGACTGGTAATCGTAATGCCCTGCCTATGTATCTGCCTATCTCCATCCTGTAATTATAGTAATAGGAAATGTCTTCTGCTCCGTTGTCAAGGTCGATATGAGAGGCGCTGTAATATTGACGGCGCTTAGCGCCAGATTTATCGAAACGCCATAGTAATTGTTTCACGAGCCCTAAGCTACGATTAAGGCTGAGCACAGTCAGATCTGAGCTGAACGTGTCGCTCATAGTGCGTTTCACACGCGCCGGATATTCGCCTGATTTCATGGGAGTATCTAACCTGTCGGGGATACCTCGTGGTTTGCAAACCTTGATTGTTGGTCGTCAGGGTCTAACAGGTAATTTGCATTGGAATCGCCTGTTAAAATATGGACAATGTCTGAATCCGATTACTCGCGGGCCAATGCGTTCATTGCAGGTGTGCCTGCTATGCTTATTTCGACGGCTATGCAAGGTAACATTGTATTGCAAAAGCAATAGACTCCCACCGAAGTCAGCAGAAAGGCCCGTTTATGCGTCCATTGATCTTATTTTTCTGCATCTGCTGGTTGACTGGCAGCCTCATGGCTGCAGAACTGGCAACTCCCAAGGGTGAAATCTTGCTCACTATTTCGGGAAACATAGAACATTCGAACAATAAGGACGTTGCAGAATTCGACCTGGTGATGCTCGAGGAGCTTGAGCAGACTACAATAGTTACGGAAACGCCCTGGACTGAAGCGGTGGCTTCGTTCACAGGGGTCAGACTTAGCGTACTTTTAAATTCGGTGGGTGCTGGATCTTCATCATTCCGTGCCATTGCATTCGACAATTACTGGTATGACATATCCGATGTCGATTTCGAAAAATACCCGGTTATCGTGGCCTATAAGCAGGACGACGCTTACCTGAACGCCCGCAGTCTGGGTCCGCTGTGGATTATTTTTCCTTTTGATGAATACCCGCAATTGTTGACCGAGACCAATAAGGCATCTTGTGTCTGGCACTTGAATGCGATGATAGTCCCGTGAGGCGAATATATCGGCTAAATGTTGTGCTGACTGCCTTGTTGATGTGCGTCGTCGTACTAGTTCTGGTGATGACACGCATCAACGACGCACGAACGAACCTTGCGCTATCAAGCCCGGGTGCATACAACTCTCTACTGCAGAGTAATCGCAATATAGACACGTTTGTAGATGCCCTGCGGGACTATCAGTACAGGCAGAAAAATACCGACAATGAGCAGGAACTGCGCCGTGAATATCAGCGACGCTTCGATATCGTCTGGGCCGGCTTTTCAGTTTTTGAGATAAGATTTCCATCGAGCCCGGTACAGCAGCAACAAGTATCAACACTTATCGATTACTCTGCCGAATACCTTGCTGCAAATGAAGACCGGATGGCGGTCAATTACCAGTTGTCTGATGCAGAGATCGGCGGTTTGATTGCCGGCGCCAGCTCGATTTCCGAAAGCCTGGTCCATATTGGCCATCAGTATTTCATCTATGCCAGTCATCTCAGTGATCAACTGCACGAGAAATTGCACAAGCTATATTTGTGGTTCTGGGTGTGTGCGGTACTGCTCGTGCTTACAGGCTCATTGCTGACTACCATGCTCATCCGGTCGAGCAGGCGATCTGCCGAACTGGTTGAAAAGTCGCACAAGACGCAAGATGAGATGAAAAGACTGATTGACGAGCTGCGCAGTGGCAAACTGGAAAACAAGGCCAAGGACAGTTTCATTGCGGCAGCCAGTCACGACTTGCGTCAACCTTTGCATGCGTTGGGTCTTTTTCTGGGTGCTACTGAAAAACATATTGAGAGTGTGGCTGGCCGACAGGCATTGGCTGAGGCAAAGAATTGCACGGCCGAGTTGAACAAGCTGTTCAACAGTTTACTGGACCTGTCGCGGCTGGATGCCGGCGTAGTCGAGGTCAATAGTGTCAATTTCAAGCTGAATCGACTGCTGGCATTGGTAGAGCAGGAATTCTCGGTTCTTGCGAAGCAGAGTGGGGTGGTCTTCAACGTGTGCAGTAGCCTCCTGTCTGTGCAAAGTGATGCTATTTTGCTAAATCGAGTATTGAGGAATCTGCTGGAAAACGCGTTTACCCATAGCGATGCGAGTGAGATACAAATTCTTTGTGAAAGCAAAGCGGGGACTGTTCAGCTGACGGTGGCTGACAATGGTTGTGGAATTGCTGTTGCAGAACAGGCGCATATCTTCTCGGAGTATTTTCAACTCGATAATCCTGAACGAGATCGCTCCAAGGGTTTGGGGCTGGGTTTGTCGATAGTAAAGCGTCTGTGTGAAATCCTGAATGTCGACATCACTCTGGAGTCTGAAGTTGGGGTTGGAACCCGGTTCCATCTGTATGTGCCTATGGGTATCGCAAATGCGCAGTGGGAAAGAATCCCCGTTGAAGCATCGGTGGGCAGTAGCCGGTCGTTTTCCGGTGCGCTCGTCGCCGTCATTGATGACGAGGCAAACATACGCCGTGGCATGGTTGCCATTCTAGAAAGCTTGAAATTCAATGTGGTTGCTGCGGCATCAGCAAGCTTGATGATCGCTGAACTCAAGGCGTCAGCGTTAACGCCCGATATTCTGGTGGTCGACTACCGACTCCGGGACAATCAGACTGGCGATATGGCTATTCATCTTGTGCGAAAAGCGTTCAATATTGATTTTCCGGCGATGATCATCACTGGAGATACGTCGCCGGGTCGCATGAATGAGGCAGCCAAGAGCGGCTTTGAACTGCTACACAAGCCCGTCGACCCTGTAGAGTTGATGAATCGAATCACAGCACTTCTAGCGACAATCACCCGACCATCTACAGAGGTCAGCTGACGCGTAGCTTCCTGCACTGTGGGCAGGTTACGCACAACCCGTGAAGCGGTCACTTTCGATCGCCGTATGCACTGTTAAGAAATATGCACTATCGGCCATGTTTCGCAAAGTACAAGCTGGGTTCATAATGGCGGGGTCCGACCCTGGTGATCGAAGAGAAACTCCATGCGCTACTTGCCCTTGTTACTGGTCATGCTGACTGTCCCCTTAGGGCGATTGCTAGGCATGACCTATCCGTTTGCCGGTGGAATTTTGTCCGGGGGTGCACTTCTTGCCTCTGTTGTAGGGATATATGATCTGCTGCAGACCAATCGCGCTGTACTGAAAAACTATCCTCTGATTGCACGAATGCGTTTCCTGCTTGAAGGTATCCGCCCGGAGATTCGGCAATATTTTCTTGAAAGCGATCATGATGAAGTGCCCTATTCGAGGGAACAACGAGCTCTGGTTTACAGGCGTGCCAAGGGTATTGAAGGGCTGCGTCCCTTTGGTACGCTGAAAAACGTGAACACGGTGGGGCACGAGTGGATCAACCACTCGATATCACCAACGCATATAGACAGTAGTGACTTCAGAGTCACTATTGGTGGAGAACAGTGCAGGAAACCTTATTCAAGTTCGTTGTTGAATATTTCAGGCATGTCGTTCGGCGCGCTGTCTCCCACAGCCATTGAAGCGTTGAATCGAGGCGCCCACGAAGGCGGCTTTGCGCATACGACCGGAGAAGGATCAATTTCTCGTTATCACCAGAAGCACGGCGGCGATCTGATCTGGCAGATTGGCAGTGGTTACTTTGGTTGCCGCGACACCAACGGCGCGTTTTGCGCAGAAAACTTCAAACTAAGCGCGTCGCAAAGCAGCGTGCGTATGATCGAAATCAAGCTGTCCCAGGGAGCCAAGCCTGGACATGGAGGAATTCTGCCGGCCTCCAAGGTCACCATGGCGATCGCCGAGGCTCGCGGAGTTGTCGTTGGTGTCGACTGCATCAGTCCAGCCAGCCACAGTGCATTTCGCACACCGATTGAACTCATGGCATTCATCAGGGAACTTCGGGAACTCTCTGGAGGAAAGCCTGTTGGTATCAAGCTGTGTGTCGGTCACCCTTGGGAATTCTTTGCTATTGCCAAAGCCATGCTCGAAACAGGCACTTGTCCCGATTTCATCACTGTCGATGGCTCAGAGGGTGGCACCGGAGCGGCGCCCGTGGAGTTTGCCGATCATATCGGAGCGCCGCTGCGTGAAGGATTGATGCTGGTGCACAACACCCTTTTGGGTCTCGGGCTTCGGGACAAAGTGACGATCGTGGCTTCGGGTAAGCTGGTCAGTGCTTTTGACATAGCCCGTGTCCTGGCATTGGGTGCCGACGCTTGCAACATGGCTCGAGGTTTCATGTTTGCGATAGGCTGTATCCAGGCTCAGGTTTGCCATACGGGCAAATGTCCTACTGGTGTCACCTCTCAGGATCCCAGACGGTACAAGGCACTTAATGTCGACAGGAAATATCAGCGAGTGGCTAATTTTCATGGCAACACACTATCTGCGCTGAAGGAGACCATCGAAGCTTGTGGTCTTATGCAACCCGGGCAATTCACAGCGCACCACCTGATGATCCGCATCAACAGTCGCGAGGTGCGCTCAGCAGCCAGTCAGTATGAGTGGTTGGATGATGGGGAGTTGCTGAATGAGACTAACGATCACCCTGCATTCACCAAATTCTGGGACAAGGCGCGTTCGGACAGTTTTTCGGCAGTGCTTTGATCCCGCCTTGCGTGCGTTCAGTCAATCCAGGTGCCTGATCTGGTGCTTACTGGAAAAGACGGTCCTGCTATCGGGTTGATCTGACTGTTCCCGATGTATTTGCCCAGCAATTTGTCGATACTGTTGGAAATGGCTTATGGTGGGAGCAATAGCTTGCTCAGTAGCCGCAAACATGCTGCCGCGGCGGCGGCATGAATCTAAACACTTCACGTGTCAAGAAGATCCCGAAGCCTCATCGGAACACAGCAATAGTAGCAACTGATTTGTCACCCGAATCAGTGCGCCAACTAACTCCTCGTTGACGTCAAACACACCTTCATATTCAGCACTGTTGCGCTTATTGTGGGCTGCACTTAATACTCGCCATTGCGCTGGTGGCAACCCAACTGTGTGTTCTAAACACTGAAATACCAAAAACCGATTCACACTTCTATATCCAGATTTTCTCAATGCAGCAAGCGCCAAGGAATGCGCAGAATTGTAGGCCAGATCAAATCGGGACTCGATACTCAGATCTGTGTTCTCTGCGTCAACTAATCGAACCTTCCCTGATTCCACCAGTGCTTCAATTTCATCCTGATTGCTCGGCTCTTGGTGAAGCTGTTTAATTTTTACCAGCGCATCAAGCCTTTTGTTACCCATCTATCGATCCAACCAATTCAATAATCGGTGAAGAAAGTACCTTCCCAAGAAATCCTTTTCTGATTTTGCTTTTTGTAGAGAACTCAGAGCTTTTGTACAACGTTGGGTTAACCTCCCTGCCCAATTCTGATTGCAAAGGCGATAACACAAGGAAAAGATCTTCGAGTATAAGTTCGTCCGAAACTACCATGAGATCAATATCACTACGAGCGGTATCAGTGCCGTTTGCAATTGACCCATATACGAACGCGTAAATTATTTTTTCGCTAATAGGTTTCAGAGCATTTACTAGTGGCTGGTTCAATCCAACAGTCTTTTTAACAATTGCACTGAGCTCTTTAAATATAGGCGAATTCGGATTTGCCTGGAAGTGTTTTTGGTTACCTATATGGGTGCTAGTAACTATGCCAGTTTGCTCCAGCCGGTTCAGCTCCCGCTGCACGGCACCTCGACCAATATCGGCGAAACGCACAATCTCAGACAAATAGAAACTCCGATCTGGCTGCCCAAACAAAAGGCCTAGAATTCGCTGCTGGGCTGTTGTAAATAGCGCATCAGCAAGTGAATATTTTCCAGCAGAGTCGTTTACGGAATTTTTAACCAAGTGCCTCTAATCTCGCAATGTAAGTTTGGCGTGTATGCACATAATATACCCTAAATGGGTACTTTCATACCCTTATTAAGTACGTATATACACATTAAGGGTACGTTTTTCTTGGCAAGAGACTACATGCAATGCTTGCGAAATAGCCACCCTCCTCCATAGACAGCAATTCCTAGTACTTACAGCAAGGCGAACAAAATGCCAAAGCGAACAGGCCGCGCAGGTGCAATCCAATGCGGTATCGAGTTTGGCGTCTCTTTGGTGCAGTCATCCATTGAGTAGCTATCCGTCTGCTGGAAGCACAAAGCAGCCGATCATTACCACAGCGAATTATGAATATCATAATTTATACAGTGGCGCATTAAGCAAGACGCTGGAGGCTTGGTTGATGGATCAATGCGGTACAAATTCGAACGCTTTAATCTGGTATACATTGCTGGAATAAACAGAGCGACAACAATTGTGATCAAACAAGGAGACCTCTTTTTCTTGAGGTCTCGGCGTGGAGAAAACCTTTGGTCCTCACAGACAGTAACTATCAGATCAAAACCCGACTTTTGCTTTTAATCAAAATAGGATGATCAAGACTTGGAATTAGCAACTCGCTAATGATGAAATTAATTCACAACAAAGGACGTTTTTTACTCTATCTGTGCCTAATCTTCTCCGGACCTGAGATGATCACAAACCGCGGACTTTAGATGGTCCCGGTCCTACGTTGATGGTGACTGGCGGATTCAAAACGTTGGATCAAGCGGTGCACGCGATCGCCAGTGGCAGTACAGATCTGGTTGGACTTGCTCGTGCGCTGGTTCTTGATCCCAATTTACCGAGCCATTGGCTGGCCAATCAATCGGGTAAACCCTCGTTTCCAAAATTCGCTTCACCCCCAGAAGGTGGCATTACGGCTTGGTATACGATGCGCATGACAGACCTTGGTCAAGACCGCGAAACTGATGAATTTTCTGACTTGGAATTAACCGTCAGAATTTACGAGAAGCGTGACGAGGAACGTGTTGTAGCCTGGAATGATTGTTATCGACAGTGATTGGATCTGGATCAGTTCGGAGAAAGTGCGTTAAGTGAATCGAGCCTCTGTTGAGACTGTCCTGCATAGGCACTGCTGCCGTGTTGCTCAACCACGTATTGGTAGCTGAGAGCTGCTTCCTCGTGTCGGCCCAGGCCTTCCAGTGACTGTGCTCGCAAATAATGGAGCTTTGCAGTATCTGCTTCCGATAGATCACCGAAGGATTCTGCAATGTCAGTGTTTTCCAGCGCTTCGGCATAGTGATTACTATTCAAGGCGTTTTGAGCCTCAACCATAGCGCCGCTCTTCACCATGTTGCCACAGCTCATCAGCAGGGCAGACATGGACAGCATCAAAATTACTTTCATGATAATTCGCTCTCAGTTTGGGAGTTATTGGAATGTTGCGACCCAAGGGCTGCGGTTATGGTTTTTGGAAAAGATTGCCGTTTTGAAAAAAGCAACCGGTAGATCCAGAGCAGGGCGACGATCACGACGAGAAGTTGCGGAATCGACAAGACAGGATTTCCACGTACCGATTCCGGAAATACGATGGATCCAGGGCCTGTGAAGAGGGTCGAGGTTGCAAAAAACAGCGCACCGCTCATCCGCCATATATGTCTGACAATCCTATGCTTGCCACAAAGTCCACGCAGCCTGAGGTTATTGACATCGAGAAGCATGGCAATGAACGCTAGAGCAGCGAAGAAAAAGTAAGCCTCCTGAGGCGGTAGATTATCTCCTTCGCTCGGGTAGTTGACCGCATCATATCCCATGATCAGGCCCGCAATCGAGATGCACAGTGCGACCACAGGTGCCGCAATGTCTAGTGCGGCAAGCAGGTGTTCAGGTCGACGAATAGTGGACCAGGCCGATACCACCAAATAGGTAATAAAGAATACAAACAGAATTCCTAATGACGATACGCTACCGGGTGCGAACAACGCTCCAGCGGCGACAACAGGCCCCATCAATAGCATCGAGCCTACGAACAACCTGCCAGCCAATTTGTGCTGGGAGGAACCTTTGCTGAGCAAAAGCGCCATCGCTCCGCTACATACAACCGCTGAGCCAGTCAGCGCGTGCGCTGCCATAACAAATGACATCTCCAAGAAACTGATCTACCCACTGCAATTGATTATCTTATTCTAATCATGCTAAAAGTTATAAGCAATACGCATAAACCGTTCATCAAGTATGCAAAAACGCATGAATTGGAATTCAGTACAGTTCGACTGGAATCGGGCGAGGGCATTTCTGGTCACCGCAGAGGAGGGATCACTATCTGCGGCAGGTCGCGCACTTGGAATGACTCAACCGACAGTGGGCCGTCAAGTTGCTGCACTAGAGAAAGAACTGGATGTCATTCTGTTTGACCGGATTGGCAAACAGCTCTTATTGACACCTAGTGGTCTTGAATTGGTTGACTACGTGCGGCAGATGTCCGACGCCGCTACGCGGGTGTCAATGGCGGCTAGTGGACAATCCCGGCAGCTGGATGGCGAAGTTTGCATTACCGCGATTGACTCCATCGCGGCGCTCTGTTTACCTCCGATAATTCAGAAAATACGAAAGTGTTATCCAGGGATTTCCATTGAAATTCTTGCATCCAATGAGCTTAGTAATCTTGGTCGACGAGAGGCGGATATCGCTGTGCGAAATGTTCAGCCAACTCACCCGGACCTTGTCGCCAAGAAAATCTGCGATGTCGCAGCGCGTCTTTATGGTGCTACAGAATATCTCGACAACCTGGGTCGTCCTGTAACCATTGAGAAACTCAACAAAGCTGAATTCACAGGATTCAGTCGAAGCGATGGAATGATCAGCACGATGCAAGACTTTGGCTTGACAGTGACCCAGGATAATTTGTCGGTGATCTCTGAAAACCATCTGGTTCAGTGGGAGATTACGAAGCAGGGTATCGCCCTTGGAATGATGATGGAAGTCATCGGTGACAGAGAGCCACTGGTTGAGCGCGTGCTTCCCGACGCTGATGCCATCGTATTTCCAATCTGGTTGGTTGCTCATCAGCAACTCAAGAGCAGTAAGCGTATTCGTGCTGTGTTTGA
>RCMY010004983.1_pt1 | contig 11327 bp, 6 predicted proteins | sample 2041341 | NCBI WGS metagenome assembly RCMY01 (sample SAMN09708234, study PRJNA481090) | Marine sediment metagenome, whole genome shotgun sequencing project.
TGTACAACAGAGCCGTACAGGAGTGCCTTTGACAATGCCATTAAAAGGTTTCACAGCATGGGTTATAAGACGATAGAGGAACCTAACTGCAGGTGCGACAGTGGCATAGGCATCAGCAATACACCTAAGAAGTGCGCAGAAGAGCTGAACGAGAGCTATGCTTCTGCTGACAGTGATGTGCTTATATCCTGTGGTGGTGGCGAGCTGATGTGCGAGGTAGTGCCTTATATTGATTTTGAGCGCGTGAAGCAGTCAAAGCCGAAATGGTACATGGGCTATTCCGACAACACGAATTTCACATTTTTGGAGGCTACTATTGCAGATACAGCAGGTATTTACGGACCGTGTGCGGGCAGCTTTGGCATGGAGGTGTGGCATGAGTCACTTACCGATGCATTTAATCTGCTTTGTGGCAGGAAGCTTTCATTTACCAATTACCCTATGTGGGAGAAGGAATCGATAAAGGATGAGAATGCTCCGTTTGTGGGCTACAACCTGACTGAAAAGTCGTGTATCAGCTCTATTCCTGCGGTGGCAAAGGAAAGCAGGCTTACCATGAGAGGCAGGCTGCTTGGTGGCTGCATGGATTGTCTTATCAATCTGCTTGGTACATCGTTTGACCATGTAAGGGAATTTAATGAGCGCTACAGTAATGATGGTATCATATGGTTCCTTGAGGCCTGTGACCTTAATGTGATGGGCATGAGAAGGGCTATGTGGCAGATGAAAAATGCAGGATGGTTTTCAAATGTAAAGGGCTTTCTTATCGGACGCCCGGCGCACTTCGGAGAGGAAATGTTTGGCATAGACCACAGACAGGCGCTTTCATCACTGCTTAGAGAGTTTAATGTGCCAATCATCATGGATCTGGATATAGGTCATATGTCGCCGATGATGCCTGTGGTATGCGGAAGCATGGCAGATGTCAGCTTCGACGGAAGCAACTTTACAATTTCGTATGATATAGAGCAGTAGATTGGAGGAAAAATGATTAGATTAATAAAGAAAAAAGCAAAGAGTATTGTATGTAGCGTGCTTGTTGCGGTGACATTGTTTACAATGAATCCGGCTGTATTTGCAACAGAGACAGCTACGCAGACTGATACAGTTTCAAGCGTTGATGTATCAGGCGGTGACAGCAGTGACGCAGCTGATAAGAGTAACACAGACAGTACTGCAGACAGCACAACGACAGCCGGCAGTGAGGCAAACGACAAGGTGACCATCAGCAATAATGATAAGCCATACTTAAGTCTTGGAGCAGACCTCACACCGGATCAGAGAGCGACAGTGCTTGGATTTATGGGAATCGAGCTCACTGATCTGGACAAATACGATGTGGTCTATGTAAATAATGATGAGGAGCACAAGTACCTCGATTCATACATCAGCAAGAGCGAGATTGGCACAAGGTCACTTTCCTCAGTACTCATTACAGAGGATAAAAAGGGTGCGGGTCTTAGTGTTTCCACGCACAATATCAATTACTGTACGGTAGGAATGTACAAGAATGCGCTTGCCACAGCAGGCATAGCTGATGCTAAAATCATAGTGGCAGGCCCTTTCCCTATTTCCGGAACGGCAGCACTTGTAGGCACACTAAAGGCATACGAGGAGATGACAGGCAAGAAGCTTGACGACAAGGTGACAGACGCAGCGATGGATGAGCTTGTCACAACAGGAGAGCTCAACAAGAGCATTGACGGCGATTCGCAGGATATCGAGGCAATGATTGCAGACCTAAAGAAGCAGCTTGCCGATGGAAGGCTCAAGGATGAGAGCCAGATAAAGGATGCGATAAAGGAGGCTGCAAAGGATTACGACCTGAAGCTTTCTGATGATGATATTGCAAAGCTTACATCTCTTTTAATGAAGCTAAAGGATGCCAATATCGACTGGGATTCAGTCATCAACCAGGCACAGGACTGGGCATCAAAGCTTGGCGATAAGATAAACGACCCGGGCTTCTGGGAAAAGCTTGGTAACTTTTTCATGGATTTATGGGATAAGATAAAATCCCTGTTCAGCTAGAAAAGCTACAGGAGACAGTAAGAATAAGCAGAATATGAATCAGGCAACTCCCTGAAACGTAAGCATGAGCTGCACGTTTCAGGGAGTTTTTTATCATTAATAAAAAAATAATAAATTTCTGCCGAATACATTGATACAAAGGTCATATTCTATTATAATTAAATGGATAATGGATTAATGTAAACAATGCACATAAGAAAGATGGGATTTGATGATAAAGATAAATAAATTTCTGGCAGCCTCTGTCGTAACATTGTCATTAGCTGCATGTGACCTGGCACCATACAGCAGCATAGCAGTCTATGCGGATCAGGCGGCTAAGGTTGTGTGTGATGAGAGATACTGGGTAGCGGCGAGAAGCGGACCGGGAACAGAGTATGAGCTGGAGCACAAGCTTTCAAACGGCAAGGATATTACTATTCTTGAGCAGACCACAGGTGCAGACGGCAAGGTGTGGTACAAGGCAAAGTACAATCTGGCAGCAAATAACGAGGAGTGTGTCAGCTATATAAGGTCTGATTTTGTATCAGCAGGTACCGGCACAGCTGCATCAGACAATGCGCAGACAGGGGATGCTTCGGCAGACACCGGCAATGCGGATGCCATACAGCAGAATAATGAGGAGCAGCTTGCCCTTGCAACCGCATCGGGAGCATATGCTACAGGTACGATTACAGGTGGCAATGTGTATGTCCGCAATGCAGCAGGCACATCCGGCACTACCAAGGTTGTCTCACTCAACTGGAACCATCAGGTTGACATAATTGGAGAGACCAGGGTAAACGGTGTGGTCTGGTACAATGTCAAGGGTACTTTAAACGGCAAGGCATTTACGGGCTGGACTATCAGTACATACATAAAGGTGACATACAATAATAGCGGAGACAATACTGATTTTGTCACGGCTATGAAGAATGCAGGCTTTCCTGACAGCTATATTCCAAACCTTACAGCTCTTCACAATAAGTATCCAAGCTGGACATTTGAGGCTGTAAATACAGGTTTGAATTGGGATACGGTGATTGAAAATGAAAGTGTAAACGGACTTAATCTGGTATCCAAATCAGCAGACAATGCCAAGAAATCCACAGCTGCCGGAGCATATAACTGGTCAACAAATACGTGGGTTGAGTACGAACCGGGATGGGTGTCAGCAAGCAGTGCCTATATTGCTTATCTCATGGATCCAAGGAATTTTCTTGATGAGACCAATATTTTTCAGTTTCAGAGTCTGGCATACAGTCCGAATGAGGCACTTGAAGGTGTCAAGTCCATAGTAAAAGGCACATTTATGGAGGGAACAAAGACCTATTCCAACAATGGCGAGAAAATCAATTATGCAAGCACATTCATGGATGTGGCAAAGAGCAGTGGAGTAAGTGCATACCATATAGCATCGCGTATAAAGCAGGAGCAGGGACAAAAGGGAACGAGCCCTCTTATTTCGGGTACATATTCCGGATACGAAGGATATTATAATTATTTTAATTTTAGTGCAACCGGAAACACGAAGGATAAGATTTATAAAAATGGTCTGTCTTTTGCCAAGAAGCAGGGCTGGAATACAAGAGTAAAGTCCATAAGCGGCGGAGCTGTAAAGGTGGGCAGCAATTATATAAATAAGGGTCAAAATACACTGTATTTTGAGAAGTTTAATGTAGTAAATACAAGCTCGCTGTATTTCCATCAGTACATGGGCAATGCCACAGCGGCTCTTACTGAGGGACAGAGTCTGGCTAAAGGATATTCAGACAAGAATCAGGCTTTTGTATTTAAAATACCTGTATACAACAATATGCCATCGTCAGCAGTGGGCTTCGATAAAGCTGGCGATACCAATAACTATCTGCAGTCGCTTGCGATAAGCGGTGTAACACTCACACCGGCCTTCAATGGAGCGACAACAAGCTATTCAGCAGTTGTTTCAAATGCTATAAGCTCAGTGACTGTTTCGGCAGATGCAGTTTCAGGAAACAGTGGTGTTTCAGGCACAGGAAGCTATTCGCTTGCTGTCGGAAATAATACAATTAAGGTAAAATGCAAGTCGCAAAGCGGTGATACAAGAACATACACTATCAATATAAACAGGCAGGCGGCATCTGTAAATAATGCAGGTGGCAATAATAATCAGAACAATAATAACCAAAATAATACAGATGTAAACATAACATCAGGTAAATACAGTATAGGTACTTATATTACAGGCATTGAGCCTGGAACCGGTGCAGCTGATTTTGTGAAGAATATAGCAGTATCAGCATCAGGTACTGTAAAGCTTCTGACAAGCTCAGGCTCAGAAAACAGCGGAAAGATTGCAACAGGCAATAAAGTGGCTGTTTATGATGCTTCAGGTAATCTGAAAAAGACATACGATATTGTTATATATGGAGATATCAATGGTGATGGTGCTGTAAATGCTCTTGATATGATTAAGCTCAACAGACATATCTTAGGAAAGGGAACACTCACAGGTGCTTATCTGGAGGCAGCTGATGCTAACAGAAAGGGTGATGGTGGAAATGCCCTTGATATGATAATCATGAACAGACACATACTGGGCAAATCAAAGATATCGCAGAATTAGAAATGTGAGGAAAGATATGAAGAAATTATTTGGATGTATATTATCACTTGTTGTGGCGGTGATGCTTGTTTTCACACCTGCCGAGCATGTATATGCGCAGGGACTTGGTCTCAGTGTCAGCTCAAGCTCTGTAGCTGTTGGAAAAACAGTTAAGGTGACTGTTTCCATGCCGTCTGGATATTTTGGTACTGTAGTTATCTCAAGCTCTGACGAGGGAGTACTGAGTAACGGAGGAGATGGTGTGGCCAATATTGGTGACGCCGCAGGATATCCCACATCGCAGTCATTTTCATTTACGGCGAAGGCTGCAGGAAGCTGCACTATAAAGGCATATTGTACAGTTGTAGGAGATGCAGAGGGCAACGATGCCGGAGGTACAATTACCGGTGCCAGCACGAAGGTGACGGTAAAAAGTGCTTCATCAAACAATGATTCAAACAGCAACAAGGATAACAAGGACAATTCCGGCAGCAATACCGGCAATGACAACAATGCAAATAAAGATAATGAAAACAAAGAGGAAAAGAAATCCTCAAACGCATCTCTTGGTTCGCTTGTTATCTCAGCAGGTATGCTTTCCCCTGAGTTTTCTGCTGCGACAAAGGATTACACAGCTACAGTAGATTACAGCTGTTCAAGCCTTGCGGTTACAGCAAATCCGGCTGATTCCAAGGCGAGTGTGACATCGGTCACAGGCAATGATTCACTTGAGGTTGGAGAGAATACGGTCAGCGTTGTTGTGACAGCAGAGGACGGCAGCACAAGCACATACAATATAGTTGTTACCAGAAGAGCCGAGGATGATCCGGAGAATGCAGATAAGCAGGATAACTGGAAGAAGTTCGATATAAATGGCACAGAGTGGACTATGGTAAATGACATTCCGGAGGATGTTGTTCCTGAAGGCTTTGAGCACTCAAAGACAGTGATTGACGGACTTGAATACAATACCCTTCATGGCACCTTCGGTGATATCACGCTTGTGTATTTACAGTCGGAAAGCGGCAATGGGCTTTTTGTATATGATGCTGCCCAAAATGCAGCGTATGAGTATGTCCGTATCAATTCCGAGTCACATTTTATCGTGGTTTTACTGCCTAAGGTGGATGATGTACCTGAGGGATATAATGAGATATCGCTCTCCATAGAGGGCAAGGGTGTGGCAACAGCCTACCAGACCAAAGCCGAAAAAACCGATGATCAGACAAAGGATTTTTACCTCGTATATGCCATGAATGACAATGGTGAGAGTGGCTGGTACACATATGATAGCGTAGATGGCACATATATGAGGACCGAGCTCAGCACACCTACAGTGGCACAGGAGGAAAACGATGCGGTAAAGAGTGAGCTTGTTCCGGGAATTGCCAATAAATATCTTGTTTTAGCTGCAATACTGGTTCTTATTATCATTATTCTGTTACTGTTGCTTATTGTATCAGCTGTGAAAAACAGAAAATATAAGGCAATGGACTATCATGATGACGATGATGATGTAGATGATGCAGCAGAAGATGTATCAAATGAAGCTTTGGAAGAAACAACTGATGAAACTGCGGACGAGATAGCAGATGAGCTGGAAGAAGAGGTTACAGAAGAGCCGTTAGATGAAGTGGCAGAAGAAGCTGCAGAAGAGTCGGTGGATGAAGTGGCAGAAGAAGCTGCAGAAGAGTCGGTGGATGAAGTGGCAGGAGAAGCTGCAGAAGAGTCGGCAGGGGAAGCCGCAGAAGAAACAGCAGATGAAGCTGTAGAAGAGCCGGCAGATGAAGTCGCAGAAGAAACAGCGGAAGATGCTGCAGATGAGCAAAAGATGGCTACGGATGAAAATATATCAAATGCATCCTATGTCGGAAGAACCGTAGAAATTACACCTGATTCTAAGAAAGCTGTTGAGAATGAAAACTCTGAGTTTGATTTAAAAGACGATTCAAGGCAGGAAAACGTTTCTGACACAGAAAACGATGCTGATGAGGATGCTTTAAAGAATCAGCTTCAAATGGCACTTGATGGCTTTGTCAATGAGGGAAATAAGCCGTCTGAGACTATAGACAGCAGTGCAAAGGATGATAATGAAGATGACAGCGAAGATGATGATTTGCAGTTCATCGACTTAAATTAGTGAATATGACTGGAGGATATGACTTGAAACCATATACAAGTAAGGCTAAAAAAGCAATAGATTTGGCTGCACGTATATCAAAGAAAATGAATTACAGCTATGTTGGAACAGAGCACATACTGGCTGGCCTTATAAAAGAGGGCACCGGTGTGGCAGCTGAGGTTCTAACAGCCTGCAATGTGGAATATGATAAGCTTATTTCGATGATTGAAGACCTGATTTCACCGGGGGATAACATCGAAGTGATGGACAGGGATGGCTATTCACCAAGGACACAGAGAGTATTGGAGCGTGCATCGGAGGAAGCCGATAGATTTGAGTGCAATGAGATAGGTACAGAACACTTGCTGATGGCTATAGTACTGCAGGGAGACTGTGCAGCTGCAAGACTTTTAAACACCATGGGTGTTAACAGTCAGAAGATGTTTATAGATATTCTTGGTGCGATGGGTGAGGATCCGTCTGCATACAGGGATCTGATGAAAAGCTACAGTACATCATACAATTCTGCGACTCCTGTATTAGATCAGTATTCCAGAGATTTGACAGATATGGCAGAGGCAGGGCTTCTTGACCCTGTTATAGGCAGAAAAAAGGAGATGGAGCGCGTTATCCAGATACTTTGCCGCCGTGGCAAAAACAATCCATGTCTGATTGGAGAGCCGGGAGTGGGCAAGACCGCTATAGTAGAAGGACTTGCGCAGGATATAGTCAGTGGCAATGTTCCGGATATTCTTTTGGGAAAGAGACTGGTTTCCCTTGATATGTCCGGGCTTGTAGCCAAATCAAAGTATCGTGGTGAGTTTGAGGAGCGTATCAAGAAGGTGATAAGCGAGGTTTCAAATGCCAAAAATGTACTGCTTTTCATTGATGAGCTTCACACTATAATAGGTGCAGGAGGAGCAGAAGGCTCGTTAGATGCATCTAACATATTAAAGCCTGCGCTTGCCAGAGGCGAGGTACAGGTAATCGGCGCCACTACCATAGAAGAGTACCGCAAATACGTGGAAAAGGATGCTGCGCTTGAGCGCCGTTTCCAGCCGGTGATGGTTGAGGAGCCGGGTGTGGATGAGACAATAGAGATACTCACAGGATTAAAGGGAATCTATGAAAAGCATCATGGTGTCATCATAACAGATGAGGGTGTGAAAGCAGCAGTAAACCTTTCTGCACGATATATAAATGACAGATTTTTACCTGATAAGGCGATAGACCTGATGGATGAAGCGGCAGCCAGGATAAGGCTTAAGAATCTGACATCATCTGACGAGCTGCTTGCTCTGAAAAAAGAGATAACAGATAAGCAGAACCAGGTGGAAAATGCTTTATCGAAAGGAGATCTCGCAGCTGCCGGCGCGCTTATGTCAGAAAAGGAAGTACTTGAAAATAAACAGCAGAAGCTTATCAGAAAGAATCGTCGCACAGGAGCCAAAAACCAGCCTGTAGTCGGCGAAAATGAGATAGCGGATGTAGTATCGGGATGGACCAAAATACCTGTAAATAAGCTTACAGAGTCAGAGGCAGGACGACTTGCAAAGCTTGAACAGATACTTCACAAGCGTGTAATAGGACAGGAGGAGGCTGTTTCTGCTGTCGCAAAGGCAGTCAGACGAGGCCGTGTTGGTTTAAAGGATCCTAAGAAGCCGATTGGCTCATTCCTGTTTTTGGGACCGACAGGAGTAGGTAAGACGGAGGTGTCAAAGGCGCTTGCTGAGGCTGTCTTTGGCAAAGAAGATGCCATGATACGTGTTGACATGTCAGAGTACATGGAAAAGCATAGTGTTTCAAAGATGATTGGTTCACCACCGGGATATGTGGGCCATGAGGAGGGCGGACAGCTCTCAGAGAAGGTCAGACGCAATCCTTTTTCTGTTATACTGTTTGATGAGATAGAAAAAGCACATCCTGATGTGTTCAATATACTTTTACAGGTGCTTGATGATGGTAGAATCACTGATTCACAGGGGCGCACGGTTGATTTCAAGAATACAATAATCATCATGACATCAAATGCAGGAGCTTCTTCTATTATAGAACCAAAGCGCCTTGGCTTTGGCGCTGGTGAGGATGAAAAGCAGGATCACGAGCGTATGAAGAACAGTGTCATGGAGGAGGTCCGCCGTATATTTAAACCTGAGTTTTTGAACCGAATCGACGAGACTATTGTATTTAGAGCTCTCAACAAGGATGACATGAAGCATATAGTGACACTTCTTGTAAAGGAGCTTAAGAAACGCTGTAAAGAACAGCTTGATATAGAGCTCACAGTGCGCGACAGTGCAAAATCCTTTATCGTGGACAAAGCCTATGACAGAAAATATGGCGCAAGACCTCTTAAACGAAAGCTTCAGGAGGAGATTGAAGACCGTATGTCAGAGGATATTATTACCGGCAAAATTAAGCGCGGCAATAAGGTAATAATTTCTACGAAAAACAAACAAATTTCATTGACTGTTGAGTAGAATTGGATTTATAATTAATATATCAATATAGCTACGGGAGGATAAAAATGGCTGTAATAAGTGAATTAATCCGTACTGAGGAAAACGGAAAGCTCAGCTTCGGAGATTATACATTGGCTGCAAAGGCAAAGCTTGATAATTTTGAGAAGGATGGAGATATCTACAAGGTTAAGACCTTTAAGGAGATTACAAAGCTCGAAAGAAACGGACTCTTTGTATACGAGTCTGTTCCGGGAACAGCGGTTATGGATTTCGAGGAGACTGCTGATACAGTGACATTTACTGTGGAGGGACCTGAGGATGCTCAGATTACTCTTGGCCTTGAAGAGGAGACAGAGTACGAAATTGATATAGCTGGAGCTGTTGCAGGTACTATGAAGACAAATCTCGGCGGCAAGCTCAGCTTAAGCGTAGAGCTTGAGGGTGTTGATTCAGTCGATATCAAAGTATCAAGAAAATAGAGCATATTTTTAGCCCGGTGAAAGCCGGGCTTTTTGTATTTTATAAAGGAGAACAATATGGCAAAAGGAAAGACCTCTGTATTTTTCTGCCAGGAATGTGGTTATGAATCGGCAAAATGGATGGGACAGTGCCCGGCCTGTAAGGAATGGAATACATTTGTAGAGGAAACCGTAGATAAAAAGTCGATAAGCTCGTCGGGAAAAGTAAAAAAAGAATCAAAGGCGGCACAGGTTTTGCCTCTTTCGGCAGTAAAAAGCGGGAAAGAGGAGCGTATAGTGACAGGTATAGCCGAGTTTGACAGAGTGCTTGGTGGAGGAATTGTGAGGGGGTCACTTGTGCTTGTGGGAGGAGATCCGGGTATAGGAAAATCCACGCTTCTACTTCAGGTATGCAGGGAACTTTCACAAAAAAAGGTGCCATTACTTTATGTGTCAGGTGAGGAATCCCTGCATCAGATAAAGATGCGTGCCGACAGACTTGGTGATTTTACGGATTCACTGGAGCTTTTATGTGAGACAAGTCTTGATATAGCAAAGGACGTGATTCAACGAAAAAAACCGGAGGTTGTTGTAATAGATTCCATCCAGACTATGTACAATGAGGAGATAGCGTCGGCACCGGGCAGTGTCTCACAGGTCAGGGAGACAACCGGAGTGCTTATGCAGCTTGCAAAGACTCTGGGTATTTCTGTTTTTATAGTAGGACATGTGACAAAGGATGGTGCGGTTGCGGGACCTAGGACATTAGAGCATATGGTTGATACTGTGCTTTATTTTGAGGGTGACAGGTATGAGTCGTACAGGATACTTAGAGGCGTTAAGAACAGATTTGGTTCGACCAATGAGATAGGCGTATTTGAAATGAAGGCGGAGGGACTTGTTGAGGTGGAAAATCCGTCGGAGTATATGCTTAGCGGTAAGCCCGAGGGAGCATCAGGATCAATTGTCACATGTTCCATAGAGGGAAGCCGCCCGATACTTCTCGAGATACAGGCTCTTGTATGTCACAGCTTTTTTAATAATCCAAGGCGTACAGCAAATGGTACAGATTATAATAAAGTAAATCTACTCATGGCGGTCCTTGAAAAAAGAGCCAACCTGTCACTGTCAGACTGTGACGCTTATGTGAATATAGCAGGCGGTATAAGGATGAACGAACCGGCGATAGACCTTGGGATAGTGCTTGCAATCGCATCAAGCAAAAAGGATATTATAGTGCGTGAGGATACCATATGCTTTGGAGAGGTGGGCTTAAGCGGAGAGGTACGCGGAGTTACCATGTCCGAGCAGCGTGTGGCTGAGGCAAAGAAGCTTGGCTTTAAAAAGTGTATTGTTCCCAAAGTGTGTCTTGCAGGAGTGTCGCATATTAGTGGAATTGAGATTGTCGGTGTGGCAAATATCAAGGAAGCGATAGAGGCTGTCAGATAGTAATTGTGAGAATTGCATATAATAAACAGACAATTTAGAAAATTTGTGCTTTTTAAGATAGTTTTACTACTTTAATTAATTGCAGTAAATCCGTTGACATATGTGTGCCGGGATGATATTATATCAAAGCTGACTCGCGGGACACATTGAGTTGTAGAGCTTGTGAGTTACATTTTACAGACATGACTTTATAGATATTGCTTTGAAAATAAGTTAAAAAAGTTATGAAAAAAAGTTCTTGA
>RCMY010004984.1_pt1 | contig 11327 bp, 8 predicted proteins | sample 2041341 | NCBI WGS metagenome assembly RCMY01 (sample SAMN09708234, study PRJNA481090) | Marine sediment metagenome, whole genome shotgun sequencing project.
GAGAAAACGCCAGCAAATGCCTTGGCTTTTCCGGAGTTAGAGAAAATTCTGCCCGATGCACGCCACGTTATGATGCTGCGTGACCCGCGAGATATCGTAAATTCAATGCAAGCTGTGCGAGAGAAATTTATCGCCAAAGGGGAACGCCCACCACGCTTTGTTCGGTCAGTTGCAGCCAGCGTACAGGAAATCAACCGCTTTTATGATGCAGGCCTGACTGCTGCTGAACGAAGCGATAAAATACTTTTGGTTTACTATGAAGATCTTGTGTCTAATCCCTCTCAAGAGGTTCGCAAGGTGTGCGATCATGTTGGATTGCCATACGAGCCGGAAATGCTGAACATCGAACAGAAGACTTTTGCGCTGCCTGCGTCAGGGGGAGAGAACTGGTATTCGCAGGCCGATCTTCAACAACCAATCGGCGCGGCCGGCGTGGTGACCAAAAAGAAGTCTTTGAGCCGAATGGATTTATCCTTGGTCGAACGGTTCATGATTCAAAAACCAGCTTTGCTTAGATATAAAATGAAGCAGGGCGCCCCCAATCTGCGCGAAATTATATTGTGGCGGGCTAGTCTGGCGCGCAAAGCCTGCATTTTTTGCCCTCGCCGAAGGGCAGGCTGACGAATACAAGCCTGAATTCTGTTGTTTTGCTGGTCTAAGCCGGGGCAGGTGTGGCCGTATCATTGGGCGGCACGCCGCCTGCACAAGCGGGCTTTTGTCTGGTTGGGCTAGGTAAATTTCGCTTTTGAACGGACACGGACCGGAACCGTTGCAGGTCCGTAATCCTCTCTTTTGAGATCGGTACAGGAGCGCCAGCAGGGCACCCGGCGATTTTCGGGTGATGCCGAACGGCGCGGCGTGGCGATGAGGCAAATGGCAAGCGCGGCCCGCTGCATAATTGCAGCAGACGGGTTGGTTTGAGGGCTGCATCAAGCGAAGGGAAAATTTTTGAAAGTAATATGACAACTAAATCAACGACTTATTGTAATTATGCGGTGATAGCTGAAAACGGAACCAGACTTGCATGTAGTGGTGAAAGGAAATCGAATAGGGAATCCTCGCCATGCAATCGCCTGAACTGCTCGCTCCCGATGTGCCATACCTTGATTTTTCCGATCCAGGCTTCTCTATCCGCTCGGATGAGGTCCGCGCGGCCCGCGCCAAAAGCTGGTATGCCCGCACGCCTTTCGGGATGGCGGTCTTGCGCTATGACGACATGCAGAAACTGCTGCGTCATCCCAAATTGCGCCAAGGCAGCTATCTGTGGCCGCAACATGCTGGGGTGACGACCGGATCTTTTGTGCGCTGGTGGGAATCGATGTTGCTCAGCCAGGAGGGCGCCAACCATGCCCGGCTGCGGCGCATGGCCAACCCTGCGTTTTCACCCAAACTGATCGGCGGTCTGCTGCCCAAGTTTCAGGTGCTGGCCAACCGGTTGATCGATAATTTCGCCGACAAGGGCGAATGTGATTTCATCGCCGAATTCACCGAACCGTATGCCACTGGCGTCATCTGCGATCTGCTGGGGCTGGACTTTGAGGAGTGGCGCACGCTTGCCGATATTGCGGCCGAAATGGGACTGGCCCTTGGCGTGACATACAAGCGGGACCAGAAGATCGTTGATGCCGCGACCGACAGGCTGACCGACTATGCCCGCCAGGTCATCGAAAAGCGCCGCGCGGTGCCGTCGGATGATTTTATCGGCACGCTGGTCAAAACGCAGGCCGCCGCCGACATGACCGAACAGGAACTTTATGACATGGTCGTGCTGTCCATTTTCGGCGGGATCGACACGACCCGCAATCAGCTGGGGCTGGCGATGAGCATGTTCATCGAACACCCCGACCAGTGGAAGATGCTGGCCGACAACCCCGATCTGGGCCGCGCTGCCGTCGAAGAGGTGATGCGCGTGCGCCCCACCGTTACGTGGGTGACGCGCGCCGCAACCGAAACGTTTACATACCGCGATGTCGAAATTCCCGGCGGCACGACGCTGCATCTGGTGTCGGAATCCGCAGGCACCGACCCCGAGATGTTCGAGCCCGGTTTCGATATCACCGCCGAGCGCAAGCCGCATATGGGGTTTGGCGGCGGGACGCATCACTGCCTTGGGCATTTCATCGCGCGCGGCGACATGACCGAGGCGCTGAAGCTGCTATCAAGGCGGCTGCGCAATCCACGCTACAACGGCAAGGTGGATTGGTTGCCCGACAGCGGCAACACCGGCGCGACACGGATGCCGATCGCCTTTGATCACCATCCGGACTGATCGCCCCGCCAGAAACTCATCAAGATATTCCAACCACAGGGACCGAATTCATGAAAGTCAAAGTCGATCTGGACGCCTGCCTGCTGCATGGCCAATGCGTTATTGCCGCCCCCGATGTGTTTGCCTTCGGCGAGGGCGGCGAACTTCTGTGGAAGGAAGACGTGGACGAATCCCTGCGCGGCGATGTTGAGGCCGCGTCGGATGCGTGCCCCGAACAGGCCATTGCGATCGAGGGCTGAGCGGTGACATCCGCCCCAAAAATTGTCATTGTCGGCGCATCCCTTGCCGGGTTGCGCACTGCCGAGGCGGTGCGCGCCGCGCTGCCCGAGGCAGAGATCGTCCTGATCGGGGAAGAGCCTTATCAGCCGTATAACCGCCCGCCATTGTCAAAAGAGGCGCTTGCGCAGCTGGCCCGCAACGGTGCGGGGGCTGATGCAGTTTTTGCCACAGTATTGTTGCGGAGCCGGCTGGCCGGCGCCGGTGTGGATATCCGTCTGGGCCATGCGGTCACTTCGGTCGATGCCAAGGAGCGGACAGTCACGCTGCAAACCGGGGAGGCATTGCATTTTGACTGGCTGGTGGCGGCGACCGGACTGCGCCCGCGCCGCCTGCCGATGGCGGGATCGAAGGACCGCCGTCATGTGATGCGGCGCTTTGACGATGCACTGCGGCTGGCACCGGCGCTGACGCGCGGCGCGGCTATGGTGGTGGTGGGCGGCGGTTTCATCGGGTGCGAAATCGCCTCGACCGCGACTGCGCTGGGGCTGTCGGTGACAATCGTCGGGGCCGCGCCCCACCTTATGCACGAGGCGCTGGGGCCGCGTGTGTCGCAATCAATGGCGATTCTGCACCGCGCGCGGGGCGTGGACATCGTAACCGGGCGCAGCCTGGCCGCTGTCGAGGAGGTGGGCAGCCGGGTCAATGTCGTTCTGGATGATGGCCGCGCTCTTGAGGCCGATCTGATTGTCGAGGCTATCGGATCACTGCCGAATGTCGAATGGCTGACCGGCTGCGGGCTGGACCTGAGCGATGGCATCTTGTGCGGCGCCGATTTGCGCGCAGAGGGCAGCGAGCGGATTTTGGCGGTGGGGGATGTGGCGCGTTTTCCCAATGCGTTATTCGATGCCACGCCGCGCCGGATCGAACATTGGTGCGTGCCCGGCCAGACCGCGCGCCGCGCTGCGCGCACCATCGCCGCCGCAACAACCGGCGCGCCGGATACTGCGCCCTTTGCGCCAATGCCCTCGTTCTGGAGCGTTCAACACGACATTCGCCTGCAAAGCTTTGGCGCGCCGTCGCTGGCGGACTCGGCCGAGGTTTTGACCGGCGATCTGGGCGATTTCGACACGGGGCCTGTGGTGGTCGAATACCACCGCCGGGGGGAATTGATCGGGGTCCTGGGCTTGGGGGCGCCGCCACATTTGCTGGTGCCGCATCAGGCGCGGCTGACTGCAACGCTGACGGAAGTTGGGAAAACAGCGCAACAGGCGCTTTGACAAAAACCAAAAGGGAGGACGGAACAGATGAGCAAGACACTAGAAGCCGCGCTGGAAAAACACGACGCCGCCGTCGTGCATGTTGGCCAGTTCGATTATTATTCGATGTTCCGCGAACGTCGCCTGCGCAAGGCGCAGTTTCTGGAATGGGCGGGCGATCCGCGGTTTGCCAATGTGATTGCCTATTGGGACAAGGCGGAATCCCTGTTCGGCGGCACCAGCTTTTTCACCGAAACGGTCGAGATTGACGCAGGTTCCATGCGCCGCAACCCGACGGAACCCGGCGCCGTATCGGTGATTGCCGAGCTGTCGGGCGAGGCGCGCGACCTGATGCCGCGCCAGGTGCTGCGCCGCCAGATCGAGCGGGCGCGCGACATGGGTTTCGCCGTCGACGCCGCCTTTGAATTTGAGGTGATCCTGCTGGACGAGGATGCCAATTCCCTGCGCGATTGCGGCTTTGAGGGGATGGGCATGATTGCGCCCGATAACAAATGCTGGTCGGGCACCACCGCCAATACCTATGCCGAATTGATCGCCGGGCTGGAGGAAGAGATCCTTGGCCATGACGTCAATCTGTTCAGTCTTGCGGTGGAATTGGGGCCGGGATGCCTGGAGGCGACGCTGGGGGCCAGCGAAGGATTGCGCGCGGCGGATGATGCCGAATTCTTTCGCATGGCCATGCGTGCCGCCGCGCGCAAGCGCGACATGACGGCCAGTTTCATGCCCTATCTGGGCGATGATTATCCCGGCATTGGCGGCCACTGCACCCTGTCGCTGAAGGACAAGAAAACCGGCGCGAACCTGTTTTCGTCCGAAGACGGGCACACCAACGCCCTCGCCAGAAGCTTTATCGCCGGGATGATGGATATCGTCCCCGAGGCGTTTGCAATGTGCACCCACACGGTCAATGCCTATCGCCGCCTCGCGCCGGGAAGCTGGGCACCGAAATCCCTGACCTGGGCCGAATATCCCTTTACCGTCGCTGTGCGGTCGGTCCCGTCGACAGGACCATCGGCGCGGCTGGAGTTCCGCGTGCCGCCTGCGGACTGCAACCCATATCTGGCGCAGGCGATGATGCTGGGCGCCGGGCTGGACGGGATCGAGCGCAAGCTGGCAGCGCCCGCCGCCACGCAGGCCGCCGACCCCGATTTCGTGCCCGAAGGCGCGCAGCGTTTTCCCCGCGATCTGGCCGAGGCCGCCGAGCGGCTATCGTCGGGTAAATCCGCGCGCCGCATTTTCGGGGACGCCTTTGTCGATAATTTCGCGGCCGCCTGCCGCGCAGAATACGCAGCCCTCGCCAAGGCTGTCAGCGCGCAGGAGCGGGCACGATATCTGGAAGGCTGAAGACATAAAAACAATACCACAGGGAGCTATACTTCATGACAACCGATACCGAATTTCACCGCGAAGTCGAAACGCCGGGCCGTGCCGAACTGGTCGAGAGGGTCCGCAAGAAGATTGACGCGCTGGGCGTAGAGTTTATTTATTACCAATATATTTCGATCACCGGGCGGGTGATGGGCAAGGCCGTTCCGGCGCGCCACTGGGAAACTCAGGCGCGCAAAGGCGTGCAGACATTCATGGGCGGCGTCACCAACGTCGCCGACAACTTTCAGGGCAAACTGATCGGGTTCGACTCGAACGCGATGGAATGTATCGCGCTGCCCGATCCCGACACGTTTTGCCAGCTTCCCTGGGACAAACGCATCGCGCGGGTGTTCTGCACATTGTTCTATTCGCTTGAGGATCCGGAAAAGGCCGGCGATCATTATGAATTCGATACACGGGGAAATCTGAAACGGTTCGACCGTGAATTCCGTGAAAAGAACAACGGTCTTTACCTCAAGGTCGGGCTGGAGCCGGAAATGCTGTGGCTGAAGCCCAAAGAGGGTGAGGTCCGCCCTTATGAGGGCATGACCCTGCCATATGCCTATCACATCGGCCAATTTGAGAATGCCCGCGACATCTGGATGAAGGTGTCCGATTACGCCCATGCCATGGGGCTGGACATGATCCAGAGCGATTGCGAGGATGCGCCGGGCCAGATCGAACTGAACTACATGTACGACGACGCGCTGGCGACCTGCGACCGCATGACGACCTACCGGCAGATCTGCGCCGAAGTGGCCCGCCAACAGGGGCTGATCGCGTGCTTTATGGCCAAACCATTCATGGGGTATGCCGCGAACGGGTGTCATCATAACTGCTCGGTCTGGACGGGCGGCACCCGCGAGACGGTCAGTCTGGTGGCGGGTGAGTTGCCCGGAATGGAGGAAAACTGGGCCTATTCCCAAGGCGGGGTGAACGAATTTGAAAACACCGATGGCGGCTGGATCCCAACAGAGCTGGGGCTTAATATTCTTGGTGGATCGCTGAAGCATATCAACGCGTTGACCTGCATTGGTGCCTCAACGGTCAACAGCTATCGCCGGTTTAACGATTTCGGCCTTTGGGCGCCGATCGGGGCCAATTGGGGCCTGCAAAACCGTAGCTGCACAATCCGCATCTCGTCGGCTGACCGGTTCGAATTTCGCGCCGTGGACAGCATGGTCAACCCGCATCTGTTCTGCGGCGCGTTGCTCAAGGCGATGCAGGACGGCATCGACACCAAGGCCGATCCCGGCCCGCCCGAGGCGCGCAACGTGACCGAGGTTTGGCAAAGCGGCAAGGAAGAGGTCAAACTGATCCCGCTCAACCTGCACGATGCGCTTGAGGCGCTAAAGGCCGATGACGTCGTGCGCTCGGCGCTGCCGGGGCGGCTGTATGAGGTGTTTGATGAGTATAAACGCGATGAATGGACGCGTTTCCTGCGCGAAGTGACCAATTGGGACGTCGAACAATATCTTGACTGCGTGCCCTGACCGCTATCCCGTCGATCCATTCAGACGAGGAGAGAAAGATGCGCGACGATACACCAGCCATACCCGAAACCACCGCCGTGGACCTGCTCAGCGAAGCGGGACACATCGTTGCGGTGACGCCTGCGCAGCTCAGTTTACTGGGGTATGACGGCGCGGCGCTGATGGGGGCGGACTGGTCGCGCATCTATCCACTGGCATCGCGCGATGTGATTGCCGGGCTGTTTCAGCCCGGCGGGGTGATGCCCGTGGTTGTCGCGCTTGAGATGCGCCGCGCCGATGGATCGACCCTTCCGGTGACTGCCGTGGCCGAGCGGATATCCGGCGATCAGGGCGGCCCCTGCCTGAAACTGACCAAATGGCCGCGCGGCGGGCGACTGGATGAAATCGCCAGCCTGTCCGAGGAAAATGAGGTGCTGCATGGCATCTTGGATGCCTCGGACGATGCGGGCTGGTGCATGGAATGGACGGATCCCGTGGATCTGTCCGCCCCCGAGCATGAGATCATTCGCCAGATCTTTGAAAACGGGCCGCGCTGGCGGTTCTGCAACGCGGCGATGGCCCGGCTGTATCGCACACCCAAGGGCAGTATGTTCAACGATCGCCCTGTCCATGAAACATTCCCGCGCACCCCTGCGAACGAGGCGTTTCTGGGCCGGTTGATTGCCGCGAATTTCGACATCAACGGCTGTCCATCGCGGGACCGGCGGTATGATGGCGCTATTATTGAGGTTGAAAATGACGTGCGCGGCCATGTACGCGGCAACCGCCTCTACCGGATGTGGGGCACGGTGCGCGATGTCAGCAAACACATGCGCCGTCTGGCGTTGGTCCAGGACGAGCTGGAGAACCTGGAGACGATCCTGTCGGCCTTGCCCGATGCGGTGATTGTCACGGACCGGCTGGGCGCGATCCGCTATCTGAACCGCACGGCAGAAGATATTGTAGGGGTGCCGGCATCCAATATCGGCAGCTATCACTTGGCTGATATTGTCACGGCGGGTTTCGATTCCGAGGTGTTTTTCGCAGACACCAGTTGCCGCACTATTGAGGCCCGGATTCGCAATCCGTCAGGGTCGCGCCCGGTGCAGATCACTGCGCGAAAGGCGCGGCTGAGCGGTGAGGACTGGCTGGTTCTGACCTTGCGTGTCGATACGGCGGCGCCCATCGCCGCAGTCCCCGAGGCTGTGCCGCGCGATCAGGACGGCCCTGCCAGAGGGGCTGCGGAATGAACAGGCCGAAGGCAGACATCCCGCACGGCAATGCGGACGCGCCGCGTTCGGCGCTGGCGACAGCGCTGGGCGATATGCCGGACGGGGTCATCTTGGTGCAACAGGACGGGACCATCGGGTTTTGCAATCGGCAGGCGGCGCTGCTGGCGGGGGTCAGCCCTGACATGCAGACCGGCCGCCCGTTTGCCGAATTTGTCGCGGCAAGCCAGATCAATTGGTCGCTGGTGACGGAAATGATGGACGCCCAGCACACGGGTAGCCGGCAGTTGCGCGGCACCAATAACACCGCACTGCTGGCGTCGGTGCGGCGGGGGCGCGACACGCAATCTGCGTTTGTCATCGTGCTGTATGATCTCAGCGTGTTTGACCATGCCCGCAGGCTGGCGTCCGGCCAGCGCGAAAAGGCCCGCTTTACCGGGAGCGCGCAGCGCAAGCAGCGTCCCGATTTTGCCCGCCAGCGGCATATTTCGCCCTATCTGGACCGCATGATATCGCGCGGCGAGCGGGCATTGCTGCAAGGCGCGCGCGTGATAATCACGGGCGAGTCGGGCGTGGGCAAGACCGAAATCGCCCGCTATCTGCACAGTTTCGTGGCCAACACGTCCGAGCCTTTTGTGTCGGTCAACTGCGCTGCAATTCCCGAAACCCTGTTCGAATCCGAGCTGTTCGGTTATGATAAGGGCGCCTTTACCGGCGCGCTGACCGAAGGCAAGACCGGCCTGATCGAGGCTGCCGAGGGCGGCACGCTGTTTTTGGATGAAATCGGTGAAATCCCGCTTTTGCTTCAGGCCAAACTGCTCAGTTTTCTAGAGGACGGCGTGATCACACGGATCGGCGGCACGCGCCCGCGCCGGGTGAATGTGCGAGTCATTTCCGCCACCAACCGCAACCTTCTGGAAATGGCCGCCGCCAACAAGTTTCGGCTGGATCTGTATTACCGGCTGGCGGTGGTCAACATGCCGTTGCTGCCGCTGCGCGAAACGCCGGAACTGATGGAACATCTGATTGAACGGTTCGTTTCGGCCATCAACCAAAGCCGCGACAAGCCGATGAGATTGTCCGCAGACATGATGCAGCGCCTGATGGCCTATCAATATCCGGGCAATATCCGCGAGCTGGCCAATCTGTTGCAACAGATCTCGGTTCTTGGCGAGGAAGAGGATGATTTGCCGCGCCGTCTGGCCAATCTGGGCACGCCGCGCGCGCCCCATGGCAAGGCAGGGCAGGCGGGCGCGGCACCCGCGCAGGGTCCGGGCCATGCGCTGTCCTTGAAGGATGCGGTCGCGGAATACGAATTGCGGATCATCAATGATGCGATCCGGCAATACGGCAGCAAAAGACAGGCTGCCGAGGCGCTTGGCGTCAATATCGGAACAATCGTCAGGAAGACCACCAAGAAGCAGTAAATGCCAAAACTCCAACCCAACAGAAGGTATAAAACCATGAAACTGAACAAAATAATCGCTACCACCAGTCTGGCCGCACTGATCGCCGGGCAGGCGTTTGCCGAAGGAAATGTCAGTGTTTTGACATGGGAAGGCTACGCCGACCCGTCGTTCATCGACCAATTCGAACAGCAGTCAGGCTGCACCGTGTCGGCGACCTATGTCGGCAGCAACGACGATTTCGCGCCCAAGCTGATGTCGGGCGGAAGTATCTATGACCTTATCACGCCCTCGATCGACACCACCGCGCTGATGATCGACCTCGACTTTGTCGAACCTCTGGACACGTCGAAAATCGAAGGCTGGGACAACGTCTATTCCAAGTTCCTGGGCTTGGACGGCATCCAGCGCGACGGGGCCTATTACGGCATGCCCTACAGCTGGGGCGCCATCGCCTTTATGTATCTGAACGATGCGTTCGACACGCCGCCGACCTCGCTTGATGCACTATGGAGCGAAGAGAGCGCGGGCAAAATCTCACTGTGGGATGACAAAAGCGCCATCTACGTCGCCGCGCGCAGGAATGGCGATACGGACATCTATGAATTGAGCGATGAACAGATCGCCGCTGCCGCAGATTCCCTGGTCGCGCAGAAACCGCTGGTGCGCAAATACTGGTCCACCGCAGGCGAGCTGGTGGATTTGTACAAGGCGGGCGAGGTGGTCATTTCGAACACCTGGGCGGGCTATCAATCGTCGCTTCTGGCTGACGAGGGCATCGAGGTGACGGAATTCATCCCCGAGGAAGGCGCCGAGGGCTGGCTGGACGCATGGATGGTGGTCAAGGACACGCCGAACCGCGAATGTGCCTATAAATTCCTCAACATGCAGCTGTCAGAGCTGGGGCAATGCGGCGTGGCCAATGTGAACGGCTATTCGGCTGCCAATGCCACAGCCGCGCGCAACTGCATGACCGACGAGCAGTTTGCGGCGCTGCATCAGGACGATCCCGACTATCTGGACAGCCTGATGATCTGGACACCGCTTGGCGATCGCTTTGGCGCCTATCTGAATGCCTGGAACGGGGTCAAATCCCAATAATCGGTCACCAGACCACACCGATCAGTGCGGGGCGCGCCATCAGGGCGGCGCGGCCCGCCGTCCCAACAGGAGGAAACACCCCGATGGTGCCGATTATCGAGCTTGAGGATCTGTCCAAGCATTTTTCCAAACGTATCATCGCCGTGGACAAGGTTAACCTTGCCGTGGAGGAGGGCGAATTCGTCACGCTTCTGGGCCCCTCGGGCTGTGGTAAATCCACGCTGCTGCGCATGGTGGGCGGGTTTGAGATGCCAACCAGCGGCAGTATCCGGCTTGCCGGGCGCGACCTGACCCACGAGCCGCCCTACCGCCGCGAGATCAACATGGTCTTTCAGGATTATGCGCTGTTTCCGCATATGACCATCGGCGAAAACGTGGCCTACGGCCTCAAGCTGATGAAGCTGGACCGCGCCACCATCGCGACCCGGATGACCGATGCGCTGCGCCTTGTCGGGCTGGAGGACAAGATGAACCAGCGCCCGCACCAATTGTCCGGCGGCCAGCGCCAGCGCATCGCACTGGCCCGCGCCATCGTGCGCCGGCCCAAGGTTCTTTTGCTGGACGAGCCGCTGTCGGCGCTGGACGCCAAGCTGCGCGAACAGATGCAGATGGAGCTGAAAAGCCTGCATGAAAAGGTCGGCATCACCTTCATCATGGTGACCCATGACCAGACCGAGGCGCTGGTGATGTCCGACCGCGTTGTCGTCATGGACAGGGGCCGCGTCGCGCAATCCGGCCGCCCCGAGGAGCTGTATGATCAGCCCGCATCGCCCTATGTGGCGAATTTCATCGGCACCACCAATTTCCTGCCCGCGCAGATTGCCACGGCCAACGGCACCGATGCCGGGATCGACGTGGCGGGCACGCGGATGCAGGCCGTGCTGGACCATCCGCGCCCCAGCGGCGAGGCGATCACCCTGGGGTTCAGGCCCGAAAAGGCCAGCCTTCTGGGCGAGGGCGAAAGCGCCGAGAACGAATTCACCGGC
>RCMY010004986.1_pt1 | contig 11325 bp, 7 predicted proteins | sample 2041341 | NCBI WGS metagenome assembly RCMY01 (sample SAMN09708234, study PRJNA481090) | Marine sediment metagenome, whole genome shotgun sequencing project.
TTTTCAGATTGCAGCATTACTTGCATACCCTCAGGAATAAAATTGGCGGCTAAGGTCGGTATACCTATCCCTAAGTTAACATAAAATCCGTCTTGAAATTCTTGCGCTACGCGCTGCGCTAATTGTTCGCGAGTTAAAGCCATGTCTATTTCTCCTATGCGCTGCGCACGGTGCGCTGTTCAATACGTTTTTCGAAAGTACCTTGAATAAGGCGATTGACATATATACCCGGCAAATGAATTTCATCTGGGTCTAGTTGCCCTACTTCCACTATCTCTTCCACTTCAACTACTGCAATTTTACCCGCCGTAATCGCCATTGGATTGAAGTTGCGCGCTGTTTTACGAAACATAAGATTACCGTAGCGGTCGGCCTTCCACGCTTTAGCGATTGAAAAATCACCCACAATGGCTTCTTCTAAAATATAGTGACGACCACCAAATTCACGGACTTCTTTGCCTTCGCCAACAGGCGTGCCATATCCGGTTGCGGTATAAAACGCAGGAATACCGGCTCCCCCAGCGCGCATTTTTTCAGCCAAAGTGCCTTGGGGCGTAAGTTCTACTTCAAGCTCTCCGCTCATCATTTGCTTTTCAAATAATGCATTTTCACCTACATAAGAGGCAATCATCTTTTTGATTTGCTTGTCTATTAATAACAAGCCAAGGCCTGCGCCGTCAATACCGGCGTTGTTAGACGCTACAGTAAGACCTTTAGTGCCCTTGCGTTTAATTTCTTTTATCAGGTTTTCGGGAATACCGCATAAACCAAAACCACCCGCTACAATGGTCATATTATCTTCGAGGCCTTCTAAAGCCTCGGCGTAGCTTGATACGACTTTGTCAAATCCAGACACTGTACTCTCCTACCGTTAATAGTATTATTGTTTATTTACACACAGTGAAGGAATGCGTTACATTAATCAAATTGTATTTTTTAATGAATTAATAAATTTTATTTATTAATTATTTACTGTAGTCTTAACCTTATGAATATATCTATTAATCAAGTTGTTGCCTTTAGCACGGTTGCGCGCACGGGCAGTTTTGCGCAGGCCGCCATTGAACTGCACTTATCACAACCTGCGCTGAGTATAGCGATAAAAAATCTAGAAGACACTTTGGGTGGAAAACTATTAATGCGCACCACAAGGGCGGTTTCATTAACGCCTGAAGGTAAAGCTTTTTACCCTGTAGCAAAACGCTTATTAACTGATTGGCAACAGTCCTTACAAGACGTTCGAAATCATTTTACTTTGTTACGCGGTAAACTTGAAATAGCCGCTATGCCAACGTATGCCACTAACTTACTGCCGACTATATTGGCTACTTTCCATCATCAACACCCTGATATTAACGTTACTGTACATGACGTTATTGCCGAGACTGTAGTAGAAATGGTACGAGAGGGGCGCTGTGAGCTGGGTGTCACGTTTCATCCTAGCGATGCACCAGACTTACACTTTACCCCATTGTATACAGACCGATTTATGGCCATTCTACCGGCTGAACACCCGTTATTAACAAAGCCAAAATTAAAATGGAAGGACTTGCTCGCTTATTCTCATATTAGCTTACAGCGCCCTGCTGGTACTCGCGCTCTAATTGATAAAGCACTCGCCGAAAATGGATTAACCTTAACTCCAATACTCGAGTCTCATCAACTTGTAAGCGTAGGCCGCATGGTCAATGCAGGTTTAGGATTAAGCGTCGTACCCAGTACAAGTGCGGCGCAAATGCGTGAAATGGGCTTGCAGTGTAGGCCTGTTTTTGAGCCTGTTATTACGCATGAAGTAGGTATTGTCAGTCATCGCAAGCAAGCCTTGTCTGTCGCATCTCAGGTTATGCGACAGCTTATTGTTGACTCAGCTAAGTAACAAACGACGACGCGTATTCCCTCTATATCATTTTACGTAATTCAAACTTCTGTATTTTGCCAGTAGACGTCTTCGGAATTTCGCCAAACCGTACTTCTTTGGGTGCTTTAAAAGTGGCCATTCTAGCGCGGCAAAATGCGATAATTTCAACGTCTGTTAAACGAGAATCATTTTTCAATTTTACAAAGGCTATAGGCACTTCACCCCACTTTTCATCTGGTTTTGCGATAACCGCTGCTTCTAATATTTCAGGATGTTGGTAGAGCACTCCTTCAATTTCAATACTAGAAATATTTTCACCACCTGAAATAATGATATCTTTTGATCTGTCTTTAAGTTCTATATAACCGTTAGAGTGGCAAACGCCTAAGTCACCGGAGTGAAACCAGCCATTATCAAACGATTTTTTAGTTTCAGGCGAATTTTTAAGGTAACCCTTCATCACAATGTTACCTCTAATCATAACTTCACCAATGGTTTTACCATCACGGGGAACAGGCTGCATAGTGTCAGGGTCAAGCACATCTAAACCCTCCAGCATTGTGGTCCGTACGCCCTGACGCGATTTCAGCATTGCCCGATCTGAAATATCTAAATCATTCCAATCACTATCCCAAGCACATACAACAGAGGGTCCATAAGTTTCAGTTAGTCCGTAAGTATGGGTTACCTCTATTCCCAAAGACTCCATACCTTGAATCACTGAAGCAGGAGGCGCTGACCCTGCTGTCATGACTTTAATTTGATGTTCAAAGCCCGTTTTCTCGTTATCAGGTGCATTATTCATCATATTTAATACAATGGGAGCTGCGCAAAAATGTGTGACTTTCTCTTGCTTTATTAAAGAAAAAATATCCTGTGTATTAATTGCTCGCAAACACACATTTACGCCCGCTTTTGCGGCCATTGTCCAAGGAAAACACCAGCCGTTACAGTGAAACATAGGCAGCGTCCACAAATAACAAGCATGCTGCGGAATTTCCCACGTGACGGCATTATTAATAGCATTTAAGTAAGCGCCTCTGTGGTGATACACGACACCTTTGGGATTTCCTGTCGTACCCGAGGTATAGTTCAAGCTTATAGCATCCCATTCATCATTAGGAACCTGCCAAGCAAAATCAGCATCGCCAGTTTTTAAAAAGGCTTCATAATCGACGAGCTCTTTGTCATCTGCGCTTGCTTGTACTGCTTGTAAATCAAAGGTATGTTCAATAGTAGGGTCTTTAATCACCACTATCTTAGGATGCGGAAAATCGTCATTTAAGGCATCAATTGCAGCTTGCGCCGTACTTAAAAATTCCGAATCAACTAACAGCACTTTTGCTTCTGCATGTCCCAAAATAAAGGAAATGTTGTCAACGTCTAAACGTGTATTTATGGTGTTAAGCACGGCGCCAGACATAGGGATACCAAAATGTGCTTCAAACACTTCGGGTAAATTAGGCGCGATAACCGCAACCGTATCGCCCTTAACAATACCTAGTTTTGTCAACGCTGACGCGAGTTGGCAGCTTCGGCTATATACACTTGACCAATTTCTGCGTAAATCACCATAAACAACCGCCAGTTTATCGGGAAACACGTTTGCCGTGCGTTCAAGAAATAATAAAGGAGATAAACTTTCAAAGTTTGCTTCTGACTTATCTAATTGCTGCTCATAAATATTGTTCATATTGTACTCAACTATTCGATATTGACATATTTTTGGTTAAACATACGTATCGCCTGCCATAAAAGCAATATAGCTTTTGGCATTATAACAAAATTAATGGCTATACCTTTTTAAGCAGTCAAATTTATCTAAAATGTTGTAAAAATTGCATATTTTAACTGTAGCAAGCACATTCATTGCTACAGTGTAACCTTTTCAAACCAAACAATTTTGGTAAATAGGCGTGACGCGTATCTGACTGTGTATTTGATCAATCTAGAATATTTTTCAATTCGTCATACAGAAACGAATTATACTTAGCCGATTTTTTTCTAACTTTTTGCGAAAAATCAATCCTTTTAATATCAAATACTTTGCAATATTCGTTTAGCTTGAACAAAAAAAGCTTATTGATTTTGAAAACTTTTACACTCAGTAAGGTTTGAATTATTACAAAACGGAAAAATCCATTGCCGTGCCGTTATCATCGCTATTTAATATTAACGGGTAAAAAATACACGTCCCTAACTTCAGGTACCTAACTGAATTCAGTGGGCAAGCAATCTCTAAAATTTATATGTTTTGACGATTAGTATTATTGTTTGACTGTTAGTTAATGAAAGTTAAAACGCTAATCAAAACAGTATTATCAATTTTTATACCCTTGATAAATAATCAGTTTAACTGGCATTAGGACTTTTTTCTACTCACTGTTATTCTTGATAATCATTAATACAAATTAATTTATAGGAATGCTCGTTACTTGTGTTTCATTGCCATCAAATTTTTTTACATTTATAGAATGGTTGTTTTTAGAGCACAAATCTTATTGAGAAAAGAAACAAAAATTCAGTATATCCACGATAACTTGTCGAATACTTTTATTAATTTCCTTACGATATCTCCTCCTCACTTTCACCCTATTCACTTGTCTTTAACACTTGTTTTACAAGTCATTTATTACAATTTTAGAATAAACAATAGGTATGCAGACAAAGTAGTTTTGAGAAATTAAAAATGATATAATCGGCGATTAAAATTTATACTTTAGAATAACTTTATTAACAAGCTCCAAGATGTCTTTTATGCTGACATGGTATTGACTCTTCGTTTTTAAGTACACTTCAAGTAATCTTAAGCATGATTGATTAATCATGATCTTATTAACCATCGCTAGGGTCTTTTATGAAATTAAGTACGTTATTTTTGGTCGTTTCAATGATCGTCATTGCAGCTTGTACTGATTCAGACAGCAGCAAAGAAGGCACGCCGTCACGGCCACCACAGCAAGTATCAATCACAGAATTAAGTGTTTCAGCGGTTGAATTGAACATGGTATTACCTGGCCGTATAACGCCGTATAGACAGTCCCAAGTGCGTCCGCAAGTAGATGGAGTGATTACGAAGCGTTTATTTGAAGAAGGAGCTCAAGTAAAACAGGGGCAACAGTTATATCAAATAGATGATGTAAGATATTTGGCTCAGTTAAATAGCGCACAAGCCGATTTAAAAAGCGCACAAGCAAACCTAAAAACAATGCTAGCGAGGTCTGCTCGTTATAAAGACTTAATTAAGAAAAATGCGATTAGTCAGCAAGACTTTGATGATGCTACCGCTCAAACTGCGCAGGCTCGTGCCGCAATTAGCGTGACAGAAGCCGCTATTGCCATCGCACAAGTTAACTTGGACTACACCAAAGTGTACGCACCAATTGATGGCAAAATTAGCCGCTCGTATGTGACTGAAGGAGGCTTAGTGACGACCAATCAAACTCAACAGTTAGCAATTATCACTCAGCTTGATCCAGTTTACATTGACATGCAAGAATCAGGCACCGCAATATTGGAATTACGTGAACAAATGCAAATACAACGGGTGTTGCCGGTTTCTATTTTGCTAAGTGAGAATGCTGAGCATGATTATCCCCACATGGGCGAAGTTAAGTTTTCTGAAGTCACGGTTGATCAAACCACAGGGTCAGTCACCCTTCGCGCTTTAATTCCTAATCCTGATAGTTTATTACTGCCCGGCTTGTTTGTAAAAGCCAAAGTTCATACTGACACCATTGATGCGATTGTTGTGCCGCAACGGGCGACTACTCGCATGCCTGACAATACACTTAACGTATTTTTAGTTGATGCTAACAATCAAGTGATAGTGCGAGCTATTAAGCCTGTCAAAACATTAGGTGCTAATTATTTAGTAACACAAGGTTTGTCTGAGGGTGAAAAGTTAATTGTGGTTGGATATCAAAAAGTGAAGCCGGGCGACACGGTGCGAACAATGATATGGCAACAACCTGACGAGAGCCAAGCTCACTTCTCTTCCAATCCAACACCTTAATTAGCGGGAGAATTTAATATGGCTCGCTTTTTTATTGACCGTCCAGTTTTTGCTTGGGTACTTGCTATTATTACGATGATGGCTGGTGTACTTGCTATATTTTCGCTACCTATTGAGCAGTATCCAAAAGTAGCGCCGCCAACCGTATCTATATCCGCCCCTTATCCTGGTGCATCTGCAGAAACCGTTGAAAATTCAGTCACTCAGGTTATTGAACAAAGCTTAACCGGCATTGACAACTTGCGTTATTTTTCGGCGAGCAGTTCGAATAACTCGATGTCTATTACACTATTTTTTGAACCGGGAACCGATGCCGACATCGCTCAGGTACAAACGCAAAATAAAGTGCAAGGTGTACTGCCACTGTTACCCCAGCAGGTACAACAACAAGGCGTAAGGGTCACTAAGTCAAATGATGCATTTGCATTGGTTATTGCATTTTATTCAACCAAAGATGATATAACACAGTCTGATTTAAGTGACTTACTGGTCACACAATTTAGGGATCCTATATCGCGGGTAAATGGCGTTGGCACGGTTCGCGTGTTTGGCGCACAGCGCTCTATGCGTATATGGCTTGATCCCGCTAAACTATATAGCTTCAACCTTTCACCTGTAGATGTCCAAAATGCGGTTGTAGTACAAAACACCGATGTATCAGCGGGTCAATTAGGAGCAATGCCAGCCATTGTTGGGCAACAAATTAACGCCACTATTCAAGCGCAATCGCGTTTAAAAACGGTCGAAGATTTCGAACGAATAGTATTAAGAGTCAATACCGATGGTTCACAGGTTCGGGTACGTGATGTAGCGCGTGTAGAGCTTGGCGCTGAGTCGTACGATACGATTGTTCGTTATAAACGTCGGCCAGCTTCAGGCATGGCGGTAAGTTTAGCAACTGGCGCTAATGCTTTAGAAACCATAGAAAGTGTTAAAGCCCGCATTAATAAACTAAAAACAAATTTACCAGATGGTGTCGAAGTGGTTTATCCGCTCGATTCATCACCTTTTATTGAGTTATCTATAAAGTCAGTTGTGCAAACACTAATAGAAGCGGTTGTACTTGTGTTTTTGGTCATGTTGCTGTTTTTACAAAACTGGCGCGCAACGCTTATTCCAACAATAGCGGTACCCGTAGTCCTTTTAGGCACCTTCGCGGTGCTATTCGCGTTTGGCTACAGTATTAACGTGTTAACCATGTTTGCAATGGTGCTTGCGATTGGTCTGCTGGTAGATGATGCGATTGTGGTGGTTGAAAACGTTGAACGTATTATGGAAGAAGAAGGCCTGTCACCCAAAGAGGCCACCATAAAGTCAATGGGACAAATTACCAGTGCGCTTGTAGGTATCGCAGTGGTGCTATCTACCGTATTCATCCCAATGGCATTTTTTAGTGGTTCTGCAGGTGCAATATACAGGCAATTTTCGATCACGATAGTGTCAGCGATGGCTTTCTCTGTATTAGTGGCGATTATTCTTTCGCCTTCTTTGTGTGCAACCTTGTTGAAAAAACACGACCCTGAAAAAGACAAAAACACAGGTTTTTTTGGTTTATTTAATCGCACATTCAATAAGGGTCGAGATCGCTACCAAAGCGGTGCTTCACATATGGCGGCTCGTGTAAAAAGATATTTTGTTGTTTACGGTGCCTTAGTGGCGGTAATGGCTTTTATATTTATGCGTTTACCGACTGCATTTTTACCTAATGAAGATCAAGGCACCATTATAGTGCTATTAAGCACGCCACCGGGCTCTACCGCGCAGCGTACACTTGAATCTGTCAAACAAGCAGAAGATTTCTTTTTAGAGACAAATGCCGACGTAACGGCTGATATATTTGCAGTGGTAGGATTTAGTTTTTCCGGTCAGGCACAAAACGCGGCTATGGGATGGGTACATTTAGTTGATTGGGATAAACGAGATGAATCTAATAGCGCGTTTGCGTTAGTAAACGAAGCCTATGGCGCATTTTCACAGATTCAAGATGCCAGCGCATTTCCACTCTTACCGCCCCCTATCCAAGAGTTAGGCAATGCGACGGGGTTTGATATGCAGTTAGTTGACCGCGGCGGAATAGGCCACGAAGCCTTGATGAATGCCCGAGATAAGTTATTAGGTTTGTCTGCGGGTAACAATAAGCTTGCAGGTGTTCGTCCGAATGGATTATCTGATGTCCCCCAATTTAAAATCGACATTGACAGTGAAAAAGCGTCTGCTCTTGGTTTATCATTAAATGATATTAATACCACTTTGCAAATTGCTTGGGGTTCAAGCTATGTCAATGATTTCTTAGATGACGGGCGCATTAAACGAGTTTACATGCAGGCCGATGCTCAACATAGAATGACGCCTGACGATCTAGATAAGTGGTATGTTCGTAATCAAAATGACGAAATGGTCGCCTTCAGGGCCTTTGCAACAACGCGATGGACAAGCGGTTCTCCAAAGCTAGAGCGATTTAATGGTCAAGCCTCTTTAAACATTCAGGGTAATCCGGCTTCTGGTATATCATCGGGTGAAGCCATGGCTGAAATGGAAAACTTAGTGACACAATTGCCCGACGGCTTAGGCGTTGAATGGTCAGGCCTTTCGTTTGAAGAAAAGCAAGCAGAATCACAAGCTCCCATGTTATATGCAATATCAATGTTGGTGGTATTTTTATGTTTGGCTGCGTTGTACGAGAGTTGGTCCGTTCCAATTGCGGTGCTTTTAGTCGTGCCCTTAGGGATTTTGGGAGCTGTTAGTGCAGCATTCCTTTTCAATTTACCCAACGACGTTTATTTACAAGTTGCGTTTTTAACCACCGTTGGTTTAGCGGCTAAAAATGCCATACTGATTGTTGAATTCGCGAAAGATGAATATGAACAAGGTGTTGATTTGTTAGAAGCGGCTGCAAATGCGGCTAAATTGAGGTTTAGGCCCATTTTAATGACTTCGTTAGCCTTCATGTTAGGGGTTACGCCTTTAGCGATATCAAGTGGTGCAGGGGCAGCTTCTCAAAATGCGATTGGGATAACTGTAATAGGCGGGATGTTTGCGGCAACTTTTATTGCCATATTCTTTGTGCCGATGTTTTTTGTCACGGTAGAGAGATTGTTCTCTAAAAAGTAATATAGATCATTGCACGCACATGTTGTAAAAGTGCGTGCAATGTCTTTTTCTGTAATTGTAGGATTACCTATTATAAATGGTAGTTACCCTCGCGCTCTGGCTGATAGCTTACTTCAAGAATCTGCACATTAATATTACCGCCACCTGGCTTAGGCCATGCAATTTCATCACCTTCTTTAAGGCCAAGTAAAGCACTTCCTACCGGTGCTAATATAGAAATTTTATCGCTACCGCCCGCTGCATCTTTTGGGTAAACCAAGGTCAACGAAAACTCTTTGCTTGATGAAGCGACTTTAAACTTTACCGTTGAGTTCATGGTTACTACATTGCCCGGCATTTTTTCGGGCTCTACCACCTTGGCTCTTTCAAGCTCACCTTCTAGTTCATCAATATTTGGAAACTGAGAGTGGGTTAACGTATCTAGCAGGGTTTCTAAACGCTTCAAATCTAATGAAGATATAACTATCTTGGGTCTTTTCATGGTTCGAATACTCTTATTTTTCGATCAACATACATAATGTGTACTATATGATGGCTAAGCCGAAAAAAAGCAAGCCTTTCATGCCATTTTTAAAGAAATATAGTGCTAATATTGATCAAGAGCGACATACTCTTCAAAACAAACAAATAGTCGACTGGTCTGACTAGAGACAAAAAAGAATAATTAATGCATTTATGTATTGATTAATGCTGCTATAGGTAGCATGTATTGTAGTACCATAGAAAAACACCTTAATAAAATCGTGTTCGGCTTTGCGGATATTTACACAGGAAAAAAAATGAAGCTTTTTAAGTTCTTTAAACGGAAGTACCCATACGCACCCATAGCATTTTTAGGCCGTAAAAACGTCGAGAAAATGTTAGGTGCCGACATTATAAAACTTAAAAAAATCGATAAATTGAATCAAGCTGAAGAAGAGCCAGTAGATGATCTTAATCCGCCTGATGGAACGGGTGAAACTAAAAAGTCCAAAAAGAAATCGAAGTCTAAGAAAAAAGCAAAGTCTAAAAAGAAAGCGAAAAAGAAAGAATCAAAGGCTCCTTAACTTATTAAAAACCTGGGTTCTTAAGCAGAGCCTTGTCTGTTGTAAATGATTTAAAAACTTTCCCACTCTTCTTCATCACATTCGCGATTCGTACTTATGAAAGACAAGTTGTCAGTAACCAATTTTTTATTAACCATCTTTGATGGCTGTTGTATATGTCTTGCTGTCGATTTATGTGAGCGATTATCGGAGTAACTTGTTGTTAGGTCCTGAGCACCCAGCCTAAACCTTGCGACACGCGCGGTTAAATCAGCCGCTTGGCTTTTCATGCTTTGTGCTGTTGCTGCCGACTCTTCTACTAAGGCCGCATTTTGCTGAGTCATTTCATCCATTTGCATAACCGCTTTACTCACCTCATCAATACCACTTGCTTGCTCGGCTGAAGCGGTCGCAATTTCTGACATTAAATTGTTTACATGCGCAATAGACGTCACAATTTCTTGCATGTTTTGTCCTGATTGATTGACGAGGTTGTTACCCGTTTCCACTTGGCACACCGAGTCTGAGATTAAGCCTTTAATATCTTTCGCGGCGTTCGCTGAACGCTGCGCTAAGGTTCTCACTTCAGATGCTACCACGGCAAAACCACGGCCTTGCTCACCAGCCCTTGCCGCTTCAACGGCTGCATTTAGCGCTAAAATATTCGTTTGAAATGCAATCCCGTCAATAACACCAATAATATCTGACATTTTCCGAGAAAATTCATTAATAGACGCCATGGTAGAAACGACTTGCTGAATTAAACTGCCACCGTTTTCAGCCACTTCTGTTGCTTTTGTCGATAAGCTATTTGCATCAATAGCATTTTGTGAATTTTGACGAACTGTAATGGTGAGTTGCTCAATACTCGAAGCTGTTTCTTCAAGGCTAGAGGCTTGCTGCTCGGTTCTTGCTGATAAGTCAGCGTTACCTGATGCAATTTCAGTTGACGCAATGCTAATGGTATCGCTTGCTTCACGAATTTGATTAATAATTGCGGCTAGGTTATTGGTGGTGCTATTACAATAATTTTTCAAATCATTAAAGGTGCCCTTATACTCACTGGTCACTTGTTTAGTCAGATCGCCCTCACTAAGACTTAACAGCACCTTACTAACTTCGTTTAGTCCGCTTTCAGTAGTATTCATCAACTCATTTAGACCTTGGGCTAATACCAGTAAAAAGTCAGTTTTCCCCATTTCATCAACTCGCTTGGAAAAGTCGCCCGCCAAACTAGCATCAACAATATCCGCAATTTCCCTTTGCGCTAATACTTCTTCCGTTTTGTCCAACCATTCGATAACCGCTCCAATTTG
>RCMY010004987.1_pt1 | contig 11325 bp, 12 predicted proteins | sample 2041341 | NCBI WGS metagenome assembly RCMY01 (sample SAMN09708234, study PRJNA481090) | Marine sediment metagenome, whole genome shotgun sequencing project.
TTCCCATCCCGAACACGGAAGTTAAGCCCTCCAGCGCCGATGGTACTTGGGACGAGAGTCCCTGGGAGAGTAGGTCGCCGCCAGATTTCTCAAAGTGAGCCCCGCTTCGGCGGGGCTCATTTGCGTTTTCCCCTCTACTGCTCGTGACCGCCAGCGCCTTCCGCGGACCGCCCCGAAACGGGATCACCCACGTAGCCTTAGGGGGTGAGTTCTACATCGATTGATCTGGCGGATGTCTCCTTCGGAGACGTGGGGTCCGACACTGCCAACAAGGCCCGTAAGCGCCTGATGGATGCAGCCGGCGCCTATGAGCGGGAACGTTTCGGGGATGCCCGGCGCATGCTTGACAGCGTCAACCGTCTGGCCCCCGATGTGCCAGAAGTGCTCGAACTCATGGGTCTGTGTGATTACCGCATGCGCCAGTGGGCCAAGGCGGTGAAGGAGCTGAATCGCTTCAATGAGATCACCGGATCGGTGGACCAGCATCCGGTGATCGCCGACTGCTATCGCGCCATGAAGCAGTGGGCTGATGTGGAGCGCGTGTGGATGGAGCTGGGAGCGGAGTCGCCGGATCCGGTGATCCTCGAGGAGGGTCGAATCGTGTACGCCGGTGCCAAAGCGGATCAGGGTCGCATCCAGGACGGCATTCGACTGTTGGAGAAGGCTCCGGCGGCTTCAAAGAAGCCCAAGATCCATCACCTCCGGCGTTGGTATGCGCTGGCGGATCTGTATGAACGTTCTGCTCAGCTCGGTAAGGCCCGTCGCCTCTTTGGGGAAATCGCTGCCTTCGATGCCAACTTCGGCGATGCCGCCGCCCGGGCCGCAAGCCTACGGTAGAGGTCGAGGGTTCCCCCATCGCCAGAGATGGCCAACGGTGCCGTGGTCCAGTCGACTCCAACCACCCGGCTATCACTCAGCGTTCTTATTAGTGGTTGATTCCCTTTGTTTACGCTGATAGCGTAGATCACCATGGCCCACTTGCTCGGGCCTCCTCGGCCAACAGGTCCCACAGTTGCTGCCGGCCCCTCTCACTGGGTCGCCTCGTGAGGAGAACAAATGAATATCTGCATTTTGCAGGGCACCACCGTTGGTGAAACGCGCGTCAGGGAGTTGCCCTCAGGACAGTGGGCGGTGAGCTTTGACATGCGTACACCCGCCAACAGTCCCAGTCGCTCAATACCGATCGAGTGGACTGGACCAGCGAAGTCGATGCCCAAGGTCGGTGAAAATGTGCCCGTAGCAGTGATTGGAGTGATCGATCGTCGGTTCTATCGCTCTGGCGGATCCATCCAGACCCAGGTCTTTGTCCGGCCAGAGAAGATCGTCGTCAAGCAAGCAAAACGTCAAGCGGCACTTCTACGCGGCACGCTGGAGGATGCGATGCTCGAAGTTGCATAGGTTCGCCGGCGTCGCCGACTGACCGGGCTTAGGCGTTGCCGAGTTCGGTGAAGGCTTGGTTGAGGCGGGCAATGAAGCTCTCCTCGCCCTTGCGGAGCCAGACGCGGGGATCGTACTTCTTCTTGTTCGGCTGGTCCGGTCCGTCGGGGTTGCCGATCTGTCCCTGGAGGTAATCGCGGTTCTCGGCCTCGTACTGGCGGATGCCGTCCCACATGGCCCATTGAAGGTCCGTGTCGATATTCATCTTGATGACGCCGTAGCTGATGGCCTCGTTGATCTCCGCTGCGGTGGAGCCAGAGCCACCGTGGAACACAAAGTTGACCGGCTGGGAGGAGTCGGTGCCGAATTTCTCGGCCACATAGGCCTGACTATCGCGCAAGATTGTCGGGGTCAGCACAACATTGCCGGGCTTGTACACGCCGTGCACGTTGCCAAAGGCCGCTGCGATCGTAAATCGATCGCTAACTTTCATCAGCGTCTCATAGACCTGGGCGACCTCCTCTGGCTTGGAGTAGAGGTCCTCGGGCTTCGCGTCGGAATTGTCGACCCCGTCCTCCTCACCGCCCGTGATCCCGATTTCGATCTCCAGGGTCATCCCCATCGGCGCCATACGCTCTAGGAGCTGGGCACAGATCTCGAGGTTTTCCTCCATCGGTTCCTCGCTGAGATCCAGCATGTGGCTACTAAAGAGCGGTGCGCCGGTGGCTGCGAAGTGCTTCTCGCCGGTATCCAGCAGGCCATCGACCCACGGGAGCAGTTTCTTGGCGCAGTGGTCGGTGTGGACCATGACCCGGGCCCCGTAGGCCTCGGCCAAGGAATGGACATGCTGGGCACCGGCGATCGAGCCGGCAATCGACGCCCCAATACCGCCGCCGGGGAAGCCCTTGCCAGCGACGAAGGCGCCGCCGGAGTTGGAGAACTGGATGATCACCGGCGCATTGCGGGCGGCGGCGGTTTCCATTACGGCGTTGATGCTGTTAGAGCCAACGCAATTGACCGCCGGGAGGGCAAAGCTGTTTTCCTTCGCGTAGGCGAAGACCTCCGAGACGGTGTCTCCCGTCATCACTCCGGGGGCGAACTGGTCGTTGAAGTCGGTCACGCCTCCAGCCTACAAACACTGCGGAGCCGGGCAAAGGCTGGACTACGGTCTTTTCCCATCAACGTTCTTTTTGACCTCGACGGCGTGCTCTGGCACGGGAGCCAGCCGATTCCCGGAGCGGCGACTGCGGTAAACAGCTTGCTGGGCGCTGGCCATAGCGTTCTTTTTGCCACGAATAACAGCTCCGCCACGGTCGGCCAGCAGGAGGCCAAGCTCGGTCGCTTCGGCGTGGAGGCCAGCGGCATGATCCTTTCATCGGCCATGGCAGCCGGATCCCTGATCGGCCAAGGTGAGCAGGTGTTCGTCCTCGGTGGCCAAGGAATCGTCGACGCCGTGACCGAGCGAGGCGGGGTTTGCGTCCCGGTCTCAGACCCTGCTCTTGGCCCACCTCAACTGGATGCGGTGATCGTTGGCATCGATTTCACCCTCACCTACGAACGGCTCGCGATGGCGGTCCGGGCAATCCGGAATGGTGCTCGCTTCATCGCCACCAACCACGATCCGACCTTCCCGACCGAACACGGACTGTCCGTAGGAGGTGGTGCCATTGTCGCGGCGGTGCGGACCGCAGCGGAGACCGAGCCGATCATTGCGGGCAAGCCCCATCAGCCGATGGCCGATCTGGCCATCGCAATGCTTGGGTCCGAAGGCTTGATGATCGGTGATCGTGACGATACCGACGGCGCTTTCGCGCGCACAGCCGGCTACCGCTTCGGCATGGTCCTGTCCGGCGTGACCTCTGCGGAAGAGGCCGCTGCGCTTGAGCCCGCGCCTGACGTGATCGCCGCAGATGTAGCCGAATTGCTGTTCAGGGAAATGGGAGTGGGCTGAGCCGACTGGACGTATCGACGCCGGGCTGCTCGGGTCGATACCGTCTCAGGCATGACCGATCAGGTGATTGAGCAGCTTGAATCCCTTGGCCTGGCCTATGAGCTCGTTCCATGCGATCCCAATCTCGCGGACACCGCCGCCTTCTGCGAGGCGTACGGCTTCGCCCCGGAGGATTCCGCCAACGCAATCGTGGTCGTCGGAAAGGCGGATCCGCCGGTGTTTGCGCTCTGCCTTGTGCTCGCCGACAGCAGGCTCGATGTCAACCGGGTGGTTCGGAAGAAGTTGGGGACCCGCAAGGCGTCGTTCGCCTCAGCCGACGACACGGTCCGCCTGACCGGCATGATGATCGGTGGCGTGACGCCCTTCGGCATACACGACCTTCCAATTTGGATCGATGAACGAGTGATGGGACGGGATCAACTGATCATTGGCGGGGGAACCAGGGATCGTAAGTTGCGTGTACCGCCGGCCACGCTCGCTGGGCACCCGATGGTCCAGGTGGTCCCTGATCTTGCGCGAGAGATCGAAGCTGCGGCAGGTGATCACTAAATGGCGGCCCGCCGCCGGCTTGATGCAGAACTGGTCCGTCGCGAGCTGGCTGCCAGCCGGGACGGTGCCAAGCGGCTGATTGAGGAAGGGCGGGTGCGGGTTGGGGGTGCCCCGGCCACCAAAGCTTCTCGCCAAGTCGATCCCGGCGAGGACGTGCAAGTGGCCGGCGACCCGCCCCAATTTGTGAGCAGGGCCGGGGAGAAGCTAGCCGGTGCGATCCAGCGATTCGCCGTAGATCCAACCGGTCGGCATTGCATCGATATTGGCTCCTCCACGGGAGGTTTCACCGATTGTCTCCTCCAGAACGGCGCAGCGTCGGTGGTGGCGATAGACGTTGGCACGCACCAACTCCACGAACGATTACGTTCCGACGAGCGCGTGCAGGTCCGCGAGCAGACCGATATTCGGTCGGTCAAGCTCCGTCAGTTTCCCAACGGCTTGACGCTGGCAGTAGGTGACGTTTCCTTCATTTCCCTCAAACTGGTTCTCCCGAGCGTGGCCGAACTCGGGGTGCAGGAGGCGGTTTTGCTAATCAAGCCCCAGTTCGAGGCTGGCCGTCAGGAAGTTTCCCGGGGCAACGGCGTCATATCCGACCCCGCAATTTGGCGCCGGGTCCTCCGAGAAGTACTGGAGGCCGCCGCCGAGAACGGCCTCGGATGTCGGGGTCTGATGGTTTCGCCGATAACGGGACGGGCTGGCAATGTGGAGTTTGTGGCCCACCTCCTACCGGGGGTGCACCATGGCGATATCACCTCGATGCTTGATGCGGCCCTCGTTGAGGCCGAAGATGGACAGGAACAACAATTATGAATACCGGCCACCCATGAATATTGGCATTGTCCTGCACCACTACCGACCCGAGGTCCATTCCCTGGTTGATCGCGCTCTCGAGTGGTGTTCGGAGTGTGGTGTGTCGGTGCGGATGCCGAAGATCGATGCTGAACTCATCGAACGTCCCGATCTTGGCGTGGCTGAGGAGGACTTCCCGGCTGATTTGGATCTGTGCCTCAGCTTCGGTGGCGACGGCACCATGCTGCGGGCCACCCATTTGGTGGTTGCTCACGACGTGCCACTCCTGGGCGTCAACGCCGGCGACTTGGGTTACTTGGCCGAGATCGATCCCGACCAGCTCGAGACCGCGCTCACCCGCTGGCGCGATGGTGAGTTGTTGATCGAGGAACGAATGATGATCGAGGTGGTTGACGACGCTGGCCAGACCATTGGAATGGCGTTGAACGAGGCGGTGATCGAACGCGCTGAGAGCGGGCACGTTGTTTCCCTAATCGCCAGCATCGGTGCGGAGCGATTCACGACCTACAAGGCCGATGGCTTGATTGTGGCCAGCCCGACCGGGTCGACCGCGTACTCGCTCTCCGCCGGAGGACCTGTAGTCGAACCCGACTTCGAGGCCCTAATAGTGGTCCCGGTGGCGGCCCATATGATGTTCAATCGTCCATTGATCCTGGCGCCCTCGACAGAGGTGTCGCTGGAGGTCGAAGGCTATCGTTCGGCCATCGTGACATTGGATGGCCGGCTCGGTGCAACCTTGAAGCCGGGTGATTCGGTTGTAGTCCGGCGCTCCCAGCGCAAGGCCCGCTTTCTCGTGACCGGCACACGCGATTTCCATGCCGTGTTGAAGGAGAAGTTCGGTCTAACCGACCGGTGACGCATGTGATGGAGCGGCACGGGTGTCCATATTTTGAACGATCCGGGGTAACTCCATGAATCTGGGAGCGCACGTAATCGTGGCGGCAGGACTTGGTGATGATCCGGTGATCCACCTCGGCGCCGCTCTCCCTGACGTTGCCACCATCGGCGGATTCCGAATGGTGCCCAATGCCGGCACCGGGCGTCTCGGCGAGGGGATTGCCCTCCATCACGCGACCGACGAGGCGTTCCACGGGCACCCGTGGTTTCTTACCCGCCAAAAGGTTGTCTTCGACCGCTTGACCGATGGAGGCGTTCGCCGGGGAGCTGCCCGGGCGTCGGCCCACGTCGGGGTCGAGCTGTTGCTGGACGGGGAGCTCTTTGGCGGTGCCGAAGCTGCGTCCAGAGCCCAATTCGTGAAGCTGGCGTTCGACCACGCTGCAGGGGGACCCGACTTGGTAGAACTGGTCCCGTTCGAGCGGCGCCCTGAGTGGCTGGATCACCTCTCCCAGCTCCACCGCTGGCGCTCACCGTCGTACTTTTCTGACCCGGGCGGGGTCGCGCATCGGATGCAGCAGATTCTTCTCCGCCGCCCTCGCTTGGCGATGACCAATTCTGAAGTCCCGCTCGTCGCATCAGCCCTCGCCGAGATCCAGCCCAGCATCATCGAAACCGCCGAGGATTTTGTTCAGGAACTAACCCAGATGCTCGCTAACTAACTCCCGAGCCAAGGTCGCGCCGCAGGCTCTGGTGTGGTCAGGTAGCGCTTGGGGCGCAGCATTTGTGGCTGTTCGTTCCTCACGCGACTAGCTGCAACGTCCCCAGCCGAAGTGATGCAGCTATCGCCGCCGGAGGCGACCAGCCCCGCCTCACAGCAGGGCGGCGTAGACAAGCTGGCGGAGCTCATCCCGGATGGGATAGCTCCACGAGGGCATGAGCTGGGTCATTCCGACGACGGCCAAGTCTTCGGCGGGATCGATCCAGTAAAGGGTCGATGCGGCGCCGCCCCAGGCCAGAGTCCCGGGTGAGGACACGACCTTGGCCTGGGCAGGATCCAAGACCACGCTGAAGCCGAGACCGAACCCGATGCCGTCGTTTTGGGTTTCGGACTGCACACCCTCGCCGATAGCGGCCAGGTCCACCCCGCCGGGAAGATGGTTCAGGCCTGCGTAGGCAACGGTTCGATTGCCGAGTATTCGCGTGCCGCCCAGTTCTCCACCGTTCAGGATCATCTGGCAGAACCGGGTGTAGTCGGAAAGGGTCGAGGTTAGGCCCCCACCGCCGGACAGCAGTGCCGGCGGTCGTCGATACATGCCGGTCGGAGAGTTGTCGTCGATTCGAACCAGGTCACCGATTCCGGAGGGGGTCGTTCCCTCGGGGGTACCGAACGGAGTGGTGGCAGCGATCGCATGGTTGTCGACGAGCCGGCCGGCTTTGTCGTCCCCGACAGAGAAGTCCGTGTCGACCATGCCCAGCGGACCAAGGATGTGGTCACGGAAATAGTGGTCCAGGGGTTGGTCGGCAACGAGTTCGACGAGGTGCCCCAGAACATCGGTGGCCACGGAATAGTTCCAGCGATCGCCGGGGGAGAAGAGCAGCGGGATGTCGGCAAGTCTTGAACACATCTCTTCCAGAGGTTGGCTCCGCAATCCGATTCCCTGCTCCCGGTACTTCGCATCTACGGGATTGCGATGCATCCAGCCGTAGGTCAGGCCGCTGGTGTGGGTGAACAGATCCTGCACGATCATGGTTCGGCGAAGTCCGGTGGTGGCCATTTGGATTGATGATCCGCCGTCGTAGACCCGCAGCTTCTTCCACTCGGGTAGAAATTTCGTGACCGGATCGGCGAGCCGAATGCGGCCCTGTTCCATCAACTGCAGCATGGCGACAGACGTGATCGCCTTCGTCATCGAATAGATCCGGAAGATAGCGTCTGCCTGGTATCCCAGGTCGGCGGTGTGGACTACCTCGCCCCCCTTGACAACACTCCACGAGAAGCCCGGTAGTTTTTCGCTGTCCAGGTATCGGGCCTGAATGAACTTGTCGGCAGCGGCGAGGGAATCGTGGTTAATGGCGGGTTCAGTCACGCCGCCGAGCATATGCGGTAGTGTCGGCCCGGCCCTATGCAACGTTCCTCTCCTGAGATCACCACTGGCGCAATGACCCAGACCACCCGCATATCGGCACTTCTCAAAGGGGCCATCGCGGTGACGCTGGGAGCGATTTTGTTCGGCTTCCTCACCGTCACTGGCACAGTGGAGTCCTTCAACGTGGACTCGTTCGGACCTCTAGTCAATGGGCTCCGGGCGGTGCCGGGACTTGAAGCATCGAGCGCTGTCCTCACCGATGCCGGGAAACTCCGGCTCAATCGGTACATGCTGATGGTGCTCGCCTTCGTCGCTGGGTTCAAACTCGACAAGCCCGGTCTTACGTGGTCCGCCGTCTGCATCGCCGCCGCATTTGGGCTTCGCTACTACCAGTCGCTGATCGCTCGAATTGTCGACGGGACGGCTCCGGACGATTTCGCAGAGACGGCGGATCTGGTGTCTGGGACGGCCGGACCCTATTTTAGCGGGGGTGTGGTTCGGGTCATCGTGATCGTTGGCCTGGCTTTGGCAGTTGCCGGGCTTGGCAATCGTGCCATATTCTCGATTGCGGCCCTAGCGGGAACGCTGGAAGGAGTGACCCGGCTGGTCCTGGGGCGGCACTGGCTGCTGGACACCGTGGCTGCGATCCCGATTGGACTGGGTGTCCTCTGGTGCCTAATCCAGATTCGGCAAATCCTTGCATTCGATCTCGTCGGTGACATCAGCGACGATGAGGCGGAAACTGCGCTCTAGGGCAGCCAAGTAGAATTGGTGTAATCAAGGCAGACAATCACGAATACACCAAAGACGAGATCGGCGTAGACCGTGGACTTCGGCGGGCTTGGATAGGCGCACCTCTTGGCACCCTGGCGAGCGCGCTTCCGGCCTTCCTGACCGGAGCTGTTTCGGTGCAGATCCGGGAAGATCTGGACTTCTCGGTCACACTGCTTGGCTTCATGATCGGGGCGGCGTTCGCGGCGGCCGGCGTCTTCTCCGCTCCGATGGGAAGACTGGCACAGGCCCTCGGACCGGGCCGGGCCTTGCGGCTCGGTGTCTCGGTTTCAGCCCTGACCATGATCGGGATTGCGGCTTTTGCGGATCGGCCCTGGGAGTTCATCGCTTTGATGGTGGTCTCAGGCGTCGCCAATGCCCTTAACCAGCCCGCCGCAAATCTGTTGCTCTCCAATCGGATCCCCGCTCATCGGCTAGGTACGGCGCTGGCGTTTAAGCAGAGCGGCATGCCGGCGGCGGCGTTGCTCGGTGGCGTAGCTGTTCCCTCCATTGCTCTCACAGTCGGCTGGCGATGGGCCTATGTAGCTGCCGCAGGCGTGGCGCTAATTGCCGTGGCGGTGCAGCCAATTGGATTAGCCGATCGAACGAAATTGGGTGAGGCTCGGACTGCTGTGAACCGACCCGATATGCCCACGGCCCTGCTCCTGCTTTACGCGCTGGTGGGGTTCTTGGGCGCATTCAATGCAGGTGCCATGGTCAACCTGCTCACCAGCGCAGCCAACGATTCTGGAATTAGCGAGGGCATGGCCGGCTGGCTGCTCTCGATCGGGGCCGCCACCGGGATCATCAGCAGGATCACGCAGGGCTGGCAGGTCGATCACCGGAATCTGCTCCCCATCCAGCGGTTGGCCTGGCTATTTGGACTGGGTTCGATCGGGGTGGCTGCCATGGCATTCGACACCCCGCTCGCGTACTACCTTGCGGTCGTGCCGGCCTTCGCCGCCGGCTGGTCCTGGCCGGGGCTCTTCAACCTGTCCGTGATCCGGAACAATCCGTCTGCCCCGGCTTCGGCCACCGGTATCAGCCAGATCGGCGTGTTTATCGGGGCCGGGAGTGGCCCGGTTGTGGGTGGCCTGCTCGTTGATTGGCAGGGGTACCGGCCCCTTTGGATCCTGGGGGCTGCCTGCCTCGCCATCGGCTCGGCGCTAGCGGTCGTGTTGCGGGCGAGGATTCGAGCCAACCGAGACGCCTGATATCGCCGGTGAAATTCGCTGACCCGCACATATGACAGTTGGCGGGCTTTTACATAAGGCGCCCCGTGATGTGGGAGAGTAGCGGGATGCAAAAGATTCTTCTGGGGCTAGGAGCCCTTCTCCTCGTCGCTGGCCTCATCGTGCAACTACTAATCGTGCCAGGGGCAAAGCAGTTCCCCGACGATGTCGATGTCAACCGCGCCTACGAGGGGGCAGCCGGTGTGCTACTCAACGCCGAGGCGTTGGCGTCCAATGATCTGGCCAACCTCTTCGTCCGAGAACTTCCGATCACAATCGATCGCAACGTATTGACGCTCGACACCGACGGTGGCGATGCGCTGGTAAGCGACATCTCGGTTGTGAACTCCCCAGCCGGTCCAATACAGACAACGGAGAACTACTATTCGATCGATCGCAAGAGCATGCTCAGCGACGACACGTTCAACGAAGACGAGCGTGTCATCGCGCGCGAGGGACTGGTGGTTGGCTTCCCGATTGGCACTGAGTCCCGGAATTACGATGGCTGGAACGGCGACACCGAGACGGTCAACATCCTTACCTATGTTGAGAAGCAGGAGCGGGGGGGCCTCGACACCTACTACTTCACCGCAGCATCCGGCCCGGACCGCATCACCAGCGCCGAGCGCCTTGCAACACTGCCGCCCGCGCTACCTCAGGCCACATTGGCTGGTCTCGTCCCAGCTCTTGGCCTTGAGGCTGCCGACGCAGCGCAATTGGCGCAAGTGCTTTCTGTTCTGCCCGATCCCGTCCCCCTGGCTTACACCTACCAATACAGCACGCAGTATTGGATTGAGCCCTCCTCCGGCGTGGTCGTGGACTTCGCAAAGGACGAGTCCCGGGTCGTCGGTATCGAGGTGGGCGGCCAGTTCGTACCCCTTACCGAGGTTTCCCAGATCAGCTACACCCAGACGGCTGACTCGGTTGCCGTAGCTGCCAGCGAGGCAGACGATTCGAAGTCCCAGCTGTTCTGGCAGGGCCGGGTGCTTCCGCTGGCGCTTATCGCAGTTGGTGTGATCCTGCTCCTCCTTGGTCTTCGTTCTGTTATGACCAATCGCGGCGGTTCAGCCGGAATAGACATGGAGACCGGCGCCAAGATCTAGCTTCGCCCGTTGCGGGCGAAACCAAGAGGTGAAGCGACAAGCGGTGAGCAGTCCAGCGTGAACCCTCAACTGCAGTTGTTGGAGTGCCGGAGGCTGGCCTCGGTGGCCTGAACGGCCACGCTGGAGGCGACAAGCACAGTTCTGCGTGAGCTTACGCAGTCATGTTCCAAGCGATTCCGGGCAACACCCCGTGCGGGTTCGTGCAGTCATAACACCCACGAGTGTTCCAAGCGAGTCCGACAACACAGTCACAGCCAGCTACCAAGCTGCACCTGCGCGGGGACCATGGCGCCGGGGAGTTCCACTTCCCAGGTGCCATCCTCGATCCAGGCCTTGTCAACTCTGTGGCCCCGGATCGCAATTGCCATTCCGATGGCGGCGCCAACTGTGTGGCCCCACACGCCGCCGGTGACATATCCCACCCGTTCACCATTACGGAACAGGGGTTCGTTGTGGTGGAGATACTTCGCTTCCGGGGAGTCCTCCTGCAGCAACTTCACCTGGACCAGCCGCTGCGAGGCGCCGACGGCCCGTTGGGCCTCAAGGGCGGCTCGGCCGGTGAAGTCGGCGTCCTTGTCCCACGCCACGGCGAAGCTGAGGCCAGCCTC
>RCMY010004988.1_pt1 | contig 11324 bp, 12 predicted proteins | sample 2041341 | NCBI WGS metagenome assembly RCMY01 (sample SAMN09708234, study PRJNA481090) | Marine sediment metagenome, whole genome shotgun sequencing project.
GGGTATTCCACGTTTTTTTGGATATTTATACAAAATTCATACATGTCGTCTAATTTCAGGTTATCAAGAGCGTATAAGAATGCCAAAGTGGTGCCTTTTGATGACACCTCAAAATTTATTCTTTTTAGTGATTGCCATAGGGGGGACAATAGTTTCGCCGATGATTTTGCCAATAATAGAAACATCTACTACCACGCCTTAAAACATTATTATAACAACGGTTTTCAGTATTGTGAAATTGGTGATGGTGATGAGCTTTGGGAGAACCGATCCTTTGAACCCATTTTTGAGGCCCATAAGAACGTTTTTCAACTTTTACGCAAATACCATCTAGAAAATAGGTTGCATATGATTTGGGGCAACCACGACATGGTATACAAGGACGAAGCCTATGTTAAAAAATATTTATGGAGTTATTATGAGCCCATTGATGATAAGGACAAGGAGCTTTTCGAGGGTATCAGCTATCATGAAGGGGTAGTTTTAAAACACAAAGACACCCAACAAGAGCTATTTTTAACGCATGGCCACCAAGCCGATTGGTGGAACTATACCTTCTGGCGCTGGGGACGATTCCTAGTTCGTGTTCTATGGAAACCCTTACAGGTATGGGGTATTGCAGACCCTACGAGCCCGGCCAAGAATTATAAGGAATTGATTAAGGTAGAAAGGCGTATTAAACGTTGGATCCTAAACAACCAACTTCTGATTACTATTGTGGGGCACACTCACAGACCCCGTTTTCCGGAGCCTGGGGACATTCCGTTTTTTAACGATGGTAGCTGCGTTCATCCGCGTAGTATTACAGGAATTGAAATCGAAAACGGAACCATATCCCTTATAAAATGGCAAATTGCCACCAAGGATGATGGCACTTTGCAAATTGTACGAATTCTGTTGGAAGGTCCTCAAAAGCTAATCGACTATCAAGAAGCACAGGATTGACCGAACCAACAACTACAATCTAGGAAACATTTACTATTTTACTTTACTGCGTAGCCAATACAAAATTCACAGGAATACTGTAAGGTACTTTAACCGATTTACCCCTTTGCATACCAGGTGTCATTTTAGGTAAGGAAGCTACGATACGAGCTGCTTCTTTTTCCAATCCTGGATCCGGGCCCCTAGTTCTAATACCATCTATTAATCCTTTGGAATTAATAGCGAACTGAACGAATACCCTTCCTTGAATGCCCATTTCGGCTGCAATCTGTGGATAGCGAAATTCTTTCATAATATGTTCCTGTATTTTCTTTTGAAAACAAGCTTTACGAGCGGCATTACCCTGGGCACTTTCACAACCAGGATAAATAGGTACATTCTCAATTATAGCAAAAGGCACTGATAATTCTTCTTCCTCTTCACCAACCTCAACATCATCAACCTCAATTACCTCTATCACTTGCTCTTGGCTAGATTCTGTACTCTCGATTATAGTCTCTTCTATTTCAGCGGCATCCTCAACAATTTCTATAATCTCGGGAGCCGATGGCGGTGGTGGCGGTGGTGGCGTTTTTATCTGTTCTGTAATCGGAACATCCTCCTTAATATCTTCTTGTACGTTCAACATTTCTACAATCCTATCAGGTTTAGGATAAGATTTATATTCCAAAGCCCTCCATGTGAGAAAGAGGACTAGGGTAAGGCCTATAACAAAATAGAGACCACTATTGCGATTTAAATCTACTTTTGGATTCTTTTTGACTTGCATGACTTTTGCTTTATGAATGACCCAAAAATACAGCTGTTTCAGTCCATTAAATATGACATATATCAGTTTTAAAACCCGTTTTTAATAATTTGATAATATTTCAATTATATTTTGTCAATATGCAAATAAGCAACGATATTCTCAGCGTTTAGCACAAAACCCTTGTATTCTTAAGCACAATTGAACCTTTTACAACTTCCTTTGACCACCCTAACCCCTGATTTGTTCCTATTATACCCTGCCCATGTAGAAAATCGTTCTTTGATTTGGTCAATTACCACCCCTCGCTCAGGCCAAAAAGCGTCATTCCTTCCCCTCTTCTTCTCCCTTCGACGAAGCCTGTCTTGAGCGCCCGCCTGAATGGAACGGGCAGGCCCGCCTGAATGACAAAGTCGGGCAGGCAGTCGAAAGGCTCAGGGTGACAGCTCAGGATGTCAATGTCAAATAGCGGGCCCTAGGGCCCGCTATCGCTAATTCAACAAAATTCATGACAAGAACAACTACACTACTAAATCGGTGATAGTAGCGTCGCATCAAAGTCAATACCTTCTATGGGTTTTAATATTTCCTGTTCGGGATCCCATTCTATACGTCTTCCCAATTTATAGGAAAGTCCGGCCATATGTGATGAAATGGCCTCTTCAAAGCCTTCTTTGATACCACAACTTACCTTGCCCCCATTACGGGCGCTGCTCAACCATTCCCGCATATGTAGGAAGGTGGAATCAACACGTGCCCCGTTGATATACGTCCACATTAGACCTTTATCGGCAAAATACTGTGAGGTGGCCGATGCTACGGCATCTGGTGAAGAAGCTCCTGGATTATACTGATAAATAGGTACACCAGGACTCATTTTATTGGCCTCGATCATATCCGCGTAGCGGGTAGAACCACTATCGGGCCAAATCGTTAATCGGTTTCCTAGTTCCATAGTACCGTCATGGCCCATAAGATGGGTAGGACGGTTGAATCCATTACCCAAAGTAGCACTGTAGACAAAGGTCATTCCCTTTTCCTTGCCTTTCTTTTGGCTGCCTCCGGTACTAAAGTTGGGGTACTCCATATTCACATTTAGCACGTCGGGCACATTACGCCCATCCCTATGGGTATAAATACCGCCAGAGGTCATCACGGAATCCGGGATCCCCATATTCAATACACAGTTTAAACGGTCGTAATCGTGGGACAAAAGATCACCGGAAAGTCCGGACCCATACGCCCACCATTTACGCCATCTAAAGAAATGATTTTTATTGAACGGTACTTTGGGTGCCGAACCCAAAAATAGCTCCCAGTCAATGGTCTGTGGGCTCGCATCAGGGTTTATGTCGTACATCCAAGCGCCATTGTCATCGTTACGGTTGGTATTGGTCTGTATCAGTGATACATGTCCAATCGTCCCTTTCTGGATGATATCCTTAGCCGTCTGAAAACTCAAGGTCTGTCTATGCTGGTGCCCAACCTGAAATACGGCTTTGGAGTTGCGTGCGGCTTCGCGAAGGCGATAGGTTTCCTCGACGGTATGTGTCATGGGTTTCTCAACATATACATGAATATCGTTTTCCAAAGCATCGATCGCCATAGGGGCATGCCAATGGTCGGGCGTTCCTATGACTACCGCATCGACCTTCCCGGAACGAATCATCTCTTGATGGGTTCGAAAACGCTCCATTTTATTGTCCTCGGTATTGAAGGACTTTAAGGCCCTATTGGCCCTGTAATCAAAAATATCACAGATACCTGTGAGTTTTACGTTCAGTTTGTCTTGGGCCTCAAAATCTTTTAAAGCGGAATGCTTGGGATTTTCTTCGGCCTCCAAACGCATCTCCTCTTTCCATTCCTCGGTGGCAAAACCCAAGGCACGACAGAGTTGCTCGCCGCGAATTCCAAAACCTATGATCCCTATGCGAACAGCTTTGCCCCCAATTCCGGGTACAGCGGTCGGCAATGAAGGTTGTATGTTCAATTGCTCCAAAATAGCGGTACGTTCTTTTTTCTTGGTCACGGTGTTGGCGGCTCCTGCCCACCAAACAGCTCCCATAAGCGGAATGCCCCCTAAACCTTTTAATGCATCTCTTCTTGTAAATTTCATTTTATATCAGTTTGGGTTTGTACCTCTTTTTTATTGAATAAGCGAGCCAACCCAAAAAATTGGGAAGTAGGTATTTGATAGATCACCAAACAAGCCATAAGCTCGATCAGGTTCTTGTTGATGAACCAATAGCTACCCTCCACATTGAGTTGGGTAACCCATGGAAAGGACGGATGGGCCAAATAATACAAGGCCAATAAACAAGCACCCACAAGGGCTCCCCATTTTTCAAAGATCCCGAGCAGCAAGGTGAGTCCAACAAAAGTCAGTGCGATGATGTTGCCCCAATCGGCAATGCTGATCAATGAATCGGTGGTTAACCATAAAAAGAAGGGACGAAAAGGGCCTTGTGCCGAGGCGAGATAACCAAAGGAGGTCCAATCGGGATTATACAGTTTTATAATGCCTTCATAGAGAAAATGCCATCCTATGAATAGCCGCAACAGCACCATGCTGATTCTTAGCGCCTTTTCATTTCTGATTGTAATCATGTGCCGTAGTTAAAAGGTTAAAGGCTTGCACGCCTGGAAATGTATACCAAAAATAACAACGCAAAACTAGCCCCCAAAGTGAGTTAATACTATGACAATTGTCAGGTTTAAATAGGCGTACGATGGCCGTTTAAGCACAAAAAATGATCGCGGATTACTTAAAATCAGTATTTTTAGCCCTTATTCGTTAAAACACTATACCATAATATCATGATCAAAAAAGTTTCCCTTATTGCCCTAATAGCCCTTTTGTTTGTTTCTTGTTGGAAGGACAAAAGCCCCGAAGATCTGATCCGTTTAAAAGAGCAGTTTAAATCCCAGGTAGATACTTTTGAGAAAAAGAAGGAAAATGCAAATAAAAATGTGAACAAGGGGTTAGAAACCCTCAATGCTCTCAAAAGCGCCTTGGAAGATACCAAGAACGAGGACAAGGAATTTGCCAAGGTCTATGGCGATTGGGAAAAGGTGAACAAAAGGGTAGAAACCCTGAATAAGGAATACGAAGACTTAAAAGATAAGGCCTCAAAGCTGTTTACAGCTATGGAAACCCAGACCAATAGTCTGAGCGATAAAACGGCCAAAACCACCCTATTAAAGGCCATTGATAAAGCCCGAAGCAAGTACAACGGCACCTTGGCAAAAACCTCCAAGGCGATTGATAAATTACAGCTGCTACATGGCGATGCCGTAGAGGTTGTAAAAGCCTTAGAAGTAGCCGCCGCCCTTAATTCCTTTGACAACATCAACGACCAGATGAAAAGCATTGAAGGCCGTGTTGATGGTATTATGCAAGAACTGAATGTGGCCGTAGTCGAAAGCAAAAAGCTGTACGAAAAGAAAATCACCGAGTTAGGCGAGTAATACTAAAAACGATGACATGAAAGCAATCACCAATTGTGCGGTCATCGTCATGATAAATTTATCCCATTACGATCCTAACCTTATGCTGTTTTTAGCTATCTTAGTAGCTGTCTTAATTCAATATTATGGAATTTAATTTAGCAGAAAAATTAGCCTTGGTAAAGGCGGTTGATGAGGTAATCTATGTAGATGGCAAGGTAGACGCCGAGGAGATGGACTTTATGACCCAAGTGATGGATATCTTGAACTTTGATCGAAAACTCGTAGAGGAGGCCCGAAAAATTACGGCCAAAGAATGCCTATCGATCCTAAAAGGGATGACCTATGAAAAAAAGCAGGCACTTTCCGAACTACTTAATGAAATGGCCAATGCTGATGGGGAATTCAATAAAGACGAATACCGTTTGATTTTTAACATACTTCATGAAGTGGGCATTGGTCAGGATCTTGAAGACCAATAGGCTTAGTTATAAATCGGCCATGTGTAAAAAGTCAGTTAATAAATAAGAAATAATGAACAGCCCACACAAGCCAATGCACAAACCAGGGCTTGCAAAGCGCTGTTTTCCTCCCACCTCCCTACTGATGATGCTATATTGATATTATAGTGCCACTATGAAAGGATTTAAAATTGTCCCCTAAAATCAATGACAATTGCTTTTGGGCATTTTTTCCGGTACAATGACCAGTGATCAATTGCATATTTGGATAACAACTAATAATTGATTTTCCAATTTCGTTGATCTCTGATTCTGATTCGTACACATTGGCTGAATCGCTGTCAATTAAATGAGTGCCCCCAATGCACGCAATGATCTCTTGTCCATTGCAATAATTTGAACAAGCTTCAAGGATATTTAAAATGCCATTATGAGAGCAACCCGAAAAGACAATAACACCTTTATTCGTATTAACGGTTAAAGACACTTCATGTTTAAATTCGTCCAACCTCTCGCCTTCTGAGTCTGATTGGGATAGTTTATTGTTTGCTTTTGGTATTTCATAAACTCTTGGTATTTCACAAACTAAACTCACATTTTTACTTATTGCCATATTACTTTCGGCAAATACAAATCTGTTGTGATTTTGATCAACTATCGAATAATCAATACCAATGTTTTTCTTTGATGTATGCCTGTATGAGTAAAATGCTTTCCCATCGATTTGTGCCGAAAGAATAATCTGGGCCTTGTGATTCACTTTAATAAATTGCTCTAGACCACCTGTATGGTCAGAATGTCCATGGGATAAAACAAGAAAATCAATGTCTTTTATAGGTATACCCATGCGCACAGCATTGGTATAAAAGTAATCGGAGGCACCAACATCTAAAAGCCATTTAAAGCCATCGGCCTCAAAATAGATACTTAGTCCATGTTCGGTAAGTAGATTCAGTGCGGGGTGCGAATTATTATCAACTAAAACGGCTACTTTCATTATTCATTTGTGACATGATTTATATTATTTTGGTTTATAAATCAGATGGGGCTGTTATCAATGGTTACAAACGTGGTCTTCTCCCTGTACTTCGTGATGGTGACAACCCTCTCCCGAATCGCCAATTTCGCCTTGCAAAAAGCTTTCCACAAGTTGATCTACATCACCCGAGCAACCCCGATAAACATCAATCCCATGATTTTTAAGAATATGCAATGCGCCATTACCCATGTTTCCGGCAAGCATTACACTTACGCCATTTTCCTTTAAGATGGCTGCAATATTGCTTTTACAACCGCAACCCTGTGGCGATGGCAACATTTCAGTTTTTTTAATTTTTCTGTTCGCGTTAACGGTGATAACCGCGTATGCTTTGCAATGACCAAAATGGTCATCAACAACATTGCTACTTGTCGGTACTGCTATTTTCATGCTTTATCTCTCTTTTTTTCAATATATAATTGATGATGATAACCGCCTTCGCGCATCATTTTTTTTCCACATTGTGGACATTTATTTTCCCTGCATGGTATCCCTCTTTCGTGGGGAATCCGTGTGTCGCAATGCACACAAATACAAGAACCCTTAAAACTCGTTTTTTCCATTATGCTCTATAGTTTTATTTAATCTTCGTAATGCTTTTGAGTGGCAATAGTTACAAGAATCAGTTTCAGTTTTACTTATGTTCAATTTCATACATTGTTCGCATCTGTACCAACATTCGTCTGTTTGATAGTTACCGCCTTCAATAAATATAGCTTTGCCCTCTACAAATGCTTGGGCTATAGTCTGCCGTGCTTTTCCGTAAATTCTTGTAAATGTGGGGCGGGAAACATTCATTTGTTCCGCCGATTGTTCTTGTGTTAATCTCTCATAGTCCGCAAGGCGTAGTGATTCGTACTCTTCATACAATAAAATAAGGGGTTCTAATTTGGTCATTGGTATTCCAAAAGGTTTAAAACCTTCCATTACAGGAGGGTTTACAATAGTTCTATTCAGCTTTGGTCTTGGCATTGTAATTTTCTTATTGATACCGTTACAAAAATACCAATAATAATGAACATATGTTCATAACTAATCGTATTTTTGTAGCAAATATTTATTTCGCGATTATGGAAGAACGCATCAGAAACAGTGAAACACGGCAGTTTAAGGCAATTTTTCCGAATACATTGAATGCTAACGATACACTGTTTGGCGGCAAGGCAATGCAATGGATGGACGAAGTGGCATATATAACAGCTACACGTTTTACACGACAACGAATGTTCACCATCAATACCGAAAAAATAAAGTTTTTGAAAGCAGTAAGCCCTAATTCAATCGTCGAAGTTATTGGGCGGATAGAAAAAGCCCAAGCAGTGAAATTGAAGGTAAAAGTTCAAATTTTTGTTGAAGAAATGTACGGACAAGAACGGGATAAAGCCGTTGAAGGTATTTTTGTATTTTCATCCTTAGATGAAAACAGACGACCCCAAAAGATTGATTACAATTTTTTTTAGTAATTAGAGTGTAATCTATTGGGTTTGTAAATCATAAATCAATTGGAATTGAACGAAATAAAGCATTTGATAGAGATTAAAGAAGTAGGGCGGACGAATGGCTATCGAATTAAGTTGATAGAACAATCAATACGGTTAACACCGTAACCTATAAAAACCGCTACTCCCCTACTTTAAAATCCAAAAAATATTCTTGCCTAAATGGGGCATACCATCATTGGCTATTTTTCCCGATATTAGTGAGTGCTATTATCCGATTATTAAGGACAATAAGGGTTATCACTTAATAAAATAGAGGGTTTAATATCGTATGCTTTAAAATAACAGTATGAATCCGAAAGTTGATTTCTTTTTCAATAAAGCGAAAAAATGGCAGGAAGAATACGGGATATTAAGAACAATAGTTCTTGACTGTGGCCTGACTGAGGAATTAAAATGGGGTGTTCCCTGCTACACGCTTAAGAAAAACAATATCGTTTTAATACATGGATTTAAAACATATTGTGCGCTTTTGTTTCACAAAGGTGCCTTGTTAGCCGATTCCAAGGGTATTCTAATCCAACAAACTGAGAATGTGCAGGCTGCCCGTCAAATTCGATTTACCAATACAAAAGAAATAGTTGAAATGCAGTCAACGATCAAGGCCTATATTTTTGAGGCCATAGCGGTAGAGAAAGCCGGTTTGAAAGTAGTATTGAAAAAGACGGCAGCGTTCAATATTGCGGAAGAATTTCAAAAGAAACTGGATAAAAACTCCGGCTTGAAAACTGCTTTTGAAGCATTGACCCCTGGACGGCAAAGAGGATACCTCCTACATTTCGCCCAACCCAAGCAATCCAAAACCCGAGCGTCTAGGGTTGAAAAATGTATTCCACAAATTCTAGAAGGGAAGGGATTAAATGATCGGTAAAGTAAAGCGTAGACTTATAAAAACGATCATCCATAAATGAGGGGTATCATCATTGCCATTTTTTTCCGATATTGGTCAGTAACAATATCCAGTTGCAATTACTTGTAAATAAACATGCTAAATCTGATGAAAGATAAAATTGCCCGTGTAGTGGACTCTAGGGAAACTAAAGCAGGACTGTATTTCGATTACACCATCCAAGTGCTCATCTTGCTTTCAATCCTCGCATTTACCATTGAAACTATTCCCGACCTAGAGCCTAGCACTATACGTTTACTGCATTACTTTGAAATGTGCTGTATTGCGGTTTTTACGGTTGAGTATTTGCTGAGAATATATATCGCCGAGAAAAAACTAAAGTTTGTCTTCAGCTTTTTTGGCCTCATTGATCTGATAGCTATTCTGCCTTTCTATTTATCATTTGGTTTTGATTTGAGATCAGTTCGGATACTTAGGTTTCTGAGGTTGTTTAGACTACTCAAATTAGTAAGGTACAATAGTGCGATACGAAGGTTCACCCTGGCATTCAAGATGATAAAAGAGGGGTTGATCATGTTCAGTGCGGTTGCACTTATCCTATTTTACCTTTCGGCTGTAGGAATTTATTATTTTGAAAGCGCTGTTCAACCTGAAGCTTTTTCTTCCATTTTTTCAAGTCTATGGTGGTCTGTGGTTACCCTGACCACAGTAGGATATGGCGATGTGGTGCCTATTACCATTGGTGGGCGCATATTCACATTCATAATACTGATGATTGGCCTTGGGGTTATTGCAATACCATCAGGAATGATATCCTCGGCATTAACGGAAGCCAGAAAGATCGAAAGAGAGGAAAAGGAAGCGAAAAAGGAGAAAAATACACCATGATTTTTCAATAAAAAGTGCCGATTTGCTTAAACCCGTTTATTTAAAATTGATTTCGAAATCTACATTTCTTTTTGGCGGATTACTTATTTATAATACCCTTTAACCTTTGTTTGGAATAAAGAAATCATTAATTTAAATCATTGATTTTATAAAAAATGACCAAGAAAACTTTTGGGACCTTTGCAGGGGTTTTTACGCCGACCACCCTAACCATACTTGGCGTGATTATGTACATACGCCAACCCTGGGTTGTTGGGAATGCAGGTGTTGTTGGGGCCTTGTCGATTTTGTTGATATCGGTTGCCATAACCTTTACCACTGCCTTGAGTTTATCCTCAATTACGACCAATGTTCGTATCGGTGCTGGCGGAGCTTTTAGTATCATTTCAAAATCCTTGGGCCTGGAAATCGGAGGGGCCATCGGCATTCCGTTTTATATAGCCCAAGCTTTGGCAGTAGCCATGTATGTTTTTGGGTTTAGGGAAGGTTTGGTCTCCATATTGCCCAATCTGAATCCGTTGATATTAGACATAAGCATTTTCTCTTTGGTCATGGCCATTGCGTTTATAAGTACAAGTTTTGCCTTTAAAATCCAATATGTGATTCTTGGCATTATTGTATTGTCTTTGATCTCGATCTATGGAGCCCTTTTTGTAAACGATTTAAACTACGATTTCGAATTGTTCGGCAAGTACCCTGGATCCATAGAGAATAATTTTAGTGGTACATCGTTTTGGGTTGTTTTTGCCGTATTTTTCCCTGCCGTGACCGGGGTAATGGCAGGCGCCAACATGTCTGGCGATCTCACCAGTCCACGAAAGAGTATTCCTAAGGGAACTATTTCGGCAGTGATATTGACAACGATTATTTATGCCAGTTTAATATTTGTTGCTTCACTTTTGGCTACTCCCCAAGAAATGGCATCAAACTATAATTTGTTTATAGATAAAGCGCTTTATGGCCCTATTGTACTTGCCGGTTTGTTGGGCGCAACACTTTCATCAGCTTTAGGGTCGTTTATTGGTGCTCCACGAATCATGCTTGCGCTGGCCGAAAAGGGAATTCTACCTAAAAGTAAGGAGCTTGCGAAAACATCAAAAAAAGGGGAGCCGATCAATGCTATGTTGATAACCGCTGTTGTTGTATTTATAGGCATTTCATTGCGCGATCTGAATACCATTGCCCCCATTCTTACGATGTTTTTTATGATCACCTACGCAATGGTCAACATAGTTGTACTTGTAGAACAATCCTTGAGTTTACCAAGTTATAGGCCCACATTGAAGGTACCTATGATCGTGCCTGCTTTAGGTGCTTTTGGATCAATTGCGATCATGTTTGTCATTAACGTTATTGTCGCCTTGACATCGCTCATATTGATTTTTATATTTTACTTCTATTTGGTGAATTTAAAATTGAAATCGGAAGTAGGTGATTCACGCAGTGG
>RCMY010012717.1_pt1 | contig 11322 bp, 10 predicted proteins | sample 2041341 | NCBI WGS metagenome assembly RCMY01 (sample SAMN09708234, study PRJNA481090) | Marine sediment metagenome, whole genome shotgun sequencing project.
ATATTGAAACCATCTGGCTGCACCAAATAATCCTGGCTTTCCACCAAGTTGCCCATATCATCATGCAATTGCCAAGCTATCTGAATACAACGTGGCCAATTATCAGTATCGGTTATGGGAGCATTCCAACGCTTGGGCAGGCCAGTGGTTTCGGTATCAAATATCAGGTACATTCAAAGGGTTTTTAGTGACCAAAAAAGGATTTATAAAAATAGGTCATTTCAATATGGTTTTAGAGTGGAGTTTTTAGGAGTTATTAACTTCGCCATTTCTTGAGAACAAATTCTCCAAAGTTATTGCACACTTAAAGAATTGAAGTATATTTGCAGCCCGTTTTAAGGGACAAATAAAAAGAATTAATAACCGAGGGTCGGGCACCCTACAAAATTAATGTGATATGCCAGTAAAGATTAGATTACAAAGACACGGAAAAAAAGGAAAACCTTTCTATTGGATCGTTGCCGCCGATGCACGTGCGAAAAGAGACGGTAAATATTTGGAGAAATTGGGGGTCTACGATCCTAATACCAATCCTGCAATCATCGAAGTTAAAGTTGATAAATCTGTAGAGTGGTTGAACAATGGTGCACAACCTACAGATACTGCAAAAGCAATATTATCATATAAAGGTGTTTTATTAAAGCATCACTTAATGGGTGGTGTTCGTAAAGGAGCATTGACCGAAGAACAAGCAGAGGTGAAATTCAATGCCTGGATGGCCGAAAAAGAAAAATCTGTTGCTTCTAAAGTAAGTGGACTTGATAAAGTTAAAGCAGATGCTAAAGCAAAAGCATTGGCCGCTGAAAAAGAAGTAAACGAAAAACGTGCCTTGGCAGCTGCTGAAGCGGATTTACCTGAAGAGATTGTAGAATCGAAAATTGTTGTTGAGGAGACTGCTCCAGCCAAGGAAACTATTACCGAAGTAGCTGAAGCTGCTGCTGCGGAGGCTGCGCCAAAAGCTCCTGTGAAAAAGGAAACAAAAGAAGACGCTCCTGCTGTTGAAGAAGCTGCTGCCGAAGCCCCTGTTATTGAAGAGGCTACGAAAGAAGTAGATGCTAAGGAGAAAGCTCCTGAAGCTTCTAAAGAAAAAGAGTAAATAAATTCGGAAACGATGGACAAGTCAGCTTGTTTCTACCTAGGTAAAATCGTTTCAAAATATAGTTTCAAAGGGGAGGTACTCGTTAAACTCGATACCGATGAACCGGAGATATACGAAAACATGGAATCAGTTTTTGTTTCATTGGGAAACAATCTGGTTCCATTTTTTATTGATAAATGCCGGTTGCATAAATCAACCTTATTACGTATCGACTTTGAAGAAGTGAAGACCGAAAATGATGCGGATCGGATCATGGGTTCCGAACTTTTTCTCCCCCTTTCCTTTCTTCCCAAACTTACAGGGGATAAGTTCTATTTTCACGAAGTAATTGGCTTCACGGTCATGGATAGTGTACATGGAAATATTGGTATTATAAAAAGTATTAATGATTCTACTTCACAAGCGCTTTTTGAAATTGAAAAGGGAGACAAAGAATTATTGATTCCAGTCAATGATGAGATTATTACCAAAGTAGATCGTGAAAGTAAAACCATTTTCGTTACAACTCCTGAAGGGTTGGTAGATTTGTATTTGGACTAAAGTATTATCTTTAAACCAAATCAAAAACATGTCCGCTTTTAAGATTCTGATCGTACTTATTGTCCTTTTTATTTCCTCTTGTGGCCCCAAGGAATCTAAGCCAAAAGACCCTTTACAACCACCCAATGTTGTTCTTATTTTTACCGATGACCAAGGCTATCAGGACGTTGGTGTGTTTGGCTCTCCAGATATTTTAACCCCCAACCTGGATCAAATGGCTAAGGAAGGTGTTCAATTAACGAGTTTCTATTCGGCACAGGCAGTTTGTTCTGCTTCTAGGGCTAGTATTTTGACAGGCTGTTACCCAAATCGTATTGGCATTCATAATGCACTGGGCCCAGGAAATACCCATGGCATTAACAGCACGGAAACGACCTTGGCCGAGATGCTTAAAGCGAACGGATACAAGACTGCGATTTTCGGAAAATGGCATTTGGGGCATCATCCTGAATTTATGCCAAACAGGCACGGATTTGATGAGTATTTTGGCATCCCCTATTCGAACGATATGTGGCCTTATCACCCACAACAAGGACCCATTTTCAATTTTCCCGATTTACTCTTGTATGAAAATGAAACAGTCATCGATACCTTAATCGAGCAATCTCAATTGACTACACAGATTACGGAACGAAGTGTCGATTTCATCAATAGAAATAAGAATAATCCTTTCTTTTTATATGTACCTCATCCGCAACCCCATGTACCACTTTTCGTATCTGAAAAGTTCAAGGGAAAATCGAAAAGAGGATTATATGGTGATGTAATCATGGAAATCGATTGGTCTGTAGGTGAAATTTTGGACGCCTTAAAAAAGAATGGTCTTGAAGAGAATACCATCGTCATATTTACATCAGACAATGGCCCATGGTTATCGTATGGAAATCATGCGGGTAGCGCATTACCTTTCCGTGAGGGCAAAGGAACGGCTTGGGAAGGTGGTCAACGCGAACCTTTTATCATGAGATATCCCAATAAATTAAAAGCTGGTAAAGTAATTGATGTTCCCGTGATGGCGATTGATCTTTTACCGACTATCGCAGCACTTACTAATTCCAAACTGCCAGAACTGACTATTGATGGTAAAAATGTTTGGAACGTTATTTCAGGGGAGAGCATTGAAAGCCCGCAAAAAGCCTATTTCTTTTACTATCGCGTAAACGAGCTTTTTGGTGTTCGTTATGGTAAATGGAAAATGTATTTTCCCCATCGTTACCGCACTATGGCAGGGCAAGAACCAGGCAAAGATGGACTACCGGGGGAATATAAAATGATCGATTTGGAGGAGATTGAGTTGTACGACGTTGAGAAAGATATAAGTGAAACCAAGAATGTGGCAGAGCAACATCCGAAAGTAGTCGGGGAAATTAAACTGTTGGCCAATGAAATGCGCTCCAGACTGGGGGATTCCTTATTGGAATTGGAAGGGTCCGAGACAAGGGAGCCTGGAAGGTTAAAAAAGTAAAACTCCAAATATCAAATTCTAATTACTTGTCATTCCTGCGGCCTGTGCTGAACTCGTTTCAGTAAGGCAGGAATGACAAAAACCGAAAATCATCCACATGCAAACAACATCCTTAATGAGAGAAAAGAACGAAAAAATGGGAACATCAATCGAAAATAAACCTGATTGCAGAAGACTATCCCTATCGGAATAGTTTATCCGAGGATCTGTATGGCCAAAATGGATTCCTCTTCGAGGGAATAACAACATAAAAGAACGCTTCAAACCAAATCTGAAATTTTGACTAAGCCTTTCAAATTCAAACAATTCACTATTCACCAAGATCGCTGTGCCATGAAAATCGGAACAGACGGTGTACTCCTCGGGGCATGGACTTCTTTAACCAAGTATCCCGATACAATTTTGGATATTGGAGCCGGCACAGGTCTAATTGCCTTGATGTTGGCGCAAAGAAGTGGTGCAGAAACCATTGATGCCTTAGAAATTAATGAAGATGCCTATGAACAATGTGTGGATAATTTTGAAGCATCCCCTTGGGGTGACCGACTCTTTTGCTACCATGCAGGATTAGATGAGTTTTTAGACGATATTGAAGACCAATATGATCTGATAGTTTCCAATCCACCATTCTATGCAGAGGAAGTTCCAAGTGGAAATAGGGCAAGGGATAACGCTCGGCAGAATCAATCACTACCTTTTGAAGCATTGATTGAAGGTGTCTCAAAATTGCTTTCACCTTCTGGTATCTTTTCCGCAATCATTCCGTACAAGGAAGAAGTCCAATTTATCGCATTGGCGGAACAGTCAGGACTTTACCCTCATCATATAACGAGGGTAAAAGGCAATCCCTCGTCAGAAATCAAAAGAAGTTTGCTTCAGTTTACCTTCAACAAAAAAGAGGTCTTTAAAGATGAATTGACTATCGAAATTGAAAGACATCGATATACCCCAGAATATATTGACCTAACGAAAGAATTTTATTTGAAAATGTAGTTCTATTTTAATCTTTTCATTGGTCGTGTCAAACAAGTGGGGCCACCTCCTCCTTTAACACTGATTTCTTGCCCGCGATACGTAAGAACTTCACACCCTACCTTTTCGAGGGCAGCCTTGGTTTTAGGATTGCCTTCAACCATTACGCATTTTCGAGGTGCTATCGCCAAAACATTACAACCCATACTTTCAAACTCATCTTCGGGCACTTCCACTAATTCAAAACCCATATCCAATAACACGTTTCTAAATCGAATTGGCATCAATGGGGAATAAACAACTGCTAAATCTCTATCAACTGGGCTCAAAATGGACATCAAATGAAACACATCTTCGACCCCTTTGTAATGCGGTAAATCGGCGACAATCACCTTAACACCTATTGGAGTAAGCAAGGCCTTCAACTGCCTAATTCCTTCCTTATTCGTTCTATAGGTGTGACCCACGGCCAAGGTTTTTTCATTCAACCAGGCTACATCACCCCCCTCAAGCTTTCCAGGGGCCTTAATTGTCCCTAAAACAGGAATATCATTGGCCTGGAATGTTCTAAGTTGCGCCGCAGGCTCAAATCTTCTTCCCTCTTTTCCCATTGAACAGATGATGATGCCATAATCTGTAGCAATTGATGCATCTCGACAGTACATTGAATCCAAAGACAATTGCTCATCTTTTGGTAAATAATGAATATCCACACCTTCGTTCTTTAGAATAGTCTCAAAGGCAATATATTCAATTTTGGATTCCAAAAAATTAGGTTGGGAAAGGTAGTTCAATGCCTTCCATTCAGTATTCAATTTCTCCTCATCGATAAAGGCATCCGCTGCGGTTTTAATAAATACCGAAGCTAACGGAAGGTATTCAGAATGACAGGTATGTTCTATCGAAATAGTATTATGTGGCATCTCTATTTCTCCATTTAACGAATACATAAAAGGGTATTCCGACCATTAGCAATATAAATCCCCAAAACACCGCCTTTTCCCCTGCTCCGAAAATGGCCCAAAGGGCATATGAAAAAGCCAAACTTCCCATACCATATATTCCCAACCATGATTGTGACGGCAACTTTTTCTCTAATAGGATACTAACATAGGCGGCGGCGGTAAAGAGATAAGGAATTAAAGCAGTCAAGGTGCCCAGTAAAATTAAAAACCTGAATTGCTCTACCAAGCCTTCTGAATAATTCATTAGCATAACCACTGAGGCCAACACACTGCCAATCAGCATTCCGTAAACCGGAACACCTTGTTTGTTTTCTTTTTTAAAAATTCTTGGAAAAAGTTTATCCTTTGCAGTGGCCCTTGGTAATTGACCAACAATTAAGATCCATCCATTTAGGGCACCAAAAGCAGCAATTGCAGCTCCCCCGGCCACTAACCCACGCCCTAATTCCCCGGTCATAATCCCCATGGCATCAGCGAATGGTGCTGGCGACACTGCAAGTTCTTTAAGCGGAACCATCCCCATGACCGCCATTGTTCCTAATATATATACCAAAGTGGTTATAATCGTTCCCAACATTGTAGCCCTCGGGATAGTTTTTGCAGGGTTTTTTACGTTATCAGCTGGAATAGTTGCACTCTCAAATCCTAAAAAAGCATAGAGGGTCATCGTTGACGTTATAGCTATGGCTTCAAAACTTGATGAATCACTTACATTGAAGGGTATAAAGTTGTCAATATTAAAAAAGAAAAATCCCCCAACAATAATCATTATTATTGGGGTCAATTTAAGTACCGTTGTTACAACTTGTATTTTACCTGATTCCCTTACCCCTTTGGAGTTTACCCAAGTGAGGAACCAAATAGCACCAAGACCAGTAATGACCGCAGCCAACGCATTTTGTCCTAAAATCGGAAACAATACTGTTAAAGCACTTACAAAGGCAATGGCCATTACTGCTAAACCAATCCAAATGGAAATCCAATATCCCCAGGCCACCAAAAACCCGGCGAAGTCCCCGAAACCAGCTCTGGTAAAAGCATAGGGTCCTCCACTTTTATTCACCAGTAGTTTACTGAGCCTGCTGAAAACAATTGCAAGCACAAGAGCACCTGCTGAAGAAGCAAGCCAGCCCAAAATACTGATTCCACCATAGGCTGCAAGAGCAGCAGGCATTAAGAACACCCCTGCTCCAATCATATTACCGATCACTAGCGAAGTACTCATCCATAAACCTAATTTTTTAGTTTCTTGGGCCTTATTCATGGTTTCTATTTAGAAGTAATTCAAGGATAATTGGTTACATTTGAGAAGCATCTTTTCGAATGTACAAATATTTCCTTTATGAGTTATAACTTCCAAATTAATAAGGACATAACAAAGGCAGAAACTTTGCCGGCTTCATTTTACAGGGACCCTGAAATCTTCGACAAAAATAAGATCTTTTATAAATCATGGCATTGGCTAGGACATCAGGATTTGGTGGATAACCCTCAGCACGCACATCCAATGATTTTATTGGACAACTTTATGACAGAGCCTTTGGTTTTGACTAAAGATGAAAATGAAAACATTCATTGTTTAAGTAATGTCTGTACCCATAGAGGTAATCTCGTGGTTAATACCTCCGGAAAAACTAAAAAATTAATCTGTGGCTACCACGGCAGGAGGTTTAAATTGGATGGCACTTTCGAGCATATGCCAGAATTCAAAGATGCAGCAGGATTTCCAAGGCCATGCGATAATATGCACAAATTTGAACTAAGACATTGGGGGCCATTTTTGTTCGCAGGACTTGACCCCTCATTTGAGTTTCAAAAGGTAATCGACACCCTAAATGAAAGGGTTGGGTTTTTGCCCCTGAATGAATTTAAGCTCGATGAAATCAGGTCCAAAGATTATCATGTTAATGCACATTGGGCGCTCTATTGCGATAATTTCTTGGAAGGCTTTCATATACCATTTGTACATGATGATTTAAATGCTGTGTTGGATTATGGTAACTACGATACTATTTTACACGAGCATCTTAATTTGCAAATTGGCTATGCCGAAGGCACAGATACCGTATTTGATTTACCTAAAGGTCATTTAGATTATGGTAAAAAAATTGCAGCCTATTATTACTGGGTCTTCCCGAACATAATGCTCAATTTTTATCCATGGGGACTTTCGGTTAACGTAGTACAACCACTAGCAATTAATCGTACCAAAGTCTCATTCTATAGCTTTGTTTATGACGCGTCTAAACTTGATGTTGGCGCAGGATCTATATTGGATAAGGTTGAAATAGAGGATGAAGCGGTTGTTGAAGGCGTACAAAAAGGGGTGCGTTCCCGATTTTACAAATCCGGAAGATTCTCACCGACTCGAGAGCAGGGTGTGCATCATTTTCATCGCCTTTTGGCCCAGTTTTTAAATGCTTAAAATTATAACAATTGGCCTTTGATATGTTATATTTCTTTATTTACCTTTGAACAAAATATTACAACATGAAACCCGACTTATTTGAAGCTCCCGACTACTACAATTTAGACGATTTACTATCTGAAGAACATTTATTAGTACGCGACGCTGCCCGCCAGTGGGTAAAACGCGATATATCCCCTATCATTGAAGAGTATGCCCAAAAAGCCGAATTCCCAAAACAAATCATTGGTGGATTAGCAGAAATCGGAGCCTTTGGCCCCTATATCCCAGAAGAATATGGTGGGGCTGGTTTGGATCAGATTAGTTACGGACTCATAATGCAAGAAATTGAACGTGGGGATAGTGGCGTACGTTCTACCGCCTCTGTACAATCTTCCTTAGTGATGTATCCAATTTTCCAATACGGAACTGAAGAGCAACGTAAAAAATATTTACCAAAATTGGCCTCAGGAGAATTTATGGGTTGTTTTGGTCTTACTGAGCCCAATCACGGTTCAAACCCTTCGGGAATGGAGACAAAATTCAAGGATATGGGTGACCACTATCTTTTGAATGGCGCTAAATTATGGATATCAAATTCACCCTTTGCTGATATTGCCATTGTTTGGGCGAAGAATGAAGAAGGTCGTATTCATGGTTTGATTGTTGAACGGGGTATGGAAGGTTTTTCAACTCCTGAAACCCACGGTAAATGGTCGCTGCGAGCTTCTGCAACTGGGGAACTTATTTTTGACAATGTCAAAGTCCCAAAAGAAAATCTATTGCCTGGAAAAAACGGATTGGGAGCTCCACTTGGTTGTTTGGACTCTGCCCGTTTCGGCATTGCTTGGGGTGCCATTGGTGCTGCGATGGACTGTTATGATACTGCTCTTAGATATGCCAAAGAACGTATTCAATTTGGGAAACCTATCGCTGCCACACAATTGCAACAAAAGAAATTGGCTGAGATGATCACCGAAATTACCAAGGCTCAATTATTGGCATTTCGATTGGGTCAATTGAAAAATGAAGGGCGGGCAACTACGGCCCAAATCTCCATGGCCAAACGTAATAATGTTGATATGGCCATCAAAATTGCCCGCGAAGCAAGACAAGTATTAGGTGGTATGGGTATTACTGGTGATTATAGTATAATGCGCCATATGATGAATCTGGAAAGTGTGATTACTTACGAAGGCACCCATGACATTCATTTATTGATAACCGGGGCCGATATTACAGGTATGCCAGCATTTCAATAAATAGGATTACTTTAGGTTGAAATTCGTTACCAATATTCCATGAGATACATTCTTTTTCTATTCGTACTACTTATTCTTGGTTGCAGGACCGCAGTCAATAAAGCTGTTGACACCACTACTTCAACAGTCGAAGTAAATAATACTATAAGTGGCGAACTGCAAACACCTGATGTTCTTTTGGGTGATTTATTTTCCGAAGTGCAATTACAGGGAGTATTTGAAGATGGCAAAACCTTTGTGGACTGTACGGCAAAATATCCTTACACGGAAATCAAAGCGGCATTCGAAAACGAAAAAGATGAGACCGATTTTGACTTGAAGACTTTTGTTCTAGAACATTTTGAAGTACCAAGTTCAATATCTTCTGATTTCAAATCAGACCCAAATAAAACAGCTATTCAGCATGTAAATGCGCTTTGGCCTGTACTAATGCGTGAATCGGATAGTATCATCATTGGAAGTACCTTGATTCCATTACCTAAATCCTATATAGTTCCTGGAGGTCGTTTTCGTGAAGTCTATTATTGGGACAGCTATTTTACAATGTTGGGATTGGTTGAAAGTGGCGAATTCGAGCTAATTGAAAATATGGTGGACAATTTTGTCCACCTAATCAATACGGTTGGTCATATTCCCAATGGAAATAGAACCTATTATATTACACGCTCCCAGCCGCCATTCTTTTCCCAAATGGTGAAGCTATTGGCTACCCAAAAGGGAGATGCTATTTATGGGAAGTACAAAGAAGGGCTCCGAAAAGAATATGAGTTTTGGATGCAGGGCAGCAATGCTACAACGGCGCCCATTAAACATTGTGTGAACACACCATCGGGAATCATGAACCGTTATTACGATTTGGGTGATACCCCACGACAGGAATCCTATCGTGAAGATTATACACAAGTACAAGAATTAGGTGGTGGCAACAAAATGTACCGTGATTTAAGGTCCGGAGCAGAATCTGGCTGGGATTATACTTCGCGCTGGTTTGCAGACGGAAAAACCATAGAATCCATTGTAACTACTGATATTATTCCAGTGGACTTGAATGCACTACTTTATGGTTTGGAAGAAGTTTTGACGCAATGTTACAAGGATGATGTTACTTATGTAGCGACACTAAAATTAAGTATGGCCAATAGAAAGGAATTTATGAACGCCTACAGTTTTAATGATAAAGAAGGTGTTTTTGAGGATTTTAATTGGGTAAAACAAGAACGGACAGGGTTAAAATCATTAGCTATGGTTTATCCCCTTTTCTTTGGAATGACCAGTCAAGCAAAAGCAGATAGAATTGCCTCTTATATCGAGAAGCATTTTGTAAAACCAGGTGGTGTAGTTACTACGCTCTATAATACCGGAGAGCAATGGGATGCACCCAATGGTTGGGCACCACTGCAATGGATGACCATTATGGGATTGGAAAAATACGGTCATAAAAAATTGGCAAGAACCATCGCGGAGCGATGGGTAGCCCTTAATGAAAAAGTATATGCCAATACTGGAAAATTTGTAGAAAAATATAATGTTGAGGATATGACATTAGATGCCGGTGGTGGGGAATACCCCGTTCAAGATGGTTTTGGTTGGAGTAACGGAGTGTATTTGGCATTAAAAGCCTACCTAAATAAAAAGTAATCGGCAGTTCAATAAAAAATGAAGGATTAACCTTGTTTGTAATTTAAGTTTATTTCATCATCGGCAATTTGTGGATCATCCACAAAAGTTAGCGACAAAGCACCTGAACTCAATTCGTAAGTATATTGCTCACCGTTTTTGAATGTGATCAAATCACCTTGCACGGTAAAAATCCCTGCCGCATCGGTAAAAAACTTGAATTCCCCCGTATTTTCAACTTTCAGATTGTTTCCTTCAAAGGTTAATTTATGCCCAGTGAAATCGGGGTTATTTCCAAAAGCACAAAAACAGGACACATTGCCCAGTGTCCATTTACCTTCCAAAGGTGTAGGCGTAGTATTTGAATCCTCATTATTATCATTGGAACATGAAACAAATAGAATGGTCATAAACAATATTGTAAATAGCTTTTTCATAGTAATCATTTTATATAAAGATGAATAAATAGATTTGGTTGCGCAAATAGATCTTCATACATACCCAAAAAGTCCTATGAAAACCATTAAAAAACATAAAAGCACGCTTTCACCACAATATTGGCTTGCTACGCATCATTTCTTTTCATTGCAGGGGACAGTAATATACATTTACTATGTAATAAAAACGAATTAAAATTTTTCATTTTCATATAGTGTTCTCGTAAAAGAGTCTTGTCTTAACTGATGAGACTCTTTTTAGTTTGTACCAGTTTTTGATATCCTGACAATGATTGATTTACTAATAGGCGTTTTACTTCTATCTGCATAGTGGTTATAGGGTACCAATACATTGGTCTCAGGAAAATAGGCTGCAAGATTCCCTTTGGGGATTTTATACGGAATCACAAGAAATTTATAAGCGGTACGCTTCGTATCATCATAGAAACTACTGATGTCCACAATGTCCATTTTGTTTAATCTTTGTGTCATCATATCTTGTTTATTCATAAACAAAACCCTTCTTTCGTTATAAACCCCTCTGTAGCGATCATCCAA
>RCMY010004989.1_pt1 | contig 11320 bp, 10 predicted proteins | sample 2041341 | NCBI WGS metagenome assembly RCMY01 (sample SAMN09708234, study PRJNA481090) | Marine sediment metagenome, whole genome shotgun sequencing project.
GACGCAGGGATTGAGACCGGCCTCATCGACGGTGTTGGTCACCTGGTGCCGAAGATGAAAGACGTCTTTGGCGACAAAGTTAAGTTCCGCGTCTTCCAACAGAGAAAACCGCTTTTGGGCCGCCTCGGAGCACAGCTTACCGGTGATGCGCTCGGCACATTGGAAGACCGCGCGGCTTTCGCGCGCTTCGGGGTCTGACACAAATCATGATATCCACGCCATGATACTCAAAATCGTCACACTCTTCCTTGTCGCCATCGCCGTGCTTGGCATGTTTGGAAAAGCCCGATGGCTTTTGCCATGGAAGACGCGCATCGCGACGAAAAAATGCGCCTCCTGCGGACGCCATCGCATTGGCAAAAGCCCCTGTCCTTGCGGGAAAGCCTGACGCATATGGATTTTCTTTTCGCAGGCATCGGTCTTATCATACTGCTCTTGTCAGGTGACCTTTTGGTGCGCGGAGCAGTAAATTCATCGCTTCGTCTCGGTGTGCCCGCCCTCATCGTCAGCCTCACCGTCGTCGCCTTCGGCACCTCTGCACCAGAACTCCTCATTTCCGTAGCAGCCATCCTCGACGGAGCGCCGGGCCTCGCCCTCGGTAACGTCGTGGGCTCAAACACCGCAAATATCCTGTTGGTCCTCGGCCTGCCGGCGCTGATCTCGACGCTAAGCACCGCCGACTGCGACACCCGCAAAAGCTATATGACAATGGTGGTCGCCAGCGTGATCTTCATCGCTCTGGCCTTCATGGGGCCGCTCACATGGGTCCACGGATTGATCCTTATCTCCATGCTTGCGCTCATCCTGGGCGATCAGGCCCGCCAAGCGCTTGCCCACCGCCGCAACATTGCGGCCATGGAAGACGGTCTGGAAGGTGTCGACCCCGATATGCCGTGGTGGAAGATCGGACTATTCCTGCTCTTGGGCCTCATCGGACTGCCGCTGGGCGCGGACATCTTCGTCGATGCCTCCCTGCTCATCGCCAAAGGCTTTGGCGTCTCAGATACAGTTATCGGCCTCACCCTTGTCGCGTTGGGCACCTCGCTGCCGGAACTGGCCACAACCGTGATGGCCGCCATTCGCCGCCAAGCCGACGTCGCCCTTGGCAACGTCATCGGCTCGAACATGTTTAATCTTCTCGGCATCATTGGCGTGGCCAGTTTCATTGGCCCGATCCCGGTCGATCAGTCGTTCCTCACCTTCGATTTGTGGGTTATGCTAGGCGCAACGATCCTTATTGCGCCCTTTGTTTTTTCGAACACTCGCAACCTGACCCGCCGCTGGGGCGCCGCGCTTTGCGCGGTCTACCTCGCGTACATCTGGGTCGTGGTGACCGCATGACCGGCGCGGCGCTCGTCACTGGTGGGGGTAAGCGGCTGGGACGCGCCATGGCGCTGTCGCTTGCGCAACGCGGGCTTGATGTCGCCATCCACTACAATGGATCGGCGCAGGAGGCCGAAGAGGTCGCAAATACCATCCGCGCGATGGGCCAAAACGCCATCACAGTGCAAGCCGACCTCACCGTTGAGGCCGAGATGCAGTCCCTCGTCGCCACCGCGTCCAAAGCGTTGGGCCAACCGCTCACTGTGCTGGTGAATTCTGCGTCGATATTTGAGTACGACAACATCGAAACCGCGACCCGCCAAAACTGGGATCGCCACATCGAGTCGAACTTGCGCGCGCCCTTCGTTCTGACCCAGACTTTCGCGGCCCAAGCCCCGGAGCCTCTGATCGAAGGCGACTTTGACGAGCCCACCGCCCGCGCCCTTATCGTCAATATGATCGACCAACGCGTCCGCAAACTGACCCCTGAATTCATGACCTACACCATCGCCAAAATGGGCCTCTGGGCGCTGACGCAGACCTCGGCGCAGGCGCTTGGGCCAAAGGTAAGGGTCAACGCCATCGGCCCCGGACCGACAATGCAAGGCGCGCGCCAAAGCCTTGAGCATTTCACCAATCAGCGCAGTGCAACCATTCTGGAACGCGGCGCAGACTCGAACGCCATCACTCAGGCGCTCGACTATTTCCTTGGGGCCGATGCCGTCACCGGGCAGCTTTTGTGCGTTGATGGCGGCCAGCACCTCGGTTGGCAGACGCCAGACGTGCAAGGCGTCGAGTAGCTTTTCGCATCCCCGCCACCAAAGTTTTGCACTGCCCGCGATTTGGTAACATTTCCGTTAAGAATATATTAATGTTATCAGACGCTTGCGCTCACATTAAAAAAATACACAATGATTTCAACACGTTAAAATTGCGCCTATTTTTTAGGCACATCAGCGAATGCTGTATTATCTAACGAGAAAATCCGTAAGCTTCCAACTTGTCCCAAGGGTTATCCACAGGTTTAGTGGAAAGCTTTTCTCTTGCCTCCCCCTTATGCGGCGGTGCAGCGGGGCAGAGAATCGACTAAGAGTTAAGCCATGCCCGACGACAGCCATACCCCGCCCGTGACAGGCCATAGTGTCATCCAGTCCTACCTGAACACGCTCGACGGCTCGCCGGGCGTGTATCGGATGTTGGACGACAAGGGAGCGGTGCTTTACGTCGGCAAGGCCCGCAACTTAAAGGCCCGCGTATCAAGTTACGCCCGCCCAACCGGTCACAGCCCCCGCATCGCGCGGATGATCCGCGACACCGCAACGATGATGTTCCTCACGACGCGCACCGAGACCGAAGCGCTCCTTCTTGAGCAGAACCTCATCAAGCAGCTTAAGCCGCGCTACAACGTCCTGCTTCGCGACGACAAATCATTCCCCAATATCCTCATTTCGCGCGAACACGGCTTTCCGCCGATCAAGAAACACCGCGGCGCGAAAAAGGAAAAAGGCGACTATTTCGGACCCTTCGCAAGCGCCGGAGCCGTCAACCGTGTCCTCAATCAATTGCAGAAAGTATTCCTCTTAAGGAATTGCTCGGATGCGACCTACGAAAGCCGCACACGTCCGTGTTTGCAGTACCAAATCAAGCGCTGCGCAGGACCCTGCGTGGGCCTGATTTCCGAGGATGACTACGGCGCACTTGTCAATGACGCCCGGCACTTTCTCAAAGGCCGCACAACGGTCGTGCAAGAAGCGCTCGCCGCCGAAATGCAGACGGCATCCGAGGCAATGGAATTCGAACGCGCCGCTGCGTTGCGCGACCGTTTGCGCGCCCTCACATTCGTGCAAGGCAGCCAATCCGTGAACCCCGCCGGTGTCGCCGAAGCCGACGTGATCGCGCTTCATGTTGACGGCGGACAGGCGTGCGTTCAAGTCTTCTTCATCCGCGCCAACCAAAACTGGGGCAACCGCGACTACTACCCGCGCACCGGTTCCGGGGCGGACGCGCGCGAGATCATGCAAGCCTTCATCGGCCAGTTTTACGACAACAAAGAACCGCCCCGCCAAATCCTGTTGTCCGATGGCATCGAAGACGTCGACCTTATGGCCGAAGCTCTGGCGAGCAAAGCCGGTCACAAGGTCGAGATCCTCGTGCCACAACGCGGAGAAAAGAAAGAACTCGTTGCCGGGGCGCTTCGTAACGCCCGTGAAAGCCTCGCCCGCAAAATGAGCGAGACCGCGACCCAGGCCAAACTCCTCACCGGTCTCGGCGAGGCCTTCGACCTTGAAGACACCCCGCAACGGATCGAGGTTTACGACAACTCCCACATCCAAGGCGCCTATGCCGTGGGTGCGATGATCGTCGCTGGGCCCGATGGCTTCATCAAAAGCCAATATCGCAAGTTCAACATCAAAGACACGAACATCACGCCGGGCGACGATTTCGGCATGATGAAAGAGGTTCTGACCCGCCGTTTCAAGCGCCTCCTGAAAGAAGACCCGGACCGCCAAACCGAACACTGGCCCGATCTGCTCCTCATCGACGGCGGGGCAGGACAAGTAAGCGCTGTGCGTCAGATCATGGTCGAACTTGGCGTCGAGAGCGTGCCAATGGTGGGCGTCGCCAAAGGCGTCGACCGAGACCACGGCAAAGAGGAATTCCACCGCACCGGCCTGCGCCCATTCGCCCTGCAACGCGGCGATCCCGTGCTCTACTTTATCCAACGCATGCGCGACGAAGCCCACCGGTTCGCCATCGGAGCGCACAGGGCGAAACGCTCCAAAGCCGTCGGTGCAACCCCCTTGGACGAGGTCGCAGGCGTCGGAGCCACGCGCAAACGCGCACTTTTGGCGCATTTCGGCTCTGCCAAGGCCGTGGGCCGCGCGAACCTCAGTGATTTGAAAGCAGTGGACGGTATTTCAGATGCGTTGGCCGAAACGATCTACGATCATTTCCACGGCAGCTAAGCCACCACAGCGACAACGGCCCCGGCATAAAGCATCAGGCTCGCCACAAGCACAAAGCCATGCCAGATCGTCAGGTGATATGGCAGATGCGTGCAAAGATAAAACCCGCAGCCCACGGTGTACATCAGCCCACCGACCGCAATCAGAATGCAAGTCAAAGCAGGTAGCGCCGCGAAAATGCTGAACGCCACCACCCCGCCGATCCAACCCATCCCAAGATACAAAGCGATGCTTGTACGCCGAAATCGGAACGGGCAGATCAACTTCAACGATATCCCCGCCGCTGCCGCCGCCCAAAGAGCGCCAACCACCCCGAACCCTTGCCCTGCGATCATCGCAAAACCAGTAAACGTGCCCGCAATTTTCAGATAAATCGCCGAATGATCGAGCCGTTTCAACAGCCACTCCCAGTCGGGATGCGGGAAGATGTTGTAGACCGCCGAACACAGGATCATCGCCGCAAAACTCAGCCCATATAACACCATCCCGGTGATCGCTGCCGCACTGCCGTCCGACACAATCGCCAGCACGATCAACACCGGCACACAGGCCAAAACCAAAACCATCCCGGTCAAATGCACCGCAAGGTCCGAAAGGTATTCGGTGCGGGAGTATCCTATCTGCCTGCCCAACAAGATATGCATCTGGGCGGCATATAATCTGTTTATGACTGCCATATGATTCCACCGTGCGCAGGGCCGCGCTTTCACGCAACAGCGACCCGACGGCACTTCCCCTTTGGCGCCGAGGGCATTAAGCCAGTGCCATGACATGGACGATCCCAAATATCCTCACGATGCTTCGCCTCATCGCGGCCCCCGGCCTCGTGATTATGTTTCTCTATTTCACCCGTCCCTGGGCCGATTGGTTCGCGCTGATCCTCTTTGTGACGGCAGCGCTTACGGACTGGATCGACGGCTACCTCGCGCGGGCTTGGAAACAGGAAACCAAACTTGGCGCGATGCTGGACCCGATTGCCGACAAGGCGATGGTCGTCATCGCCCTGCTGGTCATCACCGGGTACACTGGCATGGACCCGTGGATCCTCTTGCCTGCCACAATCATCATGTTCCGCGAAGTCTTCGTGTCGGGCTTGCGCGAATTCCTCGGCGACACGGCTGGCACGCTCAAAGTCACCAAACTCGCTAAGTGGAAAACCACCGCGCAGATGGTCGCCATCGCGGTCCTTTTCGCCACGGGCATCTTCCAACATATGTGGATCGAACGCACCGTCGGCATGGATCGCACGATCCTCGCGGACATCCTTCAGGGCGGCGACGACCCTGTGAACATCCGCCTCATCTCGGACGCCTATTGGTGGACATGGCGCATCGGCGTCGGCCTGTTGTGGGTCGCGGCAATCCTCACGCTGATCACCGGTTTTGACTACCTCAAAAAATCGCTGCCCTACTTGAAGGACGAGGCATGATCGACGTCCTCTATTTCGCATGGCTGCGCGAGCGCATCGGTGAGCCGAAGGAACGCATCGACACCTCTGCGGCTACGGTCGCCGAGCTTGTGGAGGACCTGAAATCCCGCAGCGACGCCCACGCGCTGGCGTTTTCGGACATGACCTCGGTACGTGTTGCGGTCGATCAGGAATTGACCGATATGACCGCGCCTTTGAAGGACGCCCGCGAAGTCGCGTTCTTCCCGCCTATGACCGGCGGCTGATGGTCACCCGGGTCCAATCCGCGCCCTTCGATATGGCCGCAGAATCCCAGGCCTTCACATCAGGCGCAAAAGGGGCAGGGGCCGTCGTCACCTTCTCGGGCCTTGTGCGCGACGAGGGCGGCACGCTCGCCTCCATGGAAATCGAACATTATCCCGGCATGACCGAAAAAGCGGTCGAGGCGATCCGCGCCGAAGCTGTCACCCGCTGGTCCCTCACCGACGCCTTGGTCGTCCACCGATTTGGCCCGCTGGCCCCCGGCGAGCAGATCATGATGGTCGCCACCGCCGCCCGCCACCGCGCCGATGCCTTCGCGGCTGCCGAGTTTCTGATGGACTACCTCAAATCCCGCGCGCCGTTCTGGAAGAAAGAAATCGGCGCCGACGGCGCATCATGGGTCGCGGCCAAAGACGATGATGAAGAAGCCTTGAAGCGCTGGTAAGCTTCTGATTTACAGCGAAAAGTTCTGGCATCGGCGCTATCGCGATTTTGGTAGCTTGCACGTTTGACCCTGCCGCTTTGTCGGAAATAATAGGTGTGGCGGGGCTCTCCACTTTTGCTATCGCCGAGGGCGAACCCCCGGTCACAGAAGCCTTGACGGCACGGTGAGCGGCGAAATCTTCGGTGGCGTGTTTCGTGCAGCTACAGTCTTTCGCCAAGGGCGCAGTTTTATCGACCGGTAAATCACGCATTTCGCGTTAACATAGCGACCGCAAAAGGCTCCGGCTTCCCGCGGGCGCCTTTTTCCTTGCGTCTCTCGTTCCTTGGCGCGCGACCTTCATGTGCGACGCGTTAAACCTTAACAATCTGTTCAGAATTCTTAACGCACTGTCCCAAAATCCCGGAATTAACCCGCCGCGCGTAACCATGCACCGACGTAATACCGACGTTACACCGACGTTGTACCGACGTTGATGTAAGCGCTGTCATACCTTGATTTGCTGGCGTTAACCTTTGGCGCTTGACCGCAACGTCCCTAGCCCGCGCGATCCCTTAAGAATTCCCGCACGGGCTTGGCCCGCGTTCCTAAATCAGGACGATCTGCGCGGCTTGGCGCGCAATGTCGGGTCCGCCTGCGTCGGGTCTTCAGGCCAGGGATGTTTCGGATATCGCCCCCGCATATCCTTCCTGACATCGCCGTAAGAGGTCGCCCAAAAGCCGGGCATATCCATCGTCGTTTGCACTGGCCTTTGCCCCGGCGACAACAGTGTCACCCTAAGCGGCCGCCCCGCCACGGTCGGGTGCCGCACGACGCCAAACATCTCCTGCAACCGAAGCGATATTTCCGGTGCATCCCCGCTGTAATCAATCGGGATTTTTCGTCCCAACGGCGTTTCAAAGTGCGCCGGAGTTTCGTGATCCACAAGCTGCATCTGCCCCCAATCCAAACAGGCCCGCAGCGCTGGAAGCACATCGAACCCCTTCCAGTCATTGGTAGATTTCACCCGCCCCAAATGTGGCAGCAACCAATTCTCTAAGGTCTCCAACAAAGGCTCATCGCTCAAATCAGGGACGTCATGCCCGGCCTCGCGCACCAATGCCACCCGCGCACGAAATCGTTCCGCTGCGGGCGACATCGCCAAGCCCAACTGCCGCACCCCGACCAGCATCGCCTCGGCCACCCGCGCCTCAGACGCCTCGGTCCAGCTTCGCGAGCTTAATGCCACCGCGCCAAATCGCTCTTCAATTCGCGCCACCACACGCCCCTCGCGCCGCGACCATTCAACGGTCTCCACAGCCTCGATCTGATCCCCTGCCACATCTCTGAGTGCGGCCTCAGAAATCGGCAAAGCCGTGCGGATCATCGCCTCGCGCGGATGTCCGTCAGTGTCCGTCACAACCAGCAATCGCTCCCCCGCCAAGGCATCGCCCGCATCCATCTTCACGCCCTTGCCTCCCGACAGTAACCACCGCGGTTCATCCCCCTTGCGCCGCACACCAACCCGGTCCGGGAACGCCAGAACCGCCTGTTCTGCCGGGTCCGACATCGTTGTTTTTCCAGCGATCTTCCGCAACCTTTTGGCCTCAAGTCTGATCCGATCAAGCCCCGGATCGCGCCGCGCTTCTTTCAACGCCGCAAGCCGCACGCCAAGGTCTGCCCCCCGCCCCCGAAGCGGATCGCGGTCCGCCAACAACGCCGCCAAAAGTGCCGCATCCGCGCCCGCGACCGTGATCATATGCGCCAACCTCGGATGAAGCGGCACCCGCGCCAATGTGCGGCCATGATCGGTCAGACGCCCGTCCTTCAAAGCCCCGAGCGAAGTGAGCAACGCCCGCGCTTCCGCCAAAGCCCCCTCAGGCGGAGCCGTCAGAAACGCCAACCCATCGCTCCCCCATTCGGCCAACTCCAATGCCAGACCAGACAAATCCGCTGTCTCAATCTCCGCCGGGGGAAACGCTGCAAAAACCCCTTCCTCACCCTTGGTCCAAAGCCGGTAACACATCCCCGCCGCAACACGCCCCGCGCGTCCCCGCCGCTGATCGGCCTCGGCCCGCGTCACGCGCTCTGTCACCAGCCGCGACATCCCTGACCCCGGGTCATATCGCGCCCGCCGCGCCCGTCCGCCGTCGACCACCACACGAATATCGGGGATGGTCAGAGAGGTTTCGGCAATCGCCGTCGCCAGTACTAATTTGCGCCCTTTGACGGGCCCAAGCGCGCGCTGCTGATCGCGAAAAGGCAACGAGCCGTAAAGCGGGTGTATACTGACATCTCCAAGCCGACCTCCAAGTGCTGCCGTTACTCGCCGTATTTCGCCTTCTCCGGGCAGAAACGCCAAAATCCCGCCCGTCGCCTCTGCCGCGGCGGTTGCAATCAAAGCGGCCATGGCGACCTCGAACCGTTGGTCCTTTGGCGTCGCACGGTCCAGCCAGCGGGTTTCGACCTCAAATGCCTGTCCTTGCGAGGTGATAACCGGCGCATCGCCCATCAGAACGGCCACGGGCGCTGCGTCCAAAGTCGCGGACATCACCAGCAAAATAAGGTCTTGCCGCAGTTCTGACCGCACTTCCAACGCCAATGCCAACCCAAGATCGGCATTCAAAGACCGTTCGTGAAACTCGTCGAAAATGACCGCGCCGATGCCCTCTAACGCGGGGTCGCGCTGGATCATGCGCGTCAAAATCCCCTCGGTGACGACCTCGATTCGCGTCTTAGGTCCCACCTTCGCCTCGCCGCGAATGCGGTAGCCGACGGTTTCGCCCACGCCTTCCCCCAAACTGGACGCCATCCGCTCCGCCGCCGCCCGCGTCGCCAGCCTACGGGGCTCCAACATCAGAATGCGCCCCTCGACCAGCCCGGCAGCCAGCATCGCCAACGGCACGCGCGTGGTCTTGCCCGCACCGGGAGGCGCCTGCAGAACCGCCTGACCCGCGCGACGAAGCGCCGAAATCAGCGGCTTCAGAACGTGATCAATGGGGAGGGCGATGTCCATGTCGCCCTTATCGCAAGGTGCGCGCACCGGCGAAAGCCCCACTGGACAGGCGCGGCCACCCACGCCAAAGTCGCGCCCGATGACTGACGCGCGCCCCACCAACATCCCAGCCCTTGCGGAGGCCGTTGCCGAAGGCGACCGGCGCGCTTTGGCGCGTGCGATCACGCTTGTTGAAAGCGCGCGCAGCGATCACCGGGGCGAGGCGGATACGCTGCTTGAAACCCTCGCGGGGACGGGGCGCCAGGCTTTGCGCATCGGCCTTTCGGGAACTCCCGGCGTCGGTAAGTCGACCTTTATCGAGGCCATGGGGTGCCGTCTTACCGACGCCGGCCAGAAGGTCGCCGTTCTGGCCGTCGACCCGTCGTCGACCCGCACAGGCGGCTCGATCCTTGGCGACAAAACCCGGATGGAGCGCCTTACGCGCGCGCCGGGTGCCTTCATCCGCCCATCACCCAGCCAGACCCACCTTGGCGGCGTTGCGCGCCGCACACGGGACGCAGTTGCGCTTTGCGAGGCGGCAGGGTTTGACATTGTGTTGATTGAAACCGTCGGCGTCGGCCAGTCCGAAACGATTGTCGCGGATATGTCGGATATCTTTTTGCTGCTGTTGGCCCCGGCGGGCGGCGATGAACTGCAGGGCGTCAAGCGCGGCATCATGGAGATTGCTGACATTGTCCTTGTGAATAAGGCTGATGGGGAGTTGAAAGCGACCGCAACCCGTACGGCCGCGGATTATGCCGGTGCGCTGCGTTTGATGCGAAAACGCGTAGGCGATCCAGAAGGTTTCCCCAAGGCGATGATCGTTTCGGCTTTGGACGAGGTCGGATTGCAGGAGGCTTGGGACGAAATCGAACGCCTTGCGGCCTACCGTCAGGAGACTGGGTTTTGGGCCGCGCGTCGGGCGGAGCAGGCACGCGGCTGGTTCGTCGATGAGGTGCACCAGGGGTTGTTGCGCCGACTTGCGGCAGACCCGGAAGCGGATGCAGCGATGGCGCAGCTTGCCGACGATGTGGCCGAAGGGCGTCGTGCGCCGGGGGCTGCGGCCTCGGATGTTCTTGCAAGACTGTCAAAAACAGTGTCTTAGACGGTGGCACAAAGGGGCAGAACCACTTGACGCCCGCTGTGATTCCTCCTATCTCCCGCGAACGGATTCTTGGGCAGGGCCGATGGCGCTGCCCGTTTGTATTGTGAAGGTCTTGCTTGGCCTTCTTGACTGAGACAAATGATCGAGGAAAAGCCCATGTCGCGCCGCTGCGAATTGACCGGAAAGGGCCCGATGTCTGGCAACAATGTCAGCCACGCCAAAAACAGGACACGTCGTCGGTTCTTGCCGAACCTGACGGAGACCGCACTGATGTCTGAAACGCTGGGCCGTACCGTGCGCCTGCGGGTTTCGACCTCTGCGCTGCGGACTGTAGACCACCGCGGTGGTCTGGATGCGTTTCTTGCAAAAGCCAAGGACGTTGATCTTTCTGCGAATGCGCTGAAGGTCAAAAAGGCGATCACCAAGGCGCAAGACGCAGTCTGATCGACTTGTTCTGTTTATTTGGAAAATCCCGCCCTTCGCTGCGGGTTTTTTCGCGTTTTTCCTAGGCTTTTGGCGGGCGCTTCTGCCATATCGGGCGTGAAACCTCAGTCAGTCTTAAAGGAACGACAATTATGCCAACTGCTCCGCGCGTTTTGTTCGTATGCCTTGGAAACAACTGCCGATCACCAACCGCCGAAGGCGTCTTGCGCGCGATGGCCCCACATCTTGAGGTCGACAGCGCCGGAACCGGAGATTGGCACGCGGGGAAGCCTCCCTATAGGTCTGCAATCCAAGCGGCGTCGGCACGCGGATATGATCTGACAAAACAGCGAGCGCGGCAGGTGCGCAGCCGGGATTTTGAAGATTTCGATCTGATCCTTGCGATGGACAAGTCTAA
>RCMY010004990.1_pt1 | contig 11319 bp, 5 predicted proteins | sample 2041341 | NCBI WGS metagenome assembly RCMY01 (sample SAMN09708234, study PRJNA481090) | Marine sediment metagenome, whole genome shotgun sequencing project.
GTCGTCGGCGAGCGCCTGCATCCACGGATCCCATGCCAAGAGGTTGAACGCGGCGCGCATCGTGCCCGCCGGCAAGCGGGCCCGCTGGTGGAGAAAAGACGCGACATGGCGGCGGGTCCAGCCGGCGTTGGCGCACGCGGCGGCATGCTCGGGGCACAGCGCCACGAAGTACTCCGCCGTGCTGATCGGTGCGTTGTTCTGGCCGGTCGACGCCATGGCCGAGGCCACCTTGTCGAGAATCGCGGCCGGCTCGGCGGCTTCCATGTCGTGGGCATTGTGGGGGGCCTCGCCGCAGTGCACGGTGACCGCCGACGGGGCATCGACCCCGACGTCGGCGGCATAGCTGCCCCAGGGCGACTCGTCGAGGTTCTCGGCCACGCAGTAGCTGTACTTGGCCGGTCCACCCTGTGTGGACACGTCGCCCGGGCCCGGATTTGCGCCGGCCACATGGAGAAGGATCAGGCGAAGGGCCCGCCCGGTCGCCGCGTTCGCCCGGTTGCCAGGTCCGAAGGCGCCGATCCCGCCGTTGTATCCGGCTTCGCGGGCGATGCGGCCGTGGACGATGAGCAGCGGGGCGACCGGATGCGTGGTGGCGTTCACGCCGCGCAGGTTGAGCTCAGGACGAGCCAGCGCCCGTACGGCAGCGACGAGTACGGGGAGGTGGGCCGGCTCGCAGCCGGCGAGCACGGCGTTGACGGCGATCATACGTCGCGTGGCCAATCCCGATCGAGGAGGGAGCACGGCGATGACCTCCTCGGGATCACGGGCGCTCGGTCCCAGCATCGCCGCGACCCGCGCTTCGGTGGGCGGGATCATCGGGAGGCCATCGCCCCAGCCGTGTTCGTCGTAGCGGGCCATGAGCTCGGCGGCATCGTCGGCGACGAGGTCGAGGACGAGTGGCGGGGAGGGTGTGTCTGTTGCCATCAGACTTCAGTCTGATACTGTTCGACACAGAAGGCAAGCGGAGGATCGCTGATGGCGGCACGGGCCGGAGTCACAAGAGCGGATGTCATCGCTGCCGCCGTGCAGATGATCGACGACAGTCCTCGGCTCGATGACCTGAGCCTCGGCGCCGTCGCCCGCCGTCTCGGCATCAAGCCCCAGTCGCTCTACGCCCACGTTGCCGGGGCCGAGGGTCTGCGCCGCGCCGTCGCCGTTGCCGCACTCGAAGCGCTCGCGTCCGACGTCACCGCGGCCGGCATCGGGGTGAGCGGCGTCGATGCGGTGACGGCCATCGTGCGCGCGCACCTACGGTTCGCCCGAAACCGTCCCGCGCTCTACGAGGCTGCGATCTATCCGCCCGGCAACGATCCAGACCTACTCGCGGCGGGGGCGGCCGTGTCCGCTCCGCTCGAGATAGTCCTGACGTCCATGGGCATGGACGGCGACGGGGTCGTGCACTGGACCCGACTTTTCCTGTCGTCGGTCTACGGCTACGTCGCCTTGCAACGCGGGGGAAACTTCACGCTGCCGGTCGACACGACCGACGCCACAGGCCTCTACGGATTCACCGGTTTGCCCGACGGCAGCTACTCCGTCGCCGTGACCGGCGGCCTGCCCACCGGCCTCGACACCAACACCTTCGACGGCGATGATCTCGCGGTCAACCCGAACGAAATCTCGATCGTCACCGACCTCGGTGTCGGCGACAGCAACCCGGTGAGCAACGCCGATCAAGACTTCGGCTACACCGGAACCGGCTCGATCGGCGACACGATCTACTTCGACACGAACGCCAACGGTACTCAGGATCCTGGGGAGCCCGGAATCCCCGGAGCGACCGTGACCCTCACATGGGGCGGCCCCGACGGCGACTTGTCGACGCCGGGTGACAACGCCGTGTTCCCGCCGCTGACCACCCCTGCGGACGGCACCTACAACTTCGCGCACCTGCCGGCTGGCCCGTTCCAGGTCGACGTCGTCAACCCGCTCGTCGGCACCACACCCACGCAGGATCCGGACGGCGGTGCGGACAGCACCGCGCTGGTCACCTTGGCCACGGGCGCGAGCAACGACGTGCAGGACTTCGGGTACACCGGCACCGGCTCGATCGGCGACACGATCTGGTTCGACCAGAACCTCGATGGCATCCAGAACCCGGGCGAGGACGGCCTCGGCGGCGTCGGCGTCACCGTGACATGGGCAGGCCCCGACAACAACCTCGCCACGGCCGGTGACAACATCGAGTACGTCGCAACCACCGACCCGGACGGGAAGTACCTCGTCGAGATGCTGCCCGCAGGCAACTACTCGGTCGTCGTCGCCACGGGCGACCTCCCTGCCGACTACGTGAACGTGGCTGAGCCCGGTGTCGAAAACGACAGCCGGAATGAATTCGTGCTCGGCGACGGTGAGGACAATTCGGCCCAGGACTTCGGTTACTCGGGGAGCGGCTCGATCGGTGACACGATTTACCTCGACCAGAACGGCGACGGCGACCAGGACGCCGGCGAGCCGGGCCTCGTCGGCGTCACCGTCGAGCTGATTTCCTTCGGTCCTGATGGCGTGCTCGGCGGTGACGATGACTCGTCCTTCGAGACGGTGACCGGCGCTGGCGCCGCCTACCTCTTCGACAACCTGCCGGCGGGCAACTACCAGATCACCGTGACCGGCGGAATCACGACCGTCGTCAACACCGACGACCCGGATCTGCCCGGCGCTGCCGCCGGCGACTCGATGTCGACAACGACACTGACCGCCGCGTCACCCTCTGACCTCGATCAGGACTTCGGCTACTTCGCCGACAGCGTGCTCGGTGACCGGGTCTGGTGGGACCGCAACAGCGACGGCGTGCGAGACCCTGACGAGCCCGGCTTCGGCGGTGTGGTCGTGCAGATCAACAGCCCGACCCTGACGATCCCGCTGACGACGACCACTGATACTGATGGCAACTACCTGTTCATCAACATCCCGAACAGTGTTGGCGTGGAGGAGTACACGGTGACCATCTTGAGCGGTGTGCCGGATGGCTTCGCTCAGACCTTCGATGCCGACGGCGTGGGCGAGACCGACGAGACGTCAATGGTCGCACTGACCGACGCCGACCTGATGCAGGACTTCGGCTACACAGGTTCCGGTTCGATTGGTGACACGATTTGGTTCGACACCGATGCCAGCGGCGGCGCCCCCAGCGGCGCCGAGTTCGGCCTCGAAGGCGTCACGGTCAACTTGACGTGGATCAACCCCGATGGCGACCTGCTGACCGACGACGACATCGTGCTGACCACGGTGACCGATGCGAATGGCCTCTACTCCTTCGGCAACCTCCCGAACGGCGACTTCATCGTCGATGTCGACGAGACGACCCTCCCGGCGGGCCTGACCGAGACCTTCGACCTGAACGGCGAACTCGACGGCCAGGGCACGACGGAGGTCACCTTGACCGCTGCGGTGAACGTTGTCGACACCGTCAACTTCGGGTACAACGGCTCGGGCTCCATCGGCGACACGACATGGTTCGACCGCAACGGTGACGGCATGTTCGATGCCACCGAGTATCCCCTCGGCGGCATTGGTGTCACCCTCACCTGGAACAGCACCCAGGGCGTGGAGACCTTCACGACCACGACCCTGCCGGACGGCACGTATCTCTTCGACAACCTCGCACCCGGTGACTACACCGTCGCGGTCACCGTCGCTGACCTCCCGGCTGGGATGGTGCCGACATTCGACTCCGACCAGGCTGCGAACGGGTTGAATTCGACCAGCGTGCTGACACTTGGCCTCGGCGAAGACAACACCGATCAGGACTTCGGGTACAACGGCGAAGGCCAGATTGGCAACACGATCTATCTCGACCTCGATGGCAACGGCGTCCAAGACCTGGGCGAACCGGGTGTTCCGAACCAGACCCTGATCCTCGGTTGGGACGGCCCGGACGGGCGGGTGACGTTCACGGTCACGACCGACGCGAACGGCGAGTACCTGTTCGACGGTCTGCCCGCTGGCAACTACGACATCACCGTGGTGAATGGAGTCGTCAATGACGCCGTGAACACCGGCGATCCATCGGCTCCCGGGCCAGGCGACTCGACCAACACGCTGACCCTGACTCCAGGTCAAGTCAACCTCGCCCAGGACTTCGGCTATCAGGGCGAGAACACCATTGGCGATCGCATCTGGTTCGACACAAATGGTGACGGCGTCGACGATGCGGGCGAGCCGGGCCTTGCCGGCATCGAAGTGACCGTCGTGTGGTTTGGCCCAGACAATCTGGCGGGCACCGCCGACGACGTCACGCTGCCGCAGCAGTTCACCGCTGCCGACGGCAGTTACAGCTTCTCTGGTGTGCCCGACGGCAACTTCTCGGTCACCGTGACCAACGGGCTGCCTGTCGGTCTCGACACCAACACCTACGACGGTGACGATATGGCAACCAATCCCGACGGCGCCTCCGTGGTGACCGGCCTCGGTGTCGGCATCATCGGGCCGGACGAGAACCTCGGCCAGGACTTCGGCTACACGGGCACTGGTCAGATCGGCAACACGATCTGGCTCGACCTCGACGGGGACGGCGCCCAAGATCCGAACGAGCCCGGCATCCCTGGCGTCGAAGTGACGCTGACAGGGCCAGGGGCCGACGGGATCCTCGGGAACGGTGACGACGTTGTCTACCCAACGCAGACGACGGGCCCTGATGGCACGTATCGGTTCGAGAACCTCCCGGCAGGTGACTTCGAAGTCGTCGTGGTCAACCCGGTCACGGGCTTGACTCTGTCGACTGACCCGCAAGGGCCGCTTGATGGCATCTCGTTGATCAACCTCGATCCCGGTGAGGTCGATCTCGATCAGGACTTTGCCTACATCGGCGATGCCAGCATCGGCGACACGATCTTCCTCGATGTCGACGGCAACGGGGTGCAAGACACCAACGAGCCAGGTCTTGCCGGAATCACCGTGACAGTCACCTCGGGTGGCGCCGACGGCATCCTCGGCACGCCTGACGACATCATCGTGAGGGTCGACACCGACGCAAACGGTGTGTACCTCGTCGACACGCTGCCAGCCGGGCCGACACGTGTGAGCTACGACGTCACCGACCTGGGCGCCGGACTCGACCCCGGGTCCGACCTCGACGGCGGCGACGCCACGGTCACCGAGTTCGTCCTCGGCGCTGGTGAAAACAAGCGCGATGTCGACTTCGCGATTGTCGGCGACGCAACGATCAGGGGCATCGTCTATCAAGACACCGACGGCAACGGCGTCCAGGGTGCTGGCGAACCGGGCATCGGTGGCGTCATCGTCGAAGTCACTTTCGAGGGCCCTGATGGCCCCGTCGTCCTGACGGCCACCACCAACCCGGACGGCAGCTGGTCGCTCGCGTCGGTCCCGCCGGGCGACTACGTCACCACGGTCATCGAGTCGTCGATTCCCGACGGGCTGGTGCCGAGTACTCCGATCGCTGTCAGCGCCCTGGTGCCTGCGGGTGGCGAAGGAACGACGAACAACGGCTTCGTCGCGACTGGTTCGATCGGCGGCACGTTCTTCAATGACACCGATGGCGATGGCGTCCAGGATCCGGGCGAGCCCGGCACGCCGGGCGTGACGATCACGGTGACGGCACCGGGTGGAGCGGTCACCACCGTGGTGACTGGCCCCAACGGCACGTACGTCGTCGACGACCTTGCGCCTGGGGACTACGTCGTCCGAGTCGACCCGGCGACGCTGCCGCCCGGCGTGGTCATCACTGCCGACCCGGATGGCACTCCCGACGGCACCACCAACGTCACGGTCGGTCCGGGTGAGGATGTCACGACTGACCTCGGGGGCCGGATTCCTCCGGTGAACCCGGGCATCCCTGCGACGGGTGCGAATATTGCACTCACGCTGCTGCTCGCAGCACTGCTGCTCGCTGCCGGTTGGTTCCTGCTGGGGGCCACGCGGCGCCGTCGGCTGGGTTGAATCAGCCGATCGTGCCGTCGCCGCCGAAGTCGGTGTCGAAACACTTCTCGATCTTCGACAGGAGATCGGCGGGCATCTCGTTTTCCTGGCACTTCTTCTGAATGACTTGCTTCAACTCGGCGTGGAAGTCGAAAGCGCTGAGGCAGTCGGGGCAGCCATCGAGGTGGTGGTGAATCGTCTCGCGCGCCGAGTCGGACAGTTCGGCGTCCAGGAACAGATCGAGTTCCTTGAGTGTCTGCTTGCAATCGTTTGATTCACATGCGTCGGTCATCAGTTGTTCTCCCGCCCCGCTGCATCGGTCCCAACCGGTTGGGATTCCGGGTCGGCGAGTCCTCGTTCGAGGGCATATGAGTGCAACGCCTTCTGCATCGCCTTTCTTCCCCGGTGCAGCCGTGACATCACTGTGCCGATCGGAATTTCGAGCATCTCGGCGATCTCTTTGTACGCGAAGCCCTCGACGTCGGCGAGGATCACCGGCAGTCGGAAGTTGTCGGACAACCCTTCGAGGGCCTGCTTGACCTCGTCGTCGGGGAGCATCTCCATCAGCGACTCTTCTGCCGATCGGCCGATCGAGGCGTCTTGGAAGGTGCCGAGCCGCTTGTAGAGGTAGAGGTCTTCGATCTCACCGAGGTCCGATTCCTCGGGGCGGCGTTGCTTGGCCCGGTACTTGTTGATGTAGGTGTTGGTCAAGATCCGGAACAGCCAGGCCCTGAGGTTGGTGCCCTCGGTGAAAGTGTGGAAGCTGCGAAAACCCTTGAGGTAGGCCTCTTGGACGAGGTCTTCGGCGTCGGCGCGATTGCGCGTCATCCGCATCGCTGCCGAGTACAGCTGTGGCGCGTACTCCATTGCTTGTTCTGCGAACACTGCCTGGTCAGCCATCAGGGCGGACCCTACCGGATCACTCCGATGGCTCTGAGGGCTGGCGCCCATGGTCGAGCGGCGGTTGAGCGGTCAGTTCAACGGTTCAGCCGACAGAGTCGATCGGTACCACCGCGCTGTCGAGTTCGGTCACCACGTCGTCGACAGCTGTGGTGAGGCGCTCGAGCAGGTCGGCGAGTTGGGCGCGTTCGGCGGCATCGAACGAGCCGATGATGCGTTTCAAGGCGATCGAGCGACGCTCCGCGACTTCCGAGTGGCGGCGGCGACCCTCCGGGGTGACCTGGACCATGACGACACGTCCATCGTCGGCCGACGGGTAGCGCTCGGCCAACCCATCTTTCACGAGGCGTTGGACGGCCCGGGTCGCCGTTGACGGCTCGATTCGGAGCCGCTCGGCAAGGCCCTTCATGGTCCGATCACGACGAATCAACAGGTCCAAGGCGTCCATTTGGCCCTGGTCGAGGGGCTCGTGGCGGCCGAAGTAGTAGTCGCGCAACCGGGCGGCGCCGGCGCCTCGACGGAGTTCGATCCAGGCCATGCCGATGCGGACGGTGTGGTCGAGATCGACGCGGTTGTTCAGGTCGAAGCTCGGAGCGTCGGCGGACACGGTCATAGCCCAACTGACCGTAGTTGGTCGCGTCCGTGACGAACGTGACGGAGGGCACCTTGATGGGCGGATGCATCGAGGGTGATGGGTCGGGCCCGTTCGGGTGATCTCCGGAAGGGTCTTCATGGGACACTGCAACGGTGTCCGAGACTGGTGACCCGTCGAATCCGACAGCGCTCGAAGCGCTGCATCCGCTTGCCAGTGCCGAGACGTCGATCACGGAATCGATGCGACACCGCGAGGTGTACACCTCGCGCGGTCTGCTGAGCGTGCTGTGGCACGAACCGACCGCAGCGACCGACGTCCAACGTGCCGCGCTCGTGCTGTGTGGCGGTGCAATGGGTGGGCTGCTCGGACCTGGACACGGCCTGTACCAACGACTCGGGGAGGAGTGGTCGGCGCGGGGCGTGCGTGTGCTGCGCGTCAGTTACCGGGAGCCGAACAACCTCGACCTGTGTGCCCACGATCTGGCATGCGGCGTGGAGTGGGCGCGAGATGCGGGCGCGGAACGTGTGGTCGTGATGGGCCACAGCTTCGGCGGGGCAGTGGCGATCCGTGCGGCGGTCGTGATGACGGCATCAGTCGTTGGCGTGGTCACGTTCGCCACACAGTCGGCCGGGTGCGAGGTCGCCGGAGCGCTGGGCGGCCGACCGTTACTGCTGTTTCACGGCGACCGGGACGAAATCCTGCCCGCGGAGGCCAGCCTGATGGTGCAGTCCATTGCCGGGTACGGCGACGTCGAGATGTTGCCGGGCGACGGACATCTCTTGGCCAAGAGTGACGATGCGATCGCTGAGCGACTGGATGCCTGGCTGCCGCCCGTACTGGGCATCTGACCGGATCCACTGATCGGCGGCTGCTCGTCGACACGCAACTCGCTCTGGACCTTGACAAAATCGAGAGCTAGGTTCCTCACGGGCGACAACAATGAAACCGAGGGATATTCATGCGTAGGACTCCGTTAGCGATACTTGCCGTGGTGGCCATGGCCGCCATACCGGTGAGTCAACAATCCGTCGGAGCGGCTCCTGCCGTCTGCGACGGGACCGCCAACACGGTCGAGGCACTCACCGAGTGCGTCACGCTCGAGGGAGTGCGCGCCCACCAGGCTGCGTTCCAGGCACACGCTGACGCCAATGGCGGCACTCGTCAGGCGAGTTCCCCCGGAAATCAGGCCTCGGTCGACTACGTCGCCGGCCTCGTCGAGGCCGCCGGGTACGACGTCACCGTGCAACCCTTCGACTTCGACCTGTTCGAGGAGACGTCGAGCTCCTTCAGCCAGAACACGCCGACCGCCACGGCCTACGTCAACGGAACCGACTACGACGTCATGCGCTTCTCCGGTAGCGGCGATGTCACGGGTGACATCGAAGGAGTCGACCTCAGCTTCGACGATCGCGCCGCGTCAACGAGCGGTTGCGAAGCATCGGACTTCGCAGGGTTCACCGCTGGCAACGTCGCGCTGACACAGCGGGGCGGATGCAGCTTCGCTGCCAAGGCGAACAATGCAGAAGCCGCCGGCGCGATCGCCACAATCGTCGCGAACCAGGGCAATACCCCGGCACGCGAAAGCCTGCTCTTCGGCACGCTCGGCGGCCCCGGCAGTGGCATCCCGGTGCTCGGCACCACGACAGCAGTGGGCGTGGAACTCGCTGCCGGGGGCAACGTGACAATCGCCGTTGACGCCTTGTCCGAGACTCGGACGTCGTACAACGTGTTGGCCGACAGCCAGTCAGGCGATCCCGACAACGTGATCGTCGTCGGCGCCCACCTCGACTCGGTCGATGTGGGCCCGGGCATCCAGGACAACGGCTCGGGTTCGGCAGCGAACCTCGAGATCGCTCTCCAGATGGCCAACGCCGAACTCACCAACCAAGTGCGCTTCGCATGGTGGGGCGCAGAGGAATCGGGTCTCGTCGGTTCGACGTACTACGTCGACAACACCTCGAACGAAGAGTTCGAGGCGATCAAGATGAACCTCAACTTCGACATGGTCGGTTCGCCGAACTTCGCTCGCTTCATCTACGACGGTGACGGCGACGCCTTCGGCCTGACGGGTCCTCCCGGTTCGGCTGCCATCGAGACGCTCTTCGAAGACTTCTACGCCGGTCGGGGGCTCGCCTCTGAGCCGAGCGAGTTCTCTGGGCGTTCCGACTACCAGGCGTTCATCAACAACGGCATCCCCGCAGGTGGCCTGTTCACCGGCGCCGAAGGCATCAAAACCGCAGCCCAGGTTGCGCTCTACGGTGGAACTGCCGGCGATCAGTACGACCCGTGCTACCACCTTGCCTGCGACACGTTCGACAACATCAGCCTCGAAGTGCTCGACCAGAACAGTGACGCAATCGCGACCGCTGTGATGACATACGCACTCGATCTGACGTCGGTCACCGGCAACCAGATTGCGTTCATTGCTGGGAGCGACAACCCGCCGAGCGGCGATCGCAGAGTCGTGGCTCACCTGGAGGCCTCCGGTTACGACGTGCAGATCATCGACGACGATGACGCCGCCGGCGCGCAGGACTTCGTCGAAATGTACGCAGAGATGATCTTCGTGTCGTCCTCCGTCGTTCCGACAAAGGTTCCGGCCTGGATGGCCGACACCGACGTGCCGCTGATGACGTCCGAGGGTTACTCCTTCCAGGCGCTCGGCCTCGCTACCAAGGGCAGCGAAACCGCGTACACCTCGACGGCCATCCGGATCAACAACGACAACGCCGCGAGCCCGCTCGCTGCAGGCCTGACGTTCCGTCCGGAGGTGTTCAAGTCCTCGCCGGGCAAGGTGAACTACGGCAACGTCGGCGGAGACGCCATCGTGATCGGCACCGAACAGGGCGGCGCACGCCGTCCAATTCACTTCGCCTACGAGTCCGACACGGCGTTGGCTGACGGCTCCATGGCTCCGGCTCGCCGAGTCGCCACCTACTCGGTGTACGACGGCCAACAATTCAACAACGGCGCCGGTTGGCTGCTGTTCGACGCAGCGGTCGAGTGGCTGTTCACACCTGCTCCGGTTTCGTTGCAGATTCTGGCCATCAACGACTTTCACGGCAACATCGCCACGTCATCCGGCTCATTCGGCGGTACCGGTCGGGCTGACTTCCTGGCGGCCAACATCGCGGCCGCCGAAGCCGAAGCAGCGAACTCGATCTTCGTGTCGGCAGGCGACTTGATCGGCGCATCGCCGTTGATCTCGGCGCTGTTCCACGACGAGCCGACGATCGAAGCAATGAACCTGATCGGCCTCGACATCAACGCGGTCGGCAACCATGAGTTCGACGAAGGTCCTGCGGAACTGCTCCGGATGGCCAACGGCGGATCACATCCGGTGGACGGCGACCTCGATGGCGACGGCTTTGCCGGCGCAGACTTCGAATTCCTCGCAGCCAACGTCACCGTCGACGCGACCGGAGACACCATCTTCCCCGGTGTGTCGATTCGCGAGTTCGACGGCGTGGAGGTCGCGTTCATCGGCATGACGCTCGAGGGGACACCCACGATCGTCACTCCGAGCGGGGTTGCAGGGCTGACCTTCGCCGATGAAGTCGACACGGTCAACGCTTTGATTCCCGGCTTGCAAGCCGAGGGCATCGAAGCGATCGTCGTGCTCTTGCACGAGGGCGGTTTTTCCGACGGCGGTCAGAACGATTGCGGTTCCGGCTTGTTCGGCCCGATCGCCGACATCACTGCGGCGCTTGATGGTGCCGTCGATGTGGTCATCGCTGGCCACACGAACGACGAGTTCGTGTGCGAGATCGACGGGAAGTGGGTCACCATGGCGGACAACCGTGGCCGCCTGTTCACCGACATCGATGCCTCACTTGACCCGGTGACCGGCGAACTCACCGTTCTGGCGATCAACAACAAGCCGAACCTGCAGGCTGGCGTCACGCCGAACGCCGCTGTCACGGCACTCATCGACAAGTACGACG
>RCMY010004992.1_pt1 | contig 11317 bp, 8 predicted proteins | sample 2041341 | NCBI WGS metagenome assembly RCMY01 (sample SAMN09708234, study PRJNA481090) | Marine sediment metagenome, whole genome shotgun sequencing project.
ATCATGAGCAGCCGCTTTGTAAAATACCTGGCACAGGCAGCCTCGGGTGATTTAGCCTCCGATGTGCTGCTAACGATTATGCTATATCGCATCCCCGGCTTTCTTGAGCTTATTCTGCCGCTGGCCCTGTTTCTGGGCATATTGCTGGCCTACGGTCGCCTGTATGTCGAAAGCGAGATGGTGGTGCTGTCGGCCTGCGGTTTCAGTCCTAATAGACTGCTGCTGTTCACGCTGCTGATCTGTGGTGCGGTTGCGTTGCTGGTGGGTTTGATCAGCCTGTGGCTAAGTCCCACCGGTGCTGCTCGGGTGCAGGATGTGTTCAACGACCCGAAAACCTACAGCCAAATTAACACGCTGGTACCGGGGCGTTTTCAGTCTCACGACGACGGCGCACGGGTCAGTTACGCAGAAACGCTGAGCAAAAGCCGCGCTGAAATGCGTAACGTATTCATGTCGCAACGTACCGAGCGAGAGGGGCGATCAAAACTGGTTGTACTGGTTGCCAAAAACGGCAAAATTGTTCGCAAGGGGGCTGATCGCTATCTTCAGCTATACGAAGGCTATCGCTACGAGGGCTTGCCGGGTGAGCTGGATTATCGCGTCATGCAATTTGCCGAATACGGTCAACTACTGCGCGAACCACAGGACGCAGTGCGCCGCCGCCTGAAAGTGGAAGCTAAGTCCACCAGTGAATTATTTCATTCTGAAGACGTTAAAGATCGCGCCGCCCTGCAATGGCGTTTTTCGCTGCCGCTGCTGGTGCCTATTGTTGCCATTATTGCGCTGGCACTCAGTCGTACCGATCATCGTCGTGGGCGCTTCATCAAAATGTTGCCGGCTATTGTGATTTATCTAGTGTATTTGCTCGGCCTCAGCGCCGCGCGCTCCATGGTTGAAAAACAGCAGATTCCAGCCAGCATCGGTATTTGGTGGGTTCACGCCGTGTTCTTTACGGGCGCAGTGCTGCTGTTTTATATGGACGTTATCGTTGCCAAAGTCAGGCCACTCGCTGTGAAAAAGCAATGAAGCTGCTCAACCGCTATGTAGGCATGAGCGTGCTGGGGGCCACATTATTTGTGCTGCTGGTGCTGGTCGGTATTGATGTAATATCTGCAATTATCGATCAATCCAGTGATTTGGAAGGCAATTACGATTTTGGCGAGGCGCTTATCTACGTGCTGTTAACAGTGCCGGGGCGTATTCAGGAATACATTCCGTTCGCCGCGCTGGTTGGAGCGCTGATTGGACTCGGCACGCTGGCTAGCCAGAGTGAACTGATTGTAATGCGTGCCTCGGGCGTTGCTACCGGCCGTATTATCTGGATGGTGATGCAGCCAGCCCTGCTGCTGATGTTACTCGGTTTAGTGATCAGTGAGTTTGTAGCACCTCCGGCGGAGCAGCTGGCCGGCACGCGGCGCGCGTTGGCGCAAAACGACGCGCAGGATTTTACCGTTAAAAGCGGCGTGTGGAATCGTGAGGGTAACGAATTCATGCACTTTAATGTGGTCGAGTCGCTGGGCGTGGTGCGCGGCGTAACGCTGCTTCGCTTCAACAACAAGCGCCAGCTGCAGTCCAGCGTGTTTGCCGAAAGCGCCCGCTATGTGGATGAAAAATGGCTACTTGAAAACGGCGTGCAGACGTCGTTGGAAGAGCGTTCGATTCGCCGTTCCAGTTTTGACATGCTGCAGTGGCAAACCACGCTGTCGCCCAGCATGCTGACTTTGGTTGTACTCGAACCAGACGACCTGTCGGTTTCTGGTTTGTGGTCTTACGCTCATCATCTGCAACAGCAAGGCCAAAGCGCCGCTGACTATTTGCTGGCGTTTTGGAGCAAGCTGCTGCAGCCTCTGGGAACCGCCAGCCTGGTATTGATTGCCATATCGTTCGTGTTTGGCCCGCTGCGTGAGGTGACGATGGGGTATCGTGTTTTTATAGGCGTGTTGGTGGGTATTCTGTTTCGCACCAGTCAGGATATGTTAGGCCCGTCCAGCGTTGTGTTTGGCTTCCAGCCCATGTTTGCCATTCTCGCACCGATTTTAGTCTGTGCGGCTATCGGCCTGGTGTTATTACGCCGTACCGGTTAGCTCTAGCCGTACTACTTCTCGTGTTTCGGCAGTAGAACCGTAACCGAGCCGGATAACATATCGCTCCAACTGCGCTTTCCGGCGCTAAACAATGCTACCCAATAGCCCAGGCCCAGGCACAGCCACGACAGCCCTCCAGCAACGCAGCGCAGTATGCACTGCGAAAATCGTAACGGGCTACCGTCGACATTTTGCACGCGAATGCGCCACGCCTGCATGCCCAGGGTTTGCCCCGACAATCGCCAAAAGCAGGAAAAAAACCCGACGATTAAAATAACGATAAACGCCTGATAAAAAATGCCGTGTACCGAGCCCTGCGGATCAGCCGCTACTATTGTTGGGTCGGTGAACAGCGTGCGCACACCGATCGCCACGCCAGTGCCGACCATGATAATTGCCAGCACCAGCAGGCCGTCGTACAACATGGCGCCCAGTCGTCTAAGTACACCGGCGGGGCCGCTTGCAGTGGTCGTAAAATGTGGCATTGTCATTGCTACGCTTATTTTCCAAAGCATCGCAGTTTAGCAAACTAGCGGCCGCTGGAACTGCCCTGCAGTGCAAATATAATCTTCGCCCGCTGACACAACACTTGTCGGTATAAGGGCGGGTACAATATGATTAATCAATAACTCTGGGGAAGCGACACGCATGCCCCGTTGAGGTTAACAAGGTAGTTTCTATGAATAAAAACGCCAGCAAAAGAGCCATGAACGTGTTAGTGATAGAAGACGACCTGGAGGTCGCGGAATTTATTAGCAAGGGTCTGCTTGATAATGGCTATCTGGTAGACCACGTTGCCGATGGCGAGATCGGCTTGCGCCGCGCCAAGCAGGGCCAGTTTGACGTCATGATCATCGACCGCATGTTGCCACGCCGTGACGGCTTGAGCATTGTGCAAGCGCTGCGTGCTGCCGACAATCAGACGCCGGTGCTGGTGCTAAGCGCGTTGGGCGAGGTAGACGACCGGGTGAAAGGGCTTAAAGTAGGCGCTGACGATTATCTGGCTAAGCCGTTTGCGATGGAAGAGTTGCAGGCCAGAATCGAAGTGCTGATTCGCCGCGGCGAAGCCGGTAACGCTGAGACTCGCCTGACGGTGGGTGATTTGGAAATGGATTTGCTCGCGCATAAAGTCACACGCGCGGGCCAGGTGTTCAACCTGCAGCCACGCGAGTATCGTCTGCTGGAATATTTGATGAAACACGCCGGCCAGGTAGTGACGCGTACCATGCTGCTGGAAAACGTGTGGGATTATCATTTCGACCCGCAAACTAACGTGATTGATGTACATATCAGCCGTCTGCGGCAAAAAATCGATAGAGACTTCGACACGCAACTGCTTAACACCGTGCGTGGTACCGGTTACGTGCTGAATGCTCCTGAGTAGAATTCTCAGCAGCTACGTTTTTCGCTTTACGTTTTTTTATGCTACAGGGCTGAGCGTTGCTGTCTTCGTTCTGCTGGCGATTATTTACGCCGCCTACTCGTACAACATGTACGTCGAGGTCAATACGTCTCTGCAAACCGAGATGCAGCTGGTGGAGCAGCAGCTTGCAGCGGCAGGCCTGGCGCAGGCCGACAAGATTCTGCAGAACAGAGTGGCGGCTGACAAACGCGGCCGCTATTACTATTTGGTTGCAGACTCGAACTTTCAAAAAGTAGCGGGTAACCTGCAGGCCTGGCCCGAGTATCGCGAGCATGTTACGGGTTGGCTGCGTTTCGAGGCCAACGGTTTGCAGGTCAACGCGAAACCTGCGGCGCGTTTTGGAGGGCGCACCGTGGCGCTGCAAGATGGCCACCACCTGCTGGTTGCCAAAGACACGTCGACCGAAGACGCGAAAATCACCTTTGTGATCAGTATTCTGCTGCGTGGCATGCTGGTCACCATTATTCTCGGTGCCATCGGCGGCGCGATTATTAGCTCACTATTACTGCGCCGGGTGGAGTCTTTCAATCGCTCGATTCGCTCTATCATGGCCGGTAATCTGTCGCAGCGTTTGACGGTCACCGGCTATAGCGGCGACTTCCGTGAAATGGAGATTAATCTCAACAAAATGCTCGACCGCATTCAAAGCCTGATGGTGGGCGTATGCCGCGTGTCTGACAATATTGCTCACGATTTGCGCACACCTCTCACTCGCATGCGCAGCCAGCTGAGCCTGCTACAAAGTAATTCGCCGGCAGCGGACCAGGAGATAATCCAACGCCTGATTGGCGAGGCCGATGAATTGCTCACTACTTTCAACGCCGCGTTACGAATTGCACAAATTGAAACCGGCAACCGGCGCACCGAGTTCACTAAGTTTGATCTTAAAATCATCGTTGCTGATGTCGTTGAATTATACGAGCCATTGGCGGCGGAGAAGGGTATAGCCATTACCATTAACGCTGCTGGTAGCGCGGATCTATCAGGTGATCGCGATTTGCTGTTTCAAGCGGTCGCCAATTTGCTCGACAACGCCATCAAATATACGCCGGCGAATGGCGCGATTGAAATAATGTTAAGCCGCACCGACCACGCAGCCCAACTACAGGTAAAGGATAACGGCATAGGTATTCCCGCAGCCGACCGGCACCGTGTTTTTGAACGCTTTTTTCGGGTAGAGGAAAGTCGGGGAGAGTATCCGGGCAATGGCTTGGGACTGAGTCTTGTGGCTGCGGTGATTAAATACCACGGCGGAACGATAGCGCTACTAGACAACGACCCCGGACTGAATGTGGCGATTGAGCTGCCGTTGCGGGAAGAGGTTTAACTATCTTCGACTGGCTCGGCTTCAGGCAGCAGCGCAAGATGGCTCACATCAGGTGGCTCGGGCGAAGGCGCCTGCGGCGAACGTGTAACGCTTGTTTCTTCGCCCAGATCTAACAGCACATAGGCACGAAGATCGAGCTGCAGTTCCGCAACTTCGGTCGTGGCCCCGTTGCCAAGATCAGCGCCAACGGGTTCAACACTAAAGGCACTCAAGTCCAGCGCCAGTTCGACCGTTTCGGTCTTGCGCGATTGTACTAGCCGTTCGCCAACTGGCGCGACTGACAAATGACTCACATCAGGAGCCGCAGCGTCTTCTGCTGCTTTGGTCTTCTTCTCCGCAGCAAACACCGAGACAAGCGACAGGTGACTGATATCAATGTTAACGACAGCCTGTTTAATTTTTTCAGTGGCTTTAAGCAGCAGGCTACCCACCGGCGCCAATGACCAACTGTACTTCGGCTCCTCCTTTTGCGTTGCCTTTTCCTGCGCTGCCGGCGGCGCTTCAGCGTTGTCTGTTGCCGCATCATTGGCGGCGGCAATGGTCACCATCGCTCCGGCATTGAGCAACACAGCGTGGTACTTGTTCGCTGTCGCAAGATCAATATTCTTCTTTAAAGCAACGCGCTCGCCGCTAAATAACTGCCCAATACGCTCCGCGTCGGATTTAAACAGTTTGACCAGGTTTTTTTTCACCTGACCAATGCTAAAGCCGTCAGCGATATTGCCTTCGAAATAAACGGTGTGCTGGGTGTCGCTCATAGCCATAAATCTCCTGCGTTATTGCTATTAACTATAGCTGGCTATTAGTGAGTTTGCTGACCGGCTGGCGGGATGAGCTGTAGTAGTCTTACCTGCTGTGTCAGCAGGCACTGAGGTCGAAGCTGTGTGTGAATAACACGTTTAAAAAAGTTTGACCAAAATCCACCCGTTTGCTTTCAAATATTGAAATTAGCCAGTATGTGAATCGGTACTTTTTTCACTTTTGAATCTTGAATCAGTATTCCCCGGTACGTTCATGGGACACTGCACTGTTAGTCTGAAACTGTTACTGAGCGTTTGCAAAACCTGGATATAGCCAGTTTTTTGACCATACGGGATCAGTCTCCACATTAGAACCCTTTGTGAATGGTAAGCTGCCAACCTTGGCTATTTGTGGCGACAGGAACTTGAGCGACCCAAATCCGTCAATCAGAAATGTTGTTTTTCTCAATCCCCTTAGCCGACATTCATGCATGCACTCGAATGAATACCCTGGACCACGCAGTGTCGTATCTTTCATTTCAAGCTTTGATGGACTTCTTCGCCATGAAGGGGATGATGACATTGATACTCCATGTACTAAACGCTATTGCCAGGCTTTTGGGCCCTTGGAGGCGCCAGGGCCATTATCGCTGAAAATTTGCTTTTGAAGCATCAACTGCTTGTTCACAGCAGGGCCCGCAAACGAGCGCCAGGTCCCAAAGGACCCTAAAGGGAGCTTATCGACGCGATTGTCGAGATGAAGCGGCGCAACCTGCGATTCGGTTGCCCCCGAATCGCACAGCAGATTAACGTGGCGTTTGGTCTGAATATTGACAAAGATGTTGTCAGGCGAGGTTTCGCTACCCATTACCTGCCTGATCAAGGCAATCATGGTGCATCTTGGCTCACCGCACTCGGCCGTGCAAAAGACAGTCTTTGGAGTATTGACCTGTTTCGATGTGAGTCAATTTTGCTGAAGAGTCACTGGGTATTGGTGGTCATGAACCAGTGCACGCGACGCATCATCGGCTTTGGCGTGCATGGGGGAGATGTCGATGGTCCTACTGTATGCCGCATGTTCAATGAAGTCCTTTCTAAACGGGATTTGCCGCGTTATATCAGCTCCGTCAACGATCCGTAATTTCTGTACCACCGATAGCGGGCGAATCTACGAATACTCGGCATGGAGGAGATCAAGTCCATTCCCCACGTGCCCATTTCTCTCCCTTTCGTGGAACGAGTAATTGGCAGTATCCGTCGAGAGCGGCTGGATCAAGTATTCTTTTGGACGTCAATGGATCTAAAGAAAACGCTTCTCGATTATCAACACTATTACAACCGGCAGCGTACGCACACTGCGCTGGAGGGTATACCACCGGCACCATCTGGCGATGAAGAGGGTGCTGAGCTTTGTCATTTTCGATGGCAAGCCCATTGTTATGGATTGATTGAACTCCCTATGGCTGTTTAAAATAGCAAGCCGCCAGGGACACGCTCCTTGCGAATAGCAGGGTACCAAATTATTGGCCATAGCCTGCGAGCTCAGCGTAACCGTTACCGCCGACCGGAGTTCCCGCCATAGTGCCGCCGACATTGACGGCACCCTCCCAATAGCGAAAACTGAGCCGCATTTCCTGATCGGGCATTTTTGGGTGCACCGTCAATCGGGCTTGCACGGACGGCACCCGTATTTCCCAACCGGATGGATAGCGCACGCCGCTGATTGGGCTGGTCCAGGAGGAGATAGCGCGAATCTGAAAATCGCCTTGCCCTAACTGGCGCACGTTGCCATTCGCCGCCATCAGGCTACCTCTCAAATGGTCTTTCGTCTCATCGTGTTGATGTCTGATTCGGTATAGCATCATTTCCGACTGGTCTGACAGCTGCAGCGAGAACCAGTCCCAGCCCACCTGATCAGGCTCCAGTACCGAGGTCGACCATTCGTGATCGAACCAACTTTCACCGCTCACGTTGACGCGTTCGTCGGCGAGGGTGATATCACCCTGCGTTTTTAGCCGCGTGTACGAATAATAATACGAGGCGTTGCCGGGCGTGGTGCTCTTCACGCTGTGTCCTTTATTGCCTTGTAACACGCGTTCTTTTGCATTGCTGAGCCGCAGGTGCAAAGAGAACATCTCTGTTTTCACCGACAGCGCGTTGTCGAAACAATGCGAGCAGATAGGCGCCAGGCTGCTCACTTGCCAATCGTCTAACCAGAGGCGAAACGGGGCATAGTGCGCGCCGGCCAAGCCCAGCGCGCCACGACTGAAGCGTTCGCTGTGCAGCATCTTTCCGCTGTCAATATCGCTCAGCGCCACGTGCGCCAGGAAAATTTGCGGGGTAGACCAGGCCGAATCGCTGTCCTTAATCTCGGGTGTTTGCGCCGAGCGAAACAACGTGAACTGAAAACCAAACTCTCGGCCGGCGTTGCTCTGCAAATTGCCGGTGAAATACCACCACTCGTTTTTGTAGTCGGGGTGGGCACCATGATCGCGGGGGAAACGCAGCGTGCGTGGCTGGTAAGCCTTGCGAAATCCTTGCGTATTCGCATCGCCCAACGTTGATGACACCGACATCGGTGCGCGGTCGCTGCGCTCGTCCGGTTCGCTGCACGCGCAGACAGTCAACACGATAAACACCGCCGTCAAAATGACCGCGCTATTGCAGCAGCGATTGGCTGTAACGCCCGCTCGTTTATTCATTGCGCAAGGCCGCGGCAGGTGACGTACGCGCCATGCGCCAGGCAGGATAAAGACTCGCCACCAACCCCGCTACCAACCCTAAAGCGAGTCCGGCCACGAGATAGCGCGGCTCTAGCACAAAGTGCATGGACCAACCGAACGAGCGGCGGTTGATCACCATGATCAGCACGTAGGCCAATATAACGCCCAGTGGCAGTGCCAGGATACCGGCCGCCAGCCCCATAAGCCCACCTTCCGCTAACAACAGTTTGACGAGATCGCGGGGGCTGAGACCAATGGCACGCAGCATGGCAAACTCTCGCCCACGCTCCAATTGAATCGCCATCAGCGCACCCAGAACGCCGACGAAGGCGATGATTATCGTCAAGAGGCGCAGCACTTCCGTAATCGCAAAGCTGCGATCAAAAACCTCCAGGCCGATTTTTCTGAGACTCTTGTTAGAGTTGACTTCCAGGTTTTCCGCCGCGAGCACGTCGTCGCGAAGCCAGGCCGATATCTCACCGACATCTGCACTCGACTCAAGGTACACGTGTAAGGCGCTCGGTTTGGACCGTGGCCAATGTTGTAAGTACGTAGCCTCGTGCATCGTGACGACGCCCCTGTTGGAACGGTAATCAGCATAAACCCCGATAATGGTAAACGACTTGTCACCCGTTGGGGTCGCCAGCACGACGTCGTCACCACTCTTTACCGCGCGATGATACGCGTACGATTCGGAGACAATCACGCTGTCGCTGTTGGTAAACGCCTGCCAGCGATTTTTATTCCAGCCGTGCACAAAATCGTAGCGGTCAAAAGCCTGCTCAGGCAAACTCTTGACGTACACTTGCGTCAACTGTTCACCACGCCAGAAATCTTGGCGGCTAAAACTTGAAACGTTAACAACCTGCGGTAACGCACTGATGCGATCAATCGTCGTTTGCTCTATGCCCTCATGCCGCGCGTCACGTGGCCGGGTGATATAAATATCCGCACTCACATAACTCTCAAGCCAGCCTTCGACGGCCACTCGGAAGCTACCGATCATCAGTGCGACACCCACGGTGGCGGAGAGCGCAATGGCAAGCGCAGCGACCGCCACCTGGGTGCGACTCAATGAGGCCAGCACACCGCGGGCAGCGATGGTACCGACAAGACCCAATAGTTTATGCATCATTGGTTTGGCGGCACTGATCAGTACCACCAATAAAGCCGGTGTCATCAATGCGAACGCGACGACGATCAGAAACAGTCCGCCGAATCCGGCGACTATGCTGCGGCCGCTAAACACAAAAATGGCCACCGACGCGACCGCAACTAGTAGCGCAGCGATAAATAGTCGTGGCGATAGCCTGCGGTTTGCCGTTTCCAGCCGGGACCGCGATTGCGCCATGGCCGGCGTAATTCGACTCGCCTCGCGCGCCGGCACAATAGCCGCTAGTGCCGTTGCACCCATCCCCAGCATAGCGGTTTTGATCGCAATCCAGGGTGTGTAAGCCAGCGCTTGCACTTCAGTGGCGAAGTAAAGATCGTTTATCGTGGCCGCCACCAACCCAAGCAATACCTGGCTTAACCCGATGCCCAGCACTGTGCCCAGCAAGGTGCCACACAGGCCGAGCGCAAGCGCTTCCATGATGACCATGCCAATCAGCTCATAACGGTTTAAGCCGAGAGTACGCACCGTGGCGATGAGTTCGTAACGTTGGAGAATCGACAGGGTGATACTGTTGTAGATTAAAAACGCACCTATCAACAGGGCAAGCAGGCTCAACGCCGTCAGATTGATTTGAAATGCACGCGTCATCTGCTGCATTGCATTGCCGCGCATACCGAATGTCTCTAACACTAACGGTTTCGGTAGCTTGCTCTGCAACTCAGCCGCCCGGGCCGCGTTCAATGTGGCATCGATGCGCGACAACCGACCTGTTAATTGAAGAATATCTTGTGCGGTGGATATATCGGCGATAAACGTGGAGCGAAGTGCTTGTGCTTGCGGTGTGTTCGGGTCTTCCACGATGTCCGTCACCTGCAGCGTATGCTGCACGCTGCCTGCCCACACTTCAATGTTTGTGGGTCCGGTGATGCCCAACGCTCGCGCGGCACTTTCCAATACAATCACCGCATTGGGTTGTGTTAACAGCTGGGCTGGCTGATTAATGAGGGAGGTTGTCGTAGCGGGCCGTGGCGGTGCCAGGGCGTTCGGTCGCGTCGTCGTATCCGTTCCGATAAATGCCAATGGGTCGACGCCTAACAACTTAAAATTTCTCTGATTTCCCTCTTTGTCGCGAACGATGACTTTACCCGTGACAACAGGCGCGATTTCTGTAAACCCGTGTAGCACGCGCAAATCGCGGTACACGGTTTCATCGATTGTCTTTTGTGTGCCGAAGATTTGGTGGGTGATCGTGCCAGCAATTGCCTGGTTAGCCAGATCAAAACCCCGTTTGGCGCTGGCATTGGTGAGGTCGATGGCGAGCACGACAGCGACGCCCAATCCAATGCCGAGTACGCTGAGAAAAAACTGCCACGGGTGACGTAAGTAATGTCGGTAGGCCAGGCGAAATCGTGTGCTTGTGGTCGCCATTTTAATCAGCGCACTGACGCTGTTCTGTTAGCTGGCCGCGTTCAAGCCGACACACGGTGTCGGCGATATTGGCAACCTCTGGACTATGGGTCGCGGCAATCACTGTGATGTTGTGCTCTCTCGGCAAGCGCTGCAGCAACGTGAGTATGTGACGCTCGGTTTCGATATCCACATTACCCGTCGGTTCATCGGCCAGGACGATAGCGGGGTTGTGAACAATGGCGCGGGCGATGGCGACGCGCTGTTGCTCGCCACCACTGAGACGATCGGGATAACTGCGCAATCGATCGGCAAGTGAAAACTCGGCCAGGATCGCGTTGACCCGGTCGCGCGCAGAAGCAAACGCAATGCCATTCAGCTCAAGCGGAAACATCAGGTTTTCGCCGACCGTCAGCGTTGGAATCAGATTGAACGCCTGGAACACAAAGCCAATATGCTGCCGTCGAAACATCGTACGTTGATGTTCGTTGAGTTGATT
>RCMY010004993.1_pt1 | contig 11316 bp, 9 predicted proteins | sample 2041341 | NCBI WGS metagenome assembly RCMY01 (sample SAMN09708234, study PRJNA481090) | Marine sediment metagenome, whole genome shotgun sequencing project.
CTAACCTGGAACAGGCAACCGATTAACCCACGAGGCTGCCTTGTCGCTTACACAATTTCAGCCTGATTATAGTAAGTTCCATTCGCTCCACCTGTGATGGACAGCCCGTCTGGCGTGCAGTGTTGCGTGGGAGAGTGCGCAGAATGTAGCCGCATACCCGTCAGCAGAGCAGAAACCCGTGTATCTGCGCGTGTCTGCTCAACTGCCCCAACACAGTGCTGGCTCATTTCCGGGCCAAAGATCGCCAGGCAGCAGTGTGATGAACCACGTTGCAACGAACTTGCCGTATTCGACTAGATCCAGCTGTAGCTTGTCGTATTCATCCGTAGAATCTGAGACCACACGAACAACCGAGATCGGGGAAATCCCGTGCTGCAGCGCCACCGAAGCACGTGCCATATGTCTCCGAGAAGTGACTAGTGTAACCGCTTTTATGTTTGCCTGATGATCCAACCAGCATATTGTCTCACGTGCATTCTCGAGCGTTGAATGCGCGTCCGGCGCGAGGATTATTCGGCCGTTTGCAACCCATTCGGCTTGGTCAGGACTTAATTCGAACTGCCTGGAGAAGCGGGCAACATTCAGTCCTGCATCACCATTAACACCTGTGATAAACAGTTGATCCACGCTGCCCGAAGAAAGCAACTCGATGCCTTTGCGGATGCGATCAAAGTCGCCGGTAAACACGACTGCGGATCGCGGGAGCTGACCGCTACCTTCATATGGATCTGATCTAGACATGAAATCCAACAGGAGGAAAAACAAGATCACCGCCACAACTCCCACAAGGGTAAGCAAACGCAAAACCCAACCGAGGATGACAGAAATTAGTTGCATATGATTAAATCCGTTAAACGATGCCTCAAGGTTCTAATGCCTCTCTAAGATTGTCTTTGATAGATCTTCTGAGTGGAAGTAACCATGGGTTAAGTCATGATTTGAACTGGCGTTGCCGGTTAGGTGAGGTGACCGATCCAAGTGCTTTTTTCCCAGGCCGACGCAAAGGTTTGCTGTTTATGGCGTAGCTACTCTCTAGTTCACTTCTCGGCCCGTTGCATGGAATGTCGTCGGGAACCCCGCGCAAAGTGGTCTTGATGAGGAGCGGGAGATGTGCCAGCACGTAAGAAGGTTCTTTTGAGGCTCTTGAGCCGAATTCTCCTCTGTGACTTCGATAGCCATTTTGCGATTGAAGATCCATAGACCAGCGGCGCGGCTTCACGTTGAGCACCGCTCCTTCTCAACTGCAGCAGCGTGAAGCGCGAGTGAATTCGAACATTGTCTTCCTGCGTCACTATCGATAGGCACGGCGCTTTCGAAGCGATACAATATCGAGCTCTACAAGGGGAAGGCGGCCAATTAGCGCACGTCAAATTCAGTCATGCTTCGTCAATTTATGGTTGATCAGGAGCGCACTAATCCAGCCGCCGAGGAAGCCCCCCAGATGTGTCTGCCAGGCAAGCTGTCCCCGCATGGCCCACCACAGAAAAACGTTCAGGCCTGTCAGCAGTAATATTGCCCACAAGACATCCCCGAAACCTTCGCGATCAGAATAGCGGTCCACATAATCCCAAGCCAGCAGCGCGCCCAAGAGACCAAACAACGGTCCGGAGGCGCCAACCATGGGGCGCAGGGAAGGGGCCAGCAGGGTAAAACCTGCAGCGCCAGAAAGGCTTGTTCCGAAATACAGGAGCGCAAAGCTGCCCCAGCCTATCCGATTCAGAACCGCGAGCCCCAGAGACCAGAGACTAATCATGTTTACCGAAAGATGTATCAATCCTCCGTGTAGAAGTGCGTATGTAAAAAACATTGCATAAGGCTGTGCGGTATAGTTCGGTTTCCAACCGTTCAGCAGGCCTGGCCAGAAAGCGCCATAATCATAAACCAGTTGTCGCAAGTGATTGGGTCCGATCACGCCGAAATCAGCAAGGCTCAGAGCGGCTTCAATCAGGCAACACAATGCGATCAGGGCGTAAAGGAACATACGATTCTTTTTCAGCACAGCCTCCAGCGCCTGGTGGGTGGCCGGACACCAAAGCTCCCCTTGCTCGGTCCGCCATATGACGTTTTCCAATGAAATGGCGGGACGTGCAACCGAAAGGATTTCTCATATTTGGTCATCTTCCTGAAAAATGCGCTCGGCTCTACCGATACCAGCCTGATTGCAGACAATTGTTGACTTGTGGGGCCTAGAGACGATATAAAGGTTAAGAGACTATAAACTTATCTAGAATCGCTTTATAAAGCGTAGATTTTGAAATTTGAGGGGAAAATTATGAGGAATTTTAATAGATTATTGGCAGTGGTGACTGTAGGAATACTTTCGGCTCCGGCGGCCATGGCTTCGTCAATATTAGTGGATGATTTTATAACGCCGGGTAGTGTATTGGCAAATCTCCAAGGCAACGCTGCGACAGGCGCTTTTGCGGGACCTGGAATAATTGGCGGTGAGCGGTACATGTGGGTATCGACCGACAGTACTACTGCAGATTTTGGCACAGGGTTTGAGGCGGAAGTTGTATCAGGCGACGTATCTTTCACGAACGGTTCAAATATTACTGGGCAGGCAGTTCTTGTCTATGATGGCCTTGGGACCGGCGCAGCAACGCAAAATTTCTCATTTCAGTCTGTGCCGGGAGGGACACCTGGTTTCCCTAACGACACAACAGCTGCTATACCCGTAAATATTACGGGACTTAGCGGTGTAGACCTCTTGAGCACTGGTACAATTGACACCAGAAGTTTTGCTTTTGAAGTTGGTAGCTTTGAGGCGCTCGCTGATGTCGATTTCCGTGCATATGCTTGGGACATGTCAGGTAATGTAGCGACCTATTTCGAGAATTTGTTTAATCCGGGCCCAGATAATATCGTTACCTTCGATACAAGCCTCCGGTTGAGTGAGTTCACTTTTGGTGGAGCGTTTGACTGGAGCAGCATTGGGGCGCTGGCTTTCTCGGTCGAATCACTCAACCCCGAGTTCGACGGAACAATTGGGTCGATCAGCGTTGTACCACTGCCAGCATCGGCATTATTGCTTCTCGGCGGTCTAGGGGGTTTGGCGGGCATGTCGGCGGCAAAGCGCCGTCGTCGTAAGATTGCTTGACCTAAAGATCTAACGGAACGTGTAGTTCTGGTTTAGGAGAAAAAAGCACCCGTGATGAGCAATGCGCATCACGGGTGCTTCGCATTTGTAGGCGCCCGAGGTAGTGTGTGACGCCACTCAACCTTGCGATGTTGCTCTGCTGGATGTGCAAAGTTCCGCGAAAGCGCGCATCGCCAAGCCTCTGATTTCCTGATAGTCAAAGTCCAGCACTTGATCGGTTGCGCGAGTTTTCGCCCGACTAATGACAAACATGTCGCATGGTCATCAATGCGGTGCTAACAAGACAGGCAACAAGCTACAGCCCAAGACAGGCAGGGATGATGGGGTGACAAGGCCAGTTTTTTGGGCCATGCAGCGCTTTTTCTCTGTTCACAGCAAATCGAAGATGGCGAACCCAGACAGACATGAGCATGAGAATAAATTCACCTGAGTTGACCTGTAACCCGAACGGAAGACCGACATACACGTCTAAGCAAGATCGCTATTGTTTCTAATTATCCATTTTTCAACTGAAATGAGCTTTTTTTGCCTAATTGTTGCCCAGTTTTTTTTCAACGATGGTTCAACGAAGTTTAACAGGTGCAGAAAAAAATGGAAAACAAGATGAACGGACTGAACCCCACGCGTACACGCCTACTAGAAACATTCGGGTTGGACCTTGAACTGGCCCGCGGTGATGGCTGCCACCTTTACGATACTTCCGGACGCGAGTACTTGGACTTTCTGTCACAGTACGGCGCACTGCCTTTTGGCCATAACCCCCCACAAATCTGGAATGCGCTGAACGATCAGCAGAGTCTCATGCGCCCCGTGATGGTGCAACCGCTGCGTGCTCTCGAGGCTGAGCGTTTGGCCGACAAGCTGGCCAGCATCGCCCCGCATGATTTGAGCGTTGTGACTTTGGCGAATTCGGGCGCTGAGGCGGTGGAAGCCGCGATCAAGCTGGCCCGGGCTCGCAGCGGCCGCGACCTCATTCTCTCGACCCACAACGGGTTTCATGGCAAGACGATGGGCGCCTTGTCCGCTACCGGCAAGCCTATGTACCAAAAGGATTTCGGCGGACCTGCCCGCGGCTTTGACTATATCGACTTCGGTAATCTCGAGGCGCTTGAGGCCAGGCTTGAAGCCGACAGCGACAGCATTGCTGCATTTATTGTCGAACCAATCCAAGGCGAGGGCGGCGTGGTCTGTCCCGCAAATGAGGGATATCTCGGTGCGGTCATCTCGCTCTGCCGCAAGTATGGCGTACTGAGCATTATCGACGAGATACAGACCGGGTTGGGCCGCACCGGTCGGCTTTTCGCTTGCGAGGACTGCGAAGAGGCGCCGGATATGCTGCTGCTCGGTAAGGCTTTGGGCGGTGGTATGATGCCAATCTCGGCCGTCGTCGTCCGGCCCGAGGTCTGGGACGACCGCTTCGGATTTTTGCACAGCTCGACCTTCGCCAACAATAATCTTGCCTGCGCGGTGGCCAATGCCACGCTTGACGTGCTGCTGAAAGATGACCGCGCAATGATCAAAGAGGTGGCGCGCAACGGCCACTATTTCAACGACAGGCTGGAAGCCCTTCAGCGACGCTACCCGGAGGTGTTGACCGCAGTTCGCGGGCGTGGCTTCATGCGCGGGGTTGAGTTCCGTAAGCCTTTCGAAAAAGCCGACTCCGCTTCAATGGCCTTTTGCGGGCTAAACGGCGGCTTCGTCGGCCTCTTGAGTTCTTATCTCCTCAATATCGAGGGTGTCCTGACAGCTCCCGTCTTTAACAACGCTAACGTCATGCGCTTGCAGCCGCCGCTGGTCGCTGGTCGGGCCGAGATTGATCGCTGTGTCAGCGCCTTGGCGGCCGTCTGCGATATACTTAACCGAGGAGATTATCACGCGCTCATGCAGCACCTAGTGACTCCAGAGCGGCGCGCGCAACTGGCCAAAACAGAACCCACCGCACCTCAGGAGGGCCCGGCACGGGGTGTGCCGGAAACAGTACCGGGACGCTTCTGCTTCCTGATCCATTACACTCAGGAAGAGGATCTTTTGCGCTCGGATCCCTCCTTCTCCAACTTTACCCCCGAGGAACGCTCCACATGGATGGAGTGGGTGAAACGGGTCGGTCCAGGCTTCGCGTGGCCGGTTTCGGCTGGTACCTCCAACACAGGGGCCAAAGCCGAAGGGATGATCATGTCTGTGCCACTCCTGCCTGCGGACATGATTGGAAAAGGCCGCAAAGGAGCACGAACCATGATCCAGGCGACCGCCGGTATGGCGGCCGATTTTGGGGCCAGCCGTCTCGGCCTGGGGGCATTCACCTCGATTGCAACTAACGGTGGTTCAGCAGTCGCTGGCCGTGGGGTTCCGGTCACCAGTGGCAATACACTTACGACCGTGTCTGGCGTGACTGCTCTCGAAAGGGCAGCTTGGCGTGTTGGGATCGATCCGGCCACCGCTCATGTAGTCGTGGTAGGAGCCACCGGTGCAATCGGTCGACTGGCATGCTTGATGCTGTCCCGGCGGGCCAATCAGCTGACACTAGTCGGAAATGCAAGTAACAGCCATGCACATCAATTCTTGGATCGTGTAGCCGATGAGATCGTATACACATTGGCCAGCGGGCACCCAACACCCAGAGAAGGCGGACTAAGCGCTCGGGTGCGTGAATTACTTCCCATGAAGTTGGCTGGAGACAAAAAGGGCGTGGCAAATGACTTTGCCCAAGCTTGTGCCAAAAACGGTCGATCAGTTCCGATTACCGTAACCACGGATCTAAAAAGCGCACTTGCTACTGCAGATCTGGTCTTGGTGGCGACTAGCGCTGAAGTGACGTTCCTCGATCCAACACAGCTACGTCCGGGCACTATCGTGTGCGATGTAGCGCGGCCGCCCAATGTCGCTCATGCCGATCTGTCGGAGAAGGGAGTACTTGTCTTTGATGGTGGTTTGGTCATACCCCCATTTCCCGTGGAGCTGGGGCCATTTCAGAACCTCCCGAAAGACCTTTGCTGGGGCTGTCTTGGCGAGACTATGCTCCTCGCTCTTGAGGGCGAGACAGACGACTACAGCCTCGGGCGGGATTTGAGCTTGGAAGGCGCGGACCGGATATCCGAGATGGCCCGTCGCCATGGTTTCGAGCCTGCCGAACCGCAATGGTACGGTCAGTCGCTGACAGATGAAGATTTCGAACGTGTTAGTCAGGCACTTAGCAAAAGAATTGCAGACCTACCCTCCAGAAACGCAATTGCGAAAATATGGGCAGCAGAGTAATGAACCGCCCCTTGTTTGCCGGAAACCCAGAAGTAAGTATACTGTGTTATGGAAAAGAACAGATGTGGAAACAGGTATCCACCTGGGTTGCGAACGTGCTGTTCGAATGGTGTTCGAATACTAGGGCGAATTTGAAAGCCAGTCAGCGGCAATCAAGTCGATTGCGCCCAAGATTGGTTGCCGGCCTGATACGCTTCGCGCGTGGGATCGACGGGCTGAGACTGACGGCGGTGGGCGAGATGGCACTACTACGACCGCCGATCGCGATCGGCTCAAAGCTTTGGAACGCGAGAACCACTAGCTCCGGCAAGCCAACGCAATTCTGAAGAAAGCGTCAGTATATTTTGCTCAGGCGGATCTCGATCGCCCGTTTCGGAAATTATCCGTTTTATCAAGCAACACAGGGAGGTGTGTGGGGTCGAGCCGATCTGTAGTGTTTTGCAAATCGCCCCGTCAAGGTTCTATGAGGATTTGGCCATTGAGTATAATCTAAACAAAGAGCCGCGTCGTACCAAGCGCGACGCTGCCGTGAGATGAAGCGTGTCTGGGAAGACAACCGATCTGTCTATGGTGCCCGCAAACTGTAGCATGCCATGTGATGGGACGGCTTTGATCTGGCACCGTCTACGGTTGAACGGCTGATGCGTGACATTGGGATCGAAGGTGTCAGGCTTGGCAAGAAGATCAAGACGACTTGTGCCGGGCAAAGCTCTTCCGTGTCCATTAGATCGTGTGAACAGGCTGTTCAGCACGCGACGATGCCCAACCAACTCTGGGTCTCAGACTTCACCTATGTCTCGACCTGAGAGGGGTTCGTCTACGTAGCCTTTGTCATCGATACCTTTGCCAACAAGATCGTCGGTAGGCGGGCATCCAGATCGCAGCAAACACAGTTCAAGTTCGTCTTGGATGCTCTGGAGCAAGCTCTACACGAAAGACGCAAGACGGCCCGCAGTATAATCCTGCACTTTTTTGAACTACTATAGGCCAGCCTTTTAAAGTCTGTTTAATAGCCGTCATTGCTCAACAAGTTTGAGGACAGGATAACGCTTTTTGCCATTTCCAATCTTGTAGAGCGGCTGACCGGTGCCGACATCGTGCGGAACAAAGCTCGCGGAACCAACCTCTGCATCAAACCGGTCCCATCCCGATAACGTACCAGACTCATCGTAACGCGCCGTATCGATCCACGCGGCTGACCAGTACAGCAACGGGTCGAGATAAGCTTTGCGCTCAGCTGCATTGTAGTCGATCGACAAAAGACGATTTGTTCCGTCACTTAAAGTAGAATATTCACGGATCTGGTGTTCGGGGAAATCGATGGATATGAACGACGGCGCGCTGTAGTTGACGCCATTGCTTGCAAAAACTCCGATGTCGACCCGTGACATGCGGCGCTCTATTTGACCTTTTTTACTGGGCGCAAATTCGATCCATGGCTCATGCCATGCAATTCGAATTTTAGCCGTACGACCATCCGGTCCCTCCGGGCTGATTGAAACGCGGGCCGGGTCGCCACGCAGTAGCCGCCATTCCATTGTAATGGGCCGGTCATTTGGCGCTAAAGTGTCTTCCGCCGTGACGACCAGTTCCCGGTCCCACGCAAAGTTGCGCCATAGACGTCCAATCGCAGCCGGCGTGTCCAAAAGACGCTCATCCAGCTGGGCAAGCCCGGCGGCCTGTACAAAATCCTCGTCAACGACGCGCAACTGAACAATCGGTGGTACGTCCTCTGGACGCAATTCAGCGGCCTGCGCTACCATTCGGCCAGTTCGGAGAAGCCGACCATCAAAAGCTGCAGGATGCGCAACCCCCGACAGGTAGTCCTCGCGGTTTGAAACCGTCTCAAGGTTGCGGCGCAGGATCATTTGCAGAGTGGGTGCAACGAGACCCTTATCCCGCAGAAACACAAAAGTATCACGGGGCAAGCTCGCAAGCGTGAGCGCCATCGCATTGAGAAACTTTTGATCCGAGCCTGACGACCCTTGGCTTACGATCATGTAGGGCCAGTTGACCGGAAAGCGATCCTCAGCGTCGTAATCGCGGTGCTCCGGGTAGACATAAATATGGTTATTTGTGTAGAGCTTCGGCGTTATGGCACGCCAAAAAGGGTCGGTCATCGCTAGACGGGGCAGGCTTCGCGGCGCCGGTCCGCGTTCCAGAGCTGTTGACGAATTGCCAATTACCACAGCAGGTAGAAAAAAATGCCCCCCCAAACCGAAGTCGAGGTCGTCGGCGATGATATCAGGGCTGTATTTGAGGCGGGCAAGAGGGGGGTAGAGGTCCGGATCGAGAGAGGAGTGGCTACGGTCTCGGTTATCGTAGAGTACATCCGAGAAGCCGTTTCTGTCGTTTTTCCCGTTGTAGATCCTTAAAAGCCGAACACCATCTTCGCTATTTCGGGGGCCTACAATTGGCAATGCCGCGTTAGCCTCGCGCAATTTAAGTCCGGTGGCTTCCCAGACAAGAGGTTGGACCTGAACCAGATGTTTTTTGGTAAGGATTAAGTCGTCTGCCTGGGCCCGTGAGCCCAACATGAACACTAAAAGGGTGAAGCGCAGGAAACTAATCAATAGATACATGCGATCAATCTGGCAATCTTTGTTGCTGTTGTCCATGGTGGACAACCATCTTGATGCGATGAGCGCTGCGACGAGGTTCCAGTTTGCGGGGTAGCTGCAGTCGGTCTTGTCATACCGCGTAGCTATACCCCTGAATTCCTTTATCTTTGCAAAGTAGTTTTCGAGCAGATGACACCACTTGTAGACCTCCGCGTCATAATCACGCTGAATTTTCCGGTTTGCTTTGGGCGGGTCACTCCCGTTGCCCCACGCGCGTCGAGGTCCTGCAGTAGCCAATCGGCATCAAACGCCTTGTCCGCCAGCAGCGCGTCGAACAAGCGTCCTTGATCAGAGGTGCCACGCCCTTCATATCATGCTTCTGTCCTGGTAGCAGCAGGAAGCGCACTAGATTGCCGAGCGCATCAACCGGCGCCACGATCTTGGTCGTTAGCCCGCCGAGTGATCGCCCGACGGCTTGATGCTGAGTCCCCCTTTTGCGCCAGTGGCCTTTTGGTGAGCCTAAACAATTTTAACATCTATGAGCGCATAATCAAGGTCGGGGTCATCACTCATGGCTTTGAAAGGACTCTCGAAAACACCAGCTTTTGCCCACCGCCGGAAGCGTCGGAACTGGCTGTTCCAATTGCCGAAAGCGCGCGGTAGATCGCGCCACGGCGATCCGGTACGAACCCGCCAGAACACCGCTTTCAGAAGCAGCCGATTGTCTTTGGCTGTCACTCCAGCATCGCTGACCTCACCCGGAAGATGCGGCTCAAGCCGCTGCCACAAGACGTCCGACACCACAAACCGCTGCTCGTCCATTCAAACCTCCATTTGGGAAGCTTGAATCAGAAATCAGGGCAGAGGCTAATCCTGATTGTCCACGGACCCTAGTACTTTTCGTCTGACAGCACCCTCACCGCGGTTCGTACCTACACAACCAGTCGCGGATCTGATCCTTGATCTGGACGTCTTAAACATTGTAACGCGCGCTCATAATCAGCGTCCGAAAAAATCAATTGCGTCATCAACACATTCACCCAACCGGTCTATGGCTCACTCGAAAGCCATGGCAATTTTTAGAGGTGATCACAAGAACAATATTGATATGGCAATGAAGTACGGCGACGTTATGATTAGTCATCCAATGAGGCGGATTTATACCGCCTTGCGCGATTTCCTACGTGAAGCAATGCCGAATGCGCCGAGCGCTCCCAGCAACAAAGGAAGGCCAGCAGGCAGAGGAACTACACTAAAAACAGGTGGAGCGTCACCACAGAATTCAATTGGCGGTTTTAGTCCGGCGTTGACATCGAGCCGGAGCCAGCTCCCGAACCCGCGCCAGAGCCCGAACCGACGCCTGTTGCGACGAGCCCAGACGTCGAGCCGGAGCCAACTCCCGAACCTGCGCCTGTTGCGACTAGCCCGGACGTCGAGCCGGAGCCGACTCCCGAACCTGCGCCTACTACTCAACCATTAGCCAGCGAGTTCAATATTGATATCGAATTTTATGGTACATGGAAACAAGAGTACAAAGAGGTTTTGTACGGGGTTGTCGAACAGATCGAAACGATAATCTATGGCGATCTTCCTGATGTTAACGGACGTGACGATTTCAAGCTATGGGCAGGTGTCGGGTCAATCGACGGTGCAGGCGGCGCCTATGCAATGGGAAACACTGTTTATCAGCGCTCCGCCAGCAATTTACCGTATGAGGGTTATATCAAGCTGGATGAGGCCGATGTTGCGAAAAGCTACTCAGACGGCAACCTTGATGATGTAATATTGCATGAAATTTTCCACGCACTGGGCTTCGGTACCGCATGGGATGAAATGGGACTGACCAAGGAAATCGGCGGCGTTACTAGGTTCACCGGTGAGAACGCTATCGAAGCGTACAACACCAGCTATTCGGGTTTGGCCGCGTCTGACCCCTATTCACACTTGGGTGTTCCAATGTCGAGCGACGATGCGCATTGGGATCATGCGACATTTACAAAAGACGTTATGACCACATCGATCTACAAGGACGGTAACGTGTTGTCTGATATGGACATCGCAGCGCTGGAGGATATGGGGTACGAAACCATTTACGCGGATGAAATTATCTTCGTCTGACCCATATTTACTCAATGCAGGGGCGGCTTTGGGTCCGTCCCTTTCAACGTTGGGCGCGCGGAGGGCTGTGTTGCACAAATACCGGATGGAGTACTGGCAGGCCAATTCGAACCAGTCTAGGGCCGCCTCGATTTGTGACTGTATTCGCAGCCACCCAGCCGGTGGATCTTGTCAGAGGAAACGGCCTTTAGCAGGGTGCTGAATTAGTCCCTTCTGGACAACGATTTGAGAACATGATTCCTCCTCCGCAGGAGAACGGTGGGGGGTCAAGATGCGCGGGAAAGA
>RCMY010007084.1_pt1 | contig 11314 bp, 8 predicted proteins | sample 2041341 | NCBI WGS metagenome assembly RCMY01 (sample SAMN09708234, study PRJNA481090) | Marine sediment metagenome, whole genome shotgun sequencing project.
CATTGGAATTACTGCGCCACCTGATGTAAGTGTGCATCGCGAAGAGATCTATCAGCGCATTCAGGCTGGCGATCCGGAAGGCAGTGTTGTTGCCGGTAATACCGGCACTGAGACTACCGAAGACTAGGCGACCTGTTGCACGATGCAGGGCGTAGATCAGCTACCGGTTAGCTGATCGAAAATCAGGTAGGCAAAAAAAACCCCACTTTAGTATGGGGTTTTTTTGTTGCGGCTGGGTTGTACTCAGAGCAGCTGCTTTACAACACACACACCATTGTACACGTAGGCCTGCCATCACCTTCTGGTGATGGCAGGGTCTCAGATACAGTCAGCGGCTTTGTCTCAAAGCGAGAATTTTTCAAGTCCCAGCTTTGCAACCTCTTCCGTGGCGGCCGTCGTTTCATTGGTCACGACAGCAGTACTCGCCTTTTGCGGGTCGAAATAGGTTGCACCCACTCGTTTCATATCGTCCAGACTCACGTCCAGAATCTTCTTTCTGAAAGCGCGGCGACGCTCTGCCGTACGACCGAAAAGTTCTGCCTGGAAGGTGCTGCGAGCTTCGCCTGCGGGAGAGCCCGGTTTGTCGATGCCGCTGATAACATTGAGTATGGCTTCTTCGAGTTCGCGCGGCTCATGCGTGGTTTCTTGAAGCCAGTTGATGGAATTGTCAAAGTCGTCCAGCGTTCCTGTGAGACGAGGATCACGATAGCTGTAGAACCGGAACGATGCCGTGTCCGAATCGTGCGATCCGCCGCCCCCGTAAGCGCCACCGGTTTCACGAATGGCGCGATGCAGATATCCGTTGCGCAAGAAAGGCCCAAGGACCGCAAGTGCGGCCGCATCCGAGTGGGATGATGGTACGGTGGGGTAGGCCTTGGCGCTGAAGTTCACTTCGGTGCTTGTGGTCCAGAGTTGCTTGACTTGTTCCCGAACCGGTGCGGGCGAGAACGGTTTGAAATCAGTAACAACGGGTGCCGGTCCGAAGGCAGATCCCATGCTCTGCTTAACGCTTTGCAGGTTCTCATCTTCCGCCACGATCATGAATTGCCGTGGTGCGTCGCGTATCATCTGGTGCACGGTGGCAAGACGTTCGGCCAGATCAGCCATGGCCTTGTCATCCTTCAACGAATCATCCAGCGCCTTCAAAGCCTTGATACCTGCCAGACCGTTCAGTTGATGGGATAGGCGGATGGTTGGGCTCATGCCGCTGGCCGCTGCCATCATTGCCAGCATGTGGCCACTGCCGGTGACACTTTGCTCGCGACTGGCACGGGTCTGGGAGATCAATTCGCGGATGCGTGAGTGCTCGTCAAATCTGACATCGGTCAGTGTATCGAGCATGAGTGTTGACAGAGCATCTGCATTGCGCAGCAGGGATTTGCCACGCAGCACCATGTAACCACTGACAGCCTGTTCATCATCGACGGCACCACGCTGCAAGGTGTAGGCACCGATGCCACCCGTTACTGCTGCCTGCAGTGATTGGGTTTGCAGGTAATCACGCCCACCCGAACCCAGCTCGGCGATGAAGTTGGTATACAAGGGAAGTACCGCTGCAAGCTCCGGATCCAACTGGGGTAGATCAACAACCACATGCTGGTACACGAGACCATTGGTACCCTGCGCGTAAACCGTGGCAGGCGCCTTTTCGATAGTGGTTGAGCTTGAGGACGGAATAAGCAAATCCACAGGCACGTCAGCCAGGGTTACTTTCGGCAGTATTTCAGGATCGTCTTCCTGAGCCTGGCGCTTGGCCAGTTCTGCTGCCTGTTCGACGATTTGCGCGCTCTGTGTTTCAGTCAGCGAGCCTTTCATGGCCGCTAGCCGCGCTTTTTCAGCCAGGTTGCGGCGTTCACTGATTGCCGCATCCGGAGACATGGTCAGTGTCACGCGGTGTGGGTTTTCCAGCAACAGTGTGCGGATCAGACGTGGAATGAAATCTCGATCCTCTGCCGCCTTGCGCAAACGCTGTAGAGCTGGATCAAGATCGATCGAAGCCAAAGTGTCGCCACGTTGCATGGCCGCAGACAGCCCACTGAGCACCAGTTGCAAACCGAATGGCATGCCATCACCACGAATCTCGCGCTGGCTCATTTCGATCTGGTGCAGTACCGCCTCGATCTGTTCCTGGGGAACGCCCTCGGTGTTTCAAGCACTTCGAGAATCATCGTCTCAGTCGCTAGTGTGTGTTCCGGGTTGGAGCCATCCAGTCCACTGGCAAAAACCATCTCACGATTACTGTCTTCCAGCCCGCACATCGGCGACGGTGAAGTTCCCAGCTCGCTTTGTTCAAGCGCTCGCATCAGGGGCGAGGCACTGTTGTCCAGCAAGACACTGGAGAGCAGATGCGCCTGCAGTCGCTCATCCAGATTGATGCTTTCGCCTAGCAGCCAACCCACCACGATGTGAGTCTTGTCCTGAGTTTCCTCATCCTGAGTAGCGTAGGATTCCTGCACACGCATGGGCGAGTGATAGCGCTTCGCAGGTGCCACCTGGATGGTCCGGTCAAGTTTTTCGAAACGGTTCAAAACCTGATCCTGGAAGCGGGTTTGCAGCTCCTCAGGGGCCAGATTGCCGTAAGTCATGAAGACGGCGTTAGAGGGATGATAGTGCGTTTTGTAAAAAGACTTCAGCTCCTCGTAACTCAAATCCGGAATACTTTCCGGGTCACCACCGCTGTTGTAGTGGTACGTGCTATTGGGAAAAAGGTGCTTGCTGAGTGTTTGCCACAGCACGCTGGTCGGTGCGCTCATGGCACCTTTCATCTCGTTGAACACCACGCCCTTGAAGACGAGATCTGTCGACGGGTCATCGGCTTTTTCAAATTCCACCCGATGACCTTCCTGAGCAAAATCCAGCTCATGCAATTGAGAAAAGAAGACAGCGTCCAGGTACACGTCCAGCAAGTTGAAAAAGTCCTTGCGGTTTAAACTGGCAAACGGGTAGGCGGTCCAGTCACTGGAAGTAAATGCGTTCATGAATGTATTGAGCGAACGGCGGATCATCATGAAAAAGGGGTCGCGTACTGGATACTTTTCGCTGCCGCACAAGACGGTGTGTTCCAGAATGTGGGCAACACCGGTTGAGTCGGTGGGTACCGTGCGAAGACCTACCAGAAACACGTTTTCAGGTTTGTCTGCCGCCAGGTGCACGTGCGTGGTCCCCGTTGTCGTATGCCGGAATTCATGGACGTCAATGTCCAGAGACTGAATATGCTCGCTGCGCAGGTGGACGAAAGCGGGATGACTGGCCGGCGTTTTCATGGGTGGGGCGGACTCCTGATTCTGTGATGTGCGTTATGTGATCGGTTTCAACGGCATTTGGCATGTTACTTCTCGACTATCGTCGAAAATGCCAACCAATTCGTCAAGAGTGGGGTGTTACAGGTCGATACGCAAGAGGTAAGGCGGGGGATCGCATCGCGTGTCCTTTGCTCACATTTTCCGTACATTCAACCTAACCCCGCCAATCAATACGTGAAACTGCTGATTATTGTACTAGCCATGATTGCCACCGCCGCAGGTGCTCTGCATAGCTGGCATTCACGTGGCCTGTACGTCAAGGCGGCGCTGCTGTCTGAGGCCTTCAATCTGACCTCGTCAGTCAAGTTGCGAGTATCGGACCACTATATCAAGCGCGGTGTAATGCCCAATGATAATGCGGATGCAGGCCTGCCGCCGCCGAGAAGTATTTATGGTACCAGTGTAAAGCGTGTTGCCATTAATCGCGGCGGGGTGCTGATCGTCGATTTCGAGGACAAGATTGGCGGCAAGGCCATGACATTCACGCCCAATATCAGCCCTGTCAGTGGTTTGCTGAGCTGGAATTGCACGAGCGACTCCATTGATTCGTCGGTGCTGGATCGACTCAAGCCCAACTGCAGTTATCTGCCTGCAAGTCGGGAAAGCAAGTTGATGAGTGCTATAGCCAACAAGGACCTGGCACTGGTGGATGAGTTGCTTGGAACGGGCGCGCAGACAGAAGCTCTGGTCAACGGTAATACTCCGCTGATGCTGGCTGCCAGGATCGGAGAATTGTCGGTCGTGGATCGCTTGCTCGAGGCTGGCGCTGGTGTGGATAATGGTGCCCTGAGTTCGGAACGCCGCACGCCGCTCATGGTTTCCATAACCAGCAATCACAGTGATGTCGTGGCGCTGTTGCTCAGCCACGGCGCTTCTGTGACACAGCAGGATTACCGTGGAATGACGGCGATGGATCACGCCATTGCGACCGACCGCCGGCTCGGCGGAGATCGATTCTTGCTGATGGTATCGGCCCGATACAACCCTCAATTTGCGGGTAACCGTGAAATGCCCGATGTGCTGTTGCCATCGCTTGTGGAGCGTGAGCAATCGCTCAGAACCCTCTATGGTGAATATCGGAGAGCGGCGGCAGATTGCCATGTGCAACGATTGAGTTCCCTGTTTCAGAGTAACGGCGATTTCCGGACGCCCGAGTTGGTTGATGGATTACCCCTGGCAACGCACATCAAGAAACCCGCCTGCAGTGAAGCGTTGACGCGACATCTGCTGGAAAAGCCCAGCTATCAAGCCAGCTTGCAAGCCTCCTTCGCTGAGCAGATCAAACGTTGTAACGGTAGTCAGATCGAAAGGACGATGGGCGACAATCCTGACCTGTCTGTGCAGTTGGTCTATCGCGGACAATCTCACTTGAGCCGAGCGGTGAGTGCCGGGTGTGCAGCCGTCGTGCAGACAATGGTAAGGGACCAGGGACTGACGGATGCACTGCCCGATGACATTCTTATCAGTGCCATCCAGCAGGCTCCGCAGTCGTCATTGGTGAAACTGGTGGGAAATCTGATTGCCGCTGGGGCCAACGTCAATGGACGTGATAGCGCGGGCCAGACGCCGCTTGCGGCAGCAATTGCTCTTGAGCAGCCGGTTGTTGCCAAGTATCTGGTTGATGCGGGTGCTGATGTCAACATGCCGACGGTGAATCGTTCGTTTCCGGTCATCGAGGCGACTAAAAAAGGTTACGAGCATCTTGTATTGCAGTTGATTGCCAAGGGGGCCGACCTGAATGCATCGGATACTCTGGGACGTACAGCCTTGCTGGCAGCCGTCGGGCGGGACCGTCAGAGAGTCGTGGACTCACTCATCCGTGCCGGCGCCAACACCCGTATTCGCGATGCTAACGGTATCGATGCGGTACTACTGGCGGAGAGTCGTGACCTCCGCCAGATCAAGCGTCTGCTGATAGCCAGCAACGAATAAAATGTCACTCCAGAATCAACGTGCCCATCAATGACGGGTTGCGGTAGGTGCCGTCCGCGTCGCTGTTGGTTCGAGAAGGATGCTTCCAGCCCCACTTTGAATCACGTGTGCCACCACCGTCGTCGTCATTGACCTGTAATTCAAAGCCAAAGGGGGCGTCTAGATCGATACCTGCCGAAGCGATATCGATCCGCAGCTCGTAGACATCCTGTTCATAGTTGGCGCGACGCAGGCCATCAGGGCCAATACCGGGGCCTGTGGCAAAACTGAAACCCAGTGTTGCCTGACTGGAGTTGTTTCCTGCAACATCACCGCTGGTGGCTGATTGCTTGTCAGCGCCTGCCAGTTGAACCGGCAGAATCCGGTGGAAATCATTCTCGTCATAAGACTGCGCCTTGCTGTTGTCACCATCAAGAAATAATTCAAGGCTGTCATCGTGATAGATCAGTGCTCCCGAATCACGGTTCCTGTCTCCATTGTCGTCAACCGTGACCATGACATATAGGTAGGTGCCATCGTGCATGGCTGCCCAGCGCCTGTAGGGTGTGCCATCAGCAGCTTCCGCGTCGATATCGATCATCAGATTGTTGATGTGTAGAGCTGCACCGCTGTTATCGCTCTGAATCGCGGCAGCCCATTCGCCCGTCAGCTCGCCCGCAGCGTTAATTGTCACGCCATCCCCATCGATATCAGGTGCCGAGCCTGTTGCAATCCGAGGGACCACCACATCGGCCGTCGCCACTGGCGGCTCTGGTTCAGGAATCGGATCAGGAGTCGGGTCAGGATTAACGGGATCAGTAGGTGTATCCGGTGTCACCGGCACCTCTGTCGGCGTTCCGTCCCCATCACCTGGATCAGTGTCGGAATTACCGTCAGCAGAATTCGGATCTGTGCCAGCCTGTCGTTCCTGCAAATTCGAAACGCCATCAGAGTCGGTGTCGAAATCAGTCGTGTACTCAGTCGCATCACCTCTGACGACACTGCCGTCATCTGCGATCTCAAGTGCCTGGGTCATCTGGGCAAGGGGCAGATCGGCGCCTTCGAAATTTTCTACCCACGACACGGTCGCCGTGTAGGTTCGGCCTGCCTCAACGTTTATCGTGCCCGTCCAGCTTTGTTCCGAAATTTGATTGATGTTGACATTGGCACCATTCGACAGACGAATGGTGGGGCTGATCAAGCTCTCGTCCGGTGCCTCGGAACCGCGTAGAAAGCCTGGTAGCTCTATGGATACCGAAGGGTTGGCATCCAGCGTCGTAACAGTGCCGCTGTCGGAGCAACTCGCAAGCAACAGTGGGCTCACGATGGCGAGTAGAGATTTGGAAAAACGTGTCATGGGGTTCATGCTGGATGTCTTATTGCAGGTTGAACGTCAGAGGCACTTCTCGTGAATCCTGGCCGTCGTCCTTGGCCAGCGATGCGATCACGCCCACGGCGAGAACCCCCAGGGTAATCTGTACCCAACGACGTCGCAGAAGGGGGGCGGTATTACGAGTCTGACGGGCAGCGGCTTCCGGTGTGCCTGCTGGCGAACGTGTCGTCGAACCGATTTGAGCCGCTTCCAGGGAGCCTGGTTGTTGCACGGAAGCGACAAAGGGCTGAAGCGTGCGTCGGTAGGGGTCGAAGGCGAATCCACTGACCGTACGGTTACCCGCCAGATCGCGCGCCTGAACATAGTACTCGATGGTGCGCAAGTCCGAATTGTCTGTGGGTATGACAACGCTGTAGAAGCCCGTGTTACCCAGTGGTTGCATCGGGGCCGGTGTGAAAGGCAATTGCCCTTCACGGCGGTAATACAGGGTGGCGTCCTGCAACCCCACGTCTTCGGCGATTTGAACCGTGAATACCTGTGAGCGATCTGCCACACCGTCTTCCAGCTCTTCAAGTTCGATGATCGGTGCCACCGTGTCAGCACCCTGTGCGAGGCTGGGCAGGGCGACAATGCACAAGAACAGCACCAGCAGGACGGACAGGTTTAATGCACTATTTTGCATGGTTTTTGCTCTGTTGATACCGGGCATCACGAACTCCGAGAATAAATACCAGTCAGTATACGAAAGCAGCCGGTACTTACCGTGAATAAGACGCCCATTCAACACGACAGATAGGAAATGTTATCCGAAAAAACATGAACCGGACCGCATTGTGGACTGTGATCGCGGGCAGTCTACTTTTGCAGGGTGCTGCAGCCAAGCCGATCGCACAGCTTTTCGTCAATGGGCAGATTCTGACCATGGACGTTTCGAGGCCTCGCACTGAGGCCTTGCTGATAGCAGGGGCTCGCATAATAGCGGTGGGCGAGCGCCGTGCGCTGGAAGCCAGAGCCCCTGCGTACACGCGTGTGATCGACCTGAAAGGGCAGACTTTGCTACCGGGTTTCGTTGACGCTCACAGTCATTTTCCCAGTCCCGGACTTGTCCATGTGGGGCTGGATCTGTCGCCGCCTCCCGTGGGTACTGTCAATATGCTTGAGGCTTTGCTGGAGCGAGTAAACGGCGCTGGCAAGGCATCAAAATCCGGGTCCTGGATCATCGGATTCAATTACGACAACGCGGCTCTGGACAGCAAAAGGCACCCGACGCGCACGGAACTGGATCGGGCAGCACCCGATCATCCGGTCTACCTGTGGCACCGGTCCGGACATATGGGTGTGGGCAATTCACGGGCACTGCAAGCGCTCGGTCATGTCGATGGCACAGCCGCCGCGCCTGCAGTGGAGGAGATCAACGTGGGGCGAGATGCTGAAGGTCGCCTGACCGGTCTACTGCAGGAGGGGGCTGCCCCGAAACTGGGTCACCTGCTCAGGCAACTGTCATTGACGAAGCTGCTTGAAGCGTTTCTGCTGGCGCGGGATGAGTATCTGGCTGCCGGAGTGACAACCGTGCAAAATGGCTACGCCGACCGACTTTCCATGCAGATTCTACTGTGGGCACAACGTTTGGGCGTGCTGCCGCAGAGGGCCGTCGTCTGGCCTGCACATGACAAGCTCGAACAGACGCTGGTGGATATCATGCCTGTCATCGAGGCCGAGGCCGATGCTGGCCGGTCGAATGCTTCAAGGCGACTCTCCAGAGCTATCGACTGGTCACTGCAAGACAGCGCCCGGTATCACGTTGGGGCGATAAAACTGATCGCCGATGGCAGTCCGCAAGGGCGCACCGCATGGTTGACCGAGCCCTACAAGCTGTTGCCAGGAGTCACTGAAGAGACGGCGAACACGGCCTATCGAGGTCATTCAGCCATGCCGGAAGCAGAATTCAGAGCCTGGGTCGAGCGGTATCACGCGGCAGGCTTGCAACTGGCAATACATGGTAATGGCGATGCGTCCATCGACCTGATCATCGATGCACTGATGACGGCCAATGAGCACTATCCGCGCAAGGATGCCAGGCATATTGTCGTACACGCGCAGACCATTCGCACCGATCAGCTGCAGGCACTCGCCGAGCTCGAAGCGACGGTGTCCTTCTTTCCAGCCCATACATTTTTCTGGGGCGACTGGTACCGGGAGCGTCTGCTTGGCGAGGTGCGATCTGCCAGCATCAGTCCGTTGGGCACTGCCGATCAATTTGGGGTCAGGTACTCGATCCATTCGGATGCGCCCGTCACTCCCATGCAGCCGATGGCAATGCTCTGGAGTGCAACTCAGCGCAAGACGCTGTCCGGTGTCGCGCTGGGCGAGGCGTTGGTGGTGAGCCGTGAGCGGGCTTTGCAGGCCATGACTATTGATGCGGCCTGGCAGAACCATCTGGAAACTGACAGAGGGTCACTGGAAGCGGGTAAACTGGCGGATATTATCGTACTGTCCGGCGATCCACTGCAGGTTGACGATGTCCGCAAGTTGCGTGTTCAACGTGTGTGGATCGGTGGCCGCGAGGTTTATCGGCGAAACCCGGATAGCCCTGTCTAGGGGCCTGTCAGAGAAGGCCCGATGATGGCTGATACCGGGAGTGGGAGACCTGCTTGATCGTTTTTTATTCATGGCTTTGTGCAATTTTACATCGGGTGACGCTGGGCTCGTGCCTGACACTGCTGGTGCTGTTGCTTTTCTCTCAAATAAGCATTGTGATTCTGCGCTACTGTTTCGGTGTGGGCTACCTGGAACTTCAGGATTTTACGGCTTATGTCTTTGCCAGTCTGGTGAGTTTGAGTATTCCAGTCGCGCTGGTGACGGACCGACATGTTCGAGTCGATGTACTGCGTGAGCGCCAGTCGCTGCGCCTGCAGAATCTGATGGACAACGCAGGCATCATCTTGCTGCTGTTGCCCGTCTTTCTGTTATCAATCTACCTGGTCTACCCAGATATCGCATATGCCTGGCAGATTCGTGAAGGGTCTCGGGAAACCGGAGGACTGGGCGGCGTTTATCTCATTAAGACACTATTCCCTGTCAGCTGTGTCTTGATGATTCTGCAGGGTATCAATGCCATGTTGCTGCGTCGTACTGCCTGATGGAAATCTCCACCGTTTTCATCGCTATACTGTTTCTGTGTTTGCTGGCTGGCATCTTGTCGGGCGTGCCGGTCATGCTTGTACTGCTGGGCGTGCCATTGATCATCGCATTTCTGGGGTCGCTGCTGGGCGCCTTCGATCTGGGCTACCTGCAGGCATTTCCACAGCGCGTATTTGGTTTGACCGGTAATACGTTGCTTATCGCCGTGCCCCTGTTCATTGCCATGGGCGTTCTGCTGGAACGCTCACGTACGGCTGAGCGCATGTTGCTGGTCATGGCCCGACTTCTGGGAGGTTCTGCACGCAGTCTGGCGTTTTCGGTGCTGATCGTCAGCGCCCTGATTGCCGCATCCACCGGCATTATCGGTGCTACCATCGTCATGCTGGGACTCATCAGCCTGCCAGCCATGACGCGGGCAGGTTTGCCGGTTCAGTTGTCCAGCGGTCTGGTCTGTGCAGCCGGCACTCTGGGGCAGATCATCCCGCCCTCGGTGGTACTTATCCTGTTGGGCGATCAGATCTCGAACACTTATCTGGAAGCGCAGCACGCGGCCGGCAACTTTGCGCCAGAACCGGTTTCGGTCGCCGATCTGTTTGCCGGTGCCCTGATACCCGGCATGCTGCTGGTCAGTCTTTATGCCCTCTATGTGGCTGTGTTTCTCAAATTCCGCGACTCCAGCAAGGTAACTCGGCAGCCAGGCGGTCATACCACAGGGCTCGCAAAAGAGGTCGTTCTGCCAGCCCAGTTGACATCGCTCGCCCTGCTGCAGATCTTCTTTCCCCCGCTGTTGCTTATCCTGTCGGTGCTGGGTTCGATTCTGGCCGGTGTGGCCACACCTACCGAGGCTGCCTCCATTGGTGCGGCAGGTGCATTGCTGCTTGCGGCCAGTCATGTGGCAGACACGCGCAACATCAGTCGGCTGAATCTGGCTGTGGTATTCGCTCTGGGGGTACTGCTGACTCTCAACTTGATGCTGCCTGGCGGTATTCGGCACCACCCATTGGGCCTGATTCTGGCGTCGATTGTTGTCATGCTGAGCGTGGTCGGGCTGGTAGCTTCGAGTGCGGTTCTGTGGCGGCACAAGGTGTTGCAAGATGTGCTGCGGGAAACCACGCTGGTATCGGCAATGGTCTTCGGCATCATCATCGGTGCCTCCATGCTGTCGCTGGTGTTCCGTGGTTTTGGCGGTGACGAGCTGATCGAACATCTATTGAGCGGTTTGCCGGGAGGGCAGTGGGGCACACTGCTGGTCGTCATGCTGGTGGTCTTTCTGCTGGGCTTCGTACTGGAGTTTGTCGAGATCATTTTCATCGTGGTGCCCATTGTAGGTCCTATCCTGCTGGCGAGCGATTTCAACCCCGTGTGGATAGCCGTTTTACTGGCGCTCAATCTGCAAACCTCTTTTCTGACACCGCCGTTCGGCTTTGCGCTTTTCTATTTCCGTTCGGTAGCGCCTCCGACGCTCAGCACGCTGGGAATATACCGGGCGGTGATTCCGTTTGTTGTGCTGCAATTGCTTGCGTTATGCTTGGTAGCCATGTTCCCGCAGCTGGCCACCTGGCTGCCGGCGCAGCTGATGTGAATAAAGAATATCAACGATCTTTCGTTGGCATGAAATCATAGAGGA
>RCMY010004994.1_pt1 | contig 11313 bp, 8 predicted proteins | sample 2041341 | NCBI WGS metagenome assembly RCMY01 (sample SAMN09708234, study PRJNA481090) | Marine sediment metagenome, whole genome shotgun sequencing project.
TCAACGAACGTCCCCGCAAGACCTTGCAATATCAAACGCCAGCAGAGAAGTTCGCCGAGTGTGTTGCATCGATCGGTTGAGATCGCCGCTCTTTGTAGACATTCTCCGGACGACGCACAAACGGCGGCTAAGCCGGACAAAGAAACCTATGACAGGAACATCCAGACAGCGACTGCAGCTAAAACTATACCGAACAACATGTTGAGCTTTCGGGCGCTTTCAGGGGTTCTGAAGTACCCTGCGATTTTGTCTCCAATCAATGCCCAGATTGAAAATGCTATTAGGTTGTTGATGGTGAAAACGGTCGTGATCAAAATCACTGTCACAACCCATCCGCCCTCATATTGACCAAGGAACTGTGTGAACATGAGTGCAATAATGACGTATGCTTTGGGGTTGAGTGCAAGCAAAATGACCCCGTCAGTAAACGTTGCAGGTTTTGCGGTTTCGTGTCCTTCAAGTGCCCCCGATCTGAATATTTTCCATGCGATCCAAAGCACATAGAGAGCGCCTGCCGTTTTCAAAAATACGAAGATCTGGGGAAACCGATCCAGAGCGGCAATAAAGCCAAAGCCAATTGCAGCAGTCACAACCCAAGTCGCAACATGATAGCCGACATTCGACGGCACAGTTGAACGAAAGCCAAATCTTGCGCCATTGGCTGCAAAAAACATGTTGCCCGGGCCGGGGCTGTAGGCGAGGGGGAAAAGAAATAAGATAAGAGCAATTGAGATTTGAAGCATGGAGGCGTCCCTAGAGTTTGAACGTCTGATCATCGCGATCCAGTCAAACGGATCGACCCGAATCTTGCGCATAAGGCTTTGACGGGAAGCAGTAACTAAGGGCTTCTAGCCGTCGTTCGCTGCGCGATAAACGGATGACCGCTAGGCGGAGAGGCTGCCTATCGTTTCGTCACTTCGTGCGTCTGGATCAGCGCTTTGTGAAATATACTGGAACCAATGTTAAGATGCATATCATTGATCTTCGCGTACGTTTCGACTGGATAGACCATGACAACTAATCCCGACCTCGGCCTGCTTTCTGACGTCTTAAAGCGCCATCCGGAGGCCTCAGAGCCTTTGGGGCTCTTTCTGACGACTGAAATTAAACCCTCTGGATATGATGCGACGCCGGCCTGCTGCCGGACTTTTGCTTGGACTGGCGGCGACGGTGTGCACTTCAGTCTCGCGGAACTGGGCGAAATAGGAACCCCCGTTATTATGACCGTTCCAATGAACTTTGATGCGCCAAACATGGTAGTTGGGAAAGATCTACACGATTTCCTGGCTCTGGGCCTTCGCACAGGATACTGCATGCTCGAACAATTGGTTTATGACCAGAATACTGCACTTTTTGGTATCACCAATGGGCGCGACATCGAAAGGCCAGCTCGTGCGGCGCTTGAGGAAATCCGCGAAACTTTCTCCCTTGTCCCTTGGTCAAATTTGCGAACTCGCCTTGATGCGCTGCAGGTCGAGCACGCCAAGGCGCTGATTTAACGTCCGCCGTCCGCGGCCAACGCGGGTGTCTAGATTGGGCTTGTCTTATGTTTTCCCCATCGGTCTGCAAAGATTGAACTGTTGCCCGCCACGCCAAGTTTAGCGGGCAATGGTGGCGGCTGGATCGATTTGGGCTTGGTCGTGAGGGACCGTCAAGGAGTACGATCAGTATATCGCCCGCGTAGTACTGTGGGGGATGTACGGCAGTCCGATCAATGAGGCTGCGCGTCAGGTCCGTGGCTTTCGCCTGACCGTCTTGTGTTGATTGCGCCTGCCTTAGGTTGATCACAGGTTTTTTGTATACCTCACTCATGGCGGGATGCAGAAAGGTAGTCGCCTCCGCAGGCTCTGCTTCCAATATCGCCTCCAATTCGCGGCGCTCGCTGGATAAGTGTGTCCAGCATAAGAGCTGTCTTAGGCTGGCTGAAACTTTGCGACACTACCCTTCGCACTCGTCTGACAGCACGTTGCCCGAGGTTTGCAATTTCTCTATGACTTGATTTGTTGCAATCGTGCTTTGGGTGCAAACGAGTTTTTGGTGGTTGAGGTGAATGACATGCAGTTTAGCGGATCTTGGGCTCGCCAATGCTTGTTTGTCGCGGCGACGATGCTCTCATGCGGACAGGTTAACGCACAATGTGCCGAAGAGATTGCAGAACTAACAGAGTCTCGCGCCGATTCACATCGGACCGAGATTGATAAGATGCGCGGAGATCTGGATGCTACCCGTCGGGATTGGCAAGGTCGCGTTTTACTACATCTAAACAGCATCAACGAAAGTTTTCTTGACCGGTTAGATGGCGCAACGGACAGCGATGCGCAGCAGAAAGTACGAAGCGAATATAGAATTCAACGCGATACATACTACTTTGAAGAAATGTCGCGCGTGAATAGAGAACGAACCGAAATCGATTTACGTACGCGCGAAGCCCGAGCGCAGATCGACGCGCGGTATCAGGCAGACGTGCGAGCCTTGAAAATTTCTGAGCATTGCACGGTTGGGTCACGCAAAGTCGTGGCTGAAGAGCCGGATCCGACAGTGGAAAATGATGAGTGGGAGTTGGGTTTTTCGAACCGCGCTTCATCGGGATTAGAAGATCCCGCCGATATGAACCAAGCGGTACTTAATTTTAGGAACATCCAGGACCTCAAGAAAGAAAAAATTGAGGTGGCCAAGAATATGGATGCCTATCAGGCAGAACGGGAAGCCGTCATTCACGGCCTTGCAACAGTGGAAGCAAGCATGGCTGAAATCTATGGCAAAACAGGGCTGGATGCTGCAAAGGACAGAATGGGAGAGTCGATCGAAAACCGTATTTTGAACCCAGGAATACCGACGCCAGAAGAGATAGACCTAATCGACCCGAGTTTGGTCGATCGGAGGCAAATTTCGTTAGATTCGTTTGCCCAGAAAGGCGCGCGTAGTCTTAGGAATGATGGCTTTAAAGAGGGTTTGAATATCTTAATGGAAGAGACGCTTGTGGACGACAAAATTCGTCTTATCGAGTCACACCAACAGCTCACTAAACGTATCGAGGAACTTGATCTTTTAATCGATGAGGGCGAGCTTAGGTTAATGACAATCGACTCCGAAGTAGTTGAAACCAAGGCAAATTAGCTATTGGAAGTCAAAACGCTATCTGTCATCAAACTATTTGATGACGGACAGGCAATCAACTGTGCCAACGCATACTGTGCATGCCACGCATAACTTCATAGCCGAAAATCACCCACGCGGGAGTATCACTAAAAGAGTAAATGAACGTTTACTTCGGTCTTTCGACCTACATTGTTCGGTAGCGATAGATAGCGAGAAAACGTGTTGACTTTCGAGACTCGACTCCCGAAGTTTCCCTGGCAACTGATTTATTAAGTTATTGGAATCCGTGTCGATAATTTTTGTGAACGATGCATTTTGATTGTAGAGGTGCTTGCTTTGAAAAACTGGTCTGTAAACGCAATGATGGCCGTAATAGTCCCATTTGTAGCTATCTTTCTGCTTCTGATTTCCCCTGCCGCTGCGGGCACTAGTCTAAAAGATTTGGCGAAAGGTGTGGGAGCGATCATCATTCTCAACGAGCTGGGAAAGGGTCAGGCAAGTGAAAACGGAGCTTCTGGTGGGCAAACTAGTACGAACCAATCTCAAGTCACCCAACAAGCAAGGAGCGGAAACCGCGCCGCTCAATCGCAAGAATACCTCAATGACTTAGGTTATGATGCTGGACCAGTGGATGGGAGGCCGGGTAGACGCACGCGTTCCGCAATCGAAGATTTCCAACGGGATCGCGGGTTCGCCGTCACCGGAGAACTTACCTCAGTTCAATTTGCAGCACTTCGGTCCAATCGACAGACGGTCGTCTCGCCGTCCGCGCCCGGAGCAATAAGTAGTGCGTCTGCCTACGAGGCGCAGGTCTATCTCAACCAGCTTGGATTTAATACGGGAAGTCCGGACGGAGCATGGGGGCCAAGAAGCCAGCAAGCGCTTGATAGTTATCGCCTTTCTGCTGATCACGAAGGCCGACAGGGTACACTAAATCAAGATGACATATCCCAACTGCATCTGCAGGTGCATGGCGTTCCTGTGACGATTGCCGGGGGAGCGTTTACCCAAACGACTGCCGCAAACGATAGTAGAATTGATGGCTTCGGTACGTCTGTTGAGATGTTTGGCGATCCGTCATCAATGAATAGTCCTAGCGAAAACGCGAATGCGCTCGACTCAAGTGCGTATAGACATTTCGGCGCTCCGGTCGAAGGCAGCCAAGGTCTTCGCCGAGATATTGCAATACAAATGCTTAAGTCGAGACCCAATCTCTTAGATGTAGATGACAATATTGAAAATTGGTTTCGCTGGGAACATCCACATATTGCTCCAACTGAATTGCGTACGAAATTTCGGAACGCCAATTCACTTGAACAGAAGGAGATTATGCGTCAATTTAAAGCGGATCTTCTGCAAGAAGCCGATGATACACCGGCAGTTAGTGAAGAGAACCCACTGAAAGTCGCTATCTACAATGGCGTAAAGTATGGGTTTGGCGATTACGTGGATGGAATTGGACTGCCTTTCGCCAGCGGATCGGCCGCGGGTGCAAGCTTTAAGAATGAATTGGGGAGCCCCTATCTTCGACAAAGGCTTGTCGTTCATGCCGAAACGCCGGGTGCGGAGTATGCTGACCTTACGCGTCAGCAGGCCAGTGCCATGCTGGACAATATAAAAGACAGCAAGAAGACCCTTTATCGGGTGGCATGGGGGCGTTTTACAAACATTGGCCAGGACAAAAGCGTAGCCAGTTTCGCCGACGCTGATGGTGTATTTAATGAAGTGCAGATCGCGTCAACATTTGAGGTTGATAGATTGACCCTGAGTCTTGGCAGCTACTCAGGCGTTGGCCAATGGGAGCCGACAGCTCCTGAGGTCATTCATGATTATCCAACCGGAACTCCAACTGAACTTTATGCCGATGGTCAAAGCGCATTTGAATACCTTCAATCCAGCGGATTACCCATAAAGAACGAGCACATATTGACCTTTCCGCAGCAGCTTGGTCAACGAGTGATCGCTGAAGTTAAACCTGAAGGCTATCGAGTTGATTTAGACTACGTGAAAGGATTGTTTTTCCGTGCGTGGCTTTTGCAAAATCCTGACTATGCAAGCGAGGGCCGGAACTTCATCTTGGTGGCACACAAAATACTTGACGCTTCAGAAAAGCGCCAGTTTTTCGGCGACAGTGTTCGGTTCCTTGGTATTTTGGACGGCGCAGATGGAACGCAAGACGTAGCTAGGGAATTGGTGTTTAGCGGTGGAAAGCTGTTCCCGGACGAGTTTGCAGAAGCCGACGCGAAAGAGGCTTTTTTATCCGATTTCCTTCCCCGTAAGTTGGCTGAAATTTCCGACTGGAACGTTCCTGTCATGCAGGTTTTTGGAGCCACACTAGTTAGATATGATGCAGAGGGTGGCTTTTTTCCAATAATCTATGACGATGACTCTGTGAGTCGCAGAGGCCCAGATCGAGTTGCTGGGATTGCCGCAATTGGCAAGTATAATCAGGTTAGCCACTTATACTCGGCAGATCGAGTTGGAACACGTCCTGACAAACTAACAATGCCTCGCGATCAAGCTAGAGAGTTGCGGAGCAAGATGAATGGATCTGACCGCATTTATCTCGCTTGGACCGCGAATTTAAATATGGAAGAAGACGGGTTGGCATTTGAGCGTGCGATGGACCCAAAGACAAAAATCAGAGGGTTTACCCAAATTGTACGGCGAGCGAGTATTGGCCGCATCGGGCTGTTCATCGATCCTGAATTGAAGACCATGGTCAAGGAGATAGACGCTTCGTCACTTGAAATATTGCCAAAAGACGCTGCTTCCGGCGAAAAATTTGTGGACGAAAACATTTCTGAGAACCGCGTAGCAATTAAGGCCGCTGAGATTTCCGTCAACAAGACTGCTGTGGCTCCAAATGTAGAATTAGCGGCAATGCCGAGTGTCACTGTGACCCAAGACAGTGTTTCAATTCAGAAAGGTCAACAAAGTGCGTGGCCTCAGATTGGGCAACTGGTAGGCATGACTTCCGATCGCGATATGGTTGGACTTCGAATTGGTTCACCGTTGTCCGGTGCGGATAGAATTGTCGAAAAAGCATTCGACGTGACACAAACTTATCACACTGACGTTCCTTTGGGCAAAGTTATGGCCGCTTATGATTACATCCGTGTCTTCGTAATCGATGGCGGCAAGCAGGTGATCTCGGTAATGTCCTATAGTCCCGATGGCCCGATACTTGGAATTAGTCGCCATCTGTACAAGGACGGCGAGCCTTGGCCAGACGCGGTAATTGCGAAGAGCCTAGTAGATAAATATGGTGAACCAACGACGAGAACTTTTGCAGATCGCAACATGATCTGGGCGGGCTCTGATGCCTGCACCAACCTCACACTATCCCCAGTTGGTGCGCGGCAGTTCGTATCAGTTGGTTCGGGAATGCAAAACGGTGAACTCGATGAATACTTGGCTGCACAAGCGCTTGGTGGATTAGCCGTTTTGGCAAAAAGTGCAGAGGCTGTCGTAGATGGCAATGCCAATTGCGGGGAGATATTTTGGTACAGCAACCAGCCTCTGGCACCAGTCAGCGGTCACAACGGTTTTTTCACTTTCATGACAAATTGGGGGCTTGCACAGCAGGTGCTAGAAGCCGCTAAGCCAAACCAAGAAAAGCTTGAGATCAAGTTCTAGTTCTCTGAACATCGGGTGTTGAGGCGCGCTCGCGAGTTCTAGTGGCATGGGTATAGCTATCCGATACCTTGCATTGCGTGATGCGCACTTGCGCTCTCAACACCTCGCCGCAAAAGGCCCTCGTCTTATGAGGCCGTCACGTGCGCCAAATTGTAGGGGCCATGCCCCAACATTTGAGTCCGCGCAGAGGTTGCTTATTGAATTCCAGATTATCTCCTAATTTAGAACGCTCTTGGTTTTAAAAAACAGACTAAGACTTTGTCGGGTTCGCCCTCACGATGTGAAGATCCCTAGGGGAATAGATTTCGCTGAAGTAGGCAAACAAAGCGCATGGCGTGCCCCCGCAACCAACGATAACGCGCTGCCGCCCTCAGGGGCGGTATTTTTGGTTGTGCCAAGCGCCAATATAACCGCGCCAGTGCGCCAATGCGTGTTACCTTGCGTAAACCCCGCTCTGCGTCAGAACGGTCCTTCTCGAGGTTGTGTTGGCCGCTGTTTTGATTTTCCTTCCGGCGGGCAAGTTCGGTCTTTAGCGTTGCCGTGAACTCTTGAACCAATGCGTCGTTGCCCAAGAGGTCATCGCGCAGCCCGTCTTGGCCATCGTTCGCCGCAATTCTTACGTAGATGCGTTAGATGTTGTTCACGGTCACAACTGCGCAAACGGGGCGGCGATTTTGACTTTGGATGGCAATACCGCCCGTCAGTTTCGTCAAGATGTCGAGATCAGCATCAATGTCCACATTCCGGTAATAGGACCGGAATCGCGGAGAGCGGTATTGCTCGTGGTAGTACTTAACTATTGGAATAAAAGGGAAAAGGTCGATTTCAATCTAGTTGATAGCCTTTGGAACGAACGAAATTCCCGAAGGTGCTTCGTTCCGGTTGGCTATACTGTCGGATTTTGTCGGTTGACCAACCATATGCCTGCGCCTCTCCAAACTCCTTAATAAATCGCTGCTGTTGATACGGCTGGGTCGCGGCGCGGTCTTTGTCGTAGTTTCGAACGGCATCTTTAAGAGCGACCTCGCTGAAACGGTCGTGATGGACAGTGACCGCCAGTGGAAGCCTTTTTGAGATGGCCGTTGATTGCTCAGGGTAGCCTATCGCGAGGCCAGCGACCGGGAATACATGATCTGGCAGGTCAAGCAGTGTTGAAACCGCTTCGGGTTTATTGCGGATTGCGCTTATAGGGCAGCAGCCGAGACCGACGGCTTCGGCTGCTGTGACAAGGGCGCCAAGGGCGATGGCGGCATCGACTGTGGCGTTGAAGAATGAGTCGAGGTGATCGTTGGCGAATTGAACGTTGTGCCAGGCATGCAGCTGGCGTTGCCTGCGGCCATTGCCACAAAACACCACGATTGCAGGGGCGCTGGAAACCCATGCCTGACCGGAGACGAGCGTCGCGAGTTGGTCGCGTGCCGCTTGGGTCGTCATCAAGACGATGTCTCGCTGTTGAAGGTCACTTTTGCTTGGTGCCGCAAGTGCCACAGCGCATAGCGTTTCAAGAAGATCATTGGGAACCAGTTTGTTCTGAAACGCGCGGCATGACCCCCGCTTTGCCATAACATCCAGTCCAGATTGAAATCTGTGAGTGTCAGGAACATTGGGGGGGTCGCTGTATCGCTGCGCCAATAATTGCTGCAAATCCGGTTTCGGGTTCTGTGCCATGTCGTCCTGCCAGCAATCGTTTGTGTAAATTTTGCTTACTAAAACATAAAGAAATTAGCGCGTTCATAAAGGCGCGCTGTTGCATATACTATGACCTGACAGGGTAGCCATTGGAAATAGCACACAGATGAAATCTGGCGTTTTGAAAGTGACAATAGATCGGGGATCGCCGGCAATGGCGGTTTTTGAGGTCCCTGCATATGACAACCAGACCGTTTTGGACGTGGTGTCTTGGGTGCAGCAAAATGCGGATCCGACGCTTAGTTACAGGTTTGCGTGTCGGGTGGGCATGTGTGGCAGTTGTGCGATGATGGTGAACGGCGTGCCGCGTTGGACATGTCGGACCCATATTTCAAAGGTTTTGGAGGGGAACGCCGTTACCATCGGACCTTTGCGCAATCTGCCGGTTATCAAAGATCTGGTCGTGGATATGGACCCTTTCTTTGACAAATGGATCGCAGCCGAGGGTGTCCATCACGGGGCGCTAACTCGCGATGATCCCATTGTCGCAATTGATGAGCAAGGCGCGGGCCGTGTTGAGGCAAACGCGGGCATTGAATGTATCAATTGCTCGGTTTGTTATGCGGCGTGCGACACGGTGACGGGCAATGACGACTACCTGGGTCCGGCGGCGTTGCAGCGGGCCTGGACGCTATTGAACGACGCCAAGGACGAAGGGCGCATCGCCATTCTGGACGCCGTATCTGGCAAGAGTGGCTGTCATAATTGCCACTCGATGGGCTCCTGCACAACGTATTGCCCGAACGATCTGGACCCGATGTCGGCGATCGCCGGGCTGAAACGCGAAACCGCAAGGTCGTTCTTCAAGAGAGGCCGCTGATGTTGAATTTACGCCTTTATATGTTCCAGCGGATCACGGCGCTTGTGATGGCACCGCTTGTTTTGGGGCATCTTGCGGTCATGATCTATGCAATCCAAGGCGGGCTGAGTGCGGCCGAAATTTTGGGTCGTACCCAAGGGTCGTTGGTGTGGCTTTTGTTCTACGGCATGTTTGTCGCGGCCGTGTCGGTCCACGGGGCCATCGGTTTGCGCACAGTTGCCTTTGAATGGGGTGGCCTGAAAGGTGCCGCGCTGGATGGGTTTATGTGGATCACGGGCCTTGGGCTTTTCGCATTGGGCGCGCGCGCTGTTTGGGCCGTGACGTTTGCCAAGGGATTGGGCGCATGAGGGCCGCAAGGGGCATAACATCGCGGGCGCATCCACTTTGGGTCGCGTTTATCGTGCATCGCGTTTCCGGCGTTGGGCTCGCGTTGTTCTTGCCGCTACATTTTTGGGTGCTGGCAATGGCGCTGACGGATCCTGAGCGGCTGGATGGTTTCTTGCATCTTACGGCATCGGGGATCGTGAAGCTGGCAGAGTTCGGATTGGTGTTTGGACTTGCGGTTCACATGTTTGGCGGTCTGCGCCTGATGGCGATGGAGTGGCTGCCTTGGTCACCGTCCCAAAAGACACTTGCGGCGGTTGCAGCGGCGGTTTCGTTCCTGATTGCAGGCCTTTTCTTTATGAAAGCGATTTAAAATGCGCACATCTGATATTGAACGCCACGACACGGACATCCTGATTATCGGAACCGGCGGGGCAGGGCTGTTTGCGGCATTGCACGCGCAACAAACCGCACCCGAAGGCACCAAGATCACGATTGCTGTCAAAGGGTTGATCGGGAAGTGCGGCTGCACGCGCATGGTGCAGGGTGGCTACAACGTGGCGATGGGTGGCGGCGACACAGTCGAGCGGCACTTTATGGACACGATCAATGGCGGCAAATGGTTGCCCAATCAGGACATGGCGTGGCGGTTGTGCGAACAGGCTGTGGTGCGCGTGCGTGAGTTGGAAAACGAGGTCGGTTGTTTCTTTGACAGAAACGCGGACGGGTCTTTGCACCAAAAGGCATTCGCCGGACAGACAGCCGACCGGACGGTTCATAAAGGCGATCTGACCGGGATCGAAATCATCAACCGCTTGATGGAAAAGGTGCTGGCCAGCGGTGTTGAGAAACTTCAAGAACACCGCGCCGTTGGCTTGATCCCGACCAAAGGCGGCAACGCTTTGGCCGGTGTTCTGATGATCGACATGCGCACTGGAAAGTTTCGTTTGGTGCGCGCCAAGACCGTGTTGATGGCCACTGGCGGTGGACCAACCATGTACAAATACCACACACCAAGCGGCGACAAGACGATGGATGGACTTGCGATGGCGCTGCGTGCCGGACTGCGTCTGCGCGATATGGAAATGGTGCAGTTTCACCCCACAGGGTTGTTGGCGGGCGATCACACGCGGATGACCGGCACCGTTCTGGAGGAAGGTCTGCGCGGCGCAGGTGGTCAGTTGATCAACCACAGCGGTCAGCGGTTTATGTTTGACTATGACGACAAGGGCGAACGCGCGACCCGTGATGTTGTCAGTCGTGGTATCTATTCCGAGATGCGCAAAAACAATAATCCCGAACAAGAGGGTGTGTTTATTTCGATGGCCCACCTTGGCCCCGACATTGTGCGCAAGAAATTCAAAGGCATGGTCAACAGATGTGCGGATAGTGGTTTTGATCTGGCAGCGGGGCAGGTCGAGGTCGTTCCAACCGCGCATTATTTCATGGGCGGCGTGATTGTGGATGTTGATACACGCACCGCGATGGAAGGTTTGTACGTTGCCGGAGAAGACGCAGGCGGCGCGCATGGATCGAACCGTCTAGGCGGAAACGGCGTGGCGAATTCAACCGTTTATGGTGGCATCGCGGGTGATACGATGGGTATGGATATTCGCAAAATGACCGGCTTGCGCGAGCCGGACGAGGCCGTGCTTGAAGCCGAGTTGGCACGCGCGATCTATCCGCTTGGCCGCAAGCCTGATTTGATACAGCCGCTGCGCAAGGACCTGCAGAATGTGATG
>RCMY010004996.1_pt1 | contig 11312 bp, 12 predicted proteins | sample 2041341 | NCBI WGS metagenome assembly RCMY01 (sample SAMN09708234, study PRJNA481090) | Marine sediment metagenome, whole genome shotgun sequencing project.
CAAATCGGTGGCTGATCATGACTGATGTTGCTGTAACCGGTACGGAAACATCCGGATCTGCGTCAGCCGTCTGCGATGTGTTGACGCGGCTTGATGATATCGGAAACAAACCGCGATATGTCGGGAAGTTATCGGCCCATGACAATGGTATGCTGGAGGTTACCGGTTTTGCATATCCGCTTGGCTATTCGGGGCGGGTAATCGCGACCGATGGCCGCGAGATCAGCGCCGAAGTTGTGGGTTTCAAGGGAGCCAGGACGCTGATGATCCCGATGGTGCAAGATGCCCCGTTGCGCAGTGGAAGCCGCGTTTTGCCATATGCGAAATCTAATCAAGCCGCAGTCGGGGAAGCGCTCTTTGGCCGGGTGATCGGACCAATGGGTGAGCCGATTGACGGCAAAGGACCCATTTTGACCACTGAATCTGTTCCCCTGGCAGGTCAAGAAGGCAATGTTCTGCGCCGGGCTAGCGTTTCGAAGCCGCTCGACATTGGTATTCGCGCGCTAAACGGCCTGCTCACCATAGGTCAGGGGCAGCGCATCGCCATCATTGCGGGTTCGGGCGTCGGCAAGTCGATGTTGATAAACCAGATATTGGATGGAGTTGTAGCGGACGTGGTAGTTGTCGGCTTGATTGGCGAACGCGGCCGCGAAGTGAATGATTTCGTCACCCGCCGCCGCGAAAAAAAGGATGCTGTGCCGACCGTGACGATCGCCGTGCCGGCCGATCATTCTCCATCTTCCCGATTGAAAGCGGCTTATCGGGCAACGGCCATAGCGGAACATTTCAGATCCAAGGGCCTGTCGGTGGTTCTGGTTATCGATAGTCTAACCCGCGTGGCGCACGCGCAGCGTGAAATTGGTCTAGCCGCCGGTGAACCCCCGACCATGAAGGGGTATCCGCCGTCCGCGCTTTCCCTGATCCCGCGACTGGTCGAGCGAGCGGGCAACGACAGCGAAACCGGTGGATCGATAACCGCGATTTACACCGTGCTGGCGGACGGCGATGACATGGACGATCCCGTGGTTGATAGCGCCCGAGCGATCGCTGACGGTCATATCATATTGTCTCGCTCGCTGGCAGAGCAGGGGATTTTCCCGGCAATCGATGTCGGGAAGTCAATCAGCCGTGTTGCCGTCGACATTATCGAACCGGAACATCTGGAGGTACAATTGCACTTCCGGCGCCTTTGGTCCGTCTACGAAGAAAACCGGGATCTGGTCCTGATGGGTGCCTATCAAGCCGGCAATGATCCGAATATCGATGAGGCCTTGGCAAACTGGCCGCGACTTATCGAATATATAAAGCAGAAACCGAGGGAACTTGTCGACCTTCGGACGAGCGTGGCCCAACTTTCTGATCTGTTCGCGCCGTGAGGCGGAGGGTCCGAGGGCTGCGGCGCGTATTGAAGGTCCGCGACACGCAAAAACGTTTGAAGGAACGCGCGTTGATGCAGGCCGGGAGCCATTATGCGCTTTTGGAGAATAACGCCCAGAGAATTAGGAACCTCCATTCTGAAACACACCAGAGCGAGGTAGCGGTAACGGCCGGCCTTCTTGCCGCTAAAATGGAATTGTCAGACCGATTGTTAGATGCTTCTCACGTCGTCGATGTCTCTGTTCAGGCGGCAATGCAAAGTCTTGCCGCGGCAGAGCGGCAAAATTTTGCCGCTCAGGCAATCCATGACGGCACCGAGAAATTGTTGAACGCAAAGATTTCTCTCCTCCGCAAAGCAGATGCCCGGCAACAGGATGTTTCAAGTAACATATTGTATAATATAGATAATCATAGAAAAAAGGAACGTTGTGATGATTGGTAAAATCATGTCTGAAGCGGCTCACTCCATAATTGGCATGTTTTCTGCAAAGCCATTAGGCATGGAAAACAACGTTTCACATTCTGATTTTGGATCATTTTTGCGGTCGCCCGAGGAACAGCCCCAATCCGCTGCCGGTGCCGAGGCAATCGACCGCTTGGATGACCAAAATCTTGGCATCGAGGAAACCGACCCTGTTGCCGCACATTGGGATACGAATAATGTTCTGCCGTTTATCAGTCAGAGTTTTGGTGGTAAAATATTCAACCAGAATCTCATTTCTCAAAAAGTCGAACAGGATAGTTCGACAGTAGATGTCAATAAATCTGGGTTGTCGCCGCAAGCCAATGTCATTCTCGGCAGTGATTCACAAATCAACATGATTCCGGGTCTTGCCGCGCCAAATGTTGCGGATGGTCGATTGGCCAACCATCAAATTCTTGGCGAGCAACCGGCAGAAGTGACCGTCGCAAAAGAACTTCGGAACCAGCAGGCGCTGAAAATCGAAGGCATCCAGCTCGGCACGCGGATTGATGATAGCGCGGTCTCTGCAGAGATTTTCCCAAGTAGCGAAAAGGGGCTATTGAAGCTGCAAGGGCAACAAGCGCAGATGCGCAACGAGATCGTTGAACAAGCGGCACTGACGGCCAAAACCCTGAGATCGAACGAGCCGGAAGGTTCAGACCTGCAGTTCAGTGATCCGTCGAATAAACCGGAGCCCGGCAAACAAGCTTCATCCCTATCCCCGCTCCTTGCGAACGGCACAGAGCAAAGGGATGCGCTATCCAAGTTGAATCAACTTGGACTACGTTCATCGCCAAGCGATGTCTTACCGGTCGCTCCGACGGATTTGAAGGATTCGGTGCTTAGCGACAACAAATTTGTCGAAGCCGCAAAACTGGAATCGCAGCCCGCAAACAAAAGCCTCGACAAATTGATCGAGCAACAACCGATCACTAATTCTTCTGCCCAATTGGCGGTACGCGAAACGCTACAGAAACCCGTCTCGTTCGATATGTCTTCACCTCAGATTGCCGAGCGGCTTGCTTCGGAAATTGTGGACCTTTCGGTCAGCGGCGGACCAAAGAAATTCGAACTCAATCCTCGTAATCTGGGCCGGATGGAAATTACGTTCGCTACCCGCGGCGGAATAGAAGTCATAGAAATTCAAACAGAACATCGGGCGGCCAAAGATATGATTGTTCAGCATAGTCAGCTGCTGCAGGACATTCTTAAATCCCAGGGACGCGATGACCTGACGCTCCGCGTTGACGTGAAAGAGAATATGCCTTCGTCGACAAAAAATGAAGGCGGAAATCTTGCCCAGCAAGAAAATCGCGACTCGAGGGAACAGCCAGCAAGGCCGTCACAGCGTCGCCCAATGGCTTCGTCATTCGATAGCAGCCCCGAAAATGATCCCGCATCCGACAATAGCCGATACGCCTAAACGCGATTTTCCCATTCACAAATTTAATTAAACCAGAGGTCAAAATGTCAGAGACGAAATCAGATGATGAAAATCCAAAAGCCAAGAAAAAGGGTAAACTAAAACCCATTATTTTTGGCACGGTATTGATTTTGGTGCTTGGAGGTGGCGGCGCGGCCGGCGGTTTTTATGCGGCTGGAATGATGGGTGGCGCTCATGAAGAGCCTGAAGATCCTAACAAGCCCAAAATTATCATGAAAGACGGCACCGCCGTTAGCGACAAAGAAGCAAATCAGGCGACGCCGAAACAGTCGAGCAGTGCTTTCAAGGTCACTTACCATCAGATTGAACAGCCGTTTACGTCGAACCTTTCGAATTCGCAAAGCTTCGCCCAAATGTCCCTGGCCGTCTCTACTTATTATGATGAGCGGGTTTTCGAAAATGTCACCAATCACGAGATTGCCATTCGATCAGCAATCCTCATGGAATTGGGACAGCAGGATGCGCTCGAGCTGGAGGCGCCGGAAGGCAAGGTCAAGCTGAAGAAAAAGCTTCGAGATATTATCAATGAAACGCTGAAAGAGAAAACCGGTTTTGGCGGAATTGAGGATGTCTACTTTACCAACATGGTTGTTCAGTAAGACGCTTCGGAAAGTAGCAAGATCATGACAAATTCCAAATCATCACCAGTCGATACCGGACCCGCAGCCACTGAGAATGTTGCTGGCCCTGCAAATCACAGCCTCCTGAAAAAGGGTGGCCCGGACGACATCTTGCTGCTGGCCTATAAAAAGGTCGAGAAAAAACTGGAAGCTGCTCTGAAAGTCCAACTTTCAAACATCGTCGATTGTGACATGAAAGTGGAAGTTGGCGATAGTGAAAAGCTGAAGTTCCAAGATTGGATTTCCGGTCAGGAGAGTGTCTCCGTCTATCTCGAATTTCAACTGGGCGCTTTGGATAATCCGATATTGGTCCGGATCGCCAGGACATTTTTGACCGCATCGGTTGACTGCTTCTTTGGCGGACAATTTGATGGCGAGACGCACAGCACCGGCGCACTCAAAAAATCAGAAATTGCGATGATCGAACGCTTGGGCGGGGCGATTGCCAGCGGATTGAGCGTGTCTTGGTCAACGCTTCTTGAAACGACAGTTCGTTATAATTGCTGCTATTACGCGAAAGAGGATATCGAACTGGAACTGGAAGACGAAAATATTCTGGTTTCCGCTACGTCGGTTCATCTCTCTGGGCATCGGATCGCCGCAATTGATGTCGTCCAGACGTTGGACGGACTGATTGCTATCGAACCCCAGTTAAATCGCCCCCATCTCCACAAGGTGAACGATATTGATCCGATCTGGAAGGCGAACCTCAAAGATTCCGTCGAACAGATCTACTTGCCTGTCCGTTCCGTTCTCGCCCGCCCAACCATGATGCTATCGGAACTTTCCCGGCTTGCTGTTGGAGATATTTTGCCCGTCGCACCAACAGACAATGTTCCGCTTATCGTCGGAGACCGGGTGTTCGCGCACGGCAGCATCGGTGAACAAAGCGGTGGCGTCGCCTTCAAAATCAAAAATTTTTTATAGGACCAGATGATGAATGATATGACTCATGATAGCGAATTGCTGGACGCCGCGACCCGCGCCGATATCGACGGCGCATCATCCCAGGACCATTATCGTTTCCTGTCCGATATTAAGGTCAGGCTTTCGGTGGAAGTCGGCAATGTGTCGATGACGATATCCGAAATCATGGACTTGCAAGAAGGTTCAGTTGTCGAACTCGACAGACAGGTTGATCAATTGATTGACATCAATGTGAATGGCACGCTCGTCGCCCGCGGAGAGGTTGTTCCGGTTAAGAATAAATTTGGCGTTCGTATCGCGGAGATCGTGTCTAACGGCATGACGCGCGCGCGGGTGGAAAGGCGCAACTGATGACCTTCTACATCATCAAACTGTTCATCATGCTCCCGCTGATGGGCCTGCTCATCTACGGATGCCTGTGGCTCTATCGGAAATACCAGCCGCAGATGACCATGGGCCAGAATTCGAATATTCTGAACATTGTCGAAACGCTGCCCCTCGGTGTGCAGAGTAAGCTCGCCGTGGTTGATTTTGGCGGTCGTCAGATATTGCTGGCTGTGACCCGCAACGGTATCCAGAAGATAGATACACACCATGCGGAATAGTCTGAAAATAGCTTTAGCTATCGGCTTGTTTTTCGTCTCTGCATATGCGGCTGATCCCGCATTCGCTCAGGAAGCCGCTCCGGGAGCATCCGTTGCCCTGGAACGGGCATTGGACGACATCTCGGGCGATGGCCAGCCGCTGAGCACTACGTTGCAGATATTGATCGTAATGGGTCTGATGACTGTGCTGCCGTCGATCATATTGATGATGACCAGTTTTACTCGGATTATCATTGTCTTGTCGATATTACGCCATGCCCTTGGTCTTCAGCAATCACCCCCCAATCAGGTTCTGTTGGGCCTGGCACTATTCTTGTCGATGTTCGTAATGGCGCCGCAAATCGAGCAGATTAACGAACAGGCGATTGCACCTTATTCTGCTGACGAGATCGGGCTCACTGAAGCCATCGAAAAATCTGGCACGATCATGCACGGCTTTATGGCGAAACAGACCCGGCAGAGCGATCTGAAGCTGTTTATGGAACTGTCGAACAAGAAGGGATTTGCATCCGCTGAAGAAATTCCATTCTCGATCATGCTACCCGCTTTCGTGACCAGCGAGTTGAAGACCGCCTTCCAAATCGGGTTCCTAGTTTTCCTGCCGTTTCTCATCATCGATCTCGTCGTGGCAGCTGTGTTAATGTCCCTAGGTATGATGATGCTATCTCCCGTGATTATTTCCATGCCTTTCAAGCTGCTTTTGTTTGTGATGATTGATGGATGGGCGCTGACCATGGGTTCTCTTGCCGGCTCGTTTGCGCGCTAGATCATGACAGATAATCCAGATTTCTTCATTGGCATTGCACAGCAAGCCCTGTGGATCACCGCTCTGGCAGCGGCCCCGTTTCTGATACCCGCGCTGCTGGTCGGACTTTTGCTGGGCATGGTGCAGGCTGCAACGTCGATCAACGAACAAACCTTGACCTTTGTTCCCAAGCTGATCGTGGTCGCTGGCGTGGTTGGTGTTTTCGGCGGATCTATTCTGTTGCTGATCGCCGATTTTACCCGCGAAATTTACGCCCGTATTCCGGACCTTTTGCTATGATCGCACCAGGATTTGCAGAATTTGAAGGCCAGATGTGGATGTGGCTGATAGCGATGATCCGGCCGAGCGCCGCGATGGTTGTCGCTCCGATCTTCGGTGCGGCCAACGTTCCGGTGCAAGTCCGTATCCTGCTCGCGTTCATGATCGGGATGGTTGCTACGAGCAGCGTCAGCTTTGAATTGCCCACCCAAACTGCGATTACCTTGGGTAATAGCTTGTTCGTGATGGGCGAAGTCATCACTGGTCTGGCCATTGGTTTCGCTCTGCAGCTTGGTTATTCCAGCGTATTGATCGCGGGTGAGACGATCAGCAACGCAATGGGCCTCGGTTTTGCGAGCATGTCAGATCCCCAAACCGGACAATCTACGCCGGTAATCGGCCAGTTTTTGACGATTTTTGCGACGCTCCTGTTGCTTGCTATCGACGGACATCTGATGTTGATTGCGATCATCGTCAAAAGCTATGCCGCGCTACCTCCTGGTTTCGCGATGATGGGGCCGGAAATGCTTTACAGCATGGTGCAATTTGGCGGGACCTTGTTCTCCATGGGCCTGCTTATCGCTCTGCCGGTGGGCGGCGCACTTATCCTCGTCCAGGTGATGATGGGCTTCCTCGCGCGAACAGCCCCGGCGCTCAACTTGTTTGCGGTTGGGATACCGGTCACCATTACCTTTGGTCTGGTTGCTTTGGCAGCCACAGCCCCGATCCTTGCCGATGCCGTGATCGTGGCACTGGGTATGGGCCTTGACCAGGCGACGCTCGTCGCTGGAGGTGTCTAGTGGCTGAAGAATCCCCCGGTGGCGGTGAAAAAACCGAAGCACCAACCCCTAAAAAACTGACCGACAGTTCCAAGAAAGGTGATGTCCTCCAATCTCGCGATCTCGGTGGTGCGATGGTCATCTTTGTCGGTACAATTGGTTTTTTGATGTTCGGGGGTGTCCTTTTCGGCGCGTTGGCCGATATGGTCGCTGACGCGCTAGTCATCCATCCACAGGATATCGAGGACTTCGATGTCGGTGGGCGCAGCGTGGATATGGTAACCAGCATCGTACCGGCATTTATGAGCCTGTTTGCCTTGTTGATAGTCGCCGCGATTGCGACGCCGGCAGTTCTTGGTTCGTTGGGTTTCCGCTGGTCGGCGATGAAGCCGAAGCCTTCAAAACTTGATCCGATAAAGGGATTGAAACGAATCTTCGGTTCCAACGGGGTGATGGAGCTCGGCAAATCATTGATGAAAGTGGTTTTGATCGGTGCTGTGGGCGGATCGATAATATATTTGCATCTCGATGATCTCGCCCAACTTGCAGCGCAAGATATCAATAATGCAATTGCCAGCTATGCATCGCTATTCCTGAAGCTTCTGCTTGGTATCTGCGTTTGCTTGGTATTGATTGCGATGATTGACGTTCCGATCCAGCTATTTCAACGCGGCAAGCGGTTGAAAATGACGAAGCAGGAAATTAAGGATGAGAATAAGGAAAGCGAGGGCTCTCCTGACGTCCGCGCGCTGCAGCGTCAGCGCCGTGCTGAAATGCTCAATGACTCCACCCGCAAAGCTGTTGCGGATGCCACGGTAATTCTGGTCAATCCAACCCACTTTGCTGTGGCTCTGCGATATGACCGCGAAAAGGATAGTGCTCCGGTTGTGCTCGGCAAGGGATCCGATGACATCGCGCTGGCGATGCGCGAAATGGCCGGCGAAGTCGGCACACCGGTTATGGAATATCCGGAACTTACCCGGTCGATATATTATACCTCGGATGTAGGGCAATTGATTGATGATCGTCTCTATGCCGCGGTAGCAATGCTGCTCAGCTTCCTGATCCAGCTTGATGCCAAACTGATCAGTCCAATTCACAAGCCCAAAATATCGCTTCCGGATGATGTCAGATATAGTGTCGATGGCGAGCGGCTGGCCTGAGTTCAATTTGTATCAGACCATTAAGTTATATCCAGACGAGCCGTAGAATACCCAAAGGAAGATTTGTTTATGTTCTCAAATGTCGCAAATAGCCTCGGGGTTGGTTCCGGCCTCAATACGTCGCAACTAGTTACCGACCTGTTGGCTGCTTCCCAGAGTGCTAAGCTGGGCCAGCTTAATGAGCGTGCCCAGCTCAATTCCTCCCAAATTTCTGCTACGGCCGCAACCAAGTCCGCTATCACTACCTTCTCTGCTGCAGTGAAAGAGACATTGAACGGGCAGGGCTTTGTCGGTGAACTGGTGTCCGGGCGTCAGGATCTGGCAACCGCATCGGCCGTCAAAGGTGCTCGCCCAGAAGGTCTGCCTGCCTCGGTCGAGGTCGTCCAAATCGCAGTTGCCCAACGCGAAATATCGGATGTCTTTGCCACCGCTTCCACGGCAGTAGGCGAACGAACGCTCACCATTAGCAACAACGGCGGCAGTTTTGATATCGTCATCGACAGTAGCAATAACAGCCTGAACGGAATGCGCGACGCGATCAATGCTAGCAACAGCGGCGTAACCGCGATGATATTGACGGACAAGACCGGGTCCCGACTGGTTATGGAAGCGCAAGAGGGCGTCGACAACGCCTTTACCGTGACGCAATCGGGTGCTTCGCCGGCGATGAACCTTACCAATATCGCAACAGCATTGGATAGCATCGTAAAGATCGATGGTATCGAACTCAATAACAGCAGCAATACCATCACCGGCGCGATACCGGGTGTACAAATTTCCCTTTTTGCCGCCCAGGCGGGAACGCAATTCACGATCAATGGTGCTTCAGAACCGTTGGACGTTCGCGCGTTGGTAACCGAATTTGTCACCGCCTATAATGAGCTGCGCAGTTCTTTGAACGAAGCCACCAAGCCCGGGCTTGTCGGCGGCAGCGGTGGTCCGCTGGCCGGCGATCGCGGAGCCCGGGAAGTTATTCGCAAGCTTAGTCAGCTGACGTCGACACGACTGACCGATGTCGGGGATTTCAAGACGCTTGCAGATATCGGCGTGCGGACAGAAAATGATGGCACCTTGAGCATTAATAGCCAGCGTCTCGACGCCGCCCTTGCTCTAGATAGCGGTGCCATCAAATTAATGCTTGAACCAGCTGTTTCCAGCGCAACCCAGATTGGATTGTCCGGGGCCCTTGATGCGGTTTCCACTTCTTTACAAGGCGATGGCGGTGCTCTGAATGCGTCTCAGAAGCGTCTGGAAGCTATTCGGGAATCGATTGAGGTATCGCGTGAAAAGATCACCGCCGATGGTGAAAAATTACGTGAACAATTGGAAACAAGCTTTGCAGGCCTTGAGCGCCAACTCTCTCTTCTACGTTCGACGCAATCCTATCTCGAACAGCAATTCGCTTCATATAACGACAACTGATCCTAGAAAGCACTAGCACATGACCTTTCAGTCCCGAATTCAACGCGCCTCTAGCTATCAATCTGTTGCAAAGGATAGCCGTGTATTCGCGGCAGATCCCTATGAACTTGTCGCGGTGCTTTTTGAAGAGCTCCGCGATACGCTGGATTTGATGATTGATAGTGCCCGGCGCGGTGATGACGCGCGAATCTTCCGATATCGCGCGAAGGCCCTAGCCATTCTCGGCGGTTTGGATGAATCACTAAACTTTGAAGCGGCGGGAGACCTGGCGCAGACTTTACATGTAATTTACAGTGAAGCTGCAAAACGCATTCAGATGGACGGACGGGAGTCTCGTGTCGAGCGCGTTGAATCAGCGCGGGAAATGATCCACGAGATCGAGAAAGCCTGGACCGCGATCGCGCCTTTCCATTAGTTGAGATTTTGCAAAGCTAGACCGCAATCTGGTAGTCTACCCGATCTTCAAGCTGCCAGTCGATTTCATGCTTGCGCATTTTGTCGATCAGGGTGGTTCTCTTGATATTGATCGAGCGCGCTGCGCGAGAGACAACGCCATGCGACCGATCCAGTGCGTTCATGATGATGCGACGTTCTTCAAGTTGCATGTGGGCATTCAGGTCCCGAACATTGTCTTCACGAAGTGCAGAGTCTGACAGGCCTGGAGTGGCTTGAGCGGTAGGAGACAAGACGGATGGGGCGGATGCCGGAGCATCGATAATCTGATTGGCTGGTGCGATACCTGACTGAACCAATGTAGCAACGTCGTCGGCCAAAATCTGACGACCGGAAAAGAAAACTGACGCTCGCTCGACGACATTTCGCAGTTCACGAACATTACCCGGCCAATCATAACGTTGCATGGCCGCCAGCGCTTCTTCGGTAAAGTAAGGAAGGGGATTGGCTCCGTTCTGGTTCTTCAGAAAATGCGCGATCAACGCGGGAATATCCTCAGCCCGTTCGTTCAGCGCTGGCACTTCGATTGGAACGACACAGAGCCGATAGTAAAGATCTTCGCGGAATGTCTTGGACTTGATGCTTTCACCGAGATTTTTGTGAGTTGCCGCAATCACTCTTACATCGATGCCGATATTGCGGTTACCACCTACTCGGTTAACGATGCGGGTTTCCAATACCCGCAGTAGCTTTACCTGCATATTGATCGGCATATCGCCGATCTCATCAAGGAAGATTGTACCGTTATCGGCTTGTTCAAAGAGCCCGACATGCTGATTCACGGCGCCGGTGAAACTGCCTTTTTCGTGACCGAAAAGTTCTGACTCGATCAAATGCTCGGGCAGTGCTCCGCAATTGACGGCTATGTTCGATCCGTTGCTGCGATCTGAAATGGCATGAATGGCTTCGGCAACTACTTCCTTACCGCTACCCGAAGGACCGGTGATCATGATGGAGCTGTTGCAGCGCCCGGCAAATTTGATGATGGTGCGCAACTGCTGCATTTTTGGACTATCGCCGATCAGCTTCTCAGCA
>RCMY010005194.1_pt1 | contig 11312 bp, 12 predicted proteins | sample 2041341 | NCBI WGS metagenome assembly RCMY01 (sample SAMN09708234, study PRJNA481090) | Marine sediment metagenome, whole genome shotgun sequencing project.
TTAATATGGCCTTGATTAGCGTAGTTTTACCGGCGCCCATGGGGGCGTGGAAACTGAGTGTTTTTGAAGTCGCTTTTTTGATGAGTTGTTGGGCTACTTCTTGGATTTGAGGTTCTGCGTAGCTAATTTTCATAAAATCATAAAAAATTACTTAGGCGCCAAAACCACAAACGGAATAATCATCTCCTCCAAAGAAACCCCACCATGCTGAAAAGTATTCCGATAATAGCTTACGTAGTGATTATAGTTATTGGGGTACACAAAAAACAGATTGTTCTTGGCAAAAATAAACGAACTGCTCATGTTGATACGGGGCATATGGATCTGTAATTAACCAAGGTTAGGGTTAGTTATTTAGCCTAATTCCCTGACTTTCGAAACAATATCACGTTTGATTTCATCCCATGATATCCCTTTGTGGCTCTGAACGACATTATTCGGATTTTCTTTGTTTTCTGCATCGTCAAAATATACTAATGAGCGTAATGACATGCTTACATTGTCGACGCCGAACTTTTTTTTGTAGGCTGCGAGCATGTCCTCTAAATTGAAGTTCTGTAATAATAAATGTATGTCATGAAAATCTTTTCTTGAACCCCTGCCGTTAATGGCGTTGATTTTCATGGCCGCAATGTCGGTATCGCTGGCCAATCGAAATTTTTTTACGGTATCTAAAGCCTTAAGCATAGGGTATGGGAAGTGAATAAAGTTGGTCTTTACACCGTCGATAAATCCAAAAACGCCAATGTCAGTTACCGCGATACTCTCAAATCGTTTTTTGAATCGACCCTTTAGTTCCCTATTGATTCGGTTGGAGCGGTCAAGATTAAAATCTTTTTCAATAAAAAAGTCAAGATCGATGGAATGTCTATGGGCATATTTTAAGGCCAAGTTGGTTCCCCCGGCCAAGTAGAATTCTTCGAAGAACTTCATCGACATTATTTCTTCGAGCAGTTCTATCTGTTTGGAATCAACGGCCTGCGTCATAAAATAGTAGCGTAATAGTTCATCGTTTTTTTCGAGACTTCCCTAGACGACTCGAGGGCGTCGATAATTTCTTTTTTGGAAAATCTATTTTCAATAAGTTTCACCTCTGCGTCGGTTCCTTTTTCCAATGTTCTGACGATTATAAAATTTTGATGCCTGTCCCAATCCAAAGTATTCGGGTTTACATCCCAAAACACGCGTTTGTTTATGACATCGACCGGGCTTTTGTCAAACTTTTTATGCATGTATTATTTGTATTACTTGACATACAAGATAGTCAAAAACAATCGGAAAAAAGAAACAAAATCGAACATTAGCCGTTTATCGCGGAGACAAAACCACAAACGGAATAATCATCTCCTCCAAAGAAACCCCCCCATGCTGATACGTATTCCGATAATAACTCACATAATGGTTATAATTATTAGGATACGCAAAAAACAAATCGTTCTTGGCAAAAATAAACGAACTGCTCATATTGATACGGGGCAGATGGATTTGTTCCGGATCTTGGGCGGCCAGTACATCTTTATCTTCATAGGTCAGGCTGCGACCGGTTTTATAGCGAAGGTTTAGGCTAGTTTCCTTATCGCCGATTACTTTTGAGGGTTGTTTTACGTTGATAGTGCCGTGGTCTGTTGTGATGATCAGTTTCATACCCAATTGCTGGGCTTGTTGGATGATTTCAAGCAAGGGAGAATTTTTGAACCAGCTTTGGGTCAACGAACGGTACGCCTTGTCGTTACTGGCGAGTTCTTTGATGACTTCCATTTCGGTTTTGGAATGGCTGAGCATGTCCACAAAATTGTATACGATTACCGTTAAATCATTGTCCTTCTGCGTCTTGAAGTTTTGGGACAGGTGTTTTCCTTGCCGCAGACTAGTGATTTTATGGTATTCCCATTTGATGTCGAGTCCTAGGCGTTTAATCTGTGCGCCTAGGAATTTGTCCTCGAATAGGTTTTTGCCGCCTTCATCGGTGTCGTTTTTCCACCAATCGGGATAGCGTTTTTCCATGTCCAAGGGTGTGAGTCCTGAAAATATGGCATTTCTGGCGTATTGGGTGGCGGTGGGTAGGATGCTGAAATAGGAATCTTCCTTGGTTTTCTTGTAAAAGGAACTGACGGAATCCTCGAAAGCGTACCATTGATCGTAACGCAGGTTATCGATTACTACGAGTAGGGTAGGGGTGTCTCCTATTTCGGGGGCGATCCATTCCTTAAATAAGGTGTGGGACATTACGGGGCCATCCCCATCGAACCAATCCCTATAATTTTTATCGACGAATTTTCCGAAGTGGTTGTTGGCTTCGGCTTTCTGTGATTCCAGGATTTCGAACATACTGTTGTCCTCGATTTCTTCTAGACGTAATTCCCAATATATCAGTTTTTTATGTAGTTCGACCCATTCTTCCACCGAATTGACCATGGACAAATCCATGGCTATTTTCCGGAATTCCTGTTGATAGTTGGCTGTGGTCTTTTCGGATACCAAGCGTGAATGGTCCATGTTCTTCTTCAGGGATAATAGTATTTGATTGGGATTTACTGGTTTAATTAGGTAATCGGCGATTTTGGATCCGATGGCCTCTTCCATAATAAATTCCTCCTCACTTTTGGTAATCATCACTACGGGAATGGAAGAATCGATGATCTTGATTTCGTTAAGTGTCTCCAGTCCCGAAATACCAGGCATATTTTCATCCAAAAAAACAATATCTACGCGGGATTTTTGGAGTTCCTCCAAAGCTTCCTGTCCGCTTTGACAGGTGATGACATCGTAGCCCTTTCCCTGTAAAAAAATGATATGCGGCTTTAGAAGATCGATTTCGTCGTCGGCCCAGAGTATTGTTATTTTATTCATTGGATAAATTAGTGAGTTAGTGAACTAGGGATTTGGAGTTAGTGGACTGGTGAACTAGTGGACTGGTGAACTAGTGAATTGTTGGATGATTTTCCGTTTCCTATCCATATATAAACTTATAAACCCATAAACATATAAACTCATTTGCATAACTTTGAATTTATCGGATTAGCTCCTAATAAGTTCTATTGTGAAAATCTCTATGAAGTTAAAAATTTTCAATGATCCAATTTACGGATTTATTGCCATTCCGAATTCCTTGATCTTTGACCTGATTGCCGAGCCCTACTTTCAACGCTTGCGCCGCATTTCGCAAATGGGACTATCTTATTTGGTGTATCCAGGGGCACATCACACCCGTTTTCATCATGCGTTGGGCTGTATGCATCTGATGCAAGAGGCGATACAAGTACTTCGTTTAAAGGGGATTGTAATTACTGCCGAAGAGGAAAACGGATTGTACTGCGCCATCCTATTACACGATATCGGCCACGGGCCGTTTTCGCATGCCATGGAGCATAGTATTGTCGAAGGTATGAGCCACGAACACATTTCACTGATGTTCATGCAGGCTTTGAACGATAAGTTTAACGGAAGTTTAACGCTGGCCATCGAAATCTTCAAAGGCCGATATCCAAAGCCATTTTTAAACCAATTGGTATCTAGCCAACTGGATATGGATAGGCTGGACTATCTAAAACGCGATAGTTTCTATACGGGTGTGGCAGAGGGTAACATCAACGCCGAACGCCTGATTACTATGTTACACGTAGTTGGTAACAAACTGGTTGTTGAAGAAAAAGGAATCTATTCCGTAGAAAAATTTCTGATGGCACGACGTTTTATGTACTGGCAGGTATATCTTCACAAAACGGGTATCGTCGCCGAGCAGCTGTTGATCCGCACCCTTAAACGGGCAAAGGAACTCGTTTTAGAGGGACAAACTTTGACTTGTAGCGAACCTTTGCAGTTTTTTATGGAACGTAAAATCGACAAGGATAATTTCGACAGGGCCGTTCTCGATATTTTCGCCAAGCTCGATGATGTCGACATTTTGGCGGCTTTAAAAGCTTGGCAAGACCATCCCGATTTCGTGTTGTCCCGATTATGTCGCATGATTATTGAGCGACGCTTGTTGAAAATAAAGCTTAAGGACAAACCAATTAACGACGGACGGTTAAAGAAATACAGAGAGCGTTTTATGAAGAAGCATAGCCTTACTCCACATGAGGCCGGCTATTTCGTTTTTACCGGAACCATTGAAAACCAAGCCTATAATCAAGAACTTCAGAACATAAATATCCTAAGAAAAAACGGTAAGCTTGTTGATGTTGCCAAAGCATCCGATCAGCTGAACTTGAAGGCCTTATCGAAGAAAGTGGTCAAGTATTATGTGTGCTATCCGAAGGGAAGTTCAAGCTCAAGCTCAAGTGTAAGTTCAAGCTCAAGTGCAAGTTTAAAAAAAGATGATGAGTTTATGAGTTTATAAGTTTATTTCAACTCAAGTATCCGTCAGCCGTCAAACACCAAACCATAAATGACAAACACCAAACCATAAACTATTTTTCTTACTTTTGTTCCCATGGTTTTTACGGCGGGTCAGATTGCAGGTATTTTAGAGGGGGTTCTCGAGGGAGATCCTGAAATAGCCGTTCACAAATTGGCCAAGATCGAGGAAGGCGAAAAAGGGACGTTGACCTTTTTGGCCAATCCGAAGTACACATCCTATATATATTCCACCAAGGCATCCATTACCATTGTCAACAAAGACTTCGTTCCTGATCAGAAATTGGAAACTGCTTTGATCAAGGTCGATGATGCCTACGAATCCTTTTCGCGCATACTAGAATACTACAATCAGGTAAAGAATAACAAAATCGGCATCGAGCAACCGGTGTATCTTTCGGACAACGTATCCTACGGCTCGGACGTTTATCTCGGGGCATTTGCTTACTTGGGCACTAACGTGATCCTTGGTGATAATGTAAAAATCTATCCGAACGTTTATATCGGCGATAATGTTTCCATTGCGGATAATGTAATCATTTTCGCGGGAGCTAAAATTTATTCAGAATCCGTTATCGGTAAGAATTGCATCATACACAGTGGTGTGGTAATCGGTGCAGACGGTTTCGGTTTTAGTCCCAGTAAAGATGGGGAATTCCATAAGATACCCCAAACGGGAAATGTTATTTTAGAGGATAATGTGGATGTAGGCGCCGGTACGACCATCGACCGAGCGACCTTGGGTTCGACCATCTTGCGAAGAGGGGTAAAACTCGACAACCAGATTCAGATTGCCCACAACGTTGAAATAGGCGAACATACGGTTATAGCCGCTCAAACCGGTATCGCCGGATCGACCAAGATAGGAAGAAGATGCATGATCGGGGGACAAGTGGGTATCGTTGGTCATATTACGATTGGAGACAACGTTAAAATCCAAGCACAGTCCGGTATCGGACGCAATGTGAATAGCAACGAGATCTTACAAGGCTCGCCAGCACTTAACTACGGTGATTACAACAAATCGTACGTACATTTTAAAAATCTGCCTAAAATTTCGCATCGTATCGACGAACTTGAAAAAAACAGTACTCACCTAAAATGAGGATGAACTTCTCAATATAAAAATGAAACAGAGAACCATTAACAAAGAGGTCATTCTTAAGGGCGTTGGTCTTCATACCGGTGCCAACGTAACCATGAAATTCGTTCCGGCACCCGTGAATCACGGCTATGCCTTTAAAAGGGTCGATTTGGAAGGAGCACCGATTATTGAGGCCGATGTCAATTACGTCATCAATACCCAAAGGGGCACCAATCTTGAAAAAAAGGGAGTGAAGATTCAGACCTCCGAGCACGTCTTGGCGGCGTTGGTGGGTATGGAAATCGACAATGTGTTGATCGAGCTAGATTCCCCCGAGCCCCCGATAATGGACGGTTCCGCGAAGTATTTTGTAGAGGCCCTCGAAATCGTCGGCGCCAAGGAACAGGATGCAGAGCGCAAGGAATATGTGGTAAAGGATGTGATTTCCTATAAAGACGAGGCCTCAGGCAGCGAGCTCACGGTAATTCCCGCGGATACCTATCAAGTAACGACCATGGTCGATTTCGGAACGAAGGTATTGGGTACACAAAACGCTACGCTCAACAATCTTTCCGAATTCAAGGATGAAATCGCAAGTGCCAGAACCTTCAGTTTTCTTCATGAACTGGAGATGTTGCTGGAAAACGGACTCATCAAGGGTGGCGACCTGAACAACGCCATTGTGTACGTGGATAAGGAGATATCCGAAAGCACCATGAAAAAGCTTGAGGACGCTTTCGATAAGAAAAAACTTTCCGTAAAACCGAACGGTATCTTGGATAACCTGACCCTGCACCAGCCCAATGAGGCCGCACGGCACAAACTGCTGGACGTTATCGGCGACCTCTCCTTGACCGGTACCCGCATTCGCGGAAAGGTCATTGCCAACAAACCCGGCCACTACGTCAATACACAGTTCGCTAAAAAATTGGCGAAAATCATTAAGCTCGAAGAGCGCAATAAGGTGCCCCGGTACGATTTGGACCAAGCACCTTTGATGGATATCCACCAAATTATGGCCATGCTGCCGCACCGTCCCCCTTTCCTTCTTATAGACCGGATATTGGAGCTTTCCAATACGCACGTGGTCGGAATGAAGAACGTGACCATGAACGAACCTTTCTTTGTAGGCCACTTTCCCGGGGCGCCCGTCATGCCAGGCGTACTTCAAGTGGAGGCCATGGCGCAGACAGGCGGTATTTTGGTTTTGAGCACGGTGCCAGATCCCGAGAATTATCTCACGCTTTTCATGAAGATCGATAACGTAAAGTTCAAGCAGCCGGTATTGCCGGGCGACACCTTAATTTTTCATTGTAGCCTGATTTCCCCTATCCGAAGGGGCATTTGCCACATGCAGGCTTACGCTTATGCCAATAACAAATTGGTCTCTGAAGCCGAGATGATGGCCCAAATTGTCAAAAGGAAATAATATGAACCAACCGCTTGCCTACATTCACCCGGGCGCCAAAATTTCTAAAAGAGTAGTGGTCGAGCCGTTTACGACCATCCATAATAATGTAGTCATTGGTGATGGCACCTGGATCGGTTCGAACGTGACCATAATGGAAGGAGCCCGGATCGGAAAAAACTGCAATATTTTTCCCGGTGCCGTTATATCCGCCCCACCACAAGATTTAAAATATAAAGGTGAGGATACCACCGTAGTTATCGGCAACAACACGACAATACGGGAGTGCGCCACTATACACAAGGGCACTTCTGACCGTAACAAGACCGTAATCGGTAAGAATTGCCTGATTATGGCCTATTGCCATATTGCCCATGATTGTATTGTTGGCGATAATTGTATATTTTCCAATAATTCCACCTTGGCAGGCCATGTAACCGTAGGCGATAACGTTATTTTAGCGGGGCTCGTAGCCGTACATCAGTTTGTATCTATAGGACGGCATGCCTTTGTTACCGGCGGTTCTTTGGTGCGCAAGGATGTCCCCCCCTTTGTAAAGGCTGCTCGGGAACCACTATCCTATGTAGGTATAAATTCAGTTGGATTAAGAAGAAGGGGATTCGAATCCGAAAAAATCCGGGAAATCCAAAATATTTATCGCATCCTCTATCAAAAAAACTATAATAATTCCCAGGCCACCCAGATCATCGAGGCCGAAATGGAGGCCACCCCAGAAAGGGACGAAATCCTACAGTTCATCCGTGATTCACAACGCGGGATTATGAAGGGGTATTTTAGTAATAGTTAATTGTTTTGGAAATGTGTCCATTTGAAAATTTGAATATGAAAACTATCAGAATAATATCATTTTCAAATCGGCCGATCTTCAAATCTTCAAATTTATTTTAACCTTAAACCTAAACATGGCATCAACATCCGATATACGCAAAGGACTTTGCATTCGCTACAATAATGATATCTATAAAATCATTGAATTTTTACACGTAAAACCGGGCAAAGGACCCGCTTTTGTCCGTACAAAACTGAGGAGCGTTACTTCGGGCAGGGTGTTGGACAATACGTTCTCCGCAGGTCATAAAATCGAGGATGTCCGTGTCGAGACGCGTTCCTACCAATTTCTGTATTCCGATGGGCAGACCTACCATTTTATGAACACCGACGATTACAACCAGATTGCCCTTCAGGAAAGCGCTTTGGACACCCCAGATTTACTAAAGGAGGGTGAAGTAGTAACTATTTTATTCAATACGGAAGATGCTATGCCTCTTTCCGTAGACATGCCCGCCAGCGTTATCCTGGAAATTACATATACCGAACCGGGAGTGAAGGGAAATACCGCTACCAATGCCACCAAGCCCGCCAAAGTAGAGACCGGTGCGGAGATAAACGTGCCCTTGTTCATCAACGAAGGGGATAAGATCAAGGTCGATACTTCGAGCAGTTCGTATATGGAAAGGGTGAAGGATTAGTTTTTCAAATATAAAAATGGTTTAATGTTTTAATATAACAATGAAATTTCAAACAACATCGATTTATTATTGCTTCATTGAATTCATTTTTAAATTAATTTAAATTGAAATTTCCCACCCCCCATACCTTAAAACGAATCGCCACTATCATCGGTTGCGAGTACATTGGTGCCGATGATTTTATAGTGTTGGGGATGAACGAAATCCATGTCGTGGAAAAGGGGGATATCGTTTTCGTGGATCATCCAAAATATTATGATAAAGCTTTGAATAGTAAGGCATCAGTCGTACTAATCAATAAAAAGGTTGAATGCCCTTTAGAAAAGGCCTTGTTGGTTTCAGATGATCCATTTCGGGATTTTAATACGCTGACCAATTATTTTAAACCCTTTGAAAAAGCGCTGAGTTCATTGGCGAGTTCTGCGGTTATAGGACGAAATACAATTATACAACCCAATGTTTTTATTGGAAACCATGTGGTCATCGGCGATAATTGCCTGATCCATTCTAATGTATCCATTTATGACAATTGCATCATTGGGAACAATGTTGTCATTCATGCCGGCACAGTGCTGGGCTCCGATGCTTTTTATTACAAGAACAGACCGGAAGGTTTCGATAAATTGATTTCCGGAGGAAGGGTGGTTTTGGAGGATGATGTAGAGCTCGGAGCCCTTTGCACCATAGACAAAGGCGTTACTGGGGATACTACCATCAAAAAAGGCACGAAACTGGATAATCAGGTACACGTCGGTCACGATACGGTCATTGGTGAGAAATGCCTCATTGCTTCCCAAACGGGCATTGCAGGCTGCGTAACTATTGAAGATGAGGTAACCCTTTGGGGTCAAGTGGGCACCACCAGTGGTATTACCATCGGAAAAAAAGCAGTTATCATGGGGCAAACAGGGGTAACGAAATCCGTACCAGGGGGAAAAAGTTATTTCGGAACGCCCATAGAAGAATCCCGCGAAAAATTGAAACAACTGGCCAACGTAAAGAAAATACCGGCTATTTTGAAAAATATGGGGCAATAATTACGCTCCGAAACCTTTAGAAATCCTTTTCAATCCCATATTTTTGTGATTATTAAACCACACGATAAATACTAAACTACAAACCTGAGAATATGAGCGTATTAGTAAATAAAGATTCCAAAATAATCGTACAAGGTTTTACCGGAAGCGAGGGTACTTTTCATGCCGAACAAATGATTGAATACGGCACCCAGGTCGTTGGTGGCGTTACCCCGGGCAAAGGTGGACAAGAGCATTTGGGAAGACCGGTGTTCAATACCGTGGCCGAAGCCGTAGAAAAGGTAGGCGCCGATACGAGCATTATATTCGTACCACCGGCGTTTGCCGCCGATGCGATTATGGAAGCTGCGAACGCTGGCATTAAAGTAATTATTACGATTACCGAAGGAATTCCAATAGCTGATATGGTAAAAGCAGCGGATTATATAAAACGTAGGGATTGCCGTTTAATAGGCCCCAACTGTCCCGGTGTAATCACACCCGGGGAGGCCAAAGTAGGCATCATGCCCGGCTTCGTTTTCAAAAAAGGCAATATAGGCATCGTTTCCAAATCCGGAACTTTAACCTACGAGGCCGCCGATCAGGTAGTACGCCAAGGATTAGGTATTTCAACGGCCATAGGTATCGGTGGCGATCCGATTATCGGAACAACTACCAAAGAAGCCGTAGAGCTTTTGATCAACGACCCCGAAACGGAGGCCGTTGTCATGATCGGGGAGATTGGCGGACAATTGGAAGCCGATGCCGCTAAATGGTACAAAGCAAGTGGTAGCAAAAAACCTATTATCGGATTTATTGCCGGTGAAACCGCCCCTGCGGGTAGAACTATGGGTCACGCCGGCGCCATTGTAGGTGGTAGCGACGACACTGCACAGGCCAAGAAAAAAATCATGCGGGAGCACGGCATTCACGTTGTGGATTCCCCCGCCGAAATCGGGTTGAAGGTGAAAGAGGTGATGTCATAAAATCTACGTTACTATGAAACTGCTAGAAGGAAAAAATGTAATCATTACAGGTGCCAGCCGAGGTATCGGAAAAGGCATCGCCGAAATATTTGCAGATCAAGGGGCCAACGTGGCTTTTACCTATAGTTCTAGCGAAAAACCGGCTTTAGAACTGGAAAAAGAACTGGTTGCCAAAGGCGTTACCGCAAAAGCCTATAAAAGCGACGCCGCAAGTTTTGAACAGGCAGATGCCCTGGTCGCACAGGTTTTGGAGGATTTTGGCGGAATCGATGTCCTTATCAACAACGCCGGCATCACCAAAGACAATCTTTTGATGCGTATGTCAGAAGCAGATTTTGACAGTGTTATCGAGATTAATTTAAAGTCCGTCTTTAATATGACCAAGGCCGTGCAACGTACTTTTTTGAAACAGCGAAGCGGCTCAATTATTAACATGAGCAGTGTTGTCGGGGTGAAAGGCAACGCAGGGCAAACCAATTATGCAGCCTCCAAGGCGGGTATGATCGGCTTTACGAAATCCGTTGCTTTGGAACTTGGCTCGAGAAATATCCGTTGTAATGCCATCGCCCCTGGCTTTATAGAAACCGAAATGACGGGCAAGCTTGACGAAAAAACGGTGCAAGGCTGGCGCGACGGTATTCCCCTTAAACGCGGCGGGTCGCCCGAGGATATTGCCAATGCCTGTCTGTTTTTTGCTTCGGACCTGTCCGCCTATGTTACCGGTCAGGTGTTGAATGTCGATGGGGGGATGCTGTTCAGAGTTATGGGTTTAGAGTTTTTCATAACTCAAACTCTGAACTCATAACTCGCACAGAACGAATCTTCCATGGATGTTCAAACGTTAGTATTGATAGCTTTGGCAGCGATGCTATCCGCTGGTATCGTACTGTTTCAATATTACTACAAAACCAAACGAAAAGGCAGATTATCCCTAATCTTGTCCATTTTACGTTTTTTGGCCCTATTCGGGGT
>RCMY010005461.1_pt1 | contig 11312 bp, 8 predicted proteins | sample 2041341 | NCBI WGS metagenome assembly RCMY01 (sample SAMN09708234, study PRJNA481090) | Marine sediment metagenome, whole genome shotgun sequencing project.
TTTCAAAGCGGTGAGAGCCTGTCTGCCTCCGCCTTTGAGGCGCCGTTGAAAGAGGCCGGTTTTACCGTCGTGCAGCCCACGCGTCGCGATGCCGCCGCCATGCGCCGTGCCGCGCAGGAGGTGCAGACGATGCTCGACGACGGTCAGGTCGAGCGGCTGCTGATCGTGGTCTATGGTCCCTTCGCCGGGAATGCGCGCGATAATTGGGTGCTGTCCAATGACGCGGTCGGCGCCAGCAACATCACAATCGGCGCGACCGGAATTTCGGTCAACGCATTGTCGGACATGGCTCAGAGGTCTGGGCGCGGCGTTGTCATGCTGGCGCCGGGGCGCACGCCGAAATCGCTGGGGTCGGGGCTGGTGCCTGGGCTGGGCGACATCACGTCGGTCGGGGAGGTAACCTATATCGTCGGTAGGGCGGACGCATTAAGCGATGTTCTGAGGGGCGGTTTGCTAGAGCCCGAGACCAGTTTTGCCGCGCTGGCCGCAGGTCTGCCGTCCGGTGTGCGAATGTCGGGGTATGTCCCGGCGAATTTGGGCTTCCTCGGGCAGGCAGGCGCGGCGGGAAACGGACAAATGATGCAGGCCGGGTATTGGCAAGCCATCCGCGATGTCACGATCGAGGCCTACCGCATGTATCTGCGCGCCTATCCCGATGCCGCTAATCGCGCACTTGCCCAAGAGCGCATCGTTGTTCTCAAGGACGAGCCGCAGCGTCTGGCGCGCGCCGCCGAGGACCAGCTGGGCCTGAGCGATGAGGCCCGCAAGGGTATCCAGACGGACCTCAAGGCGCTGGGCCATTATGCCTCTGGCATCGACGGGCGTCTGGGCAAGGGCAGCCGGGCGGCCATCGGCGCGTGGCAGCGCACGAACGGGTTTGAAGAGACGGGATATCTGACGGGCAATCAGCTATTTGCGTTGCGCACCGATGCCAAGGGGCGCGCGGCTGAGGTCGCCGCGCAAGAGGCCGAGACGCGCGAGCTGCAGGAGCGCAAGGAGCGCGCCTATTGGTCCGAAACCGGCAGGGATGGAAACGAGGCCGGTCTGCGTGCCTATTTGGGGCGCTACCCCGATGGTGCGTTTGCGCAGGCCGCGCGCGCGGGGCTGACGAAAATCGAAGATGATCGCCGCACCGAACAGGACGATGCCGAACGCCGCGCTTGGCGAGAGGCCCGCGCGGGCGACACGCCGGATCACTACATCGCGTTCCTCGAAGCGTATCCCAAGGGCCGCTATGCCGCCCGCGCCCGCACTCAGCTGGACGCGTTTCAAGTTGTGCCCAGCGGGTCTGACGATGTGGCCCGCGCGCAGGCCGAAGAGGGCGAAATCACCGGATCGGGCATCAGCCGCCTGATGATCGAGCGCCGCCTGGACGAGGTCGGAGCGCAGCCGGGCGCTGTCGACGGACGCTTTGATGCGCAGACGCGCGAGGCCATCCGCTGGTATCAGGATTCGCGCGCCATCCCCGTCACCGGGTATCTGTCACGCGTGACGATGCTGCGGCTCATGGCCGGGCGATAAGGCCGGGGCGTGTCGGAAACCCCTACAAGTTGAAGTGTTAACGGCGCCGTAACACCTGACTGCTATCTCTTGCCTTGGGTGAGTTAAGAGGTGGTGAGATGAGCGCGCACAGCAATGCGGCGCCAGTCATCATCAAGAGAAAGAAGGTCGTCGCTGGCGGCGGGCATCATGGTGGTGCCTGGAAGGTCGCGTATGCGGACTTTGTCACGGCGATGATGGCGTTCTTTCTGTTGATGTGGCTTTTGAGCGCGACGACTGAAAAACAACGCAGGGGGCTGGCTGATTATTTCAGCCCGACCGTGCCGATCAGCCGGATTTCCGGCGGCGGCGACGGGCATTTCGGCGGTGAGAGCATCATGGCAGACGATACCCTACCCCAGGATGGTCTGGGTGCGACGAATCGGCGCGCGACGGAATCGCGCCTCGCGCGTGGCGAAACCGGCGTCGGTCCTGATGCCGCGCTGGAGGAGTTGCAGCGCAAGCTGGACAGCACCCTGAAAGGGCGGAGCGGCGAAAGCATGGTGTCGCCCAAGCTTAAGCGGCATATCATTACGCGCGTCACCGACGAAGGGCTGGTGATCGAAATTTTCGATATCGCCGACGCACCCCTCTTTGAGGAGGGTGGTGCGCAGCCGACGCAGGTATTGCTTCAGTTGACTGCGCTATTGTCGGAAATGGGCGGCCTGGTGCGCAATCGCGTAGCTGTCGAGGCTCATATACGCGCGGCGCCTGTTGTTCTGAAGAATAATCCGGTGTGGGACATCTCAACTCAGCGCGCCCAGCACATGCGCGAGATGCTGATGCTTGAGGGCCTACCGTCTGCACGTTTTGCCCGCGTGACCGGCCACGCGGATCGCGACCCGGCAGTGCGCAATCCGATGGCGGTGCGCAACAACCGGCTGGAGGTGGTGTTTCTGCGCAGCGATATCTGAAATCGCTGCGCGGGGCCGCGCAGACCGGCGTGGGATCGAAACGATTTTATCTGTTAGCCTGATGTTAAAGGAGCGCGCGTATGTCTGGTCGTCGATGACAGTCGATGCAGCAGAAAGGCGTATCCATGACAATCTCTTCTTCGCTCAATGCAGGTGTGGCGGGGCTCAACGCCAACGCAAACCGCCTGGCGGCGATCTCGGACAATATCGCAAATTCCGCGACATACGGATATAAACGGGTCGAAACGGATTTTCAGTCCATGGTCCTCAGCGGAAATGGCGGCAGCTATTCCGCCGGAGGCGTGCGGTCGATCAACCAGCGACTGATCGATCAGGGCGGTTCGCTGACCACGACGTCGAATCCTACGGACTTGGCCGTTCGAGGCCGGGGAATGTTGCCGGTCGCGCGGGCCAGCCAGATAGGTGCTGGCAGTGGTAACCAGCAGATGCTTCTGACAACAACAGGCTCATTTCGTGCCGATGCAGATGGATTTCTGAAGACGGCAGGGGGTCTGGTTCTGCTGGGCTGGCCAGCCAATCCCGACGGCACGGTGCCTGAATTTCCGCGCGATACCACAGACGGGCTGGAGCCGGTCCAGATCAACATGAACCAGCTGATCGGCGAGCCGACGACATCGATCAATCTGGGCTTGAACCTGCCTGCAACCGATACCAATGCCAGCGCGGACGGCACCGGCCAAAACTTGTCGGTAGTGTATTTCGACAATCTTGGAAAACCGGAAAACGTCGAAATTGGTTTCACCCCGACAATTCCCGGCGCTGGCGACTCGAACGAGTGGACCATGACCCTTACCGATACGGCCCAAGGCGGTGCAGTAATAGGGGAGTACACACTGAGTTTCGACGATTCGCGCACCTCGGGCGGCACTCTTCTGAATGTGGCGACCGGCGCCACTGGTGGCGCATACGACGCAGCGACCGGCTCGCTCATCGTCAATGTAGCGGGCGGGCCGATGGAGGTGAATATCGGCATGCTGGGCGCGCCGGACGGACTAACCCAGCTAGGGGACAGTTTCGCGCCACTGGCAATCTCAAAGGATGGTTCTCCGGTTGGCAACATGACATCCGCCGAGGTTGACGAAAACGGGTTTGTTCATGCGTCTTTTGATACGGGGGTGACGCGTATCATCTATCAAGTGCCACTGGTCGATCTTCCCAATCCGAACGGTATGGTGTCACTCGATCAGCAAACCTTCATGCCGTCGCCTGATAGCGGGCCGTTCTTCCTGTGGGATGCCGGCGCCGGACCAACGGGCGATATCGTGTCCTTTGCCCGTGAGGAAAGCGCCACCGACGTGGCGGGCGAGTTGACGGACATGATCCAAACCCAGCGTGCCTACTCCTCGAATGCGAAGGTCATCCAGACGGTCGACGAGATGTTGCAGGAAACGACGAACATCAAGCGTTGACGCGCCGATGACAGGCGGGCGCGCCCGGCGCGCCCGTGCCTAAACCTGAGCGAAGGATATCTCAATGAGCATTACTTCTGCACTGTCCAACGCGCTGAGCGGCCTCACGGCAAATGCGCGCGCCGCTGGCGTCGTGTCGGCAAATCTGGCCAACATCCAGACCGACGGATATGGCCGCCGCGACATCGCGCTGTCTCACGATCGCTACGGCGCCGGAGGCGGCGTGCGTGTGACCGGCATCACGCGTCATGTCGACGCCGGCGTGCTATCCGATCGCAGGCTGGCCGACAGCGCCTTGGCACATAGCGAAACGCGCGCGCAGTTCCTGAAAGAAGTGCAAGGAGCGGTCGGCATGCCAGACCAGCCCGGATCCCTGTCCGCCCGGATCGCGGCACTTGAGGCGGCGTTGGTCACTGCTGCCAGTCGCCCGGAGGCGGACAACCGTCTGCAACAGGTCTCGCAGCGGGCCGCCGAGGTTGTCGCGGGATTCAATGAGGTGTCCGGTAATATCCAGTCACAACGTATGCGCGCCGAAGAGCAGATCGAAGGCGCCGTGCGCGGCCTTAATGCCGATCTCGGGCAGGTGCGCGATCTGAATGTTCAGATCCAGAATGCGCAACGGCGCGGCCACGATGCATCGAGCCTTTTGGATCATCGTCAAGTCGTCGTTGACCGTATCGCCGACGTGATCCCAGTGCGTGAGGTGCCGCGCGACGATGGCGCGGTAGCACTGATGACGCCGGGCGGTGCGCTACTGGTTGACGGCCCGAGCGCAACTCTCGAGTTCACGCGCTCGAATGACATAGCGCCGCACATGACGCTGGACGCAGGGCTGCTTTCGGGGATCAAGATCGACGGCCGAGACATCGCGCCGGCCGGAATGCGAAGCCCAATCTCGGGGGGGCGCCTTTCGGCCCTTTTCGAGGTGCGTGATTCGCTTTCGGTTGATGCGCAGCGACAGGTCGATGCCTTAGCGCGTGACATGATCGATCGCTTCCAGGATCCCGCCCTCGACGCGACCAGGGGACCGACCGATCCGGGCCTCTTCACCGATGCCGGCGGCGTCTTTGGTGCCGCGGACGAAACCGGCATTGCAGGCCGTATGCAGTTGAACGCGCTGGTCGATCCCGCCGCGGGCGGTGAGGCGCGCAGATTGCGCGACGGGCTTGGCACAGCAGGTCCGGGCGCCGCAGGCGACGCGACGCTTCTTCATGCGCTGGGCGATGCACTGTCGGGCAGCCGAATGATGGCTTCGGGTGATCTGGGCGGCGGGTCCGGTTCCACGGCGCAGCATCTGGGCGCGATGGTGTCGCAACTTGCACAAACTGCGCTGGCCGAGGATCGCGCCACCACTTTCGCCGCCGTGCGCCAAACCGGCCTCGAAGAACGGCTACTGGCCGACGGCGTCAATTCCGACGAGGAAACCGCTCGCCTTCTGTTGATCGAGCAGGCCTACAGTGCCAACGCCCGGATGATCCAGACGCTCGATGAAATGATGCAAACCCTTCTGAGGATCTGACCCATGAATTTCCATGCAATAGGCGATTTGGCCCAATCCCTGACATCGCGCCGCCACAGCGCGAGCCTTCAATCTGATCTCACCCGCCTAACGCAGGAGCTGTCTTCGGGTCAGGTATCCGATGTCGCCCAACATCTGAACGGAAGTTTCGATCAGCTTTCAGATATTGAAAACCAGATTGCCCTCAACGACGCGCGCAAGTCCGCCGGCGCTGAAGCATCGTTTCAAGCCGCGACGATGCAGGCCGCGCTCGAGCAAGTTCAATCTCGGCTGACGGATGTTTCCGGATTAACGTTGCTTGTGGGCGACGTGAATGGCGGGCCCGCACTGGACGCCGCGACGTCGGTCGCGCGCGAGGCGCTGGACGCAATGGTCTCGGCGCTGAACAGCGAGGTTGCAGGGCGGCCCATCTTTGCGGGAACGTCGCTGAATAACGCGCCGTTGGCCGGTGGCAGTGCTTTGATGGATGCTGCGCGCGCGGTTGTATCAGGTGCGACCGACGCGGCATCGGTGATCAGCGCTATGGACGCGTTCTTCGGCGATCCCGGTGGCGGGTTCGAGACACTTATCTACCACGGCGGTACGGATGACTTGTCGCCTATCCGCCTTGGCGCAGGCGAATCCGTCCGACTTTCGATACGCGCCGACGATCCAGCGCTGCGCGCCGCTATGAAAGTCGTCGTCATGGCCGCACTTGCCGGTGACGATGCGCTTGCGCTGAATGGGGCGGAACGGAGCTCCCTCTTGCGGCAGGCGGGGGGATCGATGCATGCGCAGATAGATGAAGTAACGAGCCTGCGCGCCGATCTGGGCTATGCCGAGGATCGCATTGGACAATCCCAATCGCGCAATGCGGCCGAACGTACCTCGTTGCAAATGGCGCGTGGAGAGCTTCTGTCGGTCGACAGGTTCGAAACGGCGAGCGCGTTGAAAGATGTGCAGTTTCAGCTTGAGATGATCTACACCCTTACCGCGCGCACGTCGCGCCTCAATCTGGTGAATTTCCTTTGATACAGATAATCCGCTTTCTCCTCTTTGCATGTTTTTCAGTCTGCATCGTTGCGCTACCGGTCTCGGCCAGTCAGATCCGTATCAAGGACTTGGTCGAATTCGATGGTGTGCGCGGCAACGACTTGGTTGGTTACGGCCTTGTCGTCGGACTAAACGGCACTGGCGACGGTCTACGCAACGCGCCCTTTACCGAAGAGATCATGTCGAACATACTCGAGCGGTTGGGTGTCAATGTGGCGGGTGAGCAGTTTCGCCCAAAGAACGTGGCGGCGGTTCTGGTGACCGGTAGTTTGCCGCCCTTCGCGCGCGCCGGCGGACAGATCGACGTGACTGTATCGGCCATTGGCGACGCCAACAGCCTCTTGGGCGGCACTCTTGTGATGACGCCGCTCAATGCCGCAGACGGTCAGATCTATGCCGTCGCGCAGGGAACGATCATCGCGGGCGGCGCGGCAGCCAGGGGTGATGCCGCCACGGTCGTCCAAGGCGTTCCAACCTCCGGCACGATCCCGGCCGGCGCGCGTGTCGAGCGGGAAATTGCGTTTGAGCTCAGTTCGCTTGACACGCTGAGGTTGGCTCTGCGTGAGCCGGACTTCACTACCGCTGGGCGCATTGAGAGCGTGATCAACGGCAGCTTTGGTCGCGCGGTCGCGATTATGCTCGATAGCGGAACTGTGCGTCTCGACATTGGCCTCACACGCATGCCATCGCCTGCGCATGCGCTGGCCCGGATCGAGAACCTGCTGGTCGAACCTGAAAGAAAAGCGCGGGTCGTCGTCGATCAGCGCTCGGGGACGATCGTCATGGGACAGGACGTGCGCATCAGCCGCATCGCTGTGTCGCAGGGCAATCTGACATTGCGCGTCGAGGAGGCGCCGATCGCCGTGCAGCCAAATCCCTTCGCGGAAGGCGAAACCGTTGTCGTTCCGCGCACCAATGCGCAGATCGAAGAAGAGCCGGGAATTGGTCTGGCAGAGGTTCCCCCGGGCACGACATTGTCCGAGGTGGTGGCGGGATTGAATGCTCTGGGCGTAGCCCCGCGGGACATGATCGACATTCTGAAGAGCATTAAGGCGGCAGGTGCGCTTCACGCGGAATTCGTCGTACGTTGATACTGAACTTCGCAGCCAGTGTCAGCCGCGGTAGGATTGCGCCTCGCGAGGGCAATGACCCGATACGTCGCTTGTAACTGGACGTGGATCTATACGCTGTGTTCAATAACACAGACAGTGATCGGGCCAATTGTTTCGACGGGGCGCCTCGCTAAGTTTTTGTGCTCTCGCCCTTGGCAGCGGGGAACGGTGCAGAATTGTGGACTAATATCTATCACCGAGTTGGAAGGCCTTCCATCCGCTGTCATATCAGCTGAGTACACGCAGCAGTTCGCTGTCCGCCCCGGCGGTTTGCTGTGCGGCGAAGGGTAATCGCCCGGACATTATGGGGATGCGGAAGTGGGATTTTCTCAGCAAGATGTGTCAGGAGATTCTGATGAAGATGACGAGATTTTGCGACCGACGCATCCTTTCGATCATGTGTCAGGCCAGAGGCGGCGTGTCTGTCACAGAGTTACGCAGAGAGCATGGCATTTGCACGGCATCGTTCTATAAGTAGTGGGCAAAGTATGGCTGCATTTGTTCTCGGTGACGCACCGATCACCCGCCGGGCAACAGATGGGTTCATGATCAGCCAGATGAAGACGGTCGAGGGCGATGACCGGCGTTTCAAGAAGATGTTTGCCGAACTCAGCATGCAGAACGAGCTGGTGAAGGAAACCCGCAAGACGTGGGGCTGGGGGCTAAGTTTTCTAAACCTGCGGAACGTGGAGGGCATCCATCGAACCACAACAGAGCTTATGGGATTTGCTCTGCGCTGAAGCTGAACCTCCTGACCTGCTCCCCTGAAATGTCCGCAATTTAGCGTTAGTCTGTTCCCTTCGAAAGAGACAGACGATGAAGCGATCAAAGGTGCAGCGAAGAACATATCATAGGTATACTGAAGGAGCATCAGGCAGGGCTTGGCGCGAAGGAGCTGTGCCGGAAGCACGGTGTCAACGACGCCACCTTCTGCAAATGGCGATCCAAGTATGGCAGCATGCGCTGCACGGCAGGGCGTGCGCTTGCATGACCGAGAGCGGATGCGTCGGATGCGATGAAGCTGAAAGCGCTTGAGGCTGCGTACGCCAAGCTCGAGATGCTGCTGACGGCGCAGTTTATGGACGTCGCAACGCACAAGGAAATACTGGCAAAGAACTTCTGAGGTCTGATGCGCGGGGAAGAGCTGAGGACCGCTGCCCGGCAGGCGATTGCAAGCAATTGCCGAGAGGAGGGGCCATGATACATAAGGGATATCGTCAGCGGCGGGCCTGCGCTTTGGTACGGATTGATCCGCGTGTTTATCCACTGCCCTGCCGGGCCGTGGCCGCAGAACGGGTTCGTGGAGAGTTTCAACTGACGCAAGCGACCCTCTCATGTATGAAAACATGCACTGCCGGGCAGTGGACGAGTTGCTGAACGAGCAACTGCTCAACAATCTGCGCCATGCCCGCAATCTGGTGGCGGCATAGAGCACTGACTTCAATCACCACCGCCCACATTCCAGCCTCGCTGACCTGACGCCGCACGAGTATGTTAGACTGTCAAATGAAGACCGAAATCTGAACAGAGCTAACTCATAAACGAGAACTCAAAGGGGAACAGGTCACCTCTGGCTGTGTATGAAAGTCCAAACATGATCTAGAATCTATGAACTTCACAGCGCTGTTCTTTTCGCAGTGGCACTATGTGCCGTTTCATGATTGCTACAGGTCTCGGGATCGAAGCCCGATGTTGACTTGTACTGTCGGTTTGGATGTGGCGGCACTTCTGTCTTAGCCCGCGACCAGGGGCAAGTCAGATCAGAATAATTGGGCCGCATCGACCGCACGCCGCCATGTCTGGTACTTGGCATCGCGCGTCTCGCTCGACATCAAAGGGGTAAACTTGCGGTCCAAGGACCACATCTGGGCAAAACGTTGCTGGTCGGGGTAGAGACCCGCGCGTTCACCGGCAAGCCATGCTACGCCCATCGCGGTGGTTTCCAGCGTGGCGGGCCGGTCGACGGGCGCGCCGATGATGTCGGACAGGAATTGCATCGTCCAATTGGATGCGCTCATCCCACCGTCCACCCTCAGCGTAGCGCCGCCCGCGCCGCCGTCGGTTTCGCCGTTCCAATCCAGCCGCATCGCCTCGAGCAGGTCGCGCGTCTGATAGCCGACGGATTCGAGCGCGGCACGCGCCAGTTCGCTAGGGCCGGAATTGCGCGACAAACCGAATATCGCGCCGCGACATTCCGCGTTCCAATAAGGCGCTCCAAGTCCGGTGAAGGCTGGAACCAAGATCACGTTCTGTTCAGGATCGGCGGCCTCGGCCAGCGGTTGGGCCTCATGCGCCGAGCGGATTATCTTTAGCCCGTCGCGCAGCCATTGCACGACGGCGCCCGCAACGAAGATCGACCCTTCAAGGGCATATGTCGGCTTCCCGTTCAGCTGATAGGCGATAGTCGTGAGCAAACGGTTTTGCGAGCGAACTGGCGTGTCGCCGGTATTGAGCAGCGCGAAACAGCCTGTCCCATAGGTCGATTTTAGCATGCCGGGCGAAAAACAGGCCTGCCCGATGGTCGCAGCCTGCTGATCGCCCGCGACACCGCAGATCGGAATGGACCGGCCGAAGAGATCGTCGCGCGTGGTGCCGAAATCGGACGAGCAGTCGTGCACCTCGGGCAGCATGTCCATGGGAATGTCGAGCAGATCGCAGATCGTGCGGCTCCATCGCCCCTTGCGAATGTCATAGAGCAACGTACGCGCCGCATTGGTTGCGTCGGTGACGTGAGATTTGCCGCCGGTCATTTTCCAGATCAGAAAGCTGTCAACGGTGCCGAACATCAGATCGCCTGCGCGTGCCGTGGCCCGCGCACCGTCGACGTTGTCGAGTATCCACTTCAGCTTGGTTCCGGAAAAATAGGGGTCCAGCAGCAGGCCAGTGCGTTCTGTGAACATCGGCTCAAGGCCGTCAGCTCGCAAGGCGGCGCAGATCGCGGCAGTGCGCCGATCCTGCCAGACAATGGCATTGTGAATGGGATTGCCGGTCCTGCGGTTCCAGACCAGTGTCGTTTCGCGCTGATTGGTGATGCCGATCGCGGCGATGTCGGTGGGGGCGATCCCGGCGCGGTCGATGACGTCTCGGCAGGTGCCGACGACGGTCGACCACAGATCGGATACGTCATGCTCGACCCAGCCCGATTGCGGGTAATGCTGGGGAAATTCCTCTTGGGCGGCTGCGCAGGTTTGCAGCTCTTCGTCGAAGAGTATGGCGCGGCTGGATGTGGTGCCTTGGTCGATCGCGAGAATGTAGGTCATGCTGTCTCAAATATGCGATTGCGCGGGGTTTGGCGCATGCAAGTAGCGCGCCCCGGTGCCAATTATTGGCTCATGGATCTGACCAGTTCATCATAGTCGACATTCTTTGGTTTTTCATCCTTGCTGTCGAGCTTGGTCTTTGGCGGGCTTGACTGTTCCAGCGAGTAGGACGCGTCCCGCTCGCCGTCCCGTTGACGGCCCGCATCGCTCCTGATGCCGGCGCGTTCCGATGTGCAATCATGCAACTCATTTCTAAGCGCAACTCATCTCGACCCGCGTGCAAAGATTTCGCGACTGACACGGCGTCGCCGGTGTCTGGCCAACACTGCTGCGCCAGCTTGGAGCATTTAGGTACATTGGTGCCGGTAGACGACCAACGCACGTGGTCGGGGCGGTGGTGGAATTCCCCGTGGTCGCTAAGATTTTTAGTGCGTCGCGTCAAATAGCCCAGGGCGAATTTTGCAGGGCCAGCCTTGCATTCGTGATCGGTGCGCGGGGTCGTTAGT
>RCMY010004998.1_pt1 | contig 11311 bp, 12 predicted proteins | sample 2041341 | NCBI WGS metagenome assembly RCMY01 (sample SAMN09708234, study PRJNA481090) | Marine sediment metagenome, whole genome shotgun sequencing project.
TGAGTCATGTTGAATCACCTTTAATGGGTATGCTCACGTTAACTTTGCGCGGGCATTTCAGGCAAGACTACAAATTTTCACCCTGCGGCATCCCCAGTACATGATAGCCGCCGTCAACGCGGATGATTTCGCCGGTGGTGCAGGCACCCGCGTCCGATGCCAGATAGACTGCCGTGCCGCCAACGGCCTCAAGTGTCGCATTTGACCGCAGCGGCGCATTTTCGCCGGTATGTTTATAGGTTTTGCGCGCGCCACCGATAGCAGCACCAGCGAGCGTCTTCATCGGTCCGGGGCTGATCGCATTGACCCGGATACCGTCCGGACCCAGATCGTTGGCCAGATAGCGCACAGCAGATTCCAACGCGGCCTTGGCGACACCCATTACATTATAATTTGGCGTGACGCGATTTGAACCCTGATAGGTCAGCGTCAGGATTGTGCCGCCGTTCGGCATCATCGGATGGGCGCGTTTACACACGTCAATCAGCGAGAAACAGGAAATAGTCATGGAATTTCTAAAGTTCGCAACCGACGTATTGATAATCCGGCCCGTCAATTCTTCCTTGTCGGAATAGGCGATGGCGTGGACGACAAAATCGATAGTGTCCCAGCGATCTTTCAACGCGCTGAATGCGGCGTCCATCGACGCCGCGTTGGTGACATCCACATCGACCATGAAATCCGACCCGACCGAAGCGGCCAGTGGCTCCAGACGTTTGCCAAAGGCTTCACCCTGATAGGTAAATGCAAGTTCAGCCCCAGCACCTGCCAACGCCTTTGCGATCCCCCAAGCGATCGAGCGTTCGTTGGCAACGCCCATGACCAATCCACGTTTGCCCTGCATCGAAATTGTCATTTGCGTCCCTCGTTTGGTTTGTTTCTAAGTGGACGGTTGGGCGTGCAAGGTCAAGTTTTTGGTGAATACAGGCGACACGGCCATACCGAATTACGAATGGCGCAAGTGACCTGCAGGTGGATGTGGCATTGGCCCTTTTTGCAGGCCCAATGCCACATCCGATCATGTTTCAGCAGACGGGCGATCCGTCAGATCAGACCCATTGCCCGCATCGCATCGGCCACGCGCACAAAACCTGTGATATTCGCACCAAGCACATAATCACCGGGCGCGCCGTATTCTTCCGCTGTTTCGTGACAGGCATCGTGGATATTTGACATGATCTCTTCCAACCGGGATTCAGTCTTTGCGAAGCTCCAGCTGTCACGACTGGCGTTTTGCTGCATTTCAAGCGCAGATGTCGCAACACCGCCAGCGTTTGCCGCCTTGCCCGGCGCAAACAAGACGCCGGCCTTGTGGAACAGTTGAACCGCATCGGGGGTGCAGGGCATGTTGGCACCCTCTGCCACGGCGATCAAACCGTTTTCGACCAGCGTTTTGGCATCGTCGCCGTTTAATTCGTTCTGGGTGGCGCAGGGCAACGCGATTTCACAAGGAACATCCCATATCGAACCGCCCGCAACGTAGTGGCATCCATCGCCTCTTAGCGCGACATACTCCGAAATGCGCCCGCGTCTAACTTCTTTGATCTGTTTGACAAGTTCCAGGTCAACCCCGTTTTCGTCCACGATGTACCCGGCTGAATCAGAACAGGCGATCACTTTGCCACCAAAAGACTGGATCTTTTCAATCGCATAAATGGCCACATTGCCCGAACCCGACACAACACAGCGCTTGCCGTCAAAATCCATGCCGTGGCGTGCCAGCATCGATCGCACGAAATAGGCGGTGCCAAAACCGGTTGCTTCCTTTCGCGCCCGCGAGCCGCCATAGGCCAGACCCTTGCCGGTCAATACGCCAGCCTCGAACCGGTTGTTCAGGCGCTTGTACATCCCGAACATATAGCCGATCTCCCGCGCGCCAACGCCGATATCGCCGGCAGGAACGTCGACATATTCGCCGATATGCCGGTGCAATTCGATCATGAAGGACTGGCAAAACCGCATGACTTCACGGTCGGAGCGGCCTTTGGGGTCAAAATCCGAACCACCTTTGCCGCCGCCGATTGGCATCCCCGTCAGGGCGTTCTTGAAGGTCTGCTCAAACCCGAGAAACTTGATGATCCCGACGTTCACCGACGGATGAAACCGGATTCCGCCCTTGTATGGGCCAAGCGCCGAATTGAACTGAACCCTGAAGCCGCGGTTGATCTGCACCTGATTGTCGTCGTCCGTCCACGGCACGCGAAAGATAATCTGCCGTTCCGGCTCGCAGATCCGTTCGATCAGGGCGTCATCCGAGTATTCGGGGTGTCTGGCGATCACCCGCCCCAGACTTTCCAGTACTTCGCGCGCAGCCTGATGGAATTCCGGCTCTCCGGCATTGCGGTGGAGAACAGTGCTCAGGATCGGCTGAAGTTTTTCGTCGATGGTATTCATGGTCGGGTCTTTCATGTTTGTTTGCGCGAGAAATCACCCAGAAATGGCGGAATAGCAATGGCACAGACAATAAGTCCGCCTTGCGACAGACCTATTTCTACACTGTTTGGCAGGTGGAAACGTGATGGTCAGCGCCCGAAACCTTCTACGCATAGAAACGGGCAAACGCGCATGGTATCTTGGCGTGCCGGGTTCTTAGTCCCGAAGTTTGCTAAGCAACATCGACCCGTTCGTGCCACCGAACCCGAAGGAATTGGTCATTACCGTATCCAGTCCGGCGTTCTCGACCAATGTTGTCGCGATCTCTTCGGGTTTCAGTGCCGGATCCAGCGTTTCCACATTGATTGACGGCGCGATAAAGTCGTGTTCGAGCATCAGCAGACAATAGATCGCCTCGGAGGCACCTGTCGCGCCCTGACTATGGCCTGTCATCGATTTGGTAGAACTGACCGGCGGTGTGCTGCCTTCGCCAAAGACCCTGCGGACGGCTTCGATCTCGCCCACGTCACCAACCGGTGTGGACGTCCCGTGCGCGTTTATATAGCTAATTTTACGGCCCTCGGGCAGGGTTCTCAATGCGCCGCGCATGGCCCTTTCGCCGCCCTCGCCAGATGGTGCGACCATATCCGCACCGTCCGATGTTGCCGAAAATCCGGTGACTTCGGCATATATCTTTGCGCCCCGTGCCAGTGCGCCCTCAAGGCTTTCCAGCACGACCATTGCACCGCCGCCTGCGATGACAAAGCCGTCCCGGCCCGCATCGAAGGCCCGCGATGCTTTTGTCGGCGTGTCGTTATACTTTGACGACATCGCACCCATTGCGTCGAACAGACAGGACAGGGTCCAGTCAAGCTCTTCACCGCCGCCAGCGAACATCGTGTCCTGCGTGCCAATGGCGATTTGCTGCGCTGCCATGCCGATGCAATGCAAGGATGTGGAACAGGCAGAGGTAATCGAGAAATTCATGCCCTTGATCTTGAACGCGGTGGCAAGGTTCGCGCTGACAGTGGACGACATGGTTTTGGGAACCGCAAAAGGGCCGATTCGCTTGGTTGCGCCGGTTTCCTTGACCACATTATGCGCGGCGAACATCGCCGATGTGGAAGGTCCGCCGGAGCCTGCGATGACGCCGGTCATCGGGTTCACGATCTGGTCTTCCGACAGACCGGCATCTGCGATTGCCTGTTGCATCGCAATATGGGCATAGGCCGCGCCCGGTCCCATAAAGCGCAGGGTGCGTTTGTCGATATGGTCGGCCACGTCGATCTTGAGCGTCCCCGCAATCCGGCTGCGGAACCCGTGTTCGGCCATCTCGGGCGATGCCTCGATCCCGGATTGTCCGGCTTTCAAAGAGGCCAGAACCTCTTCGATGTTGTTTCCGATGGGAGAGACGATCCCCAGACCTGTGACGACGACGCGGCGCATGGGCGCTCCTTTTCTTGGCTTGACGCCTATTTAGGCGAGAGGATTGCAGGGGCGCAAGGGGGGCGCGCGTATGAGTGGTGCCGCTGACCCATCCTTCCTGACCGCGCGCGAAAGCCTTTCAGTGCCCGTCGGAAGACAATCCGCGCCTGTTGACAAGCGTTTCGGTGCGCCGGATTGTTCATTTTTTACCCAGTATCCGGAGTGAGACAGTGGACATGCCCATCGATAAGGCACTTGAGACGCGGGTCAGAGATAGTTTTGCGCGACAATCCATGATGAATTCCATCGGGGCAGAACTGGTTTCGGTAGGTGTCGGAAAGGTTTCAATCGCCGCGCCGGTCATGCAGGGCTACTGCCAACAACAGGGGTTCGCACATGGTGGGCTGGTCTTTACGCTTGGCGATAGTGCCGCTGGCTATGCAGCACTCAGCGTTCTGCCGACGGGCGTCGAAGTCATGACCGTCGAGTTGAAGATAAACCTGTTGGCACCGGCGTCTGGACGGCTAATCGCCGAGGGACGAGTTTTGAAGCCGGGGCGGCGCCTGATTGTCGTTGCTGCTGACGTCTGGAGCGAAGACAGCGAGGGTGCCCGAACACAGGTTGCCGCCCTACAGGGCACAATGATTCCGGTAAAACTGTAAGGCTCTGCTGGTGTAGGCGCGAAGGATTACAAACCCGTCGGGTGTTGATTGTCTCACTCCCACTAATGATTGCAGCGTCGTGGGTTGCCCCGTTCAGCTTTCGCTCAGCGCTACTTTCATATCCTTGACGATATAAATCACCTCGCCGTCGGCTTCGACGATACCATCCGCCACGCCCATGGTCAGGCGGCGGGTCTGGATCGCTTTGGTAAAATCAATCTTGTAGGTCAGCATCTTCCGGTCGGGTCGGACCATGCCGGTCAGTTTGACTTCGCCAACACCGAGCGCATAGCCGCGTCCCTGCCAGCCGCGCCAGCCAAGGTTGAAGCCGGTCAGTTGCCACAAGCCGTCAAGCCCAAGACAGCCGGGCATGATCGGGTTGCCAGGAAAATGACATTCAAAAAACCAAAGATCCGGCGTGATATCGAATTCAGCCACGATATGGCCCTTGCCGTGCGCGCCCCCATCGGCTGACACATCTGTGATCCGGTCCATCATCAGCATCGGTGGTGCAGGCAATTGTGCGTTGCCTTCCCCGAACAATTCGCCACGGGCGCATTTCAGCAGATCGTCTTTGTCAAAGCTGTTCGGGTAATCGGCCATGGAAGGGGTTCTCTTTTTTATGGTCGCAATGAATGACTTAACTCTAGCATCCTGTAGTTTCCAAGGGCAAGGGTTGTACTTGCCGCCCGGTATTTGTCTTGGTCTTTGGGCCCCGTTCAGGTGCGATCCGGCAGGACCGACCGCCGCGATTTGCAACAAAACCACCCAAAAGTTCCAGCACGAATTCGCTTCAGGTTGCGATTGCGACCTATTTTCATTTGATCCTGCGCCTGTTTCTCCCATATGGATGGTATGGAACGGAGCCAGGACTTTATGACGGAAATAGCATCGCAACGCGGATCGACATGGCTGGCAAAGGCCGATCTGCGCCCGACACGGCAACGTGAAACGCTCGCGACACTGCTTGTCGGTGACGGGCAGGACCGGCACGTCACGGCAGAAAGCCTGTTCGAGGCAAGTTCTGCGGCTGGTGAAAAGGTGTCTCTTGCGACGGTTTACAACACGCTACGCGCGTTTTGTGATGCGGGTTTGATGCGCGAAATCACGGTTGACGGTTCAAAAAGTTATTTTGATACCAATATTTCGGATCATCCGCATTTCTACTGGGAGGATACCGCGACTTTGACTGATGCCCCATCCGACCAGTTGGAAATCTCGCGGCTGCCCAAGGCACCTGCCGGTGCCGAGATCGCCTCGGTCGATGTGGTGATCCGGCTGCGGCGCACCTGACCTCTCCGGCAGGTCGGGTTTTTCCCACCTTGAGAAAACCGGCTGTTTGCGCAAGTATCCATGGATATTTGAACGTCCGGATTTTTGATAATGTCGGTTGAATTCCATCGCGACGAACTTGTTCTGTCTTATACCCGTGTGCGCACGGCGCTGGGCGTTCTGGGAATGATGTTGCCTTTAATCCTGATTTTGGGGGGGATTCTGGATACCCCGCGTATCGGGCAGGATACCGGAGCAATCGAAGCGACGATCAGCGATTTTTACCACACAACCTACCGTGATGTTTTTGTCGGAACGCTGTGTTCCATCGGTGTTTTCCTGATTTCCTATCGTGGCTATCGCCGCGAACCCAACGAAGTGATCGACGATGACTGGCTGGCGACACTGGCCGGTCTATCCGCTTTCGGGGTCGCGCTGTTTCCCAATGAGGGTGGCGGAGAGGTGATTTCCTCGATGACCCAACGCAATATCGGTGTACATGTGACACCGGTCCTGCACTATCTGTCGGCGCTCGTGTTCTTCAGTTGTCTTGCCACTTTCTGTCTTTATAAATTCGCCCGTACCGCACGACCCGCGCGGCGCAAAATCTATCTTGCTTGCGGCTGGACCATTGTCGCCGCGCTGATCGCTACAGCGGTCGCGGTTGTGTTCAAACGTTTTATCGGCGGTGCAGGGCGCGAGTTTGTTTTGGATAACAAGCTGATTTTCTGGTTCGAGGCCATTGGCATCTGGGCGTTTGGCCTGTCGTGGCTTGTCAAAGGCAAAGCTGATCTGGCACTTGCGCGCACAATCAAGCGCAAAGTGCCCGCTAATCCTGCCGTCGCGCTGCCCGAACACGATGAGGTTGCGGAACTCTAGCGACCGTCGCTTTTAAATTAGCAAGAGAGGTGGGCGGGTTTTTTTGCTGAATTGGTGCTGGTGTTTAAAGCCCGTTAACCCTTATCGCGCAAAAGTGGGGCATGACGCAATTAACACCCTCCTTTGTGCCAGGCTGGACATTCTATTTTGATGTGCAGCTTGATGATTCCGCACGTTTAAAACTGACCGACCACGTTGATCTGTTGCGGCAATCGATCCGCATCAGCCAGCGTCGTCGTGCTTTTGATATTGATGCCGCCGTGGTTCTGCCAAGGCGGGTCTTGATGATCTGGACCTTGCCGGAGGGCGATAGCGCCTATTCAGCAAGGTGGCATGTGATCAAAGCCACGTTTCGTCGCCATGCACCTGTGGTGGCGGGGGATCTATGGCGGCCGCGCTTTGCCGACCATAGAATCAGGACACAGGCCGACTATGACCTACACACCCACCTTATTATGACAGCTCCGATCAGGGCAGGGCTGGTTCACAAAGCCGTGGACTGGCCTTGGTCATCGCTGCATCATCGCGCTGCTGTTTCGGATCGGGTCAAGGTGCGTTTACCGCGCCAGATGCCGGCGAAGGCAGCAGCAGGACTGCCGACATGGTTGGTGATGCAGGCAGGCTAGATCCGAATGGCCAACGGGATTAGGTCGTGAGACGCGGCTCCAGCAAAACACTGTGGCCCCATAGCTGGGTCTCTTGTGGCCGCAGTATGACTTGGTCGGGGTGCCTGATCGCTGCCATTCTCAGGACAGGCTTGCGCCTGAGCGCCGGTTTGTATTTGCAAATTAGAACCACTGGCCGGTTTCCATAAGCCCGAGATCCATGAGTTGCTGTGAGTGCCATTCGAACCGGACAGAGTTCCGCCATGCGAATGTTCCTATCTCTCGGGCTGATCCGGGATTGCGCTTGAGGGCTTTGGCCGTCCGGAATGAACAGATCGCAGCGGTCAGGTTGTTGTGCCAAGCGCAGGCATAAGTATTGTATTCGGGGTCGTTAAAGGTGTGGTCCGGCCGTAGTTTCAGTCCGGGTTTTGCGCGGAACAACCCGACTCGATCAATGCGGCGTCTCTCGAACGGGATGTGTTCCTCGAAGCGCCACCGCAGGCCGCCAAAAAAGTCCATTTGCCGTTCAAGGTAACCGGCTTCCTTTTGATGCCGTGCCAAGGCGTAGTATCCGGATTTGTCCAGATGGGCATTCTCGCGCGAAACGGCGTTCGGTGCGGCCTCGAGATCGACTGCATATAGATCGATCACGAAAGTCATGACGGTGTCGCGGCGCTCTTCCATGCTGAAGGTTACCAATTCCCCGACACTGCGGTGTTCGGAGAAGGGGTAAAACAAGTATTCGCCATTATAACAGTAGTAGATCCAAAGGTGTGGGGCTGCCGCAATAACTCCATTGACGACGTCGCAAAGGGCATCGTCTGCCATCATGTCGTGGGTGACGCGGTGCACGGTAGGGCCAAAGTCCTGATTTAGCTGGATTTCTGCCGCACCAATGGCAATGACGGATTTGAATCCGCAGCCTACGTGATGCGCAATTGTAGATTCAGCTTCGACTTCGTCTTCCATCAGGACAAGCGCAACCGGCCCTTTGGAAAGCGCGGCTTTGCCTTCGCGTAGAAACTTGGGAACGGAGGTATAGGTCATCGGGCCTGACATCACTGCTTTAGCCCGTTTGTCCGTGAAACCACGGCGCATTGCAAGCAAAGCCCGCGCGCGTTAGAAACCGCCAGTAATTCCCCCAATCCGATGGTGCCGCCATGACCACGCCCAAGAAGCTGTTTATCAAGACCTACGGCTGTCAGATGAACGTCTATGACAGCGAACGCATGGCCGAAGCGCTGGGCGGAAACGGCTATGTCGAGACGCAGACGCCCGAAGATGCGGATATGATCCTGCTCAATACCTGCCACATTCGGGAAAAGGCAGCGGAAAAGGTCTATTCCGAACTGGGACGCTATAAAGACCTGAAGACGGCAAATCCCGATCTGAAAATCGGTGTCGCGGGCTGCGTGGCACAAGCCGAGGGCGAAGAGATCATGCGCCGCCAGCCGATGGTCGATTTGGTCGTCGGGCCGCAAAGCTATCACCGGTTGCCCGCGATGGACGATGCCGTGCGTGGTGGCGCAAAGGCGATCGACACCGATTTTCCGGAAGATGACAAATTCGAAACGCTGAAATCGCGGTCCAAGGCCAAGCGCGGACCGACAGCGTTTCTGACGGTGCAGGAAGGCTGCGACAAGTTTTGTGCATTCTGCGTCGTGCCTTACACGCGCGGGTCAGAAGTGTCCCGCCCGGCGCAACGGATCGTCCGCGAAGCACAGGAACTGGTAGATGCAGGCGTGCGGGAGCTGACTTTGCTGGGCCAGAACGTCAACGCCTATCACGGACATCCGCATGGTCTCGCCGGTCTGATCTGGGAACTGGACAAGATCGACGGGTTGGCGCGTATTCGTTTTACGACGTCGCATCCCAACGATATGGACGATGCCCTGATCGAAGCGCATGGCACGTGCGAAAAGCTGATGCCTTACCTGCACCTGCCCGTGCAGTCCGGGTCAGACAGGATCCTGAAGGCGATGAACCGCAAACATACGGCAGAAAGCTATCTGCGGGTAATCGAGCGGATCCGCGCCGCACGGCCCGATATTCTGCTTTCTGGCGACTTTATCGTAGGGTTCCCCGGTGAAACCGACGCCGATTTCGAAGATACGTTGCAACTGATCCGCGACGTGCATTACGGACAAGCCTATTCGTTCAAGTATTCCACCCGACCGGGCACGCCCGCCGCTGAAAAGCCGCAACTGCCAGAGGATGTGATGAATGAACGCCTGCAAAGGCTACAGGCGCTCCTGCGGGAACAGCAAATCGCGACACAGGACAGCATGGTCGGTCGTGATGTAAAGGTGTTGTTTGAAAAAGCCGGGCGTGAGGCAGGACAGATGATCGGTAAGTCCGACTATTTGCATGCCGTCTTTGCCGAAGCCCCCACCAGTGTCTTGGGGACAGTGCAACCGGTAAGAATCACCGCTGCCAGCTCAAACTCGCTCGCGGGTAGGTTGTTGGCGGGGTGACGGTGCGTCACCTGATCGAAACCTGATTGGCTCCCCGACCGGGTTCAATCATGCGCACAGGCCATGACTGTTGCAGGTTTCGACGCAATATGAAGCTATTAGGACTTTCAATACTACCCGATCTTGTTAAGAATATGTCAATACTGTGTGAAAGGCATGTGACTGCACCGTCAGTTAAGGTGCCCGAACAAGCGAGGGAAAAACCGTGGCGAACAAAATGACAAAAAAGGTCTCGCAGACAGTGTCGGTTATTGCATCAGCAGCGGTTTCGCTGACGATGATGATGGCGGCGCCGCTGCAGGCTCAGCAGACGATTGTGGGTGAAGAGTATACGCCAACGATCTGGATTGACCCTGACGGGTGTGAACATTGGGTGATGGACGACGGTTTCGAAGGCTATATGTCGCCGCACCGTCAACGCGATGGCAGCCCCGTTTGCCGTCGGCAGGAAATTTGTGGGGTGATCCCGACAGACACACTTTTTGCAAATGACGAATCCTGGGTTGCCGATGCAGCTCGTTCACGGCTGACGCAATTCTTCCAAAGCGCAAATGCGACCGGATTTCTTGTTTACGGCCATACCGATGCCAACGCATCTGACGAATACAACATGCGTCTTTCGCAACGTCGTGCTGATGTGGTGTCGTCGATTGCGCAGTCCGCTGGTGTTCGTGTCGTTGAATCGCGCGGCTTTGGCGAACGTCGCCCCGCTGTCGCTGGCAATTCTGCCGAGGCGTATCGTCAGAACCGGCGCGTCGAAATCATTTGCCTACGTTAAAGGAGCAGAACAGATGAAAATGCTTAAAATCACTGCACTGCTTGCGGCGGGTCTCTCGCTTTCGGCTTGTGCCGAGGCTGTAATCAGCACCCTTGAGGGTGGCCAGCGGACCGGGGCCGACCGGTCTTTCGACGCCGGACGCGATTCTAAACACCTGAGCCAGCTTGTGGCGGGGGTCTGGGTTGATCCCAATGGATGTGACCACTGGATCATCGATGACGGCGTCGAGGGCTACCTGTCCGAGCGTCTGACGCCCGATGGACGTCCTGTCTGCACCGGTATCGCGCCGCCAAACACGGCAACAGGGCCGTTCCGTGAAGGCACCGATATTCCAGACTATCTGTAAATTCGGACCGGTTTCATGGTCCTTGAAAGCCGCGGAGTGATCCGCGGCTTTTTGCGTCTTTAACATGTGGCATTTCCCTGCCACTGTTTGCGTAGCCTGTGGCGTGTTGTCACGATCCGGCTTTAACCCGTCTTTAGCGTTAAGGAGACATGATTGGCCAACGGTTCTTCCATTTCCCCCGGCAGCGACATCTCTGAGTCACTGATCGAATTCCCCGATAACTTTTTGTTGATTGACCTGTGTGGCCCATATGACAAGAATCTTGCCACCATTGAAGACCGGTTGGCGGTGCAGATCGTGCACCGTGGAAATCAGCTTGCCGTGGTTGGCGAAGCAGGTCCGCGCCGCGAAGCGGTAGAGGTCTTGCAGTCGCTGTACAGCAGGCTTGAGGCGGGGGAATCGCTGGAAAGTGGTGATGTGGATGGCGCCTTGCGCATGACGCCAGAGCCAGACGAACAGCCCGCATTGTTCAATGGTGGCGATTTATCACTGCCGCT
>RCMY010008097.1_pt1 | contig 11311 bp, 9 predicted proteins | sample 2041341 | NCBI WGS metagenome assembly RCMY01 (sample SAMN09708234, study PRJNA481090) | Marine sediment metagenome, whole genome shotgun sequencing project.
ACGCCCTTCTTCCAATCCGCCCTTAATCTCAAACGCCACAACGCAGCCGCCAGCTTTCATTTGTTTTTTGGCAATTTCATATTTAGGGTTCGATTTTAGAAATGGATATTTGACCCAATTCACTTTTTCATTTTAAGTAATTTGCTCCGCAGCTAATTTTTTTCTCGCCAATCTTCTCTCACGCTTTTTAAAGAATCGAATCGTGAAATATAGCAGGGTGAGTACAGCGATGGCAGCAAGAAAATATACCCCTTCATTTTCCAAGGTCAGTTTTACTTTTAACCAATTGGTATTATAGGCCAAGAGTAATATTGTCCCCAATATCCACAAATAGGAAGTGTTATACTCCTTGTATGCTACTTTTTTTAAGTTAAAGTCGTTTTCCGAAAAAGTCTTACTGATTCCTTTCAGTTCAGGAATCCATCGATTTACTTTGGCACAATATTCATCAAAACCTTCCCCGTAGGAGTTCCTCAAATAAGCTTCCTCAGCTCTTACAATGGCCTGATATATGAACATGAATAAGGGAATCATGACCAACACCGCAAATAAGGAATTGGATAAAATACTCATTCCAATAATCAGCAGAATATTACCTACATACATTGGGTTTCTACAATGTGAAAAAAGGCCGTCGGTCACTAAACCGTTTGCATAGATTCGGTGGTTTCTACCGCCTCGTATGATATAAACTAATCCTATGGTCAGCATTCGCACTAGCTGTCCCAAAATGGCAATTGCCAATCCTATAAAAAATACGGTCGTATAATTATCTGAAATCCGTGTAAACGGTAGAAAAAGAAATACATAAAAAACAGGGAACAAGTAGTTACGTGTTCTGAAGAAAAAATTACCAATTTTGACCATGATTATTTAATTGCGATTAGACCTGTGAAGTTGTACCATTTAAAAAAGACCTCTGTAAACCTGAACCCACAGGCCTTCAACAAGGCTTCGTTTTCGGATAGTTGATATGGGACAAGTACATTCTCCAAGGATTCTCTTTTCTTTGCTATCTCGGTTTCATTATAACCGTTCCTTTTTTTGAACTGGTAGTAATGTTCTATAAACAGCCGATTGCAAATGGAATGCTCCGTTAGTATCTTTTCAATAAGAATCACCGCTCCGTTTTCAGGAAGACTATCACATATTTTCTTCAATATTTTTTCTCTATTCAACGGACGCAAAAATTGAAGGGTCAGACAGAAAATGACAACAGAAGGATTGTTCAGTTCAATATCACAATTCAAATCTTGGTTCTCGTAAGCCACTTTTCGCTTTACCCCGGCCTCCTTTAGATTGCTCTCGCACTTAATCAACATTTCGTCGGAATTGTCAATGCCTACAAAATGGATATCCTTTTGAAGTATCTTGTCCAGATTAATCATGGTAGTCCCTGTTGAACAGCCCAAATCATAGACGTTAGTGCCTTTTACCGCAAAGTCCTTGGTAAGCTCTGCAATCATGCGTTGCATCTCTTCATAGTAGGGAACGGAGCGCACAACCATGTCGTCGAATACGGTAGCTACCTCTTTATTGAACTTGAAATCATAGGCAGGTCTTTCTAAATCTTTAAAAACAGTGTCTTTTTGCATGGTGGTTAGTGTTTAAAATTTATAGGCAAAACCTAATAAGTAGTTATTTTCATAGCTCGAAAAAGTAAGCTCCATATGTTCTCTTCGATACGGAGTTGTGAATAGATAGGTACTTCCAATACCAATGGCTGCCCCGGCTAAAACATCCCAACCATCATGTCTTTCTGCTTGTATTCTGCTATAACCAGTAAACACAGCCAGAACATAGGCGGGAACACCGTATTTCCATCCATATCTGCGTTGAATAAAAGAAGCTCCTTGAAATGCTGTAGAAGTATGTCCAGAAGGAAAAGCTTTGTCTCCGTTACCAAACGGGCGAGGTTTATTGATACTTTCTTTTAGGCCGATGGTAAGTGCTTGGTTAAGCAGAAAACCTTTGGTAAATTGCCAAGTTCCTTTTTTATCTCCAATGATTAGAGTGCTAGATAAAGCCGTGGACGGAAGTGCAAATAACAAGATGTCACCAACTGACTCAACCGCTGCGCTTTGAGCTTTTAAAGTTTTTGCACCAAACAAACATGCAAGCACAAAGACAACTACTATTCTTTTAATGGGAATACGGTCCAATTCAAAGGTTATCAAAATATTCAATACGAATATAAAATCAGAATCTAAAGGAAAGTTAAAGTTATGTTTACATAAAAAAATGATCGGAACTTATAGCCCGACCATTCTTTCATCAACCACTCAAACCAACTATCAAAAAAAACTAATCTTTATCTTCTTTTCCATTGTCTTTTGACATCACTTTTTTGATTACTTTTCCATTCATATTAAGAGCCACTTCCATTTCTTCATCACCTTTTTCAAGTTCGAATTCATAAAGGGAACCTTGAGTAGTTTCAGATAATTCTGCTTCTTCGATCTCATATCCTGAAAATTCCGTGTTCAAGGTAGTCTTTACATTTGCTGGAATTACACTCTTTTTGATCTCGTGTTCGGTTTCTTGCCAAGTACCATCTTCCAAAAAGTTGGCGGAATATTCCGTACCTTTAATCTTGAACTTACCTTCCCACTCCGTGTCACTTTCTTTTTCCCACTTAACCTTTTTTACTGCTGGAAATTTTTGGGCGAAAGCCTCTTTTACTTTTTGTGGCGCATCTTCGTTTGTACCGAAAGCGTAAATACCCGATCCAATTGTCGCAGCAAATAATAACGCTCCTAAAATTTTTATTTTTTTCATGATTTATGTGTGTTTAAATTATAGGGTAAAACTACTATCGAATTCTAAAGATGGGTTAAAGAGAATCTAAAGGTATTTTAATAGAATTTTGTTTTGTCTGGCCTTATTTATCGATTTGTGAAGTTATTTGACGATGTGAAATATAAATTAAAAGTCCCATTAGAACTAGGGAAACGGTTGAAGCTGGAAGTGTGCCTAAAGCTAAACCGCCATTGTTCAATGGCTTGGTCAAAAAATCACCGAAAGTGGCTCCAAAAGGTCTTGTGAAGATGAAAGCAATCCAAAAGAGTACGATTTGATTGATTTTTGTAAAGTAATGTAATAAAACAACCAAAATAATGATGCCAGCCGTTACTATGGCCCCGTTCAAGTAGCTCAAACCGACAACATCGCTCAGGTAATCGCCAAAGGCAGTCCCTAAGCTGTTGGAGAACAGAATTGCAATCCAATAATAGACTTCTTTGTTTGGTTTCACAATGGGATGTACTTCTAAGTTATCGAACTTTTTGTACCATGCAAAAAGGGTTGCCAAAAGTCCCGTGAATAACAAAAGACTGCCCCAGGTATAGCCCAAATGCAAACTACGGTCGATAAAATCAGAAATCTCAGTACCCAAAGTGGTGGTTGCGATGATGACCAGCCAAAACCAGACAGGTATATAGTTCTTACGTGTCAATTGAATACCAAGAACAATGGCAAAAAAAGCAAGTGTTATTAAAATTCCAACGGTATAGCCTAAACCTAAGGTCTGTGCGATAAAATCCCCTAAGGTCTCCCCCAAGGTTGTGGCTACGATTTTCATCAGCCAAAATAGCAGCGTGATTTTTGCGACCTTGTTTAAAGTTTTCATTTTGCTGATTTTTAAATTTTATACTTGAAACCTATCCTGAAAATCTGAGTCTCGAAGTAATTTTCGTAAAGAGCTTCAAAGCCTTCCCCGTCCACTTCTTGGCGAATGCCAAAGGTGTTGAAAATGTCGGTAGCGCTCAAAGTGAGTTCGCCCTTATTGTCCCAAATTGATTTCTTCAGTCCAAAATCCAACGAATAGCGGCTCAATTGCTCGCCTTGAGGAATGTTTTTGGCAGAATAATAAACACCCGTAAACTGTGCCGATATTTCCAATGGCAGCTTGAACTCGCTTGTAAGTTTGGCATCCCAGGCCTCATCAGTCGATTCATCGATAAAGAAAGCCCGCTCAAACGGAAAAAGTAAAGTGCCTTGATACGCATCTATCGCGTTGACATAACCATTAAAACTCGCTGATAGCTTAAACGTGTTGGTAATATCCTGACTGAATAGCAGTTCAATACCTGTGTTTGTGGCACTTCCCGTATTTTGATAAATTCGGTTTACGATATCATAATCAGGATTGGAGTCGTCGATACTGTAAATACGCATATACTGGTCTTTTATCATCCGATGGTAAACCGCTGAGAAAAGCGAACTCGTACCCCAAGAATATTTATGGGCAATTTCGAAAGCGTCCGTAAATTGAGGGCGCAAATAAGGGTTGCCGACTTTCAATAGTTCGGGGTCGTCATATTTGGGAAAAATACGGAGTTCGGGTTCGCCAGGACGGTCTACCCTACGATTATAAAAAGCGGATAGCTTGTTGTTCTCGTTCAATTTATAGGTATACCTTACGCTAGGAAAAAGCTCAAAATAATCGTATTTATCGTTGTTGGGATAATATGCGTTTACAGCGTCAAGGTCATAGAACACAGCCGTTTGCTCGGCACGAAGTCCGGCCTCTATATCGTAGTTTTCTTTTTCTAAAAGGTAATTCACATAGCCCGCATATAGGTTTTCACCCCAATCGGAAAACGTTCCCAAATCTGGATAAATAATGGATTGGTCACCAGGTGTAATCGTATAATCAACAGGCAATCTTCTGATTCGCAATTTGGCACCTAGTTCTATACGACCACTTTTTAATGGACGTACATAATCCGTAGAAATACTAGTCGTGTTTTCAATGGCACGAATATTAGTTTTATCTCTACCAATACGAACTATAGAGCTGTCGTTCAGCGAATAGGTTTCATCTTCTAATCCTTGGGTATATTGAGCATTGGCACTCAAGGTATGCCCCGTTTGCTGAAATTGATGTCTATAGTTTGCCGATGTATTAATGTATCTGGTTACTTCTTCCTCGCGCCAGTTGTAGAATCGGATACGGGTATTGGTATTCAAATTGGTGAAGGCTACTTGCGCCGTGTCTATGTGTTTTTCACGGTCGTACAGTCCGGAGAAAGTAAAGCTGTTATTCTCGTCCAAATCGTAATCCACTCCACCATTAATGATAGCGCGGAACTGCTTCCGGTTTTCGGGGACTTGTGAAATGATATTTCGCCCATCATCATAATTCCGGGTCGTAAACTCATTGTTGGGCAGGGCCTCTTGAAGAATAAATTCGGATTGCAGAAAATAGTTAACCTTATTTTTTTTGTAATTCAGATTGATACTAGGAATCAATTTGGGGTTTACACTAAAAGAACCCAAATCGGTTTTGGTATCCGTTTTGCGTTTTCCCAATGCACCTAAACCGAATGATAAGCCGACATCACCGTTGAGTCCGGTTTGTTTTTCCTTTTTGTAAATGATATTTACGATTCCTGCAAAACCATTGGCATCATATTTTGCCGAAGGATTATTGATGATTTCAATTTTCTCGATGTTAGATGCTGGAATATTAGCAAGACCCTTTTGATTGCCAAAACCCGTAAGGCTGCTTTGCTTGCCATCAATTAGAACCACGACCTTATCGCTTCCCCGTAAGACGACCTTTCCTTCTTGGTCAAACGTTACTCCTGGCATGGTTTTCATCGCGTCCAAAACCGAACCGCCCGATTGGGCAATATTATCCGCCAAACTGAACGTTTTCTTATTCAGGTCCGAATTTGTAGTTGCCTGTTTTCCGGTTACCTGAACCTCTTCTAATTCTTCTGTGGAAGGGTTCAGTTCAATTTTTCCCAAATCAAAAATGGAGTTCAAACCTCCTGCCACCAAAGTTTGTTGTGCACTAGCATATCCTATAAAAGAAAAATAGATTTCATATTTCCCCAATGGGATTTCCTGTATTTCAAACCTTCCATCCACATCGGTAATCGCCCCCGTTACTAGTGTATTATTGGCATAGGAATTGATTGAAACGTTTGCAAAGGAAAGTGGCTCTTTTGTTTCGGAATCATACAGTTGACCGTTTACGGTTACTTTTTCTTGGGAATAGAAGGCTATTGAGGTGAAAAATAGCAACAGGAGCACTACGGTATCTCGCATTTAGATGATGTCATTTGATTGATGCCCAAAAATAGATTGAAAACCTAAAGAGAATTTAAAGTTGGGGGCGATTTGTGATAAAGTTGTGATAGGTATTAATTTCATTTGAACTTAACCGTGAAAATATGCTTGTTTTCTTCAAAACTGTAAGCGATTTTAAACTTATAAAAGTCACAAATTCGCTTTACAATTGCCAATCCTAATCCCATAGATTTTGTGACCTCAGATTCCCTATAAAAACGGGAATATAATTTTTCGGGTTGTTCTATCTGTTTACGTCCACAATTTGATATAGTACACTTATTTCCATTAGACGTGATTTCAATAATCCCACCTGGGTGACTATGTTTGATTGCGTTGGATATTAAATTATTGCAAAGCACTTCAGCTAAATAGGAATCCATTTGAACCCATATGTCGGCATCTCCGGATACCTTTATCTCGATATTGGATAGTTCAAGAAAGTTTGATACGGTTTTTGCGATATGGTCTTTCATATTCAACCGCTCTACATTTGCGAACTGATTGTTCTCAATTTTGGTCAGTAGAGTTAAATGCTTGTTCATTTGGGCAAGCCTTTGGATGTCCCTTTGGATAGAGGTCAAGTGCTCGAACTGGTTGTTGCTTAGGCTATTTCCATTGATGATGTTCTCTATTTTCGCCTGAATAATAGCCAGGGGATTCTGAAGCTCATGGGAAACATCTTCAGTAAACTGTTTCAAATTTTTGTAATCGTCGCGTACCTTATCGGTTAAGATCTCGATTTCGGTATTGAGTTCAGAAAATTCAAGAATTTCACTATCCACCAAAGTAATCGGTTTATCCGAAGCCAACGAAAAACTTTTCATTGCCTCCAAATTAGTGAAGAAAGGCATCCAAAGCTTTTTGTTGCGTGCTTTACTAAAATAGAATAGTATTATAAAGACCAATACTATTATTATTAGGTATGATAAAACAATGGCCAACAATATGTCCTCGGATTCTATGACCAAGTTACGTACCGATATTCTATATTTTTTTCCATTGATTTCTTTAAAAGCGGTAAGTTCCCTAAACTCCTCCATCTCCTTTTGGAAAGGGTCGTAGATAATGGTGTCCTTTAGTATTTCCGTTTCAATCAAAGTTGTTTCGGCCACTTCGACAACCGGAGCTAGCGAAAATTCAGCTTTATTATCGGCAATGGCACTCTCGACCCTTGCCATGGTTGAAAAAAGTTCTTCCTCTACTTCTTCACGCAAAAGACTCTTGACATAAAAATAAAGGGCTATGGTACTTACGGCCATTAAAATGAAACTTATCCAGATAAAGGTCTGGGAAGTTTTTCGAATCAACCGTACTTTTTTAGCTTTCCCTATCACCCTATTCATCCTCTATAAATTTATATCCACTACCGTAAGCCGTTTTGATGTATTTGGCTCCTTCCGTAGTCAACTTTTTGCGCAAATTGTTAATGTGTACATAAATAAAATCAAAATTATCGGCAAGGTCACTATTATCGCCCCATAAGTGTTCCGCAATAATCTCTTTGGAAAGTACCCTGCCCTTGTTGGTCATGAAAAATAACAAAAGGTCATACTCTTTTCTGGTCAATGCCAATGACCTGGAGTTTATATAAGCTGTTCGTAATTTTGTATCGACTTTTATTTCATTGAAGGTCAAAGTATCATCGCCACCATACTTGCCTCGTCTCAAGACTGCTTTAATCCGTGAGTTGAGTTCCGCTAAATGGAAAGGTTTAGTAATGTAGTCATCCGCACCAAGGTCAAGCCCATCCAATTTATCGTCCAAGGAATCATTGGCAGAAATAATGATAACACCGCATTCCTTTTTTTGCTCCTTCAGACCTTTAAGCACATCAAGACCACTGCCAGTAAGTAGATTCACATCAAGAATAATCAGGTCATAATCGTACAAATCGACCTTATATAAGGCTTCCTTGTAATCAGATGCGACTTCGCATATATTACCATCCTTTTCCAAATATGTGAATATGGCCTGCTGTAAAGCTTTTTCGTCTTCGGCAATTAGGATTTTCATTCCTTAAAACTAAGGAATAAATGTAGCTTAGGTTTCTAAAGGAATTCTAAAGGGAAAGAAAATCATATAAATTATTCGGTTTCATAAAACGAACGTTTTACGCGATTCTAAAAAGAATTCAAGCAAATCAAGATCACAATCTATCCTAATGCCTGATCAATATCTTGGATAATATCATCAATATGTTCCAGACCGACTGAAATTCGAATTGAACCATCGGTAATACCTACTGCCATTCTATCCTCAAACGAAAGTTTACTATGGGTCGTTGATGCCGGATGTGTAACGATACTTCTTGAATCGCCTAAATTTGCAGATAACGAGAGTAGCTTAATTGCATCAAAAAACTTACGCCCTTCTTCCAATCCGCCCTTAATCTCAAACGCCACAACGCAGCCGCCAGCTTTCATTTGTTTTTTGGCAATTTCATATTTAGGGTTTAGAAATGGATATTTGACCCAGTTGACTTTTTTATGTTGCTCCAAATACTCGGCCAACTTCATCGCATTCTCACAATGCCTATCTACCCTAACAGCCAAAGTCTCCAAACTTTTGGATAAAACCCAGGCATTAAAAGGAGAAAGTGCCGGTCCTGTAATTCGGGAAAAGCGATATATCTTATCTATCAATTCCCTACTGCCAACTGTGATTCCTGCCAAAACCCTGCCCTGACCATCCATCAATTTCGTGCCCGAATGGATTACCAAATCTGCACCAAATTTGATGGGTTGTTGTAAATATGGTGATGCAAAACAATTATCAATGATCAATATCAGGTTAAGCCTTTTAGCTATTTTGCCCAAGGCTTCCAAATCCAGTATATCAACTCCTGGGTTGGTTGGCGATTCTGCATAAATGATTTTGGTCTTTGGAGTAACAAGTTGATCTATAGTTTCCAACTCATCAATCTTAAAAAAACTATGGGTAATATTCCATTTAGGAAAAAAATTCGTGAACAAACTATGCGTAGAACCAAAAACACTTCTTGCAGAAAGAATATGGTCACCACTATTTAATAAAGCTGCGAAAGTTGAAAACACTGCCGCCATGCCAGAGGCAAATGCAAACCCATCCTCTGCCCCTTCCATCTTGCAAACCTTATCTATGAATTCAGAGGAGTTTGGATTGGAATATCGAGAATATATGTTTCGTTCTTTTTCTTCAGCAAATGAAGCACGCATATCCTCAGCATCTTCGAAAACAAAACTTGAGGTCAAATATATTGGACTCGAATGCTCCAAATATTGCGATCGCTCTAATTGTGTTCGTATCGCATCAGTCTCAAACTTATGTTTCTTACTCATAGCTATCCTTTTTCAGCAATTCGGAGTATGTCTCCAAAGACTCCCCTTGCAGTTACCGCAGCCCCGGCGCCAGCACCTTGTATTACCAATGGGTGCTCACCATACGACTCTGTATAGATTTCAATAATGGAATCAGAACCTTTGACTTGCCCCAGCGCACTTTGTTTGGGCACAGAGATCAATTTAACATCCAATTTACCCTTTTCTTTTCTTAAATCTCCATACAAGTCCCCAACATATCTTAAAACATGATTTGGTTTTTGATTCTTTTTCAGTTCATTGAACTTATCATTGAGCACATCTAAATTACCCATAAAGTGATCTACACTTCCCTTTTGTAATAATTCTGGTATCAAATTTTGAATTTTGATATCTGAAAATTCATTACTCAACTCTAACTCCCTTGCCAAAATCAATAGCTTGCGGCCTACATCGTTACCCGATAGATCTTCTCTTGGGTCTGGTTCAGTAAAGCCTTTTTTCATGGCATCTTTTAAGATAGCCGAGAAAGAAGTATCGACCTCGGAAAAGGTGTTGAAAATATAACTTAAGGACCCTGAAAATACACCCTTGATTCTTGTGATGTTTTCACCAGATAAGTGTAGTAGTTTAATAGTATCTATAAGTGGCAATCCTGCACCGACATTGGTTTCATACAAATACTGCTTTTGATGTTTAGACAATTCCTCCCTTAATAATTGATAGTAATCAAAACCTAGTGTATTGGCGATTTTATTGGAAGAAACCAAATCAAAACCGTTTTCGACAAACTCAAAGTAATTGGCCACAAAATCTTCACTTGCAGTATTATCGACGGCTATCAAGTTCTCGAAGTGATGCTTTTTGGCATATTTAAAAATATCTTTCATTTGATACTTGATACCTTTCTCATTAATAGCCGACTTCCAACTTTTAGGAATCCCTTTTTCGTTGAACAAGACCTTTTTGGAATTGGCGATTGCGAAAACATGAAGATCGATACCTTTGCGTTTTTCAATGGTTTTGGATGATTTTAATATTTGGTCAATCAACGTACCGCCAACGTTTCCATGTCCAAAAATTGCAACATTCACCTTTTTACTGAATCCAAATATCTGACCATGCATTACATTTAACGACTTATGTAAATCAGATTTCTTGACAACTAAACTCACATTCTTTCCTGAAACCGTATTATTGAATAATAAAGGAACCACTTGGTTTTTAATAAGTGAATTATATGGTTTGTGAAACGTACTTAAATCCTGACCCACAATAGAAATCACAGATACATCTTTCACTACCGTGATCCTATTAATATCCTTGGATTGAAAATCACTGGAAAACTCGCGCTCCAATGCAATTTTAGCCCTTTGTGATTTATCTGCATTAACAACCAAACCTATGCCCCTTTCTGAAGAACCTTGCGAAATAATACTAACGCTGATGTTGTTTTCGCCAAGCGACCTGAAAATCCTGGCATCAATACCAACTTTTCCTAAAAGACCGCGGCCCTCTAAATTAATAAGTGCCACATCTTCAATTACCGACAAGGATTTAATCCCCTCTTTGCTGGTTTTAGCACTTATGAGTGTTCCCTCGCCATCATGATTAAAGGTGTTCAGGATTCTTAGTGGAATATTTTTCTCTATTAATGGAATTATTGTTTTTGCATGTAGAATATTGGTGCCAAAGTTCGCTAGTTCATTAGCCTCACTATATGACAGTTCCGAGATACGTTCTGCTTCAGCTACGTAATCAGGATTAGCAGTAAATATTCCATCTACGTGTGTATAATTCTGAAGTTCTTGGGCATCGAGATAATTAGCTAACATAGCTGCCGAGTAATTGCTGCCGTTTCTTCCTAAAGTCGTTGTCTCATTATCTAAAGTTGAGGCAATAAATCCAGTAATCACTGGTACGGTATCATGGCT
>RCMY010004999.1_pt1 | contig 11310 bp, 13 predicted proteins | sample 2041341 | NCBI WGS metagenome assembly RCMY01 (sample SAMN09708234, study PRJNA481090) | Marine sediment metagenome, whole genome shotgun sequencing project.
CCGCCATGGACATCCTTTTCCATCTGGGCGCGCATTGCACCGATGGCGGACTTTTGATCCGCTCGATTCTGCGAAACCGCGCCGCGTTGGTGACGGACGGCATTGTTGTCCCCGGACCCGGGCGCTACCGCGAACTGATGGGCAGTGTCTCAACCACTCTGCGCGGCGATCCCGCCTCGACCGACACCGAAGCCATGCTGATTGAAGCCGTCAGCGACGACGACACCGCCGAGCGCATCATTTTGTCGAACGAAAACTTCCTCTGCCGAAGCCTCGCCGCCGTTGGCGCCGACGGCCTCTACCCAAAAGTGGAAAAATCTGCGTGGCTGCGCCAGTGCTTTCCCTCGCACAACGTCGAGTTCGCCCTCGCCTTGCGCAATCCGGCCACCTTCGTGCCCGCCCTTCTCGCCACGCTGCCCGAAGAAGATCGCGCCGAAATGCTCGGCACATTAGACCTCGACCAGCTTTCGTGGGCCGATGTCGTCGCTGAAATGATCGAGGCAAACCCCGAAACGCCGCTCATTTTGTGGCGCCACGAAGATACGCCCTACATTTGGTCCGAGATCATCCGCGAAACCACGACCCACGACCCTTACCTGCAAATCACCGGGAGCCATGACATGGTCAACCACATTCTGTCCCCCGAAGGGATGGCGCGCTTCCAGACTTTCCTCGCAGATCACCCAGACATTACTGAAACCCGGCGGCGCAAAACGATCTCGGCCTTCCTCGAAGCCAACGCCGCCCCCGACACGTCAGAGACCGGCATCGAACTACCCGGCTGGACGGTGGAAACCATCGCCGACCTCACCGCAGCCTACGAAGACGACGTCGACCGCATCAAAGCCATGCCGCGCGTGACGTTCCTCGCCCCCTAAGGGACGCGGAAAAATCACATGCCTAACGCTTCTTTGTACATGTCCATAACGGCCTCTTCTTCGGCCAGATCTTCTTTGTCGCGCTTGCGAAGAGCGATCACCTTGCGCAAGACCTTTGTGTCATACCCCCGGCCCTTGGCCTCGGCCATCACCTCTTTTTGCTGGTCGGCTATGTCTTTCTTCTCTGACTCCAACCGCTCGAAACGCTCAATAAACTGGCGCAATTCGTCTGCGGTGACGCGGTAACTCTGCTCGGTGACTTGATCGTCCATTGGGGCCTCGCTGTTGTGCTGGACCCGAGGCCTACCCCCGCGCCCGCGCCGCATCAAGCCCTTGCGACATCTACGCGTGTCGATTATGCGCATCACGCACGAAACATGCCCGAAAGCCCGGCTCGAAAGGACATCCCATGCAAGCCCTGATCTGGATCGGAGTCGTCTTCACACTGGCCGGAGTCGCAGGCCTTGGTTGGTGCGTATTCATCGCCATGAAGGCGCGGCGCGAAGGCCTTGACGCGGACGCCATGAAAGATCGGCTTCAAAAAGTGGTGGCAATGAATTTGGGAGCGCTCGCCGTATCGTCCATCGGTCTCATGATGGTGATCTTAGGGATATTCCTGACTTAACTGTCCAGCGCAGCAAAACTTTGCTTCGCGCGGATCAGGTCCTTAAATATTGGCGACGGCAAAGCAATCCGAGGGCTGTGCTCGGCCATCTCGACCAACAATGCCTGCACCTTTTCCAAGCCAATCAAGTCGGCGGCAAACATCACTCCGCCTGTGCGCCGCGCAAATCCAAACCCATGGATCGCGACCATATCAATGTCCGAAGGCGCGCGCGCTGAACCGTCCGCCAAGGCTTGCGCCCCTGCCCCGGCCATCGCCGCAACACAGCGCATCCGCACTTCTCCGTCCGTCACATTGCGCGCCCGCTTGCCTTTGCTTTCGCGCACGGCATCAATAAACGCTGTCACATCCGCGTCCTCGACACCCTTGCGGCCGCGCTGACGATAGGCATAAAATCCGCGCCCATTGACCCGGCCAAGACGCCCCGCTTCGACCAGACCAACGGTCAGATCATCCGCGCCCGCATCCCGGGGCTTCATGCGTGCCAACCCTTGCGTGTCGCGCCACGCAAACGATCCAAGCGGCAATCCCCAGTCCTGCAAAGCCGCATCGACCTGCGAAATTCGCGCGCCATCTTCGACGCACAAATCCGCCGCCGCATGCAAGGCCTCCGACAACCGCTGCCCGATCCCGTAAGGTCCGGGGCCAGTCTCAACCACCAACCGATCCAACTTGCGCGCCAACGCCCGCACCGTCGCAATCGCACGCGGTGAAGACGTCTCGCTTGGAATAATCTCGGCCATCCGGTTGCGCTGCATGCCTGGATACATCCGCAAACCGACAACTTCCGAAGGCCGCCGCGTCGCCGTCGCCAACGTCGCCACATCGATATGCTCGGACCCCGTCGCCAAAACAGCACCGGCCTTCAAAACTGCGTCCAATTCGCCAATCAACTCCTTGGACACCGACGGCCCCGGATCAATCACCACATCGGCCTGCGCCAACGTCCGAAAACCGCAAACGGCGTTCAAGCGATCCAACGTCGCCTCCACCGCTTCGTCTTGCATTTTTCCAGCAGCAACCCGCGCATCGTAATGCTCGATTATGCGCATCACGCCAGCCTCAAGCGCTTCGTCAGTCCGCTCTGCCACAGTCACGGCGAACCCCGCATCCAGACAGGCCACCGCAATCTCACTTCCGATGCCTTTGGCGCCGATCAATCCGATGGACCCCAAAGGCCGCGACGGCGTGTGCCCGACTTGGCGGGACGCTTGAACCAACCGCCGGTCCGCTGCAAATACATGCCGCAGAGCGCGCGAATGATCCGAATCGACCAAATCCTCAAACGCCGCGGCCTCAAGTCCGCGCCCGATTTCAAAAGGCAGCAACAACGCCGCTTCAACGCATTCGATTAACCGCAAAGGTGCATCCAGCGGAGACGTGGCCGCCACGCGACGATGCTCGGCGACGGCCTCTAAAAAGGCCTGCCCCTCTCCCAAACGATCCCGCCGCGTCGAACTTTTCACCAAGGGAGCGCCGCTTTCGATGCGGATCCGCGCCTCGTCTATTGCCGCGGCCAAAACGTCCAACGAGTCCAGCCGATCAACCAAGCCCAACTTCTTCGCTGAGGCCCCGTTCACTGACCGCCCGCTTAACAACATCTTCAACGCAGCCAGGCCGCCAACGACTTTCGGCAAACGCTGCGTGCCACCGGCCCCCGGCACAATCCCGATGGTGATCTCCGGCGCGCCCAATCGCGCGTCAGGATGCGCCACCCGCACATGCGCCGCCAATGCCAACTCAAGCCCATTGCCCAACGCCGCCCCGGTGATCGCCGCCACCACGGGTTTGTCGCTCGCCTCGATCCGGTCGCACAAATCCGCAAGGTCCGGCGCATCCGGCGTGCCCGCAATGCTGGCGTCCGTATCGATGCCGGTCCCAAGTGCAAACGCACCATCACGCCCGGACAGCACAATTGCGTGACATGTGGAACTGTCGGTAGCCTTTTGAAATTGCTTTGAAATTGAGACCCGCACGGCAGGTGTCAGCGCTCCGTTCGGAGGGTTGTCAATCACAATAACCACGACATCCTCCGCGCCCGAGCGCACAGAATCGTCAGCAGTCTCAATTGTGTCAGTGCGGCCCATAGGGTTTTCTACGCCATATAAGACGAAACTCAAGAGTCACCGCACACCACATGGCCACTTATCTTCGCTTATCAGACCGGAACGTTGTCCCAAAGATCGTCTTCCGCGTCCTCGACTTCCTGACGCTGAGGCCGAACAGTTTTCGGAACGGCAAAACGCACGACATCAGGCGCTTTGAGCTTGCGGGTCAAAAGAGCCTTTGCATCCTCGACCCGTGTCGGATCCGCCAACAACGCATCCACAATCGCAGTGACATCTGCATCATAGGTGGTCGAAGCGTCACGTTGCGCATTTGTTATAATTTGCTTGGTCATATTAATCTCCCGTTGAAAAGGATTTGGCCTCTTATTTCCGAAGCTCTTATACTATTGATTGTACCACATCCCGGTTCACAGAATGTTGACATAGGCCAAAGTTGGCCGCGCTTCATCAAACGCCCTGAAATTGAGCGGCTATTTTTTGGTTCCGCCCGAATTTGTAGGCTTGCAGAACAATTCGTAAAGCACCTGAACCAGACTAACCGCCCGAGCATCGACGATCGTGTAGCGGACGATTCGCCCCTCCTTGGTGGCCACAACCAGCCCCTCGGTGCGCAATCGCGCCAACTGCTGCGACACATAGGCCTGCCCACGGCCAATTGCGGCCTCCAACTCGCCGACGCTTTTTTCGCCGTCGACCAACTGGCACAACAACAACAGACGCGACGGGTTCGACAGCAGGCGCAAAAAGCCAGCAGCTTCCTCAGCAGATTGTGCCATGGCAACTTGTAAGTCTTGGTTTGTGTCTTTCATCGTGCTTCAATCCACGTGTCGCTTGTAAACATATATCAATAATCATATGTAACGTTTTCGGACACCTCATAATGCGACATAGGAGACAGAAATGAAACCTCTCGTCACATCGTTCTTCGATAATGCCACCAACACGATCTCTTATGTGGTGCGTGACCCGACCGGCGCTCATGCGGCGATTATCGATAGCGTCCTTGACTTTGACTACGCCTCGGGGCGCACGGATACGGCGTCGGCAGACGCCATTATCGCGCACATTCGCGCCGAAAATCTGACCGTCTCGTGGATCCTTGAAACGCACGTCCACGCCGACCACCTAAGCGCGGCCCCCTACCTCCAAGAACAGCTTGGGGGCAAGATCGGTATCGGCGCAAATATCACGACGATCCAAAACACTTTCGGAAAAATCTTCAACGAAGGCACTGAATTTCAGCGCGACGGCAGCCAGTTCGATGCCTTATTTAACGAAGGCGACGCTTTCCATATCGGCCAAATGCGCGGCGACGTGCTTCACACTCCCGGCCACACACCGGCCTGCATGACGTATGTCATCGGCGATGCAGCCTTCGTCGGCGATACGCTGTTCATGCCCGATTTCGGCACCGCACGTTGTGATTTTCCGGGCGGGTCAGCCAAAGACCTCTACGACAGCGTCCAACGCATCCTCGCCCTGCCCGACGAAACTCGCATTTTCGTCGGCCACGACTACAAAGCCCCGGGACGCGACGAGTTTGCATGGGAATCTACCGTCGGCGAACAAAAGGCCAAGAACGTCCACGTCGGCGGCGACACCCCGCGCGAAGCCTTCGTCGACATGCGCGAAGCCCGTGACGCGTCGCTTGGAATGCCCAAGCTCATCGTACCTTCGCTACAGGTCAATATGCGCGCCGGAAACATGCCCGACGCAGACGAGGCCGGAAACGTCTACCTCAAAGTCCCTGTGAACAAGCTCTGACAACGGAACAAAAAATATGCCCCAAGACTGGATATTCGGCCTCATTGGTGGGCTGATGATCGGCGCCGCCGCAGCGGCGTACCTTTTGATCAACGGCCGCGTCATGGGTGCCTCCGGCATCATCGGTGGCCTCGTCGACCGCAGCGCGCAAGACACGCGGCCCGAACGTCTTGCCTTTGTCGCAGGCCTCATCCTCGTCCCCGGGGCCGTCGTTATCTCAGGTTATGCAGCCGACACACAAATCACGGAAAACTTAACTCTCGTCGCCGTTGCGGGTATTCTCGTCGGCCTTGGCACGCGCATCGCCAAAGGCTGCACATCCGGACACGGAGTCTGCGGCATCTCGCGCCTCAGCCTGCGCGGGATCGTGGCGACTGTGTTTTACATCGCGGCTGGCGGTCTCACCGTTGTCGTCGCAAGACATATGTTGGGGTGGATCTGATGCGCGCACTCTCAGCCTTCGTTATCGGCGCCCTCTTTGGCCTCGGCCTCCTCATTTCGGGCATGACCGACACCCAGAAAGTCATGGGATGGCTTGACGTTTTCGGCGATTGGGACCCTACGCTGGCCTTCGTCATGGGCGGCGCAATCCTTCCTATGGCCGTCGCCTGGCAAATCGCTGCCCGTCGCAAATCCCCCGCACTCGGCGGCGCGTTTCCAACCGCGACTGAACCGCGCCTCGGTCGCAACCTTGTGGTCGGGTCCACACTCTTTGGAATGGGATGGGGTCTCGCCGGCCTTTGCCCCGGCCCCGCCATGGCCTCTCTTTTGTGGGGCGGCACCGGTGGCGCGGTCTTTCTTGTCGCGATGATCCTTGGCATGGTGGCCGCACCGCCCATAAGGCAATCGCTTTCCGAAACCCAAGCAGCGTAAAGGACCACGGCTATGACCCATCGCACCCTCGACGACGCAATGTCGGTCACCCCGCAGATTGCGCCGGACGATGTGCCGGGTTTGGTCGCCCAAGGCATCACCCTCGTGATCTGCAACCGCCCCGATGACGAGGTGCCGCCAGAGTTGTCCGCCGAGGCCTTACGTGCCGCCTGCGAAGCGGCCGGACTGACGTTCATTCTCAACCCGCTCGCGCCGGGCGGCCTAACTGGCGAAGCCGTCGCCGCACAAGATCAGGCCATCACCAGCGCAGACGGCCCCGTCCTTGCCTACTGCGCCTCTGGCACCCGGTCGGCAATCCTCTGGGCTTTTGCCAGCGCCGGAGCGGGCCGCCACAACATCGATTTCATCGTCGAAGCCCTTGCAAACGCAGGTTATTCCTTCCCCGGAATCGCCAATCAACTCGAAGCCTTCGCCGCTTCGGCCCATTAAGGTTCCGGCAAATCAGGAAGGTCCGGCAAATCCGGGAAACCCCCAAGCGCGGGCAGACCCGGCAGGTCCGCCATTCCACCCGCATCTGCCGGAAAATCCTGCAAATCGGGCAGATCGGGAAAATCGGGCAACGCCGAAAGAGCTTCGGTCGAAGCCACAACCTCTTCTCTCTCTGGCAATGTCACTTGCGCCCCGAAAGTTCCTTTTCCGCCGCTGGCCACGCCAAAAAATGGCGCATTGTCGTCATCCATAGCGCCCCTCGTGAGTCGCACTGCGCGAAATCCGTTCACCTGCCCAAGTCGCGCCAGAACGACCGGTACGTCCTGGCTGACCTCTAGTTGGATACGCGTCAGGGCTTTGGCGTCGACAGGCACCACATCGCCCAGCTTAAACCCGAGGACCTTTGACAAAGGCTGCTGCACCCGCGCCAAAATGGCCTGCATCTCTGCCGGAGCGTTCATCAATGCGGGGCGTAAACGTATGCCCAAGGATGCCTCGCCCGCCGTCGGCCCGCCTCCACGAGATGCCGGCGCAAAGAACGTCAACGCCCCCGTCTTCGCATCACCGCCAAGCGATATCGTAATCCGCATTGACTTGTACTGCCCCGGATCAAGCGTCAATTCGACCGCCCGCAGACCCAAAATTCCATGCTCACGCGCATATCCATGAAAAGGAACATCCGCCGAAAGCCCTGCCTCATCTGCTGCGCGGCTAACATCCGTCATCCACTTATCGAGGATATCGCTGACAACGACCGCGTCGGTGCGCGTCGGTGTCCGTTCCGTCAAGGGCGCCGAAGTTACTTTTCCAAGCGTCTGAACCTCAATCAAAGCGGTCAAAAGCCCCAAATCTACCACCAGCAGGCCCACATCTACTGCATCCCGCGTCATCAAACAGATCAGATCGTGTGGCCCAAGCGCGGCCACCACGCCCGCATGATCCAGCTTCGACACCGTCACCGCCTGCACATCCGCCTGCACAGCCAAAAGCTGGTCGGCCGCCCGCGGCACCTCGACGCGCAACAGTTTCTCAACGGCTCCGTCGCCCACGCCCCTCACAGGACGCGGCGGCGCCAATCGACGCTTTAAGGGTGAGACCCGTGCCGCATCCGCCAAATTCCAAAGCTCCCCAAGACCGCATTTCCGGGCACTCTGGCGCAAATTCGTTACGGTTTCGTTGCCTCAGACCACTTCCGCGCGCGCATCCGGCAAAATCACCCGAAAAGCCGCCCCGCCTTGGCCCGGAAGATAGACAATTCCCCCGCCAAGACGCGTCATCACCTCGCGGCAAATCGCCAACCCAAGACCCGCGCCGCCGGCCGCTTGGTTGTCCGAAACCCGTGCGAATTTCTCAAAAATCAACGTCTGAGCGTGGGTCGGAATACCGTGGCCATTGTCGACAAAATCAACCACCCGACGCTCCCCGGCTTCGGCCACTTTGATTACCAACCGAGGGTTCGGATTTTCGCAATATTTCAATGCATTGGCGATCAAATTGATAAACACCTGCGCCAACCGATCACTGTCGGTATTCAGGACAAACCCCTCGCCTTCACCCGGCCGCTCAATTGCGAAATTGCTTTGCCCCGTCGCGACTTCCATCGCCGCCATCGCCCGGTCCAAAACCACGCCCAATGTGTCTTCGCTGATGTTCAGCGTCACCTGACCGTTTTCCAGAACGCTCAAGTCCAAAAGATCGTCCAACAATCGAGTGAGTCGCTTGGTTTCGTCGTGAATAATCTGACTATACCGCAGCCGTTCCGCGTCTCCCATCGCCGTGTCGCTCATCAATATCTCACTGAACGACCGGATCGAGGTCATCGGCGTGCGCAATTCATGGCTAATTTGACTTAAAAACCCGTCCTTTTGAACAGACAACGCCAATAATTTCTCATTCGCCTCGCGCAGCGCACGCGCCGTGCGCTCTTGTTCAGCAGATTTTGCCTCCAACTCGTTGGAGTACTCCAGAATCTGCTGGGCCTCATCGGCCACACGGATCAGATCCTCAACCGACACCGACGCACCACCCGTTATTTGCGCAATCATCGCATGCGCAGTCGCAGCCCCCACCGAACCCGCCAACGCACGTTCCAGCCGTTCGATAAAATCTGGCGTCACATCAGGCAGATAGCCCTGTTTCCCTTGCGCCGCGGCTTCGCCTTCAAACAGCCGTTGTGCCACACCCGGACCGATAATCCGCTGCGCCATCAGCATCAAATCCTCGGCCTCTGCGGCTCCGCCGGTCCAACCCCGCGCGCGATCCGAATAACGGAAAATGTTTACGAATGTGGCACCCTGCAAACGCTCCAATGGGTTCGGAAAGCTCAACAGTGAGAACCCCAAGAACGCCAGCGTATTCAATGCCATAGACCACAACACAGCATGGACAAGCGGGTCTAATCCGTCAATCCAGAACAGCGCATTTGGCCGCAGCATCGACAGACCGAACGGCCCATCCTGAAACACCGCAGCAGACAAAAGCGCGCCCTCGCCAAAACTAGGTAAAAACGACGTCCAAATCCACAGGGCAAACCCTGTCGCCACGCCCACTGCTGCCCCGATCCGCGTGGCTCCACGCCAGAAGATCCCGCCGACCAGCGCGGGCAATATCTGACTCACACCTACGAATGCCACCAAACCAATAGACGACAAGGCCGCTCCGCCCCCCGACAAGCGGAAATACAAAAACCCAAGCGCCAAAACGCCCACAATCGACGCCCGCCGCGCTAGGATCACCACGTCGCGCACGTCCCCCGACACTGTCGCGCCTCCCGACCGCGTGCTCAGCCATATCGGCATCACAATGTGGTTCGACACCATCGTCGCCAGTGCAATCGAAGCCACAATCACCATCGACGTTGCCGATGAAAATCCGCCAAGAAAAGCCAGCGTTGCCAGAGCGTTCTGATCGAAAGCTAATGGGATTGTCAGAACGAATAAATCCGGGTTTGATCCCGCCGGCAATACCGACAATCCAACCACCGCAATTGGGATCACAAAGAGGCTGATCAGGAACAAGTACAGCGGAAATGCCCATGCAGCCGTCGACAAATGCCGCTCGTCCTCGTTTTCGACCACCATCACCTGAAACATACGTGGCAGACAAATAAACGCTGCCGCCGAAAGGAATATCAACGTCATCCAGCGGTCCGGTTGCAGCGCCCAAACGTCAATCGGTGACGCCTCAATGCGTGCCATCATATCGCCCGGCCCCGAGCCAACCCAGAACACCACGAACAACCCGACCGCCAGCAAAGCGATCAACTTCACAACCGCCTCGACAGCAATCGCCATAACGATCCCGTGGTGGCGCTCTTCGACGTCCAGATTGCGCGTTCCGAAGATGATCGTGAACGCCGCCAGGCCAACCGCGACCCAAAATGCCACAGACGCCAGATCCTCTGGTGCGTTCGGCGTGCCTTCCAAGAACACCGCAAAACTCAAGGTAACCGACTGTAATTGAAGAGCAATATACGGCGTCGTCCCAGCTACCGCCAACACAGTGACCAGCACACCCAGCATGTTCGATTTGCCGTACCGCGACGAGATTAAGTCCGCGATCGAGGTGATCCGCTGTGTCTTACCGATCCGCACCAACCGCCTCAATAGCACCCACCAGCCCACCATAACCAAGGTCGGCCCCAGATAAATCGTCGCAAACTCCAACCCCGAACGCGCCGCGTTGCCTACAGCGCCGTAAAACGTCCAGGCCGTGCAATAGATCGACAACGACAGCGTATAAACCAAAGGCGACCGCAACCATCCGCCCCGCCCGCGTTCGGCCCGCTTGTCGGCCCAAAACGCGACAGCAAACAAAACAGCCACGTAAGACACTGAGATAAAAGCAAGAGCATTGAACGACAGCATGGACTAGCGCGCGCCCCCATCCTTCGACGCGGGTTCATTACCCTCGGCAGGCTCGGAAAACGGATCAACCTCCGCCAATCGCCGCGAGATTATCGCCGAGGCCGCAATAAGCCCTGCCCAAACCGAAAAGATGAAAAGAATGCCTCCCGCCGTCGTTGCACGTCCGGACCAAAGGATCGGCAGCAGCAACAGCACAAGCCCCAACACCGGCAGCATCTTCGCAGCATCCCCAAGACGGCGACGGCGATAACTTTGCCGCTCCAGAAATACCGGCTCCGGTGGACGGCTCACTTGCCAACCAACGCGCGCACAGCCTCTATAATCTCACCATTGGAAAACGGCTTGGTCATGAACCGGCTCGCGCCCAGTTGCTCGGCCAATTCGCGGTCCTTTTTTTGCCCCCGCGCCGTCAGCATCAGCACTGGCAATTCCTTGAACTCAGGGTCGCCGCGCAGATCATTCAAAATGTCATAGCCCGATCGGTTCGGCAGCATCACATCAAGCACAACCAAATCAGGACGCCGCGCGCGCACCGCATCTACCGCCGTCATACCGTCGGAATGCGTGTCCACTCGCCAACCGTCTCGCGACAGGATAAATCGTATAGCCTCGATGATGTTTGGCTCATCCTCGATCAGCAGGACTGTCCCGCTCATGACTGACCCCTCCCTAAAGTCAGACAAAATCGTCCGGCGTTAACTATCCCTGATGCACCGCGCAGTGTCAAAATATCGATGCACCGCACCCCTTAAGCGCCCCCTTGCGCGGCCACGTACAAAATCGAC
>RCMY010006767.1_pt1 | contig 11310 bp, 13 predicted proteins | sample 2041341 | NCBI WGS metagenome assembly RCMY01 (sample SAMN09708234, study PRJNA481090) | Marine sediment metagenome, whole genome shotgun sequencing project.
TCCTGTGGGTGGCAGCGACGCAGGAGGTTCCAGCATTGTTGCCAAGGCTTCAAGCGCTGACGTTGGTGGATTGAGGACGGATTGTTCCACACAATCACAGCGCCGACGGAAAGTTGCTTGAACTGTCCGAAGCGGGCCTGGGGCCTATCGTCGAGCGTGAGATCAAGAGCACGATGAAGACTAACGACTTCACCTCCGACGTACAGCACGACTCAAGCAAAAGGGTGACTAGCGGATAGTTTCTCGTCAAACCATCTGAGGTGCTTAGCACCAACCGCCATGCTGGCTCAGAACTCGCCATCGGTGCATACTCCAGTATCGTAACCGTCTGGATACAGTATCGCCCATCAGCGCTTTCCATTATCGACTCTCCCCGATGGATCGTGAGCTATCCGCAAAGCCATCAAGGCTCGATAAGCCAGAGTGAATTTTGGGTTTCTCAATGGTGCATGGTTGAGTGCGGTCATGCGACAGCCTCGAATATTGCAGGTTGAGATCGCTCAAACCGGCGTATGTGAAAATGCACACATCATCACACAGAGTGTTACCGCTCAGCCAGCCCCGGCATTGATATCCAACACCAGACGCTCAATCTGAAAGGCAGCGATATCGGTTATGCAGGTCGCAAGAGTAGAACCGCCCATTCATGCAGCGATTGCCGAAATTAATCCGAGTGACGCCTTGCAATTTCGATCAGACTTGCAGAATCGCTACCTGATCTGCACCGCATCCGGCGAGATCATCGGGCGAACTTCCGCGTCGTTCCAACTGGCACTCGATGACATCACAGCAAGCGTTGCCGGCATCGTGGTACGTTTCTCCTCAGACATGAATCAACAGTCCTTGGGTAAAGCGTTATGCCGCCGCTGGGAAGTGGTGGTGCCACGGGTAAAGGGTAGGCGGCAGTAGCCGTCATGAATCATGTTCAATTCACCAGGCCATGGCCGTAATCGTGGCGTGTGCAAGCCGAGCCCGTTTGCTGACAACGGGTCAGAGCGATCGTCAGCACAACGGCTCAGGCTCGAAAGTCGAGACAGTTCGCCCCCGGTCTGGACTGGCTCAGTCGTCCTCGTGACGCTGCTGCTCGACGGCTTTCTTTTCCGCTTCGAATTCCGCACGTTCGCGATCGAGATTCTCGCGATCATGATTCAAATCCGCGCGTTCACGATCGAGATTCTCGCGCTCCTGACGCAGGCGTTCGGCCTCGTCGCGCAAGTCATTCGTATTCGATGACACGACAGCGGGCGAACCTGTATCAGCGCGATCACCTTTCCATTGCGAAGTCGAACCACTGCTGACGCTCGTTCCACCCGTAAGCCGTGCAAACGCCTCCTTGAACGTGGCGGGCTCAGCCAGATTCAAACCCAAGTTCGCGCCAAACAGGATATACGCGAGCATCAGCAAGCCGAACGGCCACCATACGAAGACGAACAAGGCGACCATGATGAGGATGTTCAGCAGCGTCCAGCCAGGCGCAAGCTGCGAGCGAATCGAATTTTGATCCATTGTCTTTGCAGTACGGTTTGGTCTCATGTGAAAGTATGATGCATCGCTACCGAAATTTCTAGTGTACTGGAACATACAAAGCGTACATTCAGAGCCACTCGAAACCTGCAAACCACATGCAATCCAAGGCGCCAGCTCGACTCGCTACACTTCGTGCACGCTGTGCCTGCCGAGCCGAAATGACTTCGTCTAGCGAGGTCAACTCCGGTCCGCTTGCCTTAAACACCCAGTTCATCGATCTGCTCGAAGACGACTTGCGCAGGGCTTGCTGTGTTGACTCACCGTTGGGAAGTACCGAACGATGATCACATCGTAATATGGCAGACTCCTTTGGATCGGTGACCGGCGCGTCTTGATCGAAATCGAAGTTCACGACGCCGGGCGAAAATATCTGACCTCAAGGCGCAGCAGGTTCAAAAGGCTACCCCTTCTAAAAACTCATCTGACCCACAAAAATCAGGCTGCGCGACGACGATAAACGTGATGAAGTCCGCCGACGCAGGGCAGTTTCACGATGTTACCTTGATCGGGCGAATCAATAGCCCGAGGTGTCGGCGTATCTTCGTTCAGTGACAAGTGTGTCCGGCATTGATGGAAATAGAGAAAATAAGACCGAAGAATTCGTCGTAAATGTCTTTCGTTGAAAATGATGACGTGATTCAAACACTCTCGGCGTAGACTTCCGATGGATTCTTTCCATATAGGGATTTTGCAAAGGACTGTGCGGTGCGGTTTTGATATCTTCCATGGCCAGGCTGCGAACACGGCGCTGGAAAATCTCACCGTAGATGCTGTCTCGATCTCGCAGTAAATTGCTGAGAAACGTTCGCCACGATTGTGAGGGCGGTTTCGGGCAACGCGCCATGTAGTTCGATACAGTTGCCTGCGAGATCTCGATACCAAGTTTCGTCAATTCACCGTGAATTCATGGAGCTCCCCACAACGGATTGGAAGACTGCATATCACGGATCAGTTGGCGAAGTCATGGTTCAATTCTGGGTCGGACCGATTGAGAATGTTGGCTTTATAAGCTCCTGCAAGCTTGCTTCTTGTCTACCGGGACATGACTATCGGATCGCAAAATCCTTATGCAATCCGCCCCAATACTCAATGAGCTTATTCTTGTGCAACACGTTCATGGGGAGGTTCTTCAAATCGTCAGACCATAGGTTTCTTGCAGTGTCCATCGCCTCATCAAGATGTGATTTTATGGCGCGCCAGGGTATGTCCGATTTTCTCGCCCAGGTTTCAAAGGTAGCGTACGGCACAGCACGCCAGTCTTTGACCCCGCCGAGGTTGAGCGCAAACCGATGCTCTCCGTCTATATAGAAAGTCCGGATGCCGAATAGCAGGACGCTCACATTTTCACTCGCGGATCAATACTTGCTGTAGCCGCTTAATTTAGAATCCGCCTCTGCGGTTTCACTCTTCCGCAGGGAGCTGATCAATCTTCACGCAGCGCTTCAATCAGCTCCGACTTGTTCATTTTCGATCGCCCCTGTATTTCCCGATCGCCAGCCAGCTCACGCAATTCTTTGACCGTTCGGTCTTCATAAGGGCGAGAGTCGTTGTCGATCGAATCGTTTGCCTGCGCGTTGGCAATCGCTGCAGCCTTCTGTTTCGATGTGCCCTTGTCGAGAAGTGCCTGATAGGTGTCCTCTTTCTTGATGCTCTTTGCCATGTCTTGGCTCCTTGCTGATGCGGATAGGGAGTGAACAAACGCTATCAGATACAGTCAGGAGCGCGTCTGGCTTGGTACGAATGACAGGTCATGCCTGTATTCTATGCGACAGTCCCCGGAAGTATCCATGGCAGCAGCGACGCATATTAGCGAGAAAGGCCCGACTGCAGCCGATTTAACGGGGCACGTCTGCGTCGAGTACTGGCAGCAGCAGTCGTGACGGATTGCTGGCAGCATGCAGGATTGCCTGATCGGCCACGATCACCTGTGCACTGTCCGTATTGGATAAGCCGGTGTTCAGATTCCTTGCCAGTTTCGGGAAGTTGGACGATGAAATCTACAGCCTGATGCGGTGCCCGACTGGGAAAACCACGGCCGTATGACCCAGCGAAATCGTGTATTCATACGTGCGATCCGGTTCGACCAAGGACGGTTGGCTTTTCGAGCCTTCGCGCAGACTGGCGCGAACCGCCGCGTCGAGTATGTTGTGAGTCTGTCCGTCCGGACGCACATCCACCAGCTTGGCCGTGAAGTCGGTGTCGGTCGCGCTGGACTTGGCAAACAACTGGACCGATACCTGGCCAACCAGCAGCAGGTCCTCGGCCAGCGGCTCGCTGGTGTAGACCAGCACATCCTGCGTAGAACATCTGGCGCGTCGGCACAGGCGACGGTACTCATTACTGCTAGCGCGCCAAGCGCTACGATGTTTTTCATGGTTACTCGAGCCTGGCTTAGATTGAATTCTACTTCCTGGCTGACTGCTCGATAACAGTCTCTTTTCCTAGTAGAAGCAGATCAGATTTATTTCGTCAGAATTATGAACCTGATGCCCTGATTTTGGTCATGCAGCTTCTCGGCTGCGCTGGGTCCAGACTTGTAGAAACAACACGCAATTGAAGGATGTTCTATCGTGCACCATGCGCACAGTGGTTTAACAATCCAGCGCACAATGCAAGCATCATTGATACTCTATCAGGTGGTGGTAGATATCGATTAATCGTGTTTCATCGGGTGCAGGCAGCAGTTACCGATCAATCGTCATGCAATTACAGACCCGATCTGACGGTGATGAAATGTTTCTGCGTATCGTCCCCCGTGCCTATACTCAGGGCAGGCAAGGCCGGAACAGAGACATGAAAAAGGCGTCTTTTACTGACGAGAAAGGCCGAACACGCTGGACGCGCAATGATGAAGTGGCAGCTGTGGTCAAGCAGCTGGGCGAGTACCTGATCATTGGCGGGTATCCGGAAGAGCATGCCAAACACTATGGGCAACTGGCGCATGCTATTTCCCGCTGGCCCGTCAGCATCGATCAGCTGTTCGATGCCGGCGAGCTGGACAGGATCAACGGCGTGGGTGGTGTCATTCCCGGTTATCTGACCGAGATCGTGAAAACCGGGACCACCGAAAAATTCAATGATGACCAGTATGGCCCACCCCCTCCGCGGACCGTGCTCGAACTCACGGCCATCGACCGGCTGGGCCCCAAGACCGCGCACCCTGTATCAGGATCATGACATCGACAGCCTGCAAAGCCTGTGCGCGGCCTTGAAATCTGGCCGGCTTACCAAGGTCTGGGGGTTGGGGCCGAAAATGCAGGCGTCGATTCTGGCTTTGTGCGATAGCGATTGACGGCAATCGAACGCCAGTTACGTCCTCTCGTGCGTTCGAATCCCCAGCAGTGACAAACCGGTTGCCAGCGTACGCGCTGTCAGACGACACAGCGCCAGACGGCTCAAGCGTGTCTCTGCGCTCTGGGCATCCTCTACGGGGCAGGAGTATCAGCTTGGTAGGATCGGAGGGTTCTCGTTGCATGCCGGGGTGGCAGTGAATACGCGGGAGCGCAATAAAGTTGGAACGTATTTACCTAAGCGGCCCCGCCGGTATATTTCCCGCCTCGCAATATATTGAGCACGGCGCGCTATCCTTGGCGGAAAGAGTGTAATAGTACACGCGCTCCGTCATTCGCATCCTTGCGTAGTTTTACCGAGTATCAGCCAAACGGATGCAAACCTCCAGTCTTTCGTGACGCAATCCAGTGCGTGGAATTTGCGTGATTGAGTCCTGCATAACTAAGCGCTGTAACTTGACGAGAGCCAATGCTAATCGCTAACTTATTGAATCTACAAAAGGTAAAATATCGTTAAAGGACAGAAAGCCCGTGTCGGCAGTTCCATTCTGTCCCTGGGCACCATTAGAAGGTTTCGTTGTCATGCGTTGATAGTGCTGACTGACTCCTCGCCAAACTGCCGATACGTCGGCACCCTGCGTTTCCAGTGGGTCAAGGAGCCGAGTAGCGCAGAGTTGTCGCAATTGACTCGCAAGCTTGCCGAGCGCATCAGTCGCTACCTTGAGCGCTAGAGGGCTGTTCGAGCGCGATGCCGAACAGGCCCACTTGAACCTGGATGATGGGGATGCGGACTCCGGCGTGATGCCTGGGCGGTCCCGGCGCATCTGCAAGGATCATTGATCGCGTGCCGAATCGCCGTCGCTTCGCAGCAAGGACGCAAGGTATTCACATTGCAAACCTTGCCAGCGAGCCGGGACGCCTTTGATGAAGCAGTTGAACAAGATGTCCGGATTCAGCTTGCATGCCTGTGTGTCCATGGTCGCCATGGCTGCAATAGGAGTTTTCCGGTGATACACGAGGGGCAGACGCTCTGGCGCTCCCTGCCGCTCTCTGTTGACAACTGTCCTCTGAGAGCAGAAACTTTAACCTCATAGAGCATGCTCAGCTCCGCCTCACTTCCGAACAGGAATGTGCGAGATGAACATACAGCGATTCTCGATAACTCGATGCCGTACTTACGAGTCAGACAACGCCGGATTGCTGACGTCACTGAGGCGGGCAGCTGTCTGCAGGCAACGCTGGTCTCCGATATCCCTCGCAATACGCGTGGCTGTCCTGTCGCTGTCGCTAACCGTTGTTGGGCAGGCAGCTGATCACAAGATCAAACAGGCAGTAGATCAGAATATCAACAAAAACTGGCGCTCGATCGCTATCAAGGGTTATGACCCTGTTGCGTATTTCACGATGGGTGAAGCTGTAGAGGGAAAGTCCAGGTTTGAATACCGATGGCAGGATGCCCGCTGGCGATTCGTGTCTGAAAAACATAAGGAAATGTTCGCCGCGAACCCATTGGAATATGCGCCCCGATTCGGGGGCTACTGTGCCGAGGGCATGGCTGTGGGACGCACAGCGTCGATCGACCCTCTGGCATGGCTGATAATTGATGGTGAGCTCTATCTGAACTACAGTGTTGAGGTTCGCGACAACATGGCGCTTCATCCCGGGGAGACCATAGAGAAGGCTGATCGTTTTTGGCATAAGCTCCAACGGCTGTTCCTGGAACGCTGACTTGAAGACAGGGGTTTTCGATCCGTACGCCACCGGACATCTTATGGTTGTGCATGACAAATGCCGGCATTCAAGGGAAATTCGCATGGTCCGGAGTGCAGGAACATCAAGACCACAGTTCCTTTTTGATACCTCGCGTCACACTCTGACAGGGCCGGACGGCGAGACAATCAAGCTTCGCCCGCAATCGCTCGAAGTCTTTCTGCTGCTCCTCGAGAATGCCAATGATGTGGTTCCCAAGGACTACATCATCGAAGCTGTATGGAAAGGAATTGCTGTTACCGATGATTCGGTCACGCAGTGTGTCGTGGACATCCGACGTGCCCTCGGCAATGAGCACAGGTCGCTGCTGCAGACTATCCCGAAAATTGGTTATCGATTGTGTCTCGGTTCCAATGAAGTAAGCGGACCGGTCATCGGTCCGCTCGGTTTCCAGGAAGCGATGGCAAAAGGTCTGCCAACTGTCGAACGTTTTACCACGAATATGGAGCCTGCCGACTCATCGACCGAGCCACGACCAGGGCGTGGCTTTCGAGGATGGGTGCTGGTCGTCTGCGTCCTCGGCCTGCTGACATTGCTTATTGCCCTCGGCCTCGGCCTCGGTAATTGGCGGCTTGACCATCGCATCGCGCAGGACTCGTTACCACTGCGCGGGCCGACCTTGGCGGTATTGCCTTTTGATAACGTTGGAGCGTCTGCCGAACATAGTTATTTCAGTGATGGCATCACGGAGGACATCATCGCCCTGTTGAGCCGCTTCTCAGAGCTCGGAATGGTGTCATGGAGTGCCGTGTCGAGCCGCTCAAATGATAACGAACGCATCAAGGAGATCGCCAACGAGTTCGGTGTTCGGTATCTCATTTCTGGGTCGGTGCGTCACGACGACGAACGAGTACGTGTGGCGGTTCGCTTGACGGATGCGCGCGACGGGCGACTACTCTGGTCGGAACGTTATGACGAGCGCCTGCAGGATGTATTTTTAGTCCAGGATCGGATCTCCAGTCAGATCGTTGCAACCTTGGCGGTAAGGCTCAACAAGATCGAGACCGAGTTCAGTCGGAGCGTTCCAACAAAGAACATTGAGGCGTATCAGCTTTCGCTATTGGGCCGAAGCGAGCAGCGCAAGCGAACGAGAGAAGGAAACCTCGCCGCCAGAGAGCGCTTCGCCGAGGCGATAGCACTTGATACGAGCTACGCTGACGCTTACATTCTTCTTGGAGAGACTTACCTCGAGGAAGCACTGTTTGGTTGGGCCGAGTGGCCAAACCGGTCCACTGACAAGGCGATGGTACTCGCCCGAACTGCGATTGAACTCGGCGGTGCGAACGCGCGTTCTCTTGGCTTCCTTGCCCGCCTGCACGTGCGAACTGGCGAGAACAACAAGGCGCAGACTTATCTCGATCGCGCGTTTGCGTTCAACCCAAACGATCCAACGCTGCACGAGATACAGGGCCTTCTTTACTTGTGGACCGGCAGGGCGGACGAGGCCATCGACCATCTCAAGTATGTGCTTCGTTACGATCCGGATTCGACCTTGGCTTCATCACATTTGAGTTACGCCTACTACATCACCGGAAGGTCAGCTGATGCGGTGGCGACGATCGAACGCATGATCGAGACTGCGCCGAACGTCCTCTTCAATCATGTAATTCTTACAGCGGCCCTCGTTGAGTCAGGTGACATTGACTCGGCGAAGGCCGCAGCAGCGGTGGTTCGTCGACAACACCCCTTTCTGACTGCAGAGGGTGCCAGCAGGACTGAGTTCTTCTCCAGTGACGAGGTCAGACAACGCTTCATGACTTCGCTCAGACGCGCAGGGCTCGAATGAAAGTTCGCGACGGTGGCCGCATTCTGGCTGGTGCGAGCGTCCGATGCGACGAGATGCAATGCAACTTTTCCGAGTGCGAACACATCTTCGTCAGCCGCAGAGAAATGCGGTGCTACTCTATGAGCCTCCTTCGCGCAGTCTATCGTGCTCAGCCTTGAACGTCTCAAGGTCGATCTCGGCCCCCTGGAACATGGCGCTCCAGAACCTGACATAGGCACCCGCTGCGACTGCCTCGCGCAGTTCGGCTTCGCTGGCACCTGCCTTGATGGCGTTTCTTCGATGGGCGTAGATGCAGTAAGGGCAGGGTATCTGTGCTGCGACGCCAAGCGCGACAAGCTCGCGAGTCTTTGCGTCGAGCATGGCCCCTTCGCCTTGGAAGACACCATAGCTCTCGAGCATTTTTTCGATGGCGTGCTCTGGCAGTGAATTCTTGAAGAACTCCGGAGGCCCATCGGCGATCGCTGAACTGAAAGAAAAAAGCGCGCTCAGTGAGATACCTGTGACTGTGAATCTCACGGTCACTCGTACCCACTGTTGTGCGGCAGCTGTCACTACTGAAATAGTTGAACGGATCTGTCTCTTGTTCGGAATCATGTCGTGTAACTCCTCTTCCTGTGCGTCGGTTATGAGACGGTGCCGAGCGGCGCGTCTTGGATGAGTTTCAGATGGAACAACGCACAAAGTCCTGAAATCGTCACGAATTTATCCGAATAGTTACGAAAAATACATCGTTTGTGCCAGCCTTTCTCGAAACACGACCGTTATTTCATCCGTCACTCCCCGCATGCAGTTGGACGCAATGATGTGTGCGCCAGAAGTCAGCGGAAACTTTCTTGTGAGCCCAAGTTCACTCGGTTTGAGGTTGTGATAAAGCATCGTCGACATTCGCAGGTGAATGCTCAACGCGAAGTTTTTCTGTGTACCTGCCAAACAAAGGAAAACTTCTCGGCAATAGCGGCAGATCACACACACATGAAATTTGTGTGATTGAGTTCTGCACTACTCGCCGTTGTTTTGCAGCGAGAGCTAATACTGAGCGCTAACTCATTGAATCCTCGTGCGGCATCGGGCGGTCAAAGGGCTGGAAATCCCCGTGTCGGCACTCTGCCCGGGCGCGATCGATTCTGTCCCTGGGCACCATTAGAATTCTTTGTGCAATAGGTTCTGGTTCTGGCTGATACATCGCCGAACTGCCGGTACGTCGGCACCCTGGCTGGGCGCCAATGCGGTTGCCGGGCTAGGCGTCGGAATGCCGAACCACCCCGATCGATTCTGTCCCTGGGCACCATTAGAAAGTCCACTTTTGAAACGTTTATCGTTCTGGCAGATTTGCGCCGAACATGCCGACAGGTTCTCAGGACCCGATAGATTTTGTCCCTACTCTACGGCTGGCTTGCACAAGTTCAGCTCACCTGCTACTACTGATGCGGTGTCTGCCATGGACCGGGAGCCATCCATTCCTGATCAAACTCGACGTTGTCTTTGATTGATGAGAGTATCGGTGACAGGAATACGGCGATTACCAACAAGACCTGAGAAAACTCTTCCGGCCCCACTAGCGATGACTTCCGAAGGAACGCGATCCACTGTTTCCCTAAATTATCGCTCTCGAGAAGTACGGCGCTTAGTTCATCAAAGCTGATCACGTGTGTATCTCGATTTCGAAATGTACCTGTTATGGATTCGCGAAGAACGTCACTTCGAAAATTGAATTGCTGTGACATTCTCCAGACGTCATAGAAATCTTTCATGCGACTGTTCAAACTGCCGAGATGTACCATCGCTTCAACCTTTTCTGCAATGACCGTTTCCGGAGGGTAGATGCGTAAGGACGGTGCCTCCATCTCAAGTATTACAGGATAGTTTTCTCGAGTAGCATCAGGATGAACCAAGTCTCAAAAACCCACATCTATCTGTATGGAAATCCGAGCGTTGCCGAGAAGACAACGAGCGCGGACACGAACGCCCTCATACTCTGCGTCTTTTTTTATCGCCTTTGCGTTTACGGTGTCGGGGTCAAAAGTCAGGCCATCGTTAGGGTCTTCTATTGTACAAATATCGCGAACGATCGCGACTATGTTTTCTGGAGAGTTCTGAACATAGGCCAAAAAATCGATGCCTTTAGTGGCGCGACCGTCCGGCACATCCCAGACACGAAACAACAATGCTCCTTTGGGCACAAATGAATCGGAATACTGGGAGCAGCTCAATCGATGGAGAAAACGTTCCATTGCAAAGTATTGAAGCACTTCGCCAAATGGACGTTGTGTCTCTTTGGCAGCATTTAGCAGTCTTTGGTGCACCGAGGCCGAGACATTTCCAGGAAATTTCTTGTTCAAAACAGTGCTTCCAGATATGGCCGCATGACTTTATCGACCCGGCAGATCTTAGCGAAGTGATGAATTAGCTTTCTCGGTTCAGGTTTTCGATACTCACTGTACAGCGAGAGCGCCTCCAGCACAGTATCTATCCCAATCTTGTTTCGATATTTAAAGCAATCAGCAAGCGTTTTCTCGACGCTGTATACCTGAACCGGCGTCTTGTCAACAAGGTGCTCTTCGATGCCTGCGGTAAATGCCTCACCGGAAAACCAATAAGTGTGGATCGGTGGGAATTCGAGTCGTGGCGGCTCTGTGCCGCGACTTAATGCGATCGAGACAGCATGAGGTATCTGCGTCGTGATGTCGTGAAAATGCAAGGCCGATATCAGGCATAGAACGCACTTGGGAATTTTCAGGGCGACAGTGACGAGATCGGGTTCTGATAGCGGAGGTAGGTTGGCTAGACGATACAGCCCACGATCAAGACGCTCGAGCACACCGGCATCTCGCATAGCGTATAGGGTGCGACGATGGATTCCATGATCCAGCGCTTGACTTGTTTTGAGTATCCCACCATTGCGGCGGAAGACTCGTTCGGCCGAATCAAATTGATTGT
>RCMY010006973.1_pt1 | contig 11308 bp, 12 predicted proteins | sample 2041341 | NCBI WGS metagenome assembly RCMY01 (sample SAMN09708234, study PRJNA481090) | Marine sediment metagenome, whole genome shotgun sequencing project.
CGACCCGCAATGCGTCGGACACCGCCTCCAAGGCATGCTTCGACGCTTGGTACCAGCCCGAGAGTGGGGTGGTGGTACGGCCGAAAATCGACGAAACGTTGATGATGCGACCCCGACCCGCCGCCCGCATCGCCGGCAATGCCAGTCGAGCGAGCCGCATCGGGGCAATGGTCATGGTCTCGAGTTGGTGGCGGATGTCGTCGTCGGCGACATCTTCGACCGCGCCGGAGTTGGTGTAGCCGGCATTGTTGACCAGGCCGAACGGCTCGAATTGCGCGATCACCTCGGCGCACCGGTCGGCATCGGTCACGTCGAGGAGGACCGGCTCCACCGTGACGCCCGCCGCCTTCGCTGCCGCCTCGAGCACGGCCGCCTTGTCGTCGCTGCGGACCGAACCGACTGATCGATAGCCGAGTCGGGCGACCTCGATCGCGGTCGCCAATCCAATGCCGGAGTTCGCTCCGGTGGTGAGCACGGTCCCCTTCGACCGCTCGGGCCGATCCGACCGATCCGGATTGTTCTGCCTGGTTGCCATGACCTGTCCTTGTTTCAGAGGGTGGAGATACCGCTCGCTCGACTCAGCGACTCAGCGATTTCCGCGCCCGGTGGAGGCGACGGCCGGAGTCACGCTCCTCGGCGATGTAGCGACCGAGGAGTCCCCCCGTGATCGGGTCGATGGACTTGTCCTCGAACATGGAATCGAAGATGTCGGGACCACCCGGCTTGCGGCCAACGCCAAATGCCTTGAACTTCTCGCGATCCGACATCGAAGACATGGCCATCGTGCATTTCGCGTCGAGCCGACCGGTGTCGGGCCACCGCACCTCGTAACCAAGCTCGAGCATTCGCTTGGCGAAGGCCTTGCCGTGTTCGCCCTCTCGCATCGCAACGAACCGCAGTGACTCGGCCAGATCGGCGTCGTCGGTCGTTGCCGCCCACCCGAGCAGGTAGCACTCCGCTTCGGTTTCGGCGACGGCGATGGCGTTCATCAGTCCGAGAAAGCTCGGCACCCCGCTCGAGGAGCGCAAGCCTTTTTGCTTGTCTCGCTTCTTGCGTCGCTGGCCCTGCTTCTTGTTGTTCTTCCCTGATCCCATGGGCCATCTTTGCAGCCCGCCCGCACTCGGGAAGAATCGATACGATGCGCGCCGTGCCCCTCGATCTCGATTTCGTCCGTTCCCAGTTCCCCGCCTTCGATCAGCCGACCAACGCCGATCAATCGTTCTTCGAGAACGCCGGCGGCTCCTTCGCCTGCATCGACACCATCAACGCACTGACCCGCTACTACACCGAGACCAAGGTGCAGCCCTACGAGGCCTATGCCTCCTCGAAGCAGGCAGGCGAGGCCATGGACCGGTCTCGGGAGCGATGGGCCGAGGCCCTCGGTGTCGCAACCGACGAGGTGGTGTTCGGTCCCTCGACCTCGATGAATACCTACGTTCTGGCGGAAGCGTTCGGCTCGATCCTCGCTCCCGGTGACGAGATCATCGTCACCAACCAGGACCACGAGGCCAACACCGGCGCCGTTCGGCGGATGGCCGAACGAGTCGGTTGCACACTGCGACAATGGCGGATCGACCCGGCGACCGGCCTGCTCGACCTCGATGAGTTTCGAGAGCTCGTGAGCGAACGGACCAAGCTGGTGACCGTTCCGCATGCATCCAACATCGTTGGCCAGGAGAACGACATCGCGGCCGTCACCGAGGCGGCCCATCAGGTGGGAGCACGAGTGATCGTCGACGGGGTGTCGTTTGCCCCGCACAGCATCCCCGACCTCGCGGCCCTCGGTGCCGACATCTACCTCTTCAGCCTCTACAAGACGTACTCGGTCCATCAGGGGCTGATGGTCGTCCGCAACGACCTGATGGCGGAGCTCCCCAACCAGTCGCATTACTTCAACCACGACGTCGCCGACAAGCGGCTGAACCCCGCAGGCCCCGATCATGCCCAGGTGGCATGCGCCGGTGCCGTGCTCGACTACGTGGAGCGACTCCATCTCCACCACGGCGGCAGTCCAGCTGACACCCTCTTCACCGCTTCGGCCGCCGTGTCGTCGCTGTGGCGAGCTCACGAAGACGCACTCAGCGCCCGCCTGCTTGGTGCGCTGTCGGATACCGACGGGGTGCGAGTGATCGGTCCAACCGTTGCGGCCACAGGACCCCTGCACCGCTGCCCGACCGTCGCCTTCTCGCCGTTGACCATCGAACCGGCAGCGGTAGCGAATGCGCTGGTGCAGCGGGGCGTGCAGACCAGCGCCGGGCACTACTACGCCGTTCGAGTGCTCGAGGGCGTTGGCATCGACCCGAACCGAGGAGTCGTGCGACTCTCGGCCGTGCACTACACCTCGCCCGACGACATCGACCGTGCCATCGATGCCCTCGCCGACATCTTCTCCTGACGACATCTTCTCCTGACGACACCCTCCCTGAGCCACCCTCCCCTGAGCCACCCTCGCCTGACGGCGGCCCTCGGGGAAACGAGGCACTTTCATCGGTCCTTACCTTCGACGTGGCATCATCGTTGTCATGTTCGCAGATCTGTGCTCCATCGACCGTCGCCCCTGCACCGCCGCTTCCGCTCTCTCGGCTCGTTGATGGGCAGCCTCCTCATTGCCTTGCTGCAACTGGCGTCGCTCGTTTTCGTCGCCCGGGCGATCCTCAGTTGGTTTCCCATCAACCCGTCATCGAGCTTCTATCCGGTGGTCAATGGTCTGTATCGCCTGACCGAACCCGTCCTTGCCCCGATCCGTCGGCTCCTCCCCGCCATGGGCGGCATCGATCTGTCGATCATCATCGTCATCATCGGCATCAACTTCGTCCTCGTCCCGATCGCCAGCCAACTCTGACCACAGCCAACCCTGACGTCGGCCGACGCAAGAACAGGGTCGGGTGCCCTTGCCGACCGTTGGTCTTCCGTCGACAATGGATCACATGACCGATCGTCCAGATCTTTCCGAGGACAGCACTGCTTCTGATGATGACACCGCAACGCCCTGGGAGTTCCTCCCCGGCGACGACGAGGTCGATTCCTACGAAGACACCGGGCTGAGCGCCGAGGAGCAGGCGCTCCATGTCGAAAGCAAGCGTGCCCGGCGCATCCTGGGCGAGGCCGATCGCCAGACCGTGCACTACCAAGACGACGAGGATCCCGAGACTCCCGATCGGTCGGTTCGATCGCCTCGCAACGCCTCACCCTCAGAGGTCGATGACCTGCTGATTCGCCAGCACTACCTCGAACCCGAGGACTGAAGAGGTCGACCGACAATTGCCCTCAACGTCGTCGCCCGACCGGTTGATCTCGACGTGCGGTTCGTCGGTCAATCCGGCGGTCTGGTCGCGAGTGTCAGATCGTCGAGGATCACCCCGTCGACCCCGCGACGCTCAAGGGACGCGACCGTGGCTGCATCTTGCGCTCCCCAGACGAAGACCGGACCCCGGCCTGCCAGTATCGGCAGTACCCGGTCTCCCAGAAGTCGCTGATGCACCACGGCCCCATCGGACCGTGCCAGCCACGGTGCCGCCAGCATGATGCCGAGTTCGAATCGATTGCCTGCCGACCAGAACGTTCGGATGCCGGGCGTCCCGGTGAAACGACGAAGCAACCACCACGACTTGGATGAGACGACGAGACGCCGCTCCCCCTGCGCCGCCATTGCCAACAATTGTTCGGTCAGGTTGGTCGTCGGGCCCTTGAGATCGAACCAGAGCGAGGTGTCGGTTCGGGCGGCGTCGAGGATGTCGTCGACGAGCGGGAACTCCTGACCCTTTGGCACCAGGAACCAACGATCCCATAGGCGACGGGTCGGCCACAGTCGCTTCGCATGGCGGATCTCGGTGGTGGCGTTCGGGCCTCGATGCGCATCGAGTTCGATCGCATCGACCCGCCCTTCGGCCAACCGAAGCGAGTCGGGATGGTTACCGGCGCGATGGGCAACGAACTCCATGCGGCTCATCTTTCTTCATGCTGATGGTGGGGACCAAGGGGGCTGCTGGCGTATCACCATCGACTGTGCTGGGTTCACGATCAGGGTGCGGTCCGACAACGGCTCGGGGGCGGCACCACAGCGCGACGAATCGTCGAAGTCGAACACGACAGACCCACTGATGCCGGTGTCGAGCGGGCGGTCGGCGGTATTGGCAACGACGAGCAGGCCGCCGCGCTGGAACCCGAGGAGTTCAGCATCTGGGAACCTCAGCCACTCGACGTCATCAGGCAGACTCGGCCCATGCTCGTGCCATGCCGCGAACAACGCTCGGTAGCGCTGAAACCAGCTCTGATGCATCGCTCGCTGCTCCGCTGCGGATTCACCGGCGAACACGTGGCCGAACGGCAACCATGTCGTGCTGCTCGTCGTGAAGCCGAATTGGGGCCGATCGCTCCACGGCAGTGGTGTGCGACAACCGTCGCGACTCGACGCCGCGTTGCTGCCAACCGGATCGACCCGTTGGTCGGGTTCGATCATGGTCTGCTCGAGGCCGAGCTCTTCACCCTGGTAGAGAAATGGCACGCCGGGAAGGAAGACGAGCAGTGTCGCCAGGGCCAACGCTCGCTGCTTGCCGGCCTCGCCTCCGCCAAACCTCGTTGCGGCCCGTGGCTCGTCGAGGCTGGATGCCTGCCATCCGATCCGTTCTGGCTCGGTCGATCGCTCGATGGGTCGTTGAAGAACCGTACGAAGGAGGTCGGCGTTCCAATCGGTGTGCATCGTCTCGAGCCACATGCCGATGTCCAGCCCGTCTCCGGCAATCATCGAACTGAAGGCACTCGGGTCGGCGACCGAGACCTCACCGATCAGGATCGCGCCGTCGGCGTCGCAGATCTGCTTCCAGCGGGTGAAGATGTCGAGGGTCTCGGGCTGCAGGATGTCGTAGCGATGCTCGAACGCCGACCACTCGGTCAGGCGATCGGCACCGCGAGGCACGGCCGAGTGCTGGGGGTTCGAGCGCAGCCGTTCGTCTTTGACGAAACCTTGGGCGACGTCGACCCTGAAGCCATCGACTCCCCGATCGAGCCAGAACCGGAGCAGCTCGTCGACGTGATGATGCACCGCGGCTTCGCGCCAGTTCAGGTCCGGTTGCTGGGGGAGGAAGAGGTGGAGATAGTACTGGCCGGTCGTGTCGTCGAGCGTCCATGCCGAACCACCGAAGTAGCTCACCCAGTTGTTCGGTGGCCCGCCATCGAGACCCGGATCTCGCCAGATGTAGTAGTCCCGGTGCGGGTCCGTTGCGCTGGATCGAGCGGCCCGAAACCAGGGATGGTCGATGCTGGTGTGATTCGCGACGAGGTCGACCACCACCGCGATCCCACGGTCGTGAGCTGAGGTCAAGAGCTCGTTGAAGACCTCGTGATCGCCATACACCGGATCGATGCCGAAGTGGTCGGTGATGTCGTAGCCCGTATCGAGCATCGGAGACGGGTAGAAGGGAGTGATCCACACAATGTCGATACCAAGCGCCTCGAGGTGATCGAGATGCTCGATGACGCCGTGAAGGTCGCCGATGCCATCGCCGTTCCCGTCGGCGAAGGATCGAAGGTAGAGCGAGTACCCGATGGCGCCATGCCACCACGGTTTGCCATCCGCCCTCGGCTCCACCGTCCGTTTCGCGGCCGCCCGTCTCGCCACCGTCGGTCTCTCCACCGTCGGTCTCTCCGCCGTGTGTCTCACGACGGAGAGACAACAGATGGTCCTTGTGGATTCACCACCAGTATCGGAACCGTGGCTTGCTCGACGAGGCCCATGCTCGTGCTTCCGAAGAGCTGACGAGGCAGACCGCTACCGCCATGTGTCGTGACGACGAGCAGACCAGCGCGTCGGCGCCTCGCGAGATCGACCAGGACCCCGACCGAATCCTGACCGTGAATGATCTGCCATGGCAGTCCACCGGCGGTCTGGGCACGCGCCCGGTCGTCGAATCGCTCGGACACCGCTCGGAGATAGGCGCTCTCGGAGACATGTTGACCTTGGGACTTGAGATATTCGATGTGTTCGACGGTGGCCGGAGGAATGACCGACACCACCCGTGCGGTTGATCCGAGCGCGGCCGCAAACGCGATGCCGGGCACAATACCGTCTTCGGCGAGCGGCGTTCCGTCGAGCGCAATGATGACTCCTCCGCCGGCATGAGGGTCGGATGCGTTCGGTCCGAGCATGACGACCGGGGCTTGGCGTAGACGAACGAGGCGTTCGGCAATGGAGTCTGCTCCGAACCATTGTCGAGCACGATCACTCGCCAACACGACGAGCGAATCATCATTGGCCGCGGCGTTGATGCCTTCGGCGATGTCGTCATGGTCGAAGGCCATGCTCTCGATGGTCAAGCCAGGGTGACGATGGCGTAGTTCGGCCGACATCTCGGCGACATCGGAAGGACGTCCGACGCCGGCACCGTCTTCACCGGCATGAGCCTTGCCGTCGACGGTCGGTGAACCGTCGAGCGAACCGATGTGCACCAGTACCAGTGGGATGCTCCACGCCTTCGCCAGTTGGAGCGCGTACCTCACGCCGCGGTCGGTGTGCCGATCGGCAACAACGGGAACCACGATCTGCGCAATGGTGCGGCGGTCGAGCAACACGGGAGATGTCATGGATACGGGAGATGTCATAGGTGACGTCGGGGTCATCAAACACCAATCTGATCGGAGAGCCTGCCCTCATCCAACACCCAAATTGCGCTCTTGGCCAGGGACCTTGGCCCCTCCTGCTGCCGCGGTCGATGGTTGACAATGAGGTTGTCGACCAAATCGACCCGGGCGAGAACGCACAGGAGGCCAACCATGAGTCAACCACACGCCAGCGACACCGTCGGCCATATGGCCATCGAGATCCGATCCATGAAGTCGTTCGACGACACCGTCGACGCTTGTCGAGCTGCTCTCGCCGACGAGGGCTTCGGCGTCCTCACCGAGATCGACATGGCGGCAACGTTGCAGTCGAAACTCGGGGGCGAGCACGAGCCCTACCTCATCCTCGGGGCCTGCCACCCGTCGAGCGCTCATCAGCTCATCGGCGCCATGCCCGCACTCGGCGTTCTTCTCCCCTGCAACGTCATCGTGTCGAGCGAAGACGACCGGGTCATGGTGCGAGCAATGGACCCCTCGGCCATCGTTGCGTCGGTGCTCGGCACAGGCGACAAGGCGCACACCGACGCGATCGCCGTTGTCGAGACCATCGCCGACGACATCGCCGGCCGTCTCCGGGCCGCGCTCGAACGGCTCTGACACCGAGCTTGCCCGTCGACCGACCGTGACCGTGACCTTGGCCTCTGGCCGCTTGCACGAACACCGTCGACGATGCATCGCATGGCTTTCCAGATCTCGGAAGGAAACGAAGCGTTCGGTATCGTTGTTGGACTCGACGGCTCCGACGGCTCACGGTCGGCAATGCGGTGGGCGGCCACCCATGCCGAGCGGTTCGGTCCGATCCAACCTGTGGTGGCGTGGCGCTATCCCTGGTGGCTCGTCCCCAATCCGTTCCCCGCCGCTCCCTCACCTCCCCCGGCCGAGCAGTTCCAGCGGCGGGCAGAGCATCAGGCCAGGGCAGAAATCGCTTCACTCGGTATCGATCACGTCGCCGAGCCCATCGTCTGCCAGGCAGCAGCCGGCCCCGCGCTCGTCACGCTCGGGGCTCGCGCCAATCTGATTGCGGTCGGAACCCGAGGACGAGATGCCGTGAGGGGAACCCTTCTCGGCTCGACCGGCATGCATCTTGTTGCCAACGCAACAGCACCGGCGGTCATCGTGCCCCGTCATCTCCGCATGACGCCCAATCACGGGCGCGTCGTCGTTGGCGTCGACGGTTCGAGCAACTCGATTCTCGCCCTTCGCTGGGCGATCCAGAACACCCCAGACGACGTGCAATTGCTCGCGGTCACCAGCTATCTCGATCCGGTCGATCTCGCCGTCCGGCCCGACGGCATGGCGGTCGACCTCGGCGCAGCGGATGCCGACCGCGTCCTTCGCCAGTCGATCGAAGCGGCTCGAGATGGTCTCGGCTCGACATCGCACCACGTCACACCGCGTGTGCTGTACGGCGAAGCTCGTGAAGTCCTTCGAGACGCGGCCGACGACGCGTCGCTGTTGGTGGTCGGGACCCGGGGTCACCGCGGGGTGGCCCATCTCATCCTCGGATCCACCACCGATGCCCTCGTGCGCAATCCACACATCCCGACCGTTGTCGTTCCCCTTCTCCCCTGACGGCGCTTCTCACGCCGCCGACGTTCGATCGACGTGCACTCGCCTTCCGGGCGAGCCAAGATGAGACATGACCACTCCCCGCCTTCCCGGCAAACTCGGCGACCCCGACATGGTGATGAACTCCGATCCGCGGGCCGATCCACGAATGGTGGCGGCCCTGGCCCAACTCGGACTCGACGGCGCACCCGAAACCGCGCCGGTCGACATCAACTCACCAATCGATGCGCTCCTGGAATACGCCAACCTGGCCGAAGAAGGGTTCGGTGCACTGGGCACCGTGCTGGCTGCCAATGCGCCCGAGATCACCAACGTCGAGCGTCGCACCCAGGTCATCCGAGGGGTCGACGGCAACGACATCAGCCTCTACATCCACAGCCCGACCGATGTCACCGAACCACGGCCGTGCATCATCCACACCCACGGTGGTGGCATGGTGATTCTCCAGGCAGCCGATCCCGGCTATGTCCGCTGGCGCGACGAATTGGCAGCGACCGGTCTCGTCGTCGTCGGCGTCGAGTTCCGAAACGGTGGCGGCAAGATGGGCCCGCACCCGTTCCCGGCCGGGCTCAACGATTGCGTGAGCAGCCTCCAATGGGTGGGCAATCACCGTGACGAGCTGGGCATCTCCACGATCGTCGTCTCCGGCGAATCGGGCGGCGGCAACCTTGCCATCGCCACCGCGCTGAAGGCCAAGCAAGACGGCATCATCGGCCTCATCGACGGCGTGTACGCACAGTGCCCGTACATCTCGGGTCTCTACGCCGAGAAAGATCCCGCCTTGCCGTCGCTGTATGAGAACGACGACTACTTCCTGAACTGCTCGATGATGGGCTCGATGGTGCGCATGTACAGTCCCGACGGCTCCGCCGACACCAACCCGCTCGCCTGGCCGTACCACGCCGATACCTCGATGCTCGTTGGCCTACCCCCGCACGTGATCTCGGTCAACCAGCTCGATCCACTCCGCGACGAAGGCCTGGCCTATTTCCGCAAGCTCCTCGATGCGGGCGTCTCGGCGGTCAGCCGTACCGTCAACGGCACCTGCCACGCCGGCGACTGCCTCCTGCGCGACGCCATGCCCGAGGTCTACCTCGCCACCATCCGCGACATCAACGGCTTCGCCAACTCGCTCTAGCCGCAATCGCCGAGACGGAGCCGGGCGGCAGAGTTTGGCGAGTCGTTCGATCGTGGCGCTGAGCACGTCGTCCGGCCTCGGATGGGTGTCGACGGGGATCGCCGCTGCCCACGGCTCGTGTTTGGTACGAAGTTCGTCGACCAGGTCGGGGCGGGCATCGGAGGGATCGATTCCGGCTTCGAGCCTGGCCGCTATTCGCTCCTTTGCCGTTTCGGCGTCGAGGATGCACTCGATCTCGATGACGTCGGCCCCCTTCGCTTCGGCAAGCGCACGGGCGAGGGCCCGGTGTTCCTCTCGATTCCAGGATGCGTCGAGGACCACCGACTCCGCCCGATCGAGTAAGGCGCCTGCCTGCTCGACGAGGAGTCGATACGTCGCATCGCTGACGTCGGAGTGGTAGATCCCCTGGTCGACCTCGTCTGTTCCATGATCGAGACGGGAGCGGCCCGTCAGATCCTTGCGGAGTTCGTCGGTGCGCAAGATCATCGACCCGAACGCTTCGGACAGCCCTCGGGCGAGGGTCGACTTGCCGGTTCCCGGTGTGCCACCGACGAGCGTGACCGTGAGCTGGGCTCGTTCGAGGTGACTCAGGCAGAGCTGGTGATAGGCACGCACCGCGTCGGCGGCCGAGGTGTGACCCTGTTGGTAGCGAATGGCCTCGACCTTGGCGCGAACGTTTGCCCGGTAGGCCACGTAGTGATGGGCCAGTGCCGCCGGGTGGCGCTCGTTGGTGAATTCGCAGTACGAACGAAGAAACGCGCTCGACAATCTCGATCCTGCGAGCCGATCAAGGTCCATCACCAGGAAGGCAACGTCGAGCAGCACATCGCCGATCCGCAGCCGGGAGTCGAAGGCCAGGCAATCGATGATCTGCGGGCCGTCGTCGAGGCAGAAGATGTCGACCGCGGTGAGGTCACCGTGGCCGTCTCGCACGAGACCATCGGCCATACGTTCGTCGAACAGCGCTCCGCGATGATCGAGAAATCGGCCGACGAATCGCTTGGCCCGTTCGACCTCCGCCGGGTCGAGCACCTTGCCAACCAGGGGTTCAATGTCGGCGAAGTTGTCGGTCCAGTTCTTGCTCAGTCCCTCACGGCCTGCGATGGCGCCGGCATCGAAGATCGGTTCCTGCGCAGCATGAAAGGCGGCAATGGTCCGAGCAATCGAACGAACGCAGTCCTCGACGTCAGGACGGTCGAGGATCTCGGTCAAGCGCCGCTCGTCGGGCAATCGGCGCATCACGATCATCCGATCGGTCACGTTGCCGTGTTCGATCACATCAGCCAGACCGAGATACACATCGGGGGCCATCCGCCGATTCAGTTCGAGTTCCTCGGTGGCGGCAGCAAGTCGCCGTTCGGTGGTCGAGAAATCGAGAAAGCTCGTGCGAATCGGCTTCAGCAGTTTGTAGGCACGGTCACCGACCAAGCAGACCGTCGAGATGTGCGTTTCCACGACTCTTGGTTCGGTCACCGTCGGATTTCCTCTCGTCTCACTCGAATCATCACCGATGTTGGCGGTCGGGTACGGGAACGATCACGACCGGCACCGTCGAGGCTCTGGCCACCTTTTCAGCAACGCTGCCCAGGAGCCAGCGTTGCATCCCGCTGCGACCGTGCGAGGCAACCACCAGCATGCCCGCGCCCTTGGTCGCCACGACATCGAGGAGCCCGTCAGCTGGTGAGTCTCGTTCGGTCAGGACCGGGTCGATCTCGACGCCGGGGGCCTTGGCTGCAGCCATGCGTCGTAGCATTTCGTGCCCGGCATCTTCGAACGTCCGCTGCTCATACTCGGCAAGTTCCTCGATCAGTGCCCGTTCGGGCATGTTCACGTTCACCACGACCACGAGCTGCGCTCCTGTTGCCTTGGCCAGACGACCAGCTTGCTCGATGGCAACCGTCGAAAGCTCAGAGAGATCGACCCCCACCACGATCGGGGCTGACGCTGCTTGTTCATTACTCTCACTCGAAGTGGCCATGGATTCAG
>RCMY010005000.1_pt1 | contig 11307 bp, 9 predicted proteins | sample 2041341 | NCBI WGS metagenome assembly RCMY01 (sample SAMN09708234, study PRJNA481090) | Marine sediment metagenome, whole genome shotgun sequencing project.
GAGATCGTCTCCCCCGAAAGGACCAGGATTACGAGAACCGTAGTTCTCGTTGAGCGTTACGAGCCTGGTTAGTACGCTCAATTAATGCCGCGAGGGCAGTAATTCTTTTACTGTCAATAGGCTAGCAGATACATTTCAGCTTATCAAGCAGCTGTTTGTGCACGTAGCATACCAGCCTGTATGTGATCTAGCAGTCTTTGTGGTGACGGCACGCCGGTCAAAATTACGTCAGCGGTATCCGTGCCCGACGAATGCAGGAAGATCGAGCCGATTCCAAAAATAACTTCGAACATTCTTTGATCCTTGGTTGCTAGAGTGATTGAACGATAACTTAATGGTCGCACCACCCCCTCGAGGAGCCCTATGACATGCGAGACGCCTTCTTCGGTAAATCGATACTGATGCCGGTAGTGCCTGAAAGCGAGTCGAGCGATTGTCCAAACCATGGCAATAAGCAGAGCAAGGTTTACTAACAGCATCCAATCAATGCGTTGTCGAAATATGCGCTCAACGAGTGCCAATGGATTGGCGATATAGAGGAGCGCCCATTCGACATTCATGTACAACAGCACCAACAATACGATGACAAGAAAGCTTTTCCATTCTTGCCTCCATGCAGGTCGGACTACGAAAACCTCCTGGCTCACACTCCCTCCGCCTCTGCTTTAGCCCCAGTCTTCGCATGGGGAGAAGAAGAGCGGTTACGCTCTACGAATTTGAGGGATTGAATCTTTGGCAACCAGGGCAACACAACCTGTGCCCTGATCTGCAAAGACTGCCGATGATCGCCAGAAGCCTCTTCAATCCAATTATTGGTTGTTTGATCACCTATGACGAAAATGGGATCGCCATTGCTCAGATGCTCAAGAACTGATGTTGACATGATCTCGCCCCATATAGTCACGTCATACCAAGAGCCTTGATCTATCCATTGCTCGCCATTTTTCCCGAAGTGCCCTTCGGTAGACTTCATCCGGAATTCGACGATATCTCGTTTTTCGCCATCTATTGAAACTGTTTTTTTTTCGGGCTTACTTCCAATATTGCCTTTCAGTGATATTTTCGCCACGGGCGTCAGTGCCTCTCTTCGCTGGTAGTAGTCGAATTGTGACCGTATCACCTAACCATCCGATATACGCCGTGAAATGCGGCGCTTTATCCAGCCCTATTTCCAACATGTTGTATATACGACTGTGCAGAAGAAAAGACGAGGCGCTTACCCCCCCCTCTACCCCTTTGCGGCTTTGAGCTTCTTGAGCTCTTTCGGACCTTTGCTGATCAGAAATCCCATAAACTGAGATTCAAAATTGTAGAGTTTCTTTTTCGAACGGGCCTGTTCATTAGCAAACAGTCCAGCCAGCATATAGATGTCGTCCGTTGTCAGCCCCTTAAAGGTTTCTTTGATTGTCTCAACGGTTTCGGGGTGAAGAGAGGTGAACACTGGATCATCTTCAGACTCTGACCCAGGCACCGTGTTGCGATTGGTGAAAACTACATATTCGGTCTTCACACCGGTTTTTTTATCCTGGCGTTGTTCAAATTGCATGTGGTAGTCAGGCAAGTTGTCTGACTGTGCCATTTTTTTGATGTGGTATTTGTAGCGACCTTCAGTTGTGTTGGTTCCGCTCTTTCGAAAGAGTGTTCCGTACTTGAGAGAGAACGTCCTTTTTGTTCCCACATGCTTGCGCGCTAGTTCGTACACCCTTCGCTCATTTGGCGTCAAATCGAAATACCGCGGTGATAGTGTTAAGACGTTATTGTCCTTGATTGCATCGTAGAGCCAATCGGATATTTTGATCTCCACGTAATCCAAGCGCCGATCCTCATCATTAAAATGATGCACTGAATCCGCTCGCTCCAGTACATGAAATCGCCGCACATCCGCCGTTGTCGTACCACCTTTCTTTGCTGCGGGGATGTTCGTTTTCACATAGGTACTGGTAAGCCTGTCCAAAGCACGCATCAATGATTTATAGCCTTCACCGCAGGTGCTGCGCCTACAGAATTTGAGCGTGTCATTGACCTTGAGGCGAAGGTAGTATCCAGGCTGTCCGCCTTCTTTCTTGATACGCATAAATTGGCTGATGATATAGATCATCACACCCTTGTCGTTCATTGTCGGCAGGCCATACTTACCCGATGTCAATTCAACATGAATATCTTTGTAGGAATAGGTGATCTCGTGCATTGGCTCTGTACTCGACATTGAATAGGTCGGGAATTCCATGTGACCGACGACGTCCTTTAGTGCCGAATCCGTAAAATCCGCGAGATAAACGACACTTTCTTCAGCTGCATCATCTGCATAATAATACCGGGTGTTAGCAAGCGCATGCACTCGGGTTTCATCAATGACTACGCCCTGCCCCGCAGCCGTTGGCTTGGATTTAACCTGTCGCGTCATTACGCCTCACCTGTTGCGTTGCACACACTTGATACGTGATTTTGCGGAAATGTCCGCGAATTCACGTATCTCTCACCGAGACCATATCAGATACGTGAATTCGCGGACATTTCCATAAATTCACGTAACTCCCATCCTAATTGTATTGGATACGTGAATTCGCGGATATTTCCATAAATTCACGTATCTACCTTCGGCGACACTAAGCAGATCGGCCTCGCTCGCTGCACCAGTCAACAACAATAGCCGGTCTATTACCGTAGGAACTATCCCAGAACCAACATGAACACTAACAAAGGCTGATAGGCATAGTGGTTCCCTATCAATGAGCTCAGGACGCCAACAAGCCTAACCGGTTCACACATTAAAGCCCAAAAAGACAAAAAATACAAACCGGTCTACAATTTAGTAAGCCCATCACGAAATTCATGATATGACAAATGAATTGAAAAAGCCTGAAAACACCATGTCGCTCGGCGCTATTCGGAGTATTGCCAAGGCCGCGAGAGACATGATCAGCAAAGTTCATGAGATTGATCTTGCCGATCCAACCGACAATCCAGACAGCCCCACTGATCAGCCTTACTACTCGATGGCAGAGGCTGCAAAGATGCTTGGCAAGACAGTGAGCGGGCTTCGAAAAGCCGAAGAATCTGGAAAAATTCCAATCCTTGGAAAAATGGAAAACGGTAGAAGAAAGAAATACACGCTTGCCCAAATCAATGAAATGAGAAGCTACTGGAATTGCTTGCCTAGAAGAGGTCCAAATTCCGAGGCGATTCGTTTGTCATTCCAAAACTTCAAAGGCGGCGTTGGCAAAACCACCCTATCCGTTCATTGTGCACAGTACCTAGCCGCAGCCGGTTACCGGGTTTTACTGATAGACGCCGATAGCCAGGGCTCAGCTACAACCACCTTCGGATTTCGACCTGATGTTGATGTACATGGAGAGGACACTCTCGCGCCTTATCTCTCAGAGGAGGCCGACGATTTAAGGTATTCAATCAGACCGACCAAGTGGGAAGGTTTGGACTTGATTCCCGCCTGCCTTGAACTTTACGGTACTGAGTATTACCTCGCATCCCTGGCAGGAACCGCTGAAGGTGAAGGGTGGCTGGATCGTTTAGATAGCGGCATCGAAACCATTGAGGGCGATTACGACATTATTATTATCGATCCACCACCAGCTCTGGGCATGATTTCACTCAGCGTGTTGAGAGCAATCAACGGTCTTATCATTCCCACTCCTCCCGCCATGTTCGATTTCCATAGCACCGCTTCATTCTTCGACATGCTGGAAGAGGTCATGGAGTCACTGGCCAATCTCTATGGCGAAGATGCCGTAGAGCTGGAATTCGTCAAGATCATAGTTTCCAAGAAAACCGATAGACAAGCGCAGGAGTTCGTAAATGATCTAATGAAAAAGACATTCGGGAACAACGTGCTGAAAAACGCGTTTGTTCAATCGGCCGAGATTGACAATGCCTCTAGTTCCTGGAGAACGGTTTACGACCTGCCGCGAGCAACCTCATCGCACCAGACATACAAACGCTGTATTGAAAATCTAAACGCTGTTTTCGGAGAAGTAGAAGGCTTGATACAGACGGTCTGGACAGCCAGAGAAACCCAAAAGACCCTGTCAACGGCTATGCCAGACCCCATAAACGAAACAGACATTGAAGAGTCTGTCGTATAAAATTTGTCGATCGACAAATTTTATATCTCATTGATTTTTAGGGAATTAATATGATCAAAGACAAACAAAACGCCTTCGCGAGAAGAACAGCTCAAATCGAGGCATTACCCAGCGACGTTCGGAGCGATCAGGCACCTAAAAAGGCTCATGCCAGTGTACTGGCTCAGCGCAAAGAGATTATTGCTACGGTGCAAGGCAAATCACGCACCGTCAAACACATTCTTTGGGATCCCAGGAGGATATCGTTATGGCCCGGTCATAATCGTGATTACGGAGCCTTATCAGAAGCTCGATGTAGCGACCTAATTAGGCGATTCAAGGAAGAGGGTGGACAGAAATTTCCCGCAATTGTAAGAAAGGTCGAGGCAAGCTCTGAGTACGACTACGAAATCATCTGTGGTGCTCGTCGACACTGGACTGCCACATTCCTCAAACGAGATTTACTAATAGAAGTGCAAGATCTCGATGATCGAGAAGCCTTTCTTCTACAAGATATCGAGAACAGAGACCGGGAGGACATTTGCGATTACGAGCGTGCTCGTGATTATGCCAAGGCACTACCCGTGCACTTCGATGGCAAGAAGTCGAGAATGGCCGAAGAGCTACAAATTGATAACGGGTACTTCTCGCGACTTCTTGCTCTCGCCGAGCTGCCAGAAGAAATTGTAGAAGCGTACTCAGATAAAAGAGAACTGGTAGTAGAGCACATGAAAACCTACTCGAAGATTCTGAAGGACGACAAATTGAAGAATCGCGTACTTGCTACAGCTGCAACACTCAAAGGGAAGGGGTTGAACGGACCACAGGTAGTGAAGGAACTGAGAAATGCTGCAGAACCCAAAACCAAAACCACGGGTGAGTGTGAGTTCACCGTTAAACGGGGCAGGGCTGGCGACTACACCATAAAAATCAAACCCGGAAAGAACCGTGCATCGACGATAGATAGTATCAAAGCTGAATTGGCTGCTTTCTTACAGCAACTCGAATCAGAGTTGAAAAAACGTCCAAGCATTGCTCCAGCTGTTCGCGATGATGCCGACCCTGTGGATAAAAGTTGAACTAGCATCTCAATATGTGGATAAGTCGCTGTTCCAGGGCGGTAATTCACGTGAAATCGCGGAAATAAGGCGTGAACGCGCGGATAGAACGACATGAATCAATGGAAAACTCACGTGAATCCACGGAAAACAAGTGCGAATATGCGGAAAATGAAATCTAATTAGTACTGTAAAAACAATGACATAAGCTAAATTGAGAACGACATAACACGTACTAACACTTCTTTAACTCCTTAATTAATTCAAAAAATAACACGGTGTACAACGAAGGCAAAGGTGTACAAAAATTGACCACAAAACCACCGTAAGACGAGATAGCCAATCGAAACAGCCTGCATAATAGATAAAACGTGCCACATGGCACACTGACTAGCAATTTGCCGAATAGCTTCTCGCGCACAGCCACTTGTGTGTAGACATGTATACAAACAAAACCGTAGATACCGGTTTGCAATGCAGAAAATACGTGCCATGTGGCACACTTATCAACAAGTGTCTCAGCATTGTAGTAGAGGCGCAGTACCGTCTTATTCGCATAGCAACCGCAAATACACCAAACAACTGTAGACGTCTGTCTAGAATGCTGTATAAATGTGCCACATGGCACACTATTCATCAGTCACCCAAATACCCGTAGAGCAGATAAAACCTCACGCAAGCATCAAGACTAGACAGGCCGATATACCCGTCCAATATCTAGCCGAATGCAAGGTGGCTGGAGCAATTATCGAGCCGTCAATCTGCACTGTTGAAGACGGAGACAGGAAGTACACGCTCATGAGTCATCCTTGGGGTTGGCATGCAGCGCAACTGTTAATGTTTCCAACCATCCCCGTTATAGCGCTAACAGGCGATCACAGCGCCTATAAGCCGTTTCTAGGCATGGATACTGACAATGACTTAGTCAGTTGGTCGGAAGAGCTCTACGGTGTTCTAAAGCAACAGCGGATGTCAGTGACAAAACTTGCGACCAAGTTGGGCATGGACAGATCCACCTTGTCTCATACGCTGCAACTTCGCAAATTAAACATCAGGTGCGTAGACGCCTTACGGCGCCGGTTAATCAATAAGGGACACGCAAAAAGATTAGCTTACCTGGATCCACCAGAGCAACTCGCCGCACTCGATTGGCTGTTAACTCAACAATCAATGCCTACAGTTGGTGAGTTTCAAATTCATCTGAAATCATCTGTAGTAGAAATGGTTGCGTCCAAATCCAGGACTAGTCTTCAGACGGCCAGTGCCGCACGAAAAGATCCGGACATCGTCAAATACGAACAAAGCATTAGTGAACATTTTGGTTGCAAGGCTGAATTGACCAACGGCAAGCTATCACTGGACTACTGTTCCGATCTTGACGTCCTTGACGGGATACTGGAAAAATCGAATTTTCGATCTCAATGAAATCACGTGAAAATGCGGATGATCAGGCATATACCTATATAAATCAACATGATAGAGATACGTGAATTCGCGGAAAACAAGCATCCATTCATGTGCGAAAACAATAATACGCATTATAATCAACAACTTAGAAACAATAGAATCGCAGCTAGCTGACTCTGTTATTAGTTTAAAAATTCAGAGTTTTCCGCGAATTCACGTATCTAGTAACTAATTGTATTTAAAGAAATATAGCTACAATTACATCACCATCCTTGTACACACTGGCCCCAAATCCGCGAATTCACGTTGCTACGCAACGACGGGCAAAGGGTTGGAATCATCGTAAGCTCGCTTCGTTCCAGTTATGCCACTCGCATAATCACCCCGAAGATCGGCGAATGATGCCTGGAAATGTCATTTATGCGAGTCGCATAACCACTATCCGGGGGATGCTCTAAGCGTAGAAATTCAGTTATGCCACTCGCATAAATGAGAACACAGCAAATCTCAAGCATTGAATTCCCGGCGTAACATTCAGGTTCTCTTTATTCAAGAGGGCTGCTGGTGGAAGCAGAACCAGTGCGTCATCTTGACTAAGAGATCTGCAGCTAAGATCCTGCGAATGACATCGATGATCCAGTGCTAGGACAAGAACTCACGCGAGCAACCAACCACGGCCAATGCATAGTGGTAAAAGACAATAGTCATCTGTGAGACGGGTATGCCGCAAAAGCAGTTCACTAAAAAAGAACTCAATAAAAGCTGCGCCATCTAACTAAGGCTGGCAGTGTAGAACCAAACATATTGGCTGAGCAGTGACAAACGATAGAAACGCAATCAGGTCAATGGCACAGCCCTCAGTATGAGGTCGACTGTCACACCTATGCTATGTGTTCAGAATACGTAGCAGCGGTAGTACCGATAGCGGTTCAAGTATTCCAGGCGTGCGGCTCAGTTGCTCGATTTCTTGCATGGCGTCTCCCAAATTGAAGCGCCGGGTTATGCGGGTCGCATAACTTAGTAACGTAGGATTATTTTATTAAACATCACCACCATTGAAGGTTGTTAGCCGAAACATAAGAAGTGACGAAGTACGTTGGCGCAGATCATTTAATGATGGTGACCACGTCGTGATCCAAGCCTCATTCCGATAGCAAGTAACGAATTGAGCAGACCTATGAAGTCATCGGCGCACGATCGCGGAAAATCTTCACCAGCTACAATTTGGCGCAGCACCTTGAGTCGCAAGTACTAGCTAGTGAAGCGAATAAGATTTGTTGGCGTTTTGGGATCGTTGGACGCAGCGGTTGAGTCGCAATGCTCATTGGTGCAGTCTACGGAAGAATCATCACACACAATGTGGATTGCATGCGCTCCAATTAGCAGTGCTAATTTATTGCTGGCAAAGACTCTGTGGCAGAGTGGCGCAATGAGGGGTGCTGTGAGCAATGACACAGGCTACTAGAGAGTTAAGAATGGAGCAGCGGTGTCCGGTCTCTCGTTGATGGCGGAGAAAAACATGCGTACCCGGCGTACGATTGTAGCCAGGTAACGATTGCGGTTCAGCCCCGATTCCTTACGTTTTCGGTACCGTTCGATCGGGTCGCGAGAGCTGCAATAGTAGCGCAAGCAATTTTCATCTCACAGTTCAAATCCAGTCTCTGAAGCTCGAATTGCTCAATGCACTTGACGATTGCTTCAGACAACTCGGATAGTACTTCTGCACCATCAGTAGTACCGAATAAATCGATATATCGTTGAACCCCGAATCTCTTCTGAGTGGTGCGCCACATTAGTCTGGGGTAGCCCTGATTCTTCAAAGTAAGAGATAAGGCCGGTGAGGTGAACGTATTGTCCCATGTTCGTATCAGGCCTCGCATTGCGTTGGACGTTGCAATCTTCTGATTTTGGTTGTGCTCCAAGATCGCGGATGCTTCCCTCTTACCTTTAAAAGATCTTTTAAAAGAGGCAAACTCATCTGGTATCGTAGTCACTAGGAACAGCAGTCACTAGTCAACTAAGACTGACGCACTTTGAACTGTGCGCGTAGCTCCGGCTGAAGCTTGCCTGAGAGTATGTCGGCGGGCAATGCACCGCGTTCTTCGATCACCACCTGGGCCTCATCTGTCATTGTATTGAGGTCGTCTCGCGTGATCCCAGACCAAGTGTACTTCGTGGATTCCAAGTACAGACGGCGCAGTTTCCTACCCGCATCAGCAACATGCTTTGTCCAGCCCTGTTGGTCCAGTCTGCGAACATGTTGCGCATCCAGCCCGTATTGCATAATCTGGTCATAGTCGGCGAGAAGGTCCGCTCCGCGCCAACCGTAACCCGATGCGATACTCAGATTAAAGGATTGCGGTTTCTTGGAGCCCTGTGAATTAATCACTGGTCGACGTCGTGATGGCTGAGTAAGCAGGATCTCAAGGTATGTCAGTGTCTCCTCATATTGAGAGGCACACTCGGCCATCAGAGTTTCAATTCGCAGCAATTTCGCATCTGCGTACGGATCACCATCTAATGAATAGTTGCTGATCTTGTTCATGTTCGCAATAAATCTAACCAGACCAACAATGGGCGGCGTATCACCACTACCCATACGCCCATGGAACAACTGATGCCCACTCTTGGTGTGTAGCTCAATGACGCCGGTGCGGACGACCTGGCCCGGTGATCGTGCCGTGTCTCGAGTAGGCACGATTTTGTCAGCGGTATCGAGCCGGGCCTTCGCCCTGGCTTCTGCGATTTCACTAGGACTAGCGGGCGCTCCAGCAGTCGTTGCGCCGTTCAGGGATACATCAGCAGTGGCAAGGTCAGTCATGCGGCTACTCCAGATCGTATGGATTGTGGATTGTTGTAAGAAGCCCAAGTACGTTTCAGTTGCAACGTGTGCATTTTGGTCATCGCATCAGGCGGGATATCAACAGTCATAGCAACCATATAGTTCCATGCACGCACCATCGTGCAATCGAGCTTTTCGGCGGTTGATATCAAACGAGAATCAAAATCCATCCCGGCGTTGCTGATCCATATCCGGTTAAAGGCGTCACGTTCCCGCAAAGAGAGTGCCTTCGGTCGACCAACAATCTTCGGTACAGCATAAGCAGCCCGTAACTCACGATAGGTAGAACGCGATACCCCGTATAAAAGATCAACCATGTGAATGCTTGCACCGTGCTTAACCGCCTCAATCACCAGCGTTTCATTGCCGACGCAGCGCCAGGACTGTTCCAGCTTGCGGTCGATGATGACCGAACAAAATTTGATATCTGCTACTGGGCGCGGTAACGATATTAACCCAGTGTAGAGGCCGATTGGCGTGTGACGGAGACGAGCAGCCAGAGTGGAAGTCATACCTAAACCGTGCAGAAATTTTTCATTGGACCCCTTTTGCGTCTTCATTACCAATTTTAAAGCTGCGTGATTGAGGTCTTCATATCGCGTCTTGCTGATAGACGGTACCGATACAATTCCGGTGTTCGCGTCAAGATAGTGCTCTATCAGTGCCGCATCGAAATAGATCTCGACTAGCGGGTGGTTAGATTTGATCAAAAGCTCTCGCTGAGTGAAAGAGGCCTTGCAAATCCTATTAGCAAGCTCCGGTTGGATACCGTGCTTTATGAGAGCCGAATCATTGCCAATTGCCGCTGTCCTGGTGACATAGGTAATGGCGGCATCGTTCAGATCTTCATACCGGCCTACGCGTTGAAACACCATCGCTATCGTCCTCTCTTGGATCGTCTGCTCGAGGCGCACAATTCCAATGCGAGTTGCTCAAGCTGGGTAACATTCCGGTGTAATGACTTTTGAGATGCGTCTGCCACGTGAGCCGCTACGATCATGGCCCTGTGCGTCTCCGAAATTACGAGGCAGTGCGTTAGGCTCCCCGTGAACGAACCGTCGATGCTGCTAATTCGATTTTGATCGACCACCGGCTGGCCCGCCGCAACGTAAGACTGAAGAAACAAACTCAAATAAGCCATTGCACGCTCCGGATTCTGAGCCGCGTCGATGGGTAGAGCTGGCGAAATAGCGACCGGCAAACCCGAGTCCGGATCGATCGTGTGCTCAATACCGATTTTGTTCGATATGGCGCCAAAGACAATTTTGAAATCTTCGATAAGCTTGGCCCGTGTCCTCTTCGTTGCCTTCGCCGCTTTGCCCGCCGCTTCGACCGGTTTGTGATCCGCATTACCAGGCGTGCCCGAAGATTCATCGACAGGGTCGAGATCAAAAATTATCGCCTCAATGTCCTCAGAGGGGATGCTCAGCTTTTGCGAGAGCTTGGAATTCATATCGCGCTTGAGCAGCCGCTGTGACTCTGGTGCGTTAAGCGTCTCAGAGTCATGCAAAGTAAGAGTGTCTCGCCACGTGTTGGTGATGATATCCGTAGCGATCGAACTCATGTCAGATGCCTGGCTGGTCTTCGCAATTGAAAGATACTTCTTGTGCAATGATATGACCCAGCCAAATTCACTTCGTCCGACTGCGCGTTGACCAGGCTTCTCCTGGCGGTTCAGGTAACGCGAGAGGGTGTCCTTGTACTCCAGCACTTGTTGATAACGCGAAACATGGTCCTGCCGGATAAACCAGCCCGAGTCGCAAACGGCTGCAGCTTTCTCGGCCTGGGTGAGCTCCCGCCAGTCAGTACCAGGAAACGCGTCATCCAGGATGTTAGAAAAAGCGATCGCCTTATCAATGAACAGCATTCCACCGCGAAGATCATTCTCACTGACGTGGAAACCGATAGTCTTGCGTTCACT
>RCMY010005001.1_pt1 | contig 11307 bp, 20 predicted proteins | sample 2041341 | NCBI WGS metagenome assembly RCMY01 (sample SAMN09708234, study PRJNA481090) | Marine sediment metagenome, whole genome shotgun sequencing project.
TTCTGTGTCGACACCGTCACCCTGAGCCGCCTACACGTCTTGTTCTTCATCGAGATCGATACTCGACGAGTTCACATCGCCGGGTTCACGACCAACCCCACCGGACCCTGGACGACCCAAGCAGCCCGCAACCTGACCGCGGTCTACCAGCGACCGCAACGCCCATCAGAAGTATTAATCGGGCCCCCACACGCTCTCTCGATCAGCGGCCGCCCACCGCGGCAGGATACCCGTCAACGCCACCACCAGGAACCATCACAGTGCTCCGAACGAGCCGATGCGACGGGCTCATCCACCAATACCGAAACGCCGCCTGAACAGGGGCGACAGAGTTTCCGAGCACCACAGTCAAGATCCTCAAAACCCCTGTCCACACACCGGTCGCTAACAGCTTCGCTGAACGCTGGATCGGGACCCTGCGACGCGAACTCCTCGACCGGACCATCATCTGGAACCAGCGCCAACTCAAACGCCTCGTGATCGACTACATCGATCACTACAACACGCACCGACCCCACCGCTCACTCGGCCAGCGACCACCACGACCTGTCGCCCCAGACAAGGCAACCAGAGTCGCTTCTCAGCCGATCCGAGTCGTCCGAACGTCACGCTGCGACGGCCTCATCAACGAATACCGAAAAGCCGCCTGACCAGGCACGACCCAATATCGGGCACCCACAGGCGACCGGCCAATCCGCTCCCCACCGCTAGATACCGCTCCACGGTGCTGGATGCCATTAGCAAACCATTAGCAACGCGACACCCCTGCGATTTAGCTCAATGCGCCTGCGCTCTTGTCAGTTGTTGCCTTCGAGCGTGCAATCCCCGGGTGTGAGAAAGAAGGCAACCCGGTCGAGCGCCGGTGACGACGGCAGCGTCGTCGTCGCGAAAATGGAGGCACGGGTTTGAGCGTTACAGCCAGCGACCGAGCGGCCACCTTGGATGGTCTCGCCTGTCTGGTCGATTACCCATCCGAGCTGTTCTGCCTCGCTCACGATCTCGTCGATCACATCATCGATCGTGCGATCTACTTCCGCTTCGTAGATTTGATAGACGTAGATATCTCCTTCCCACCCGTACAAGGGGTCGGGGGCCCCGGTTTCGAGGACCCGTCGCACACGCCGCCCGGACTGGAGGTCCAAATCAGATAATTCTGGGTTGTCATCCAAAACCGCCTGCAACTCGGCGGGCCTCTCCGAACCGCATGAAATGACCGCAAGCACCAGAACCAGCAGCCAACAACCCAACCATCGTGACCGTCTCATCGACCACGCACTCCTCTGGGCAGGCCCAATAGGGTCAGCACTCCATCGATTGTGCCAGCGGACGGTGCGGGCCATCACCGGATCCTCGTGCTTATGTCGTACCGGGGTCACCGGAAACACCGGTGATGATTGAGCGAACCTTCGCATAGTTGAATCGTCGACCAGTTCGTTCGATGTCTTGATCGCTGGTACAGGCCCAGAGACTCAGGCCCGCGGCGGGGTTGGTCGGTGCGGCGGGTTCGGCACCGATACGTTTGTGCTACAGGACTTGCTATCTTCCGCGTTGGCACAAGTGTCGAAACCGTTTCCGCCATCGACCTTGTCGTCATCTGCGCCACTGTCAATGGTGTCGTTCCCATCACCGGTCTTGATTTCGTCATCCCCGGCTCCGCCAAGAGACACACCTGCTCGAAGCGCGCGAGCAATTCCTCGCCAACTGGCTCGCCGAAACCGACCGCACACTCACCGATGACGCCGTTGAAGCAATGGCCCAGAAGTACGACCTGTGATTCTCGATGCCGGAGTGCTCATCTCTGTAGAGCGCGACGAAGAAGCCGCTCAACTCTTCGTTGCTGCAACGCTGCGGAACGCAAAACCGCTGCGAGTGTCTACTCCAGTCATCGCCTAGGTATGGCGAGGGGCCGCCGACCAGCACCGGCTCGGCAAATTCATCAACACCCTCGAGATCCACCCCTTCGCCTCCGAGCAATGGAACGAGGTAGGCAGGCTTGTCGGATCGGCCGGGACCTCCGATGTCGTTGACGCCCACATGGTGGCGCTCGCGATCAAGTTCGACGACTCGATCCTGACCGGCGACCCCGACGATCTTGGCAAGCTGGTCGACAGTCTGAATGTCGGCCCGGCCAAACCAGTGATCTACACCTGGCCATGACCACCAAGCTGCACCAACCTCTCCACCAACGCGTCCAGCCCACCCGATAACACCCACGCATAATCACTGAACGTGCTCCACAACGACCGCCCGACTTCGGCCCATGCGTGACGTCACAAGTCACGAACGTGTCCGGTGTTGATTGCTGAGTCACGACTTCACTGGTATCGAAGTGATACCATGTGGTGATGGCGATGACATTGCGACTCACCGATGCTGAACAAGAAGCCCTCAAGGTAAGAGCCGAAGCAGAGGGAATCTCCATGCAAGAAGCAGCCCGCCGTGCTGTCCGCGAATTCGTGTCACGTAGTGACCACCGCGACCATGTCTCACGTGCCGCCGAACTCGTCATGGATACACACAGCGACGCCCTGCGTCGGCTCGGCGAGTGACCCAGCCGATCGAGTTTCTCGACCTTGACGACGTGATCGGCCTAGCTGTCGTCCTTCTCGGCGACCCGGCACCCGTTCGCGATCTCGGCCTGCTCGGCTCCGCAGTTGCACGCCCACAGACAACAGCATTTGGCAATGACGCCTACCCAGACATCTGGACAAAGGCCGCCGCCCTGCTGCAATCGATCGTTACGAATCACGCATTGGTCGATGGCAACAAACGCCTCGGATGGTTGAGTACCGCTGTTTTTCTCGAGATCAACGGAATCAAGATCTCCCGAGCGAACAATGACGATGTCTATGACCTCGTGATCGACGTCGCCGCCGGGCACCCGACTGTCGAATCGATTGCCAAACGGATCCAGCAGCTCACCACATAACAGTGACACAGAATCACGCATGCACACACCGACCGAGCTACCACAGAACGGGCCCTATGCAGTGCTCGATAGTCACGACGGCGAACGGCCGAGTCGACCCGCACGAGGTCACGACAAACCGCGACCAGCCGTGTCGCGGACCGACGAACCACGCGCCGACATTTGCAATCCATTTGCACAACGACACCCCTGAGCCAGAAGCAAGCCGCTGACCAGGGGTTTCGCCGCGATTTTTCGATGGACGGAATCGTGAGAGTCCACCCCTCCGACACACCACAAAACCCCAGGTCACAGACCTGCACCTTCATCAGCTCTGACGCACCACATACCCCGGCCAACGCGCCGAAAACGCTCTGACCAGGACTTATCCAAAAAGTGTCGGAGGGGGGATTACAACCCTTAACCCACACCCCACCCGATCAACCTGGATCAAACTCGCCGCCTAGAAAGCCTTGAAACATGGGCCGGATGAGTTTCCGGCACCCACAGGGCATGATTACTTCGGGAGGGAACCGGTAACCCACGAACGCGCTGCAGTCGATGGGTGCTGGCCGTTTCCGGTGATGACTCATGCGGACACCCTCGCCCGACAACAAGCCGATCCCTCAACGCAACAGTGCCCTTTGAAGAGGTCAAACGCTTGTCGGAATCAAGCAATGGAGTGATTCAGAGACGGTATCCGCCAAATCGGCGAACCTACTAGTACTGGCAATGTCCCTCACAATGTGGACGCGATGTGAACAAATTTCTGAGTTACCTGCTAACTAGAAATAGTGCTTCAGGTTGCGATAGGCCGACGAGGGAACGCTGCCCGCATCAATCGTGGCGCGTTGAATGGCCGCCAACGGTCAGGCTCGCGTCGAACCCGATCGCTGATCACCAGCAGCACTGCTGGGTCGACTCCGAGCGTGAAGTGGTTGCCGCGGACCTCGATATTTTCGTGACGCGCTTTGCGATCATCTACTAGTGATCTTGACCAAGGCACGACGCTGTCGTTCTTGGTATAGATCGATGTCGTCGGCACCGCCAAGGCCGGCAGTCGGTTGCCGTCGTTGAGTGGGCTTCCGAGGGTGATGACCGATCGCACATGGTCCGGGGCGAACTCGGCCAAGCGGTGAGCATAGAGGCCTCCGAGACTCCAACCAACGATTGTGATTGGTTGGTCGTACCGTGCCGCCAAGTCCAAAAAACGAGACCGCAGTGCGTCGGAGAGTTCAGGCGACGGCCGGTTACGACCCAGATTCCAGCGATGGACCCGATGGCCTTGTGCAGTCAGCGCGCTGCGAATGGCGACTGTCGAGCCATCACCCGCGGCTAGGCCCGGCAAAACCAGAACACCAACCCGCTCGCTCATTACCTCATCCTAATCCTCAGACACCCGTAGGCGAATGCGAGCGGTGGGTTCGTGGGATGGCTTACTTGATCTTGCGGTCTGTTGCTTTGCTTTGGGAAATGAAGCCTCGCTCGCCCGCCCACCCGGACTCCAGTTCGCAGCCGATTGCAGGGTTCACCCGGATCGCTCAGCCAGCGAAGTGATGAACTGCTTCTCAGATACCGCCACCGACTACGCCAGGCCTGCAGCCGCCACGACCGGCTGGCTGGCAACGGCCGACAACTGGATCTGACCAGGGAAAACGCGATCCAAATTGTGTCGGAGGGGGGACTTGAACTCACCCATCCACTCCGGCATCTGGCGTCGTCCTGCGGTAACCAGCGTCCTACAGCCGCATCTAGCAACCACCAAAACCGCTCGATACCGCCCCAGGACGCTGGATGCCATTAGCAAACCATTAGCAACGCGACACCCGTGCAATCGTCATCGTGGCGCCACTACGGCAACACCGTTCGAGACCGCAGCATCTGCCAGACGGTCGTCGTATGTGATCAATCCGTCGAGGTCGTCGCCGAGATCGAGCGCCGCAGCGAGATGAATCGCGTCGAGTGACCGCAGCCCAGTCGGGTCAAGCCTGCCAGCATCCTCGAACACCGCCGGTGTGACGTGCAACAGAGTGACCGCATCCAAGACTTCACGAGCCTGCAGCACCCGGTCTGGCACCGCCCTGCGAACGGCCCGCATCAGTTCGGTCCGCGCCAAATCGCACGCGACAAGCTCTCGACCCGGCTCCTCCAACCATGCCCGGAGCGCTGCCGTCTCCGACTCGGCAACGACCAGCTTGACCAAGGCGGACGTATCAACGTAGAACGCCACCTCAGTACCGCTCGTCGTCTCGTATCTCGAGCAGCGCGCTCGACAGATCGGGCCCAGGCTCGGGGGCCGGAAGATCGATCAACCTGCCACGTGCGGGCCGAGCATGACCTTCTTCGATCAATGCCAGCAGACGCGACTTCGGAATCGCCGACATGCGAGCAACAGGACGTCCACGATCAGTGATCGTCACCGTCTCCCCAGCGGCAGCCTCAGCCACCACAGCCGACGCGTTTTGCTTCAACGCACGAATCCCAACCTCAGACATGTGCTTCAATGTAGCACATTCGGACTCGGAAGTAACCCACCATCGGAACTTCCAAGCACGAGACGTGTACCAATGCTTGAGTCGGAGGGGGAGATCGCAACCTTTAACCCTTACCCAAGGCGATCAAACTGGATCAGACTCGGCGCCTGGAAACCGTTGAAAATACGGGACGGACGAGTTTCCGGCACCCACACGGCGCGACCTCGATTGCGTCATGTTCTTCTTGATGACGCTGTCAGCGACAACTGCTTGACATTGGGCGCTCCATCCAGTTCGGCATCGAGCCTCGCCTCGATGGCGTCAGCCCACCGAAGGCGGAGGGGAGACGACCAATCCGACGTCAAATGGCGACATGGCACATGTCTGTCGCAGTGAAATTTCCTTCCGCTTCTGCGGAGGCCCGGGGCACACGACTTGGTTGCTTTGAAGAGGTCCGAACTGTTTGACACGAATGCTTTCGAGCGAATACGTTGGGCCATGAAGCAATGGAGCGTCGACGGGTCGAGACTGCAGCGGCGAGTAAGGAAGCGTTCGATCATCGCAATTGGGGTCTGGATTTTGATCGCGTCGGTGTCGCCGTCCCTAGCCGTCGCTGATCCCTTGGTCGACAACCGAGAGAGGCAGACGGCCGACGAAGAGTCGGATGAGCAGACGATTCCACCCTTCCCAACAAGTGAAAGCGATGACGGAGCGAAGCCGACCAACGAACCTCCTCCCCTGGGGACGCCATTCGACGACTGGGTGCCTCGAGCGACCGAACCACTCCCTCCGCCTGCAGAATGGGAGTTTGAGAACGCCACGGAAATGCGGGCTGCAATGGGGTTTCCCGCTGACTCCGATCTCCTTCGGCAGTTGTTTGACCGATCGGTCGTTCAGCCGAATGGTCCTGAGGCATCTGGACGGCAAAGGTATGGGTTCCCTACCTCGGCAAAGGAGCTAACCGAACTAGAGCGGCGAGACTCGATGATGAGTGCCCGTACTGACCTGGTCGAGGCCGCATCGGCGGTGGTGGGTTTCGCCGGTTCGTGGATTGACCAGCCAGCGGGCGGAGTCCAGGTATTGGCGTTCTCGCCTGCTGCACGCCAAATAGAAATAGAAGGTGTTGTGGCTAACTACAAATTCCCTTCTTTCTTGCGCATCGAGCGTGTCAATCTGTCGCTCCGAGATCTGCTCGAGATTCGGGATGCCTCGAGGGCGAGCCTCATCCGGGCCGGAATTGATGAAACGATGTGGCGAGTGAGCAGTAGCAACGCTGACAACGAAGTGCTGGTTGACGTTGCTCGAGAGATCATCGATTCAGTTGCGGTCCAGCTCTTGTCCGAGGATCCGAGGGTTGTGGTCGAGGTTGTAGCGGACCTTCCGAGCGAGCAGGAGGTCGACTGCCTCCCGACCGACTGCCTCCCGGTCACAGCCGGATTGGACGCAAATGTCTGCACATGGGGCTTTGTCTCTCAAACCGGTAGCAATCTACGGATTCTCTCAGCAGGGCATTGTACGCCAACTAACATGAGGTTAAACGGCGTCACCCCGGTGCTGATTCAACGCATCGACAACCCAGGCTGGCGTGATTTGGCGGTCTACAACATCGGGAACGACCTGTCAGCCACCAACGATCTCCTGAGGTCAGAGGCTGGCTCGAACCGGTTCGGATTTGAAGTCTCGAGCTCACGGAACCCGCAGCAGTTCGAGAACGTTTGCAAACGCGGCATGACGACTGACTTCACCTGTGGATTTGTGCGCACGGTGAACCCTGGTGAGGAAGTTGTTGCCACTTATCGCTCGTGTCCAGGCGATAGCGGCGCGCCGGTATTTGTAACATCTGGCCCTCACAGCCGAATTGCAGTCGGGATCCACGAAGACGGAAACGGCGGCGGAGGCTGCCCAAACTCTCCAACCGCTGGCGATCGTACATTCACGGCCATTGAGGAGCTCTCTGACTGGAGAAGTAACGATGCCGTCTATATCGGCGGGACGCCTAGGAGAGATTTCGTGATCTCCGCATACGATCGGGCTCTTGACCGCGAACCGGATGCTGGTGGCTTCAACTACTGGGTTGGCGGCGCTTGCAACTCGACTAGCATTGATGGGATCGTCTTTGGCTTCATGGCGGGCTCGGAACTCAAGGCGAATCCGCTTCTCAACAACGTCAACTCGAGTACGGAGTTACGCCGGCGTCTAGCGAAGCTCTACCGGGTAGCATTGCGCCGCAGCAGCTCATTCGCGGAGCAAGACAACTGGAAGCAGTGGATCTGGGACAACGCACCGAATTACCCCGGAAACAACCAGACCGAGCAACGAGAGAGCGCCTACAACGCAGTAGTTGATTGGTTCATCGACTCTCCAGAGGGCCAGGCTCTGTTTCAACCGGGAGGAGGCGTCGATGGCGAGATCAGGTTGTGCGTCCCATGATCTCTGTGCGTCAAGTGACTCTTGTGATGACGCTCTTGGCGATGGCGAGCTGCACTGAATCAAGTCCCAGCAACGTCGATTCCGCTCCAGTTAACGATTCGGCAGCAGTCATTGACTCGACGGCGATTGTCACAGTTGTTCGAGAAACCTACCCAGACGCGATTCTGGAGCTATCCCTGTTCCGAAACACGGCAGGCTGCATCATGGCAGTCGTCGGAGGTGAAACCGTTCCGGCGGTATTCATCGAAGGTTGGACCGCATCTGAGGACGCGCTCCAGTTTGAAGGAGCTACCTACGAATTCAACGAAGAACTGCGGACAGGCGGTGCGGTCGTTCGGGATGAATTTTTGACACTTGGCATATGCCGAATCCAAGATTCGACTGCGCTAGTCACGAGACCACTGGAATAGGCGGTTCAAATCGATGCAACCAAAGACTTACGCTGCCGATTCCGCTGGAAGTTGGGACGGGCTGCACCCTGAGGGTGCCGAGAACGCGTCGCCGCAGGTCACAGTATTGCGGCCGCTACCGTGACCGGCTGTGTCATCGGTCCTGTCGCACCTGTTCGGACTATCGATTGCTCGGCTCGGGCTGATGCTCGTGTCCGGTGATAGACGCGATGCGGAGATCCTCGCCCTCCGCCATCAAATCCTCGTCCTACAGCGGCAGATTGAACGACCGGGGTTCACACCGACCGACGGGACGATCCTCGCGGTGCTATCGCGTGCCTTCGACCGACAACGACTGGGAGACGTGATGCTGATCGTCAAGCCCGCAACCGTGATCGACTGGCACCGCCGTCTCGTAGCCCGCCACTGGACCCAACCACCACAGGCTCGAACCGGGCGGCCACCAACACCGACCGAACTCCGCCGCCTCGTGCTCCGCCTGGACACCGAAAACCCGACCTGGGGCTACCGACGCATCCACGGCGAACTCCGCCGCCTCGGACACCACATCGCCGCCTCCACCGTATGGAAAACCCTCCGCGACAACGGCCGCCAGCCGATACCGAATCGGACCGGACCGACCTGGAGCCAGTTCATTCACAGCCAAGCCCACGCCATGATCGCCACCGACTTCTTCTGTGTCGACACCGTCACCCTCCGCCGGATTTACGTCCTGTTCTTCATCGAACTCGACACCCGAAGCGTCCACATCGCCGGGATCACCACCAACCCCACCGGACCCTGGACCACCCAAGCAGCCCGCAACCTGACCGCGGTCTACAAGAAGGCGATCCGGTTCGTGATCTACGATGGCGCCGGCCAATACACCCGCACCTTCGACCACGTCTTCACCGCCATCGGCGCCCAAGCGATCAAGACGCCACCAGGTGCGCCACAAGCCAACGCGTTCGCCGAACGATGGGTCCGAACCGTCCGCCACGAACTCCTCGACCGCACCCTCATCTGGAACCAACAACAACTCAACCGACTCCTCGACGACTTCGTCCAGCACCACAACCACCACCGCCCACACCAAAGCCTCAACCAACGAGCACCCTGCGACAACACTGAGACGTCCGTGATCGAACTCGGCATGCCGATCCAACGCACCACCACCTGCGCCGGACTCATCAACGAATACCGACCAGCAGCCTGAGCAGTCCAACAAGCCGAGACCACCGGGTCCTCCAGCATCAACGCGTCACAACTCAGGCTCCCCTCCCCCGAACCGCCACGCAACAGACCCGATCAGCAGCACAGATGACTTCTCGGCACGCTCACCACCGCAGCCTCAACCAACTAGCCCCAACGGACATCACTGAGGCGTCCGTGATCGAACTTGGCCAGCCGATAAAGCGCACCACCACCTGCGCCGGACTCATCAACGAATACCGACCAGCAGCCTGACCCGCCAGCCAACCCGAACCCCATCGGAACCGCCAGCTTCAACGCGCCCGAACTCAGGCTCCCTCCCCCGAACCGTCAGGCAACAGACCCGATCAGCAGCACCGATGACTTCTCGGCACGCTCAGGGTCTGGCGCCGAGATCGCACTCCGACCCAAAACATCAGACGGACGACTCACCAAAGTAGAGATCAAGCAACTCGTCACCCAGCTCAAAGGCATCGTCGCCATCCTGGCCAACGCCGACCCCGAAGACCGCAAAGCGGTCTACAGCGAACTCAACCTCGCCATCGTCTACCACGACAACGGACGCATGCAAGTCACAGCAGGACCCGACGCGTGTACTAACGAGTGTGTCGGAGGGGGGATTACAACCCTTAACCCTCACACCACCCGATCCGGTTGGATTGAACTCGCCGCCTAGAAACCGTTCAAAACACAGAGCGGTCGAATATTCGGCAACCCACCAAAAGGTGCTGGATGCCATTAGCCACGCGGCACCCCTGCGGTCGGCCAGTCAGGCCGCGGGGGATGCGGAGAGGTGGGCGGTTTCGCTGATCTGGAGCCCGAGCGCTGCCGCCACTTCGCACAGTCGGGTAAGGCTCGTGGTGGCATATCCGTTGGCTTCATACCGCTGGATCTGCTGTTCAGCGATGCCGAGTTCTTCGGCTAGGCGTCGCTGAGACCACGCCCGGGCGATCCGAGCTTGGATCAACAGCTTCGACACGTCCGCCAATGAGTCCGCGGTGAACGACGTCGTCGCACCGGAGCGGAGCTGTTCGTACTCGGCGATCTCTGCTTCAAGATCTCCGGCCTGCGCTCGGGCAGCATCGATCTGCAGCTGCTGCAGTTTCTTGTCAGCCGCGTCGGCGAGGCCAGCTTCGAGGTTCTCTGCTGCCTTACGGAACTGAGCGAGCAGCGTATTGGTGTTTCGGTACTGGACGTCGTTAGTAATCATGACTCTGTCGCTTTCAGTTCGAGAACAATAATGCCTTTAGCTTCCCCGCCGCGATCACGCTGGAAGAACTCAGCGAACCGCAACCCGCTCACCGATTCGACCACATCTGGCAGGAACTCCCCGCCAAAACGGTCCTTCTGAGCACGGCGGCCGTCGGCGAGGTCAAAGAAAATCGGATCAAGCTGGTCAGTGTCCACACCAATGGGATCCCACACGACGTCAAAGTCACCGGGCTCGTCCTTGGCCGTAACGAAGCTGCCGTTGAGCCAAACCCGCCGACATCCCGCCTCGGCCAGCAACTCCAACCCCTCCGACAGCCCATCGAGCTGGCGGCGCCGCACGAGGTTCCACCCGAAGCGGTCCAGCACATCGTCCCACGACACTCGATGCTCACCCGAAGGCAACAGCCCGGTATCGGGATCAAACAACGGAACAGACACACCACAACTCTAGCGTTGTGGTCCACGAACCACCTCAAGCCATCGCGCGACCCTTGCCCAGACCTCGCCGCAGCCCGAACCCTATTGGTGCGAGAGGGCCGATGACACGCCGATCACAGTGCCGGCCGGCAATGTTGTGACCAGCAACGACGCGTTTTCGGCACCCTCAGCCACGAAAAGGTCACAGTTGGGATCTCGGCACCTTCACCCCCAAACCGCTACGCAACGGTCCTGATCAGCAGCA
>RCMY010005002.1_pt1 | contig 11307 bp, 9 predicted proteins | sample 2041341 | NCBI WGS metagenome assembly RCMY01 (sample SAMN09708234, study PRJNA481090) | Marine sediment metagenome, whole genome shotgun sequencing project.
GACGGCGTCGACGACGAGATCGGTGCGCATGTGGCCGGCGAAGGCCCCGCCCCCGATCCGGCGACTGAACACGTCGAGCACGGTCGCGAGGTAGCCGAACCCGGCCACGTCGGGGTGTTTGTGATGTCGGCGACCCGGAAGTGGTTCGGAGCGTCGGCAGTGAAGTTCCGGTTGAGCGCATCTGGTGCCGGCGCCCGGTCCGGGTCACGACGCGTAGTCCACACCTTGCGGCGGCGGTGACAGCCGACCAGCCCGGTTTGGCGCGTGAGGCGTGCGACGCGTTTGCGGCCGCAGCGGATGTTGTAGTCGTCGACCAACTCGGCATGGATGCGCGGGGCGCCGTAGTTGCCGCGCGACTCGGTGTGGATCCGCTTGATCACTGCGGTGTACACAGTGTCGACAACCCGCCGCTGACACGGCGGCCGTTTCCGCCACGCGCAGAACCCTTGTCGGGTGATGCCGAGCCGGTCACATATGAACTTGATCGAGAAGGCCGCTGCTTTTTCCAGCAGATACTTCTCCATCCGCAGCACCCGGTTCTCCGAACGCAACCGTTTCAGCTCGACGCGTTCGTCGGTCGTGAGACCATCGCGACGGCCGTGGTCGATGTCAGCCTGGGCGACCCGGTTCGCGATCGACTGCGCAGATGGTTCGTGTCGGTAGCGAGCCGCACGTTCTCCTTGCGGAGCCGCTTCAGCTCGGCCCGTTCGGACTCCGACACGGCATCAGGATCCGGCGTCACGCTCGGACTGTTCTCGGTCGGCTTTGACCCAGTTCCACAACGTGCCCTCGGCAATCGATAGAGATCTCGCGACCTCCGCGATCGGACGGCCCGATGACTTCACGAGCGCCAAGGCCTCGCGTGGGAACTCTGCTGGATACTTCGCTGGACGACCCATCCGGGCCTTCCTTCTCCTGAGGGGTCTCCCCCAGAATCGGGCGTCGAACGAATCAGGTCAACTCCATTGTGTCAACCGGTTCCAGCTGTCGGTGGAGCAGAGTTCAGAACGCTCACCGCGACAGCGTCCGCATTGAGGTCAGCGCCGTGCAGTTCGTCGACAACTGAGCCATCGTGCATAATCAACACGCGGTTGCAGATTTCCGCTAGCTGTTCGTAGTCGCCGGAAATGACCACTACCGATCCGCCTCGTTTGACAACACCGTAGATCGAGTCGACGATCTCTCGCTTGGCGCCTGCGTCCACCCCTTGGGTTGGTTCGTCGCAGACGAGAAGCTGGGGTTCGGTGTTGAGCCACTTGGCGATGACGATCTTTTGTTGATTTCCCCCACTGAACTCACCGAATCGCTTTGTGGGATCGTTTGGCACGACGTTGGCGCGTTCCATCAGCTCAGCGGCGACTCTTTTTTCCGAGCGGGTCCTCAACCATCCCCGTTGCGTGAGCGAGCGTAGGATCGGGAGCACAAGGTTTTCCGATGCAGAAGCATCGAGCCATGCGCCATCCCGAAGCCGGTTCCCTGGCACAAGTGCCACGCCCTGCAGTATCGATCGATCTGGGCGAGGCAAAAGCTCGGTGCCATTGAGGATGACTCGTCCACCTTCCGGAACACCATTTCCTGACAGCACCGCCGGTAAATCTTCCTGTCCCATTCCGGCTAGGCCAGTGATTCCGAGTACCTCTCCATGATGAAGTTTGAACGACACATCCTGAACGCCGCGGAATTGCAGATTCTCTACGATGAGATGAGGGTCCACCGTGGTCTCGCGAGCCTTCTCCGGGTAGAACTGTTCGATGCGGCGCCCGAGGATGGCCGACGTTATCTCCAGAGCATCTAAGGCATGGATTTCGGCTCCGTGCAGCACCGTCTTACCGTCACGGAGCACCGTGATCCGGTCGCAGGCAGCCATCACTTCCCCAACTCGGTGACTGATGAAGACCACGGCGTCCCCAGCATCGGCGATTCGGCGCATCAGGCTCATGATTCTCTCTGCATCCGCTCCGGACAGCGCCGTGGTCGGTTCATCGAGAATCAGGATCCGTTTGCCGTCGTATGTGTGCAGCACGCGGAGTGCCCGAGCTACGGCTACATAGGCACGCTCTGCAGGGGTGAGGTCGACGATTCTCGCGTCTGGGTTGAGATCTACATCGAGTTCATCGAGGATGCTCTGGACCTCTTGCCGACTATCGGTGAGTCTGATCCGGCCAAGAATCCCCGTCCCGTAGTTGATGGCACTCTCAACATTCTCCAAGACGGACATGAACTCAGACAGTCCAAGATCTTGATGGATCACAGCGAGCCCGTTGGCAGTCGCGTTCGTGACAGGAAGGGGGAGGTCGTCCCCCCAAACGCTGATCGTTCCGTCATCGGGACGGTAAACACCTGTGAGGATCTTGACCACCGTGCTTTTTCCAGACCCATTTTGCCCAAGGAGTCCGTGAACCTCGCCCCCGTGTACTTCCATCGAGACTTCTGAGAGGGCATGTACCCCACCGAAGTGCTTATTGAGTCCCGTAACTTTCAGGGCAACGTTCGCGGTCACTGTCTAACGTTTCCTGCTCGCAAGGGCGGAAAGAGTGACCGCCACAACAAGTGCAAGACCGTTGAAGACGGCGCCCACCCACGACGCCACCCCAAGAAGCTGCAGGCCGGTGATCGCTGTCACTCCCAAATAGACACCGAAGACGGTTCCGATTGAGTTGAACCGACCAGGAGTGATTGCAGTCGACCCCAAGAAGGCAGCCGCGAACGGAGGCAGGAGAAACTGTCCACCAATCCCGGGATCGACTGCTCCGAGCTGTCCGACGAGGACCATTCCGATCACAACCGCCAGTAGAGCGGACACGAGGAAGACCGACTGGCGTATCCGTTCTACCCTGATCCCTGCGAGTCGGGCTGCATCTGGGTTTCCGCCGATGAAAAGCATGTGCCTGCCGAGAGGCGTTCGCTCGAATACGTACCATATCAGGACCGCAAGGATCCAGCCATACCATGTAGCGGCGGGGAATCCGAGTACCTCGAATCGGGCAGCCTCGATCACTATGTCTGGAAGGCCCGCAACGATCCTGCTTCCAGTGACGAAATATGTGTATCCACCGAGAGCGGTCAACGTCCCGAGGGTGACGATCAGGGCATCTACGCCGATCCGCACGACCAAGAAGGCGTGGATTGAACCAACAACCAGGCCCCCGGCGAGGGTAATGAGGACCGCCAACAGCAAGTTCATCCCGGAGTCAGCGAGCATCACCATTGTGGCCCCGCCCGCAAGCATGACGGCAGCAATCGACAGGTCGAACAGACCGGTACGAAGTGCGATGGTCGCCGTCATAGCTAGCAGAAGAATGATCGACTGGGAGTTGATCATTCCTTGGAAGTTGTCGATGGTGCGAAACGTCGGGAGTATGGCGCTAAAAAGGAGAATGAGCGCGATCAGAATCAGCGGGAGAGCCAATTTCTCGACGATCGGCCGGAAATCCCGCCTCGCGTTCGGTGGAGCAACAACCTGTGCGGTCCGGCCGTCGGCTACCTGCGCGGTCCTTGCATCAAGAACATTGCCCTGGTGCAACCCATCCGAATCGTCTGTCATCCGAATACCTCATCGTGGATTCTGTTGTGAGTTGGCGGGCCCTCACCGCTCAGTCGACATCTAGCTACACGCCAAAGCCGAGACGTAACTCGTCGGTGCCCGTTGAATTTCGTCTACGCTAGTCGCGGCAACCAGCGAGACAGGTAACTCTCTCAGAGTAGCACATCGTGTCAAATGGTCTGATGTATCTGGTACACGCTTTTGGCTGCCGCGGCGCTGTGCCACTGCGGGTCGATGGATCTGATGCCAGCGCAGGGCGAAGTCGGTTGTGATGAGGTTCCTGGTGCACGGTCGGGGGTCGGTGCAGGTCGTTGTTGGGTTGGGCGCATGACGAAGCGACGGGCCGGCGTTGGAGGGTGAGAATCGCTTGCGCTTGGCTGATTGCCGTGCGTGTCGTTGTCTTGTTCAACCATCCGAGTGAGTCGATGGTGCGGCACTGGCGAGCGCGTCGAGGTTGCCGGGGCCCTTCTCCTCGGCCGTGTCGGTGGCCGTTGTGTCTGCGCACCCACTGGTCAGATGGTGAGTTGCCAGGTTCGTTCGAACTCGTCGGCTTGTGAGTCGTCGAGTTCTACACCGGCCGAGCGCGGCCAGGATCGTGTGCGCATCGAACGCGAGCACGCCAATCGGTGACGCCGGGTCGCCCACGCCGACGCCCGCCGGGAACCAGTGAACCTCGGCCGCCGTCGGGTCCAGAGCAGGTAACGCGACGAGTTACTTCCACTGGTCGTTGTGGCGTGAGTGCACTCGCAATCGAACGCTCGACACCCAACGCCCGATCGATGGTCACCTACTCCCGACGCAGCGCTGAGGTGAATCATCAGATGATTTGACCCAGCGAGGCGCCTGCTGTAACGTGACGCCTAGCGACGTGCCATGCGTGGCGACGAGGTCGGCTCGAGAGAGTTGTGTCCGGTCCTGAGCCAACGCCTCTCACGTGCCTGCCGGCTCGGTCGCTCAGAACACTCACAAGCCTTAAGGACGGCGATGCAACTCATAGCAGGAACGGCGCTGGTCACCGGAGGAAGCAAGGGAATTGGCCTCGCGATTGTTAAACACCTGATATCGCTGGAATGCAACGTAGTATTGATGGCCAGGGGTGAAGCAGATCTGACCGGCGCGATGGATGAGTGTCGCTCGCTCGCCACAGCTAAAGGCGTGAAAGTTAGCTCTGTTTGTGGCGATGTATCTCGTGAGTCAGACGTAGTCGAAGCGGTAGCCAAGGCGGAGACGAGTCTCGGAGCTCCGATCCAGATTGCAGTCAACTGTGCTGGCGTTGGCTCGCTCTATCGACTCCTCCGGCTCCCAGTCGAAGAGTGGGATCAGGCCTTTGCCGTGCACGCTCGCGGAACATTCCTCATGACGAAGACAGTCGCTGCTCGGCTGGTGGAGGAGGAGCTTTCTGGCTCCATCATCAACATTACATCGCTCAATTGGGAGGCAGCCACAGGAGGGATCGCTCACTACAGCGCCTCAAAAGCAGCTGCGTATCAGTTCACCCGGTCGGCTGCGATCGAGCTCGGTCGTTATGGCATCCGGGTGAACGCGATCGCACCCGGAATCATCGAGACGCCCATGACCGCGCCCTACTTGAACGATGCTATGCGTGACGGCTACCTGTCTCGGACACCACTTGGAAGACTCGGCTTGGTCGAAGACGTCGCACGAGTCGCGGGCTTCCTCGCTAGCGAAGAATCTGGGTGGATTACCGGGGCCTCTCTGCCTGTCGATGGTGGAAACCACCTCATGGGCCTTCACAATTATGCCGACGCGGTGGGAGCTGAAGGACCATGAATCTTCCACCGCATGGGGTCTTCGTCGTGACCGGCGGATCGTCCGGCATCGGTGCCGCGACCGCCCAGTCGATCGCAGCGCACGGAGCGAGGACTCTGGTCTGCGATGTGAACGATGACGGGGGGATGGAAGTTGTCTCCGCTATCAACCTCGATGGCGGAACGGCTGAGTTCCGATACCTCGATGTCACAGACGAAGACAACTGGTGTCGGCTTGCGACTGAACTGGTGGCAGAACCACTCGTCGGCCTCGTGAACTCCGCTGGAATCGGAGGGGCGAGCGATGTCGTCGAGGAGACATTTTCGGGATATCAGCAGATCATTGCCGTGAATCAAACAGGAACCTTCTTGGGGATGAAACATCTTGGCCCGCTCATGGAAGCTCGGGGCGTGGGAAGCATCGTGAATATCTCGTCGATCTTTGGACTGAGCGGCGGCTTCGGCAACGCGGTCGCATACCACGGGTCGAAGGGTGCGGTTACTTCCATGACCCAGTCAGCGGCCCTCCGTTGGGCTCCGCTGGGAGTCCGGGTCAATTCGATTCACCCAGGGTTCGTTTCTACCGAGATGACCCTGCAACATGGCGAGACCGTCCTGCCGGATGGCAAGACAATCTATCAGACCATCATCGACAATACCCCAATGGGCCGGCTTGCTGAACCTAGAGAGATCGCCGATGCGATCGTATTTCTGCTCAGTGACGCATCAGCCTTCGTAACAGGGTCAGCCCTGGTGGTGGATGGAGGATGGTTAGCGAGATGAGCGAGCAACTGCACCATGTGGCTGGGCGCTCAGAGTGGGTGATGTTCGTGAGTCAGACCGAATTAGTCAAATAAACGGGTCGCCGAGATCCGGGAAAGAAGGTACGGATGACTGAGCAAGAGCGCGCATTAGAGATGTATCGAAGGATGCAGATGATTCGCCGATTCGAGGAGACGACCGCTGATCTTCTTCTCAAGGGAGTTCTCTATGGCTCGTTTCACACCTCCGTTGGACAGGAAGCGTCGATCGTCGGTTCATGCCTCGCGCTGCGTGAAGACGACTACATGGTAGGAACCCACCGGTCCCACGGTCACCCGATCGGGAAAGGCGCACCCATCCCCACCTTGCTTGCCGAGTTGATGGGAAGGAAGAACGGTATCAATCAGGGTAAGGGCGGATCGATGCACTTGTCAGACTTCTCAGTAGGCAGTCTCGGTGAAACCTCCATCGTCGGATCGGGACTGCCTGTGGCAACGGGAGCAGCGTTGGGGACCAAGATGCAGGGGGGCGACCGTGTAACGCTGTGCTTTTTTGGCGATGGCGCTGCCAACCAGGGCACCTTCCATGAGTCGCTCAATCTTGCATCCGTCTGGAACCTTCCTGTGGTGTATGTGTGCGAGAACAACTCGTATGGGGAACTCACGGCCACGGAGAAGGTCACGTCTGTCGAGGATATCGCGTCGCGGGCGACTGGATATTCGATGCCTGGCGAGGTGGTCGACGGCCAGGACGTGATGGCGGTCTACTCCTCGGTCCGTGAAGCAGTCGATCGGGCACGATCGGGTGGAGGTCCTTCGTTGGTTGAAACCAAGACATATCGATTCGACAATCACTCCATCGGGCTGCCAATCGAGCATTACCGCGACGCTGAAGAGGTACGCGACTGGCGAGAAAACCGGGACCCGATCAAATTGTTTCGGGCACGAGCGTCAGAGCTTGATGTGGTACTAGGGGATTTGGACAAGATCGATGAGGCGGTTGAAAAGGAGATAGTGGAAGCGCTCCAGTTCGCCGAAGACGGTCCGCTACCCACGCCCGAGGACGCGTTTACCCACCTGTACACCAACCCAATCCCACTTCCTAGATGAGTTCGTTGCGAAAAGTCATAATCGATTTGTCGATCCACAGCCGAGGAGAGAGTTCAAAATGAGACAAATAAGCTATACAAAAGCAATCAACGAAGCCCTCCTGGAGGAAATGGAACGTGACGAGCGTGTCTTCGTGATGGGAGAGGATGTGAGCTGGAATGTTCTAGGGACAACCGGTGGCCTCGTCGAAAAATTCGGCGAGGAGCGAGTCCGAGATACACCCATCACCGAGTCCGGGTTCGTCGGTGCTGGGGCGGGAGCCGCAATGGTGGGTATGCGCCCGGTCGTAGACATGCTTATCGCGCCGTTCATCTATGTGGCATTCGACCAGATCGTTTCGATCATTGCAAAATCGACATATATCTACGGTGGCCAGGCGAGCCTTCCGATTGTCTTGCGTCTACCTATGATGTACGGGGTTGGTAATGCGGGACAACACTCCGACCGTCCATATTCGACACTGATGACAATCCCAGGCCTGAAGATTGTGGCTCCTACCACTGCCTATGATGCAAAAGGGTTGATGAAGACAGCGATTAGGGACAACGACCCGGTTATTTTCGCCGACGACATCACGCTGTGGAATGCCAAGAGCGAGATTCCGGATGAGGACTACACGGTACCGCTTGGGAAAGCCGCCATTCGGCGAGAGGGCGACGACGTCACAATAGTCGGCGTGGCGGGTGCGGTCGCCCTTGCCATGCTCGCCGCCGAGGAGCTTGCTCGCGAAGGAGTTTCTGCTGAGGTGATCGACCTGCGCTCGATTGTCCCGATGGACTACGACACTGTTCTAGCGTCTGTCGAGAAGACTGGGTACCTCGTCGTGGCTGATCCAGCTCATACGATGGGATCCGTGGCATCAGAGCTGTCAGCTGTTGTCGCCCAAGAAGGATTTCAGAGTCTGATGGGGCCGATCCAACGTGTGACCACACCCCATAGCCACATCCCCTTCAGCGCGAACCTCGAGCGTGCGATGTATCCCTCAAAGGATGGGATCATCGCCGCCGTCAGACGGGCGACAGCGTGATGCAAGCTCGCTCGCGAGAACTCGTTCCGCTCCAACTACCGCAACTGGGCATGGGCATGTTGGAGGGTGAGGTCGTGGAATGGTTCGTGAACGTAGGTGATGCGGTCGCGTCGGGTGACGTCATGGTGGAGATTGAGGCCTCGAAAACCACGTCAGAGTTGGTGGCCCCTGTCGATGGAATCGTTGCAGAACTACTCGTGCAACCGGGAGAGATGGTCCCGGTCAATACCGTCCTTGCTACGATTACGCAGGCAGACTCCGAGGTCTCGACGCCTTCGGCAGCCGGCGAGGGGCCGAGTTCTCCGACCGGGACGACGGCAAATGGCCCCGATGAATCGGCCGATGCCGTCGTCGTCGAACCCACCATCGAAGCGCCGGACAACGCAGCTGGACCGTCAGCCGACGATGACGTTGCGATACCCATGACTGGGGTGCGACTCAGCATCGCGCGCAGCATGTATGCCAGTCTTCAGAACACGGCTCAACTGACTCTGTTCACGGAGATTGATGTGACCGATGGTGTGGCCGCTCGACTCGCCGTCGGTTCCGGCGGACGCCCTTCAATGACCGCCACCTTGGTAGCGGCAGCATGTCGAGCGTTGGCAGCGCACCCCCAACTCAACGCGTCCGTGTCCGGAGACACCATTACGCTTCACGCATCCATGAATGTCGGTATCGCGACAGCACGCGAGAACGGTTTGATAGTGCCAGTCGTTCGGAATGCTGCTGCTCTGAGTCTGCAAGAGGTAGACACTGAGGCGCGACGTCTCGTCGGGGCCGCCCGGGAAGACACGCTCACACTCGACGAGGTGACGGGAGGCACGTTTACCATCACGTCGCTCGGCTCCCAGGGCATTGACTTCTTCACTCCGATTCTGAATCCGCCTCAAGCTGCAATCCTTGGAGTTGGCCGGATCAGAGAAGCGCCCGCCAGGTCCGCTGGTGGGCTCATCGAATGGCGACAAACGATGGGATTCAGTCTCACGATTGACCATCGAGCGGTTGACGGCGCCCCCGGGGCCGAGTTCTTGTTATCACTTGCGGAAGCGATGAAGGACACAGCGGCGTGGGCGTTCAATTAACTTGAACCGCGCTGCTTCTTGCTGTTCTTTGTCAGGTCAGCGAATGATCTGAGACACATACGGTGTGCAGATGCCCAACCGAGAGGAATCCTCGAGTCTCGGACCGATCGGCTACGTTGCGGTCGCTCCCTTGACGTCCAGGTCAGTTCCACAACGCCCAACTCCACGAGCACCACGGACCCGTCGATCGAGACGATCACCGGCGACCGCCAACAAGAAGGCTGGCCCCGCGAAGACGACGACAAAGTGTCAAGCAGCTACCGGAGCCAGTGTCGCCCGGCTAACGGAACCAGTCCCGAAACTGTCGCCCACCTACCGGAGCCACAGTGTCCATCATGAACCGGAACCGTACAAGGTCGCCACGCGGTGTCAAGTCCCGGTACCCGCCCGACACTTCGGCTCCGGTTCTTACCCGACACTTCGTCGCGGGTTACGCGGCGTTGATGCGCCGTGGTCGGCCGCCGGGGTTGGCGAGTGCGCCGTGTTCACGGATCCGGTCGTGCTTGATCGGGTGTGAGCGGATGAGTTCAGTGCCGATTGAGATCTCGAGCTGATCGATCCGACGCCCTTCGAAGTCGCGGTGCACCGATGCCGGCCGCCGCGCTCGCCTGAACCTCCCTCCGGTTCGAAGCGTCTCGGCCGGGTCGCACCCGGCCGAGATTCCGGTTGGGCGACGTCATCTGCGCGGTCTCCCACGTCGTGAGTCCACGACGCGTGATCGGTGAGCTCCACCGCGTCCCGATCAGCTGACGGCATAGAGCGTCCAGATACCGTCGACACCCTTGAGTTCGGTCGTCGAGTGTTCTTGAAATCGGTGGCTGCTGCCTGCTGACAAGTCGCGGACGGTCGACGTGACGAGCACCTGGCCCGGGCTGGCATGACTCTCGACTCGGGCGGCGACGTTCACGGTGATCCCCGCCACGTCGTCGTCACGCACTTCGACTTCGGCCGTGTGGATGCCCGCCCGGATCTCGACGCCGACCTTCGGCAATTGCGAGTTGAGCAGCGCGACGCAGCCGAGTGCTTGCGTCGGGAGATCGAAGAGGGCGAGCACGCCGTCGCCGGTGCTCTTCACCACTCTGCCACCGTGGCGCTCGACTGCCCGCTCCGTGACCATGTCGTGCTCGTCGAGCCGCCGCCGCCACGCGTCGTCGCCCAGCTCGGTGGCCAACGTCGTCGACCCGACGATGTCGGTGAACAACACGGTCGCGAGGCGACGAGTCGCGTAGTCGTCAACCGAGTGCCCGAGGAGGAAGCGCTCGATCTCTCTAATCAGTGCGTCTGTGTCCCCGAGCTGCGGTTGATGGTCCGAGCCGTCGAGGATGACGAGCGACGCGTCGTGCAGCGTCTCGGCGAGTTCACGGCTCAACCGCGAGCTGACCGCTCGATCACCCTGCCGATGCAGTATCAGGACCGGGCATGCGACATCGGTGATCACTTCTCGCGCTGAGACGGTGTACGAGAGTCGCATCAGGTCTGCCGCACTGTCGGCGTCCGCGACGCGGCGCTGATATCGGACGAAGTCCTGGAGCTCAGCGCTCGTGGCGTTGGGCATGAACACGTCGGCGATCGTGCGGGCACCGAGACTTCCCCAGGTCGAGCGCACCAGGGAGACGATCGCTTCCATCGTCTCGGGAGGGGCAAGATCGCCGCCATCGATGTAGCCACCGTAGGAGATCAACTTCGAGACACGCTGCGGATTCCGTGCGGCATACGTCAACTCGACCGGCACACCGCACGACATGGAAAACAACGCCACCTGCTCGTCGCCGAACGCGTCGATGACGGTCTCGAGGTGGCTCACCTCGTCCTCGGTGGTGAACGAGGAACGGTCGCACCGGCTGCAACCCATGCCCGGCTTGTCGTAGCGAACGATCGTGTGATGCGCTCCGAGGCGGTCGTAGAACCTCCTCCACTCCGGGTTCTCCCAGTCTTGCTCGAGATCGCTCACCCACCAGGCAGCCATGACGAGTGCTGGGCCGCTCCCGGACACGGCATACGCGATCTCAGTACC
>RCMY010006682.1_pt1 | contig 11307 bp, 8 predicted proteins | sample 2041341 | NCBI WGS metagenome assembly RCMY01 (sample SAMN09708234, study PRJNA481090) | Marine sediment metagenome, whole genome shotgun sequencing project.
CAGCTTCTTGATTTCGTTCGAGAAGGTGGCGGAAAAGAGCAGACTCTGGCGTTGCGACGGCAGCAGCGCGAGGATACGGCGGATGTCGGGGATGAAACCCATGTCGAGCATACGATCGGCTTCGTCAAGCACGAGCACTTGCACCTGCCCCAACTGGATGCTTTTTTGCTGGACGTGATCGAGCAGGCGCCCGGGCGTGGCGACGACGATTTCAACCCCGGCGCGTAACGTCTGCATTTGCGCATTCATGTCCACGCCGCCATATATGCAGGTGGCGCGCAGCGGCAGATGACGTCCGTAGGTGAGCACCGATTCGTGCACCTGGATCGCCAGTTCGCGCGTGGGCGCGATCACCAGCGCACGCACTGGATGACGGGCGGGCGAGGTGCTGCTGCTGGCATGCGGGGCGAGACGTTGCAACAGCGGCAGGATGAAGCCGGCCGTCTTGCCGGTTCCGGTCTGCGCGCCACCCATTACGTCGCGGCCGGCGAGGACGACCGGAATGGCCTGTCGTTGAATGGGCGTCGGCTCGGTGTAGCCGGCGTCTTCGACAGCGCGCAGCAGTTCGGGCATCAGGCCGAGATCGGCAAAACTCATAGGCAGGTCGTTCCTTGGTGGGCGCGCAGGCGCGCCGATTGAATGCATAACACACAATTATAGCGCGTTGACGCGCTCGCTCCGTTCGATGTCCGGCGCGGCGCATTGGGCAATGCGCCTTTTAGCGTAAGTCGTGACGGCTCAGATAGCCGGTGACTTCTTCGCGATCGTGGTAAAGGTGTTTGAAACGCAGTGTGAATGGGACCTTGCGGAGCTGGCTGACGATGGTGGCGCGCGCCTGCTGCAGGGCGGCATAGCGCTTTTTCATCGGCAGTTTGAGGTTGAAGATCGCGTGGCGGCAATCGCCTTGGCGGGCCCACCCGGCGATCAGCGCAGCGACGCGCGCAGGCTGTTCGACCATGTCGCAGACAAGCCAGTCGATGCGCCCCTTCGGACGCCAGACGAAACCATCTGCACGCACCTGGGTGACCATGCCGTCGGCGATCAGGCGTGGGTCCATCGGGCCATTGTCGATCGCCGTCACGCGCAAACCCCGGCTCGCCAGTTGCCCGCTCCAGCCGCCCGGTGCGGCGCCCAGGTCGACCGCCTTCTGACCCGCCCGCAGCCAGCGTTCGCGCTCAGTGTCATCGAGCAAAGTGAGCAAGGCTTCGGCCAGTTTGAGGGTCGAGCGGCTGGGCGCGTCGCGCGGCATGCGCAGGCGCGGAATACCCATCGGCCATTGGCTGCAGGCGGCGGGGTCACTCAATCCGATCCACGCTTGCGTCGCGTCCGGAAAGAAGATCTGAAGCTGTGGCAAGCGCCGTTGACCGGGTTTGAGCATGCCGGCGCGCGTCATTGCGGTCTGCAGCAGCGGTGCAAAGCGCTTGCAAAAGCCTGATCGGGTCTTGCCCTCGTTGGTGTCGGGATACTCGAGCATGACGCCGCTCACCGCCGTGCGCGCCGACGCCAGACAGTCGACAATCGGTGTGACGCGATCGCGGCTTGGCAGCGACGGTAGATGTGCGATCACCGGCCATGCCTGTCGGGCAAAACAGAGCGCCCGAAGTGGCAGCGCCTCTTGTATCGAGCGCCAGTCACGCGCGGCTTCGAAATGAAACAAAAGGTAACCATCGTTCGCGTCGGCGCGCGCCGTGCCCAACCCGTGGCTGACCGCGTAATCGGCGATTTCGGCGGACGCTTCGTTCTCGAAACCGGGGCGACACTGAACGAGCAGGGAAGGGCGTGTCGCAGGATCGGTCATTGGGCGCGGGGGAACATACGGCAGAGAGATCGCCGGATAATACCCTGTCGCGCCCGATGAACGCGCAAGCGGCGGGCGCAGCCAGCGCAGAGGAGCGGGACGTGGACTACAGACGTTTGGGCAACAGCGATCTGATGGTGTCGAAGCTGTGTCTTGGCACGATGACCTTCGGCGAACAGAACAGCGAAGCCGAGGCGCACGCGCAGCTCGACCACGCGCGGGCTGCGGGGGTAAATTTTTTCGACACGGCAGAGATGTATCCGGTGCCGGCGCGAGAGCCTACCTATGGCGCCAGCGAGCGCATCGTCGGCAACTGGCTGCGTCGACAGCCGCGCGACAAGGTCATTGTGGCCAGCAAGGTGGCGGGTCCGTCGCGTGGTCTGCCGTGGATTCGCAACGGTCCGTTGGCGCTCGATGAGGCCAACATCCGCGCGGCGCTCGAGGGTAGCCTGGCGCGGCTGCAAACGGACTACATCGACCTTTACCAAGTGCATTGGCCGGCGCGCAACGTGCCGATGTTTGGCGAATGGGAATTTGATCCCGAGGCCGAACGCCGCTGCACTTCAGTACATGACCAACTCGAGATCTTGTCCGCCTGTGTGCGGGCGGGCAAGCTGCGCCATATCGGGCTGTCGAACGAAACGCTGTGGGGTGTGATGGCATTCCTCAATGCGGCGCGCGAACATGGTCTGCCCACAGTGGTTTCGGTGCAGAACAACTATCACCTGCTGAATCGCACCCTTGAATACGGTCTGGCCGAGGTGTGCCATCGCGAAAACGTCGGCGTGCTGGCCTATTCACCGCTGGCCTTCGGATTGCTGAGCGGAAAGTATCTCGACAATCCCGAAGCGCCGGGCCGGCGCACACGCTTTCCGGGTTTCGGCCAGCGCTACGACAAGCCGGGCGTGCCACGCGCAACCGCCGCCTACGTTTCGCTGGCACACGAGTTCGGCATCTCGCCCGCCACGTTCGCGCTGGCCTGGGTCACTAGCCGCAATTTCGTCACCAGCACGATCATCGGTGCGACGACACCGGCGCAGCTTCAAGAAAATCTCGCCGCGGCCGATAGAGTCGAGACGGATACGATGCGCGAGGCGATCAATCAGATCTACTTGCGCCACGGCAATCCCGCCCCGTGATGTAGCTGTCGCATGGTTGAACTCGATACGTGAAAGAAATTGTCGCCGCCACTGATCTCAAGCTCGGCATGTTTGTCGCCGAACTCGATCGCCCCTGGCTGGAGTCGCCGTTCCTGATTCAAGGCTTCGTGCTTGAGGACGATCAGACCCTGATGAAGGTGCAGTCGCTGTGCCGCTTCGTCCAAGTCGATTGGCAGCGTAGCGCGGGCGAACATTTCCGCGCGCCGCAGCGCAACTCGGTTAAATCGACGGTGGGTGACAGCCTGGCCGACAGCGTGCGGGTGGTGCGCAAGCAGGCGCCCCCGTCGCCGCGGCGCGATTTTGTCGAGGTGATGCGCTGGCTGCGCAGCGGCGGAAAATCGCCAACACCGGGCACGCTGCCTGCCGCTGAGCCTGCGGCGCGTCCGCGCCGCGAGACATCCGACGTGCACGGCGACGTGCGCGAATTCGCAACATCGGGGTCGAGCGATCACACGGCCGACCAACACACCGGATCGCCCATCGGGTGGCGAGGGTTCTTCGGGCGGTTGTTCGCCGAACGGGGCGATGCCGCAGCGCCAACCGGCCAGCGCACTGTCAACACGCACCAAGCTGTCGAAACGTCGCACCACGAATCTGCTGCAGCCGCCGGTGCCACGCTGTGGATCGAGGAAATTGCGGTTGAAGATGAACTGGTCAGTGCCGCGCCGGTGTACGGCGAAGTGCTCGGTTCGGTCGAGCAACTGATCAAGGACGTCCAGAACAACCTGCGGCCCGATATGGAGCGCGTGCGCAGTGGCGTCGACGACATGATGCACAGCGTGGTGCGCAACCCCGACGCCCTGCTGTGGCTGACGCGCCTCAAACGCACCGATCAATACGCCTACGACCATGCGCTCGACGTCAGCGTGTTGCTCATGATCTTCGCACGCTCGCTCGGCATGGAGGCGAGCGAGATGTCGCGTTTGGGCACGGTCGGGCTGATGCAGGACATTGGCAAGATCAAGCTGCCGGCGCGGCTGTTGCAAAAATCCGGCCCCGTGACACCGACGGAGCGGAAGATTTTCGATTCTCATGTCGACTATTCGGTCGCCATTCTCGAAGCGGCGGGCGACGCGGATGCCGAGTTGGTGGAGATCGTTTCGCGTCACCATGAACGTTTCGACGGCTCAGGCTACCCCGCACAAATGGCGGGCGACAGCATCGGCACCCAGGCGCAGATGGCCGGCATTGTCGATACCTACTGCGCGATGACGCGCGAGCGCCCGTGGGCCAAGGTGTTCAGCGCACAAGAGGCGCTTGAGGAAGTGAACAAGATGCGTGGCGGGTGGTTTTCCGAATCCATCGTCGACGCCTTTATCCAGTGTGTCGGCTTGTATCCGGTGGGCACGCTGGTGGAGTTGCACACCGGCGAGGTCGCAGTCGTGATCGGACAGAACCGGGTGCGGCGGCTCAAGCCCCGCGTACTGGTGCTGCTGGCGCCTGACAAATCTCCCAATCCGCATCCGCCGACGCTCGATCTGCTCTACGAGCCGACCGCACCCGATGGCACGCCTTACGCCATCAGGAAAGCGCTTCCGCCGGGTGCGCATGACATCGACCCGCAGGAGTTCTATCTCACATGAGCGCGCGCGTGAGCAGTTTCGCTTTTACCCCGCCCGCGCTGAGCGCGGAGGCTTTGCGACGCCTGCTCGAGATGCAGGGCTATCGCGAGGCTGATCGTGCGGCGATTCGCGCCTTTGGCCGTGTGATCTCGCGCGATCAGATTCAGGACGATTTTCTCGCCGGCTTTCTGGCGCGCGCTGGCGCACCGGTTGACGAGCACGCCGCTGTCGCCGAGGCGGAATTCTGTGACGAGTTGCTCAACATCTGTTTCTGGCAGGGCGATCCCGACTGGTTCGATCGTCTCGCCGCGCGCTGGTGTGCGTGCCTCGATGCCGGCGTCACCGACGATTTTCCCTGGTCGGCGGGCGGTGCACTGATGGCCGCCTGCCGTGAGCGACTGGTCGGTGGCCGGGCTCAAATTTGCGAACTCGAACTGGATCTGCTGACCGGCTTGTTACGCGCGACGTGGGCGCTTGCGGCGCACATGGCAAATGTTTCGCTGGCGCGGGAACGCGCGCGTGCCGAGGCCTTCGCGCTGGCCGAACCGTCCACCGGCTTACCCAACCGTAAACACTTTGAGGCCTTGCTTGTCAGCGCGCTGGCTGCCGCCAGCGAACAGTCGCCGGTCGGCTTGATCGTTCTGCGCCTGCTGCCAGCCTCGGGCGCGGCCACCGGTCTGATTGTCGAGACGCAAGAGCGGCTGCGACGCCAGATTAGCGCGCGATTGCGCGAGGCGGTGCGTGAAGGCGACGTCCTCTGTTCCACGGCGGACGACGAGTGGTCGCTGGTGCAATGTCGCATGCGCTCCTCGGGCCAGACCCCGCTGGCCGCAAACAAGCTGCAGCAAGTCGCTGAACACGTGCTTGGATTGGCCGGGCCGCAGGTGCACATGGCGGTCGCTGCCGGTTGCGCGAGCGCGCCTGCCGACGGACGCGATGCAGCGGCGCTGGAACACGCCGCGCGCGCCGCCTTGTTCGTCGGCGGCAGCCGCGGCGAAGCGGTAACGCTATTCAGCGCTGAGGTGGCGCGTGAGGCCGAGACCGAGCGCCAGCTTGAGCGGGAGTTCACGCGTGCGCTGCATCTGCAGCGTTTCGAACTCTATTTACAACCGCAGATCGCCTGCGGCAGCGGCGCGTGCGACAGCGTGGAAGCCTTGCTGCGCTGGCAGCGCGAGGATGGTCAATGGGTGCCGCCGCCAGCAGTTTTCGAAGTCGCCACCCGGCTCGGCATGGTCGCGCAGGTATCGCGCCTGCTGATTGCGCGTGCGGCGCGCATCGCCAACGAGTTGGCGCGTGCGCAGGTCGACGTGCGCGTGATGCTCAACCTCACGGCCTCCGACGTGCGCGACATCGAACTGCCTGATCTGGTGTCGCAAGCGCTTGCCAACTGGCGTGTGCCGCCGGGGCGGTTGGGGTTCGAGCTGACCGAGGGCGCAGTGCTCTCGGACGATCCGGCGGTCGAGCAAGTGCTCCAGCGCTTGCGTGCGCAAGGCGCCATCGTTGCGCTCGACGACTTTGGCACCGGCTACTCGTCACTGGCACATCTGCGCCGGCTGCCGGTCGACGAACTGAAGATCGACCGACAGTTCGTTTCCGGGATTCGTTCCGGTCGTCGCGACGCAGCGATCGTCGAAGCGGTGCTGGCGCTGGCACGGGCCTTCGACCTTGAAACCGTCGCCGAGGGCGTCGAGACGCAAGCTGACGCCGATGTGCTTATAGCAATGGGGTGCGACCGCTTGCAGGGTTACCTGTTTGCACGGCCGGCACCGGTTGCTGAATTCATCGCCTGGTGGCGAGTTCACCACGAAAAGACTGTCGCGGCGCTGATTTAGGCACTGTTCACACTTGATCTGCAGTCACGAAGATCGCGGCGGGCGCGAGTCGGGCGGCGACTCCTGAGGCGCATGATCTGCATTTTCGTCGCCGGAGTCCCCATTATGCGGAATCTGCGGTGCAGCGGACGACGGCTTGATGACTTCGAGATTGTTCTCGGTCATATAGTCGTTCATGCTCAGCCAGCCGGCAAAGATGGCAGATTTCTCCGCCTTCGGACTGCGTGCGTAGCAGTCCTCCAGCGCGCGGCCGGCATGACGACAGGCACTGCCGATGGCTTCACCTTCGGCCTCGGCGCGCGCCGCTTCCTTGGCGGGGTCGGGAATGCCCAATTCCTCGCATCCGCTCACTGCGGCCGCGAGCAGCACAGCGGCAAATATTGTGCGTAACTTCATGAGAAGACCTCGGTTGAACCTGCGCGCTGGCAAACAGGGCGCTTGAATACGGCGCGTGACGGGCATCGTTGTCTCGCCGCCGGTCACGTATCACAATGAGGGCTATCGTCACCGCTCAAAAAACCTTGAGGGTGTGCCGTTAGACTGTGTTCACGCCTAGACGCAGACGGGCGGCAAGCAGAAGGAGACGCAATGAAGTGGTTCACAGCCGTGCGCGGCATCATCGGTGCTGGCGCGATAGTGCTGGCAGCCCAGGCGGGCGCCGCCAAAGCACCGCATCAGGTGGTTTTGTCGCATGAGCTGGACGCCGCACGCGCCACACAGCTCGCCGACCTCGTCACCCGTTTCAACGCGCAGGACAAGAAATATCAAGTGGTGATCGGCACGGAGACGGAAGATGCCAAAACCGCGCCGACGATGATGGTGTTGGATGGCGAACGCGAAGACGCCTTGCTGAAGAGCCAAAAATACCGCGCGTTGTACAAAGTCATGGCAGCGTCGGGCATCAAGCTCGGCCGCACCCGCGGGGCGGCGGCGATTGCGGCGTACACGCTTGACTCGCGTGGGCGCCGGATCGCTCTGCCGATCGGCTTGCACACGCCGGTGCTGTTTCTCAACCGGCGCGCGTTCCAGGAGGTCGGACTCGACCCCGACGCACCGCCGCGCACCTGGAAAGCGTTGCAGGACGCGCTCGGCAAGCTGTTTGACGCCGGTTATGCCTGCCCTTACACCGTGTCCCAGCCCAGTTGGGTGATGCTCGACAACGCCAGCGCGCGAAACAGCGTGGCGGTGACGCAGCGTGCCGGGCGGGCGGAAAGCCTGTCGGTCAACGGCATGTTGCAGATTCGTCATGTCGCGCTGATGGCCAGTTGGATTCGCACGCGTTACATGAATCTTTCCAGCCGCGGCAGCGAGGCGGAAAGCCGCTTTGCCCGCGGCGAGTGCGCGGTGATCGCGGCGCCGTCGGCGAGCTGGCCAACCTTCAATCAGACGGCCGGTTTCGAGGTTGGCGTCAGCGAGTTGCCTTACTACGACGATTTTCCCGGCGGGCCCGGCGCAACCCTGGTCGATGGCGCCAGCCTGTGGATGGCGGAAGGCAGGAAGCGCAACGACTATCGCGCCGCCGCCAGCTTCGTTCGTTTCATGCTGCGGCCGGAGAATCAACTCGCCTGGCAACGTGGCACGGGGTTTCTGCCGCTCGATACCGAGGGGCGCATCGCCGTGAAAGCTGATAAACAGGATTTGCCGAGTTCGCTGGTCGCCCGATCGCAACTGGGCGTTGGAAAAGAAGGAAAGTCATCGCGCGTGTCCGACTCCGCGATTCCGCGGCGCACGGCCGTACGCATCATCCTCGAAGAAGAACTCGATTCCGTGTGGGCCGATACCAAAGCCGCCAAACAGGCGCTGGACAGCGCCGTTGCCCGCGCCGCTCAGGCGAAGTGAAGGCGACACCGCACTGGCGTTGGCCGCGCGTGCTGGCACACCGTTGCGGTGGCCGGCTCGCGCCCGAAAACTCGCTGCGCGGCCTTGAACTGGCGCATGGCGCAGGCGTCCGTGGCGTCGAATTCGACGTCATGCTGGCCGCGTGCGGCACGCCGGTGCTGATGCACGACGAAACGCTCGAACGCACCACAAACGGCGCAGGGCGCGTCGCCGACACGCCGATCCACACGCTGGCTGCGTTGCGGCTGCGTGATGTGCAGGGCCGGCTCACCGACGATCGGGTGCCAACCTTCGCCGAAGCGCTGCAGCACTGCGCGCGTCTCGGTTTGGCGGCTAACGTGGAAATCAAGCCGACCACGGGGCAGGAGCGTGAGACCGGCGCGGTCGTCGGCCAGGTGGCATCGGCTCACTACGTCGCGGGCGAGACGCCGCCCTTGCTGTCTTCGTTTTCCATTGCGGCGCTGGAAGCCGCCGCGCAAACCGCGCCCGCCTTTGCGCGGGCGTTGCTGCTGGACACCGTGCCGCAGAATGCTATCCAGACCGCACTCGATCTGGGTTGCGTTGCGCTGGTGGTGAACGTGCGCCGGCTCGACGGCGCATTGATCGACGCAGCACATGCCGCGAGTCTGGGGATCGCCTGCTATACCGAGAATGACCCAGCGCGCGGCGCCGCATGGCTGGCCCGCGGGCTCGACGCGTTGATTACCGACCGGCCGGATTGCCTAGGGCCTGTTGATATACAGATCGCCGCTGCGCCGGGGCTGCAAGGGGTGCAGCGCTAGGCGCGGGCTCACTCTTCGTTGCAAATGCTCACCGCGGAAGCCTGCCCCGGTTCCGCTTTGCGCCTCGATTGAGGCCGCTCTGGGGCATCACGCAACGGTGATCTGTATATCAACACGCCCTAAGCTTAGTCGCCTCGGCTTGATGCGCTCGCTTGACGGCGTAGCATGCGCTCAATACCATCGCTTTTTTTCTCGATCGGCGCGGTCCACCTTGTCTGCCCTGCAACTCTATGCCTCCATTGCCGACGATGTCACGGCTGTGGATGCGGTCATCCGCCAGCGATTGCACTCCGAAGTGGTGCTCATCCGGCAGGTTGCCGAATACATCATCAACAGCGGTGGCAAGCGTTTGCGCCCCGCGCTGGTGCTGTTCTGCGCGCGCGCCATGGGCTACGAGGGCAAGCAGCACCACGAGCTCGCGGCGGTGGTGGAATTCATCCACACCGCCACGCTGCTGCACGACGACGTGGTGGACGAATCCGATCTGCGCCGCGGCACACAGACCGCCAATGCACTGTTCGGCAATGCCGCCTCGGTGCTGGTGGGTGATTTCCTCTACTCGCGCGCCTTCCAGATGATGGTTTCGGTGGGGCAGATGCGCATCATGGAAGTGCTGGCCGATGCCACCAATACCATCGCCGAAGGCGAAGTGCTGCAACTGCTCAACTGTCATGAGGCCGACGTGTCGGTCAACGACTACCTGCGCGTGATTCGCTACAAGACGGCCAAGCTGTTCGAAGCGGCGGCGCGCCTCGGCGGCATTCTGGGCGATGCACCGCGCGGGCTCGAGGACAGCCTCGGCGCCTATGGCATGCACCTGGGCACTGCCTTCCAGTTGATCGACGACGTACTCGACTACTCGGGCGCCGAAGCGGCCACCGGCAAGCATCTCGGCGACGATCTCGCCGAAGGCAAGCCCACGCTGCCGCTGATTCACGTCATGCTGCACGGCAGTCCGGCGCAAGCTTCGGTTGTGCGCCACGCGATCGAGGAAGGCGGACGCGAGTCTTTCCCTCAGGTACACCAAGCCATCATGGATACGGGCGCACTCGATGCGACGCGTGAATTTGCGCGTCGCGAGGCCGAACTTGCGGTCGCTGCGCTGGTGGATTTGCCCGCTTCCCAATTCAAGGATCGTTTGCTAGAATTGCCGCACTTTGCAGTTGCTAGGGATCACTGAGAGGGCTGCGAGAAAGTTCGTCGGGGAATAGCTCAGCCTGGTAGAGCACTGCGTTCGGGACGCAGGGGCCGGAGGTTCGAATCCTCTTTCCCCGACCATTGAATATGAAAAAGCCGCGGTTTTCGAACCGCGGCTTTTTTTGATCAACGGGTTGCGTGTTTCTCCCCGCCGAGGCCTGTGTCCGGCGGAGACGCGTTATTTGAAACCCGCCAATCGAGTGCTTCACTATGTCGCCGCTTAAAACCATCCTCACCTTTGGCCATCTCGTGGAACGCGTCGACGCGCAAACCCTTGAACGCGGTGCGGCGTATTTTGGCGGCGGCAAGGTTGCCCGGCTGCACTTGGACGACGATGTACTCACCGCGCTTGTCGACGGAACACGCCGCTACCAAACCCAACTTCATGTCGATGAAGACGACGCGCTTGGCTTCGCGTGTGACTGCCCGGTCGGCGCGGGTGGTGAGCTGTGCAAGCACGTCGTGGCCACGGGAGTGGCCTTTCTGGCTGGCGGCGGTGAGGTGGAGGGGGGCGCCGGGCCGTGCAAGGACACGCCGCGCGCGTCGGCGCCGGAGCGGATCGAGGCTTACCTCGAAACCTTGTCCGCGCCTGCGCTGCGGGCGCTGGTGATGGAGACGGCGCTGCGCGACGATCTGCTCTTCGAAAAGCTGCTGATGGCGGCAAGTGTGAGCGTCAGCAAGGACTTGGACACACTCAGCGTGGTCGTGAGGCAGGCGACGGAGATCTCGGGGTTTCTCGACTGGCGGGAGGCTGCGGGCTACGCCGATCGTCTCGACGACTTGGCGAGCTTGCTCGAGCAGCGTATCGATGCTGCAGACGCCGGTCTGATTGCGCTCATCGAAAGTGCGATAGGCAGTGCTGAAGACGCGCTACAGCACATTGACGATTCCAACGGCGAGGTCATGCCGGCCATCCAGCGCCTGCAGCACGTACATGTGTCGGCGTGCGTGGCCATCCCGTCAGACCGGGTGGCGCTGGCGCAACGGCTGTTTGCGTATCAAATGGATGGCGAGTGGGATACCTACTCGGAGGTCATCCCGGCCTACGTGGAGGCACTGCGCGAGGACGGTCTGGCGGCTTATCGACATGCGGTCGATCAGGCCTGGCACACATTGACGCCGCTCACGCCGGAAAAT
>RCMY010005003.1_pt1 | contig 11306 bp, 9 predicted proteins | sample 2041341 | NCBI WGS metagenome assembly RCMY01 (sample SAMN09708234, study PRJNA481090) | Marine sediment metagenome, whole genome shotgun sequencing project.
ACATCCGCAGGGGGGACGATGGTATTGAAAACATACGCGAAGCCATGGGAGCAGCAAAGCGTCTTGCCGGCCTTCAAGTGAGGCTTGATTTCAGCTTCATACACGGCGCCGTGGCTTTCATCCGGCAGCAGAATGTGAATGATGTCCGCTTTTTCGGCGGCTTCCGCGACGCTCATTACCTGGAATCCATCCTGGGCGGCGGCGTCAAAAGACTTGCCGGGGCGAACGCCGATAATCACGTTCACACCGGAATCACGCATGCAAAGTGCCTGAGCGCGCCCCTGGGCGCCATATCCGATCACGGCAACGGTCTTGCCGTTCAATGCGCTGAGATCAGCGGCGTTGTCATGAATAATATCCATTGTTACTCCTTCTTTAAGTAATTCATCCAAACATCCAATGTTTGGATGAATGTCAACATATCCATCCTTCTCATGATTGCAAGCCTATTTTAAGCAGGCGCCTGCGTTTTTCCCTGTTCTTTGCAAAAAAACGGAAAGAACGGGGCAGGAAAAAGCGGAAAAATACGGAACCGGAGCCATGCAGGAAGAAGAATCACACCGGATAACTCAAAAGCATGACATTCCCGCACGGCGGAACACTGGAAAGGAACGCCCGGCCCATGCCCAAAAATTTTTTCCTGGCAGGAGGAAAGCCACCTTTTCCACATTCCCCATTTCAAAAATATCCCATATTCACGGCACACCGCTTCTTCAAGCCCGCCCCATGTCATTTGTCCGGAGAGGCCTGGACATTGGCGTAAATCAACCGGGAAGTATCATACCCCAGTTTTTCCGCGCAATGAAGCATCGGCTGAAGCTCGTCATCCTTCAACTGCGGCGAGCGGGCAAGCAGCCACAGATAATTCAGGGAACCGCCGGAAACTACGGCGCGGGTGTAATTTTCATCCAGGAAAGCCACTTCATACCGGCCGTATACCAGTGGTACAAAGTACACTTTCAAATGATTGGGGGCATCCCCCGCCACCGCCCGTGCACGCGCCTCCTTCCGTTCCCCGGTACGAACGTCATAACCGCTGTTAACCACGGAAATGGAACCGTCCTCCCTGCGGTCATACCGGGCAAGAACCCTGCTGAGCCCGCGCTCGAACCAGTTTTCCAGACGGGCTATTTCGTGCCATTCCCCCAGATAACGTTCCAGATTGAAATCCGGCATGGGATCGGTTTTGACGGAATGGCCGTGAAACAGGGAAGTAACGATGGTCTGTATCATGCTCATGATTTGACAGAAAATGCTTTGTTAAAAAAAGTGCGGATATCCGGATATTGGAATGTAAACCCTTCCCTCATCAGCGTCTCCGGAACGGCGCACTGGCCGCCGGTAATCACCTGGGAAGCTTCTCCCATCAGCAACCGCAGAACGGCGTCCGGAACACGGATGGACAGACGGGTGTGGAAATGTTCCGCGGCTGCCCTGTAGAATTCCCGGTTGGTGGTGCGCTCCGGCGCCGTTACATTGACCGGGCCGGAAATATCCTGCCGGCCCATAATGAAGACCAGGGCATCCGCCAGATCTTCCAAAGCCACCCAGGAAAAAAGATGATCCGGATTTCCTGCGGTTGCCGTAACGCCGAACCGGGCCGGCCGCATCATCTCGGGGAGCGCCCCTCCATCCGGAGAAAGGACTACGCCAAACCGGGTAAGGACCAGCCGCACGGAGCTGTTCACCAGCCCGGCCTCCTTTTCCCAGGCCACGCACAATTCCGCCAGAAAGGAATCCGCTTCCGGATCGTCCAGTTCCCCATGACAGCCGCCGGACGAGCCATAGTACCCGACAGCAGAGGCGGAAATCATCACTCCCGGCGGTTCATGCAGCCTGTTGACCGCTTCCACCAGCTTGCGGGTGGTCATGATGCGGCTCTCCACCAGCTCCCTCTTGTAGGCATCCGTCCAGCGCCGGTCGATGGGCGCTCCGGCCAGATTGATGACGGCATGGCATCCCGCCAGGGCCTGCGCCAGACAATCCACGCCCTCCTGGGCAAACAGATAGCGCCGCAAGGGCGTCACCCGATGCCCGAACATCTCAAGACGCTTGGACAAATGACTCCCTATAAATCCTCCGGATCCCGTAATGGCTACATTCATCACCTTAACCCAAATGGAGGCCCGCCTCCGGGGCGGAGGTCCGGCACCTCGCCGGAATCCCCCCACGGAACAGGCAGCCTTTGCCGGATAAGACATTTCCGGCACTCCCCTGTGTTCAGAAGAGGACAGACTTTGCCGCATTCCCTCTTCCGGAAAGAGTTTCTTCAGTAGAATACTTTTCCCGGCCGCACAGAAAAAGATAACTTGATTTTCACCAGCCTCATCTTATGTTGGATACCGTCACAACCGCTGCCCTGTCATGAATAAATCTCCCAAAACCGTCTTCTCCCTGCTCATTCCCGCCGTCATCTTCGTCGCTGCGGGCGCCGCCATTTTTGCCTTCCAGAATTTCAGCAACAAGCGCGTATTGTCCGGCTTTGCCGGATATGTCTATTCCAAACCCATTTTCGGACAGAACAGGTTTGAAGGCATCCTGATCGGGCCGTCCTCCACGGGATGGGCGTGGAGAAAGGAAGTCAGCAAGGTTTCCATCACTCCGGATACCACGGTGGAAGAATTCGACGCCCGCAATGGAGGGGCTATCCTGGGCAAGGACAAGCTCCCCATTTCCTGCAAAGCTTCTCTGGTTTACCGGCTGGACCCGTCCCGGGTAAAGGAATTCATGGAAGATTACGGAGGCATCGCCCAAAGCTCCGGCCGCAATGATGACGAAGTGGCGGACGAAATCATGCTCTTTGCCTACAAAAATTTCATTCAGCAGCCTTTCCGCACAGCCGTGCGGGCGGAATTAAGCCAGTACAATGCCCTGGACGCCTCCGGCAGCCTGCAAAAAATTTCCGACAACGTTTACACGCAGTTAAGCAAGCGGCTGGACGGCACCCCCTTTATTGTGGATTCCGTAGCCGTGGGGGAAACAAATCCCCCGCAGGCCATCATTGAATCCGTCGTCAGAAAAGTTCAGACGACTCAGGAAAACGAACGCAAGGAAACGGAACTTCAAATCGCCCGGAAAGACATCGCCATCCAGCGTGCACGCGGGGAGGCGGAAGGCGCCATGAAAATGGAAATAGCGCGCCAGGAAGCAAACGCTAACCTGGCCCGGGGAGAAGCGGAGGCCAAAGTCATTGTCATGCGGGGCAAGGCCCAGGCGGAAGCAGCCCTGGAAGCAGCCCGGGCGGAAGCGGAAGGACTGGCATTGAAGGAAAAGGCCATGGGACCGAACATGCTCCGCGCCAAGGCCTTTGAAAACATGCTGAACAATGCGAAGGTCTATCTCCCCTCCGGAAAAGATGCGGAAGGCAACATGTCTGTGCTGGGTATCCTGAACCTGGACAAGGAACCCGCCAAATAAACTCACCTGTTCCCGGCCCGCCGGAAAGGCGGCAGCATCACGAGGCCGCAGGCCCGGAAGGGGAAAAGCTGCCGTCCTCTTCCTCCCCAGCAAATTCATGCTTGAGCATGAACAGTCCGCACATATTCATCAACACGCAGGCGACATACAGCTTCACGGGCACCATGGCGAAATCCATCAAAGGCCCTGAAGGAAGGTTCAGGATGATCCATCCCCCGGCGCATATGGCGCCAAGTAACCCGGCATAGGAAAAGGGAGCCCTTCTGACCAGCCCCCACCAGCCCACGGGAGAAAGACCGGAAAAACGTTCCCGAACGGAGGTTCTCATGAATACGCCGGGAAAGTAAATCACACCCGCCGCCAGGAACAGCCACGCCAGGGGAGTATCCGCCGCCCAGGCCGCAGTATGCACATACACGGCGAAAGGCAGGAAGGAAACGATGATGCACACCACCAGCCGGACAAAAGGCAGCATGAGGGAGTCAAGCCATTCATCCAGTTCAGGAAAGGGGCAGATATCCTCTTCTCCCATGGCGGACTGCCTCACCATTTTCATGAAAAAGGCGCACATGAAAGGCAGCAGAAAACAAAAGGCGGCAATCCATCCGATGAGAACATCCCGGGCCGCCAGGAACACGCCCCATACCATCATGACGGAAAAGACAAAAACCATGGGCCTTCCACGGAAAGGATAGCCCAGAGAGGAAAGGTAGTCGGACATACCAAAAATGTTAGAACATTCATTCACGTATCGTCAACGTCTTATCCAACTGTCTAACAAAATAATCCTCCCTTCTCTTCAGGAATAGAATGCCTCCACAATCCGGGCGATGCGCTCCATGTCCTGCGGCCCGCAGCGCTGGTCCACAGGAAGCGGCAGAAGATGCAGCGCCAGTTTCCGTTCCAGGCTGCCGGCAGGGGACTGTTCCAATACCTCCGGCCACAGGAGAGGAATCAGAACGCGCTTATCAATCAGCACGTTCCTCAGCTCGGGAAAAGCTGTCCAAAACGGATAATAACACGGAGCGGACAAGGAATCCGCCTCCACGGAAAGACGGTTCAAATGGCCCAGCCTTTCATGAAGAAAAAGGAAATGATTCATGCGGAGCAGCCGCGCCTGTTCATAATCAATGCCGCTCATCAGTCGCTCCGTCAGCCGGGAAACCCTTCGCAGCGGGGTATTCCGCAAGCGCCGTTCATTCCGTTCACAGGCGGCGGAAGCCCTTTCCTGCCCATGCTCCAGGCATTCCAGCAAAAAAGCGGCGGCAGGCAGGGATTCGTCCCGCTCCTCCGGTTCCGGCAAGGACCGCTCCGCATCCATCACGGCGATCCCCCCGTCAGGAAGACCGGAAAACTTACGCGGACTGTACAGGGAGGCCACTCCGGAACGGGCCGGAGAATACAGGGCCAGCGCATTGTCCACAATCAGGCTGCCGCCATACCGGGAAGCCAGACGGTCCACGCATTTCTCCTTGATTCCGAAGTAATTGGTGTACAAAAGGTATTCCCCCTTTTCCAATTCCGGCAGTTCCTCCGGTTCCAGGCGTTCGTCAATGCGGTAAGTAATCACGGGAATGCCAAGCCGTTCCATTGTTTCCACCACCGTCCGGCATGTATACAGGGGAACGCGGACACAGCGCACATCCCCCAGGCGGCGCAGGATATATTCCAAAGCGCGTCTGCCGGAATTCACGGCTACACTCCTGCCGGGATGCCATTGCGGGAAATTGCCGTACTCCGGCAATTCCAGCCCGAAAAAACCGCCTATGCCCGTCCTCCTTTCCATACACCATGCCATACTACATCTCCCCTTTAAAGAAAAGCGCCATCTGGTACGGAATCCCCTCCTGCATCAGTCCGTCGGAAAAGCCGCCGGAACACGGACCGGAGAGGGCGCGGCACGCCATCCCCAGGAAAACAAACCGTTCCCTGTGGAAAAAATCTCCCGGAAAGCCATTCTTCAAAAAATACCGCGCTTTCATGTCTCCCGCCGCCATGAAACATTCATCCCTTTTCCTCCTGCCTCTGCCCCCTGTTCCATGTCTCCTCTCCAAAATGCCCCTTGCGGAACCGGATGCATCCTCCGTCCGGATAAATCACCGGCTTTGGCAGAAGACGCTAAAAAGCGTCCCGCAAGTATCGGGAAACATCATTGCGCCGGCCCCCGTTTCTTACCGGTGTTCCGGAGCGGAAACCTTCCCGGCGGCCAGCCATGTCGCCCGGTGCCACAATCCTTCCAGCACCCCGTAGCGGTGCCGCTCCAGCCACCAGCGGCAGAACCATATCTGTCCGGTCATGGCGGCAAAGCCGACCGCAAAACTGGCCAGATACCCGCAGTAGGGAGCCAGCCCCAGTGCATACGGGAAAAAAATCAGGGAGCCGATCACGGACTGGGAAACATAGTTGGTCAGGCTCATGCGCCCGTAGGTCAGCAGCGGAGCCGTCGCTTTCCTGAAATATTCCAGCCGGTACAACAGAACGAACCCGGCCACCCATACGCCGGTAAAGCAAACATTGTGCCACATGCTAAACACGGTATGCACAGGCCCCGGCAGCCCCGGCAGACACATCACCACGTAAAATGCACAGGCCCCGGCCAGGGAAAACAGCAGTCCGCGGGTCCAGAACACAGCCGTTCCGTCATTCTGCAGAAAGAAATCCTGGCGCCCCAGAACAAACCCCAGCAGGAACAGACCCGGGGCCTGCATCAAACGCCCGGCTTCAATACCCCATGCCAGGCTGGCCCATTGTCCTGTAGTCAGGTTCTCCCAGGCCATCACCCAGAAATTTCCCGTATCCACGGCGGATTTCAGGGAAGCGTACGATTCCGCAACAGACAGGGAGGGAGGAACCCAGCCCGGATGCATCCACTGAACCGCCGCATAGGCCCACTCCAGCGGCTGGGCCAGGAAAAACAGGGACAAAGCCACCAGCGAGGATGTCTTCAACCGGCGGCACGGCACCAGCAACAAACCTGCAAGTGAAAAAGTCAGCAGAACATCACCGCCCGGGAAAAACGCTGCATTCATGCAGGCGAACACCGCCAGCAGGCACATGCGCCAGACAAACCTGCCCGCAAAATCCCTTCCCTTCCGGGCCTGGTTACGGTACTGGACCGCAAAAGAGAATCCGAACAGAAGGGCGAAAATGGTGTAGGACTTGCCGGCAAACAGGAAAAAAAAGACCTCCTTGAACTGCTGGTTGGCCGCTTCCATCATTGGGGAAGAAGCCACGGGATAGGAATTATAGATGAAATGTTCAAGAAAATGCAGCAGCATGATCGCCATTACGGCAAAGCCGCGCAGAGCGTCCACCACGTAAATGCGTTCGTTGCCGGGGGGATATACGGAAGGCATGACAATAATACATGCCAGGAAACCTTCTTTTTTCAACAGATGGAACATATATTGCGGCAATTCCATTTACCACTCAAACCCCGCAGGGTATTTTCTCTTCATATTACTGAAAATTAACAGGTCCCGCTATCTTTCTGCTTGCAGCCCCTCTGGATGCATGGCATAAGTTCATGAAGAAATCTAACAAATGCCCGGTCTTTTTCCCAAAAGCCGCGGAACAGTGGGTTGTCCACCATATAAATGACCTTTCCGTCACCATGTTCCTCGACGCCGAAAATAAGGGTGTCCCCAATTTTTTTTCGGGCCTCGCTTCCGGCAAATCCGGCGACGGGCTTGGTGCTATCGGCTTCCAAATAGACCACAGTTCCATCCTTTAGATACTCGTAGGCATTATCCCCCAGTTTTAAGCTAAAATACGTGTCGCCGTAACCAAAGGCCAATGGATGTGTAGCATCTACCTTAGTTTTGAAAATGGCCCCGGTAATGGCGTTTTTGATTTGTTCGCGTTCGTTATCGTCGTGCGATTGTAAGTTGATCGTACTATCTTTTTCGATTTCCTTGACCTTTAAAGTGAACCCGTTATCGCCGGTCAATCCCTTCAGGGCATCCCCCATAGCAATCAATTTGCCGCCGCTGTCTACCCATTCTTTGAGGTGCTCTAGTTTATCGGCATCCATAAAATCTTCATAACTGTCGCCATCGGGTAAAATAAGTACGTTGTATTCCGAAAGCTCGACGTCGGCCATATACTCCGTATCGATTACGGTGACGGGATACTGGAGTTGCTGTTCGAAGAAATGCCAGATTTCGCCAAATTGTAAGGTGGATGTCGGTTCGCCCGAGACAAGGGCCACCTTGGGAGCATCGACCATTGCCACTGAGCTGGAACCAAAGTCTTTTCCACCTTCTACAAAACCGGTCGTTGTTCCCCGTACCGTTTTTAGGTGCTTGGAAGCGACCTCTGATAATTTTGTCAAGAAATCGGGATTGTTTGTGTTATCCGCTTTTGTAATAATCAGGCTACCACGGTCGTACTTGCGGCCATCCATGCTAAAAGGTTTTTGGGCATAGCGTACCCGTATATCCTCTTGGAACAAATCGGACAAAAATTGGGCATCTTTAAAACTGTTCCAATCGCTAAGAAAAGCATAAGCTTCCTCTGAAATGTTCGTTGCTTTGGGCGGTAAAATTGTCCCTCCATTGGAAGCCAAATTCATGTCCACCCTACTTTCCGAAGCCACCGCATCAAGACCATACGCATATGGCAGCGACCAGGCTGTAATATCGTAGGTGAGGGAATCGCTCAGCATGGCGTTGGGCTCAAAAAGCACTTTGACTAACGTACCCTTCTTCTGTTCCGTAGAAACCACTAGGCTATTTTCCGAGGTTTTTAGGCTTCCATTTTTTGCAGTTTTATAGTCATATCCTTTGGTGTTTCCGTTCTTGCCCCATCCATATTCGATTTCATGTTGGGCCAAAAGTTGGGTCAGGGCATCTATTTTATCCGCATCCCCATTTAAAACATAACTTTTGTACTTATAATCCTTAGGCTGATAGAATTTTTTGAACTCGGTGTTCAATCGTTTGGCATTTCGCGAGGAAATTTCTACGGTCGAAATTCCGGTGGTAAAGTGGTGCGCGATTCTATCCTTTAGGGTCAAAGTGTCTCCGATACCTGTTTCAATGGCCAAGCCGGCCTGACCGCTACCGCCCTGTTCGTAAGTCATGCCGATGCTGCCGTTGTAGGTGGGGAAGGTGTCGCCATAACTCGGGTAGAGGAGGTCAAAAATTTCCTTGGTAAAATAGAGCCATCCGTTGGCATCGAAATATTTGGCGTGGTTCTTACCGACGGTCACCTGAAATTCCCGTTGAAAATCGGTGATGACCTCGTGAAAAGGTTCCGCAGCAGGGGCAAAATAATAGGGTGCATCGACGCCTTGTTCATGAAAATCGACGTGTACATGAGGCAGCCATTGGTTGAACATCTTGATGCGCTGCTGGCTCTCTATCTGCGTCAGCCAAGCCCAATCGCGGTTGAGGTCGAACATATAATGGTTGGCGCGGCCGTTCAGCCAGGGTTCGTGATGTTCCTTACTATAGGGGTCGGCGTTGTTCGGGGTGTTTTTGTACTGATTGTACCAATTAACGTAACGCTCGCGCCCATCGGGATTGACGCAGGGATCCATAAGTACGACCGTGTTTTTAAGATAGTCGCTTTTTTCGGTCAATAGGGTATAAACGGTCAGCATCGAGGCCTCGGTACTCACGCTTTCGTTACCGTGCACGTTATAGCTCAACCAAACGATTGCCTTTGAGGGGTTTCCCTCACCTTCGGTAGTTGCGATATGCGCCTTACGGATGTTTTCAAGGTCAGTGATATTTTTTTTGGATGAAATGTAGGCCAGCAGCAATGGCCGGCGCTCATTGGTCTGTCCATATACGTGCAATTGTACACGATCGGATGCCGCTTCCGCCAAGTACTCATAGTAGTCGACCACTTGATGGTGTCGCGTAAACTGTGTGCCCAGTTCATATCCTAAGAATTCGGATGGCGATTTCAGGTCTTGGGCGGTGATCAAAAAGGATAGGGAAAGAGTAACTATGAGTAAACAGTGCTTCATATTCGCATAGATGTATTCGGATGTGTGCTGACTGTCCAAATAAATACATATCAGCAATTGCCCAATGAAAAAGGATAGTAAATCTAATGATTATAAACCAAAACCGATCTTAAATTCTACCATTGGCCGCATATCGGGGTCAAAGTAATTAACGTATTTTTAGCAATCCTCCAAAATGTAGAGTTTTATATTTACCATCTATGAATATCGACCATCTTCCTTTCGACCGGACCGGCTATTTCACTGAATTTATCTGTGATTACCTTGCCGAAAAGCCAAGTATTGAAAACCTGTACGGTAGCTATCCGAAGTTGGAAAATTTTGAAGCACAGATAGCCGAAAAAGCGACCCATTTTCCCGATGCCAACCGCGAAATTCTGTACAATGCGTTACGGGTTCAATATAAGGATGTTGCCATAAGTAGTGAAACGGAAAGCCATCTCAAAAAATTAAAGGAGCCGATTACCTTTACCGTGGTCACCGGCCATCAGTTGAACCTGTTCACCGGCCCACTGTATTTTCTCTATAAGATCATTTCGACCATTAACCTGACCAAGGACCTCAAAAAGGCGTATCCCAAGTACAATTTTGTGCCTATATATTGGATGGCGACCGAGGATCACGATTTCGAGGAGATCAATTATTTTAATTTTGAGGGAAAAAAACTGCAATGGAACCGGGAAGCTTCCGGGGCAGTGGGCCATTTGAAGACCGTTGGGTTAGACGATGTTTTCGACGCCTTCGCCAATGCCTTGGGAAGCAGCAGCAATGCCGAACAGTTAAAGGAACTTTTTCGGAAGGCCTATCTCGAGCACGCCACCCTCACGGATGCTACCCGATATCTCGCCAACGAACTCTTCGGAACATACGGATTGCTCATTCTCGATGGGGACGATGCAGGCTTGAAAGAGCTACTGATTCCCTACGCCCAAAAAGATATTTTTGAGAACCTTTCTTTTGAAAAAGTTTCGGAAACCATTTCTAAAATGGCGACGTTGCCCGAAAAGTATGATATACAAGTCAACCCCCGGGAAATCAATTATTTTTATTTAAAGGATGATCTACGGGAACGCATCATCGAACAGGAAGGCACCTATTTTATCGACAATAGCGAACTCCGATTTTCCAAGGATGAGCTAGCGGCGGAACTAAAGCAACATCCCGAACGTTTTTCGCCCAATGTCATCGCCCGCCCGCTCTATCAGGAAGTGATTTTGCCCAATCTCTGCTATATTGGCGGCGGTGGCGAGATTGCCTATTGGCTCGAACTGAAAACGATGTTCGAGGCCATGGACGTTCCTTTTCCCGTGCTGCTGCTCAGAAATTCCGCTCTGGTCATTACGGAAAAGCAAAATGAAAAGTTGCAAAAGATGAACCTTTCGGTAGCCGATCTTTTTTTGAAGCAAAGTAGTTTCATCAATAAAAAAATCCGGGAAATCTCCAATATAGATATCGATTTTACCCCTCAGAAAACACTTTTGGAAGAACAGTTCAAAACGCTCTACACTCTGGCTGAACAGACGGACAAGTCTTTTTTGGGCGCAGTAAAAGCCCAAGAGGTCAAACAGAAAAAGGGACTCGACAACCTCGAAAAGCGTTTGCTACGGGCCCAAAAATGTAAGCTCGAGGACCAAGTACAGCGTATGACCGAAATTCAGAACGCCCTTTTTCCCGGTCAATCCCTACAAGAACGCAACCTAAATTTCTCCGAACTTTATTTGGAGTTGGGGGAAGATTTGATTCCCACTTTAATGGAAGCTCTCGAACCTCTGCGGTTGGAGTTTACGATTTTGGAGTTGTAAGGGTTTCGTAGAAATTCTAATTTTTAGAAATAATGACAAAGCATACTAGGTCAGAAAAAACAGCATCCATGCACAACATTGACATGGAATTGATCGAAATGACATTGGAT
>RCMY010005004.1_pt1 | contig 11306 bp, 11 predicted proteins | sample 2041341 | NCBI WGS metagenome assembly RCMY01 (sample SAMN09708234, study PRJNA481090) | Marine sediment metagenome, whole genome shotgun sequencing project.
GCTGGCTCGGGAGCAGGCGCCGGGGCTGGAGCTGCGCCTGCAGCACCCACGACGGCGAGGATCGTGCCGACGTCGACGGTGTCGCCCTCGGGCACACGAATCTCGGTCAAGGTGCCAGCGACGGGCGAGGGCACTTCTGTGTCGACCTTGTCGGTCGAGACCTCGAACAGGACCTCGTCCTGACCGACCTCTTCCCCGACGGCTTTGAACCATCGGGTGATCGTGCCTTCGGTAACTGTTTCGCCCAGCTGGGGCATTTCGATGTCAGCCACGGTGGGTCCGACTCCTCTGTTGTTGCTTGATGGTCTGCGGATACTTCGGTCGTACTGAGTTCAGCCGTGGAGCGACCGGCCGGTCATGGCCAAGACACTCTCGCCGAACAACTCGCTCATAGTGGGATGGGGCTGCACGAATTGTGCGACCTCATCGACGGTGGCCTCCCAGTTCACGGCCAGGTAACCCTGTCCGAGCTGCTCGGTCACCCAGGGCCCAACCATGTGAACCCCGAGCATCTTCCCACCGGTTCCGTCTGCTTGCTTCTCCGCCACGATCTTCACGAGTCCTTCGGTCTCGCCAACGATCATCGCTCGGCCGTTGCCGGTGAACCGGTGCTTCGAAACGAGCACGTCGTAGCCCGCTTCTTTGGCCTCGATTTCCGTCATGCCGGCGAATGCGACTTCTGGATGGCAGTAGATGCACCACGGCACCTTGCCGTAGTCGACGGGGACGCCGTCTTCGCCGAGGATGTCGGTGATCGCAAGCATGCCTTCGGCGAAACCGACGTGAGCCAGCTGGGCGGTGTTGATGACGTCACCAACGGCGTAGACGCCGGGAACGTTGGTCCGGCAATACGCGTCGGCACCGATGAAGCCACGTTCGTCAACGACGACCTGGGTGGCTTCGAGGCCGAGCGTCTCAGACGCTGGCCGACGCCCGACCGAGACCACGACGGTCTCGGCGGTGACGTGCTGATCGTCGCCGAAGCTGACGGTGACACCATCAGATGTTGTCTCCTGACCAGTCACCATGACACCGGCGTGGATTGCAATGCCTCGCTTTTTGAACGAGCGCTCGACGACCTTGACGAGGTCGACGTCGCAGTTCACGAGAATGCTCGGGGCCGCTTCGATGATCGTGACCTCGGATCCCATGTCGCTCATCATCGATGCGAACTCGCAACCAATGGCGCCGCCACCGATCACGATCGCGCTCTTGGGCAACTCGGGGATCGAGAGCAATTCGTCTGAGGTGACGATGCGCCGCTCGTCGACCGGGAAGCCAGGGATCGTGCGGGGAACAGACCCCGCAGCGAGGATGACCGCATCGCCGCTGATCGAGACATCGCCAGACGACCCACCCGCAATGGAGACGGTCTGATGATCAGCTCCGAGCCTGCCGACACCGTCGAAGATCGTGACCTTGCGGTTCTTGAGCAACCCAGTGACGCCGCCAACCAGTTGGTCGATGATGCCCTGCTTGCGCTGGAGGGTGACACTCCAGTCGACACCCGTGGTCTCGGCAGTGATGCCGAAGGCCGAAGAGTGGTCGATCGTGCGCTTGACCGCAGCGGTCTCGAGCAGCTCCTTGGCTGGGATGCATCCGACGTTCAAGCATGTGCCACCCATCTTGTGCTTTTCGATGATGGCAATGTCGAGACCAGCCGACGCTCCATAGAGCGCAGCGGCGTACCCACCGGGGCCACCACCGATCACGACGACATCAAAGTGCTGCTCGGACATGGATGTGACTCCTGGATGGTGGTGTGCGGCGCGGGGCGGTGCGTTCTGACGAACGGCGTCGCCGACTCTACCGTTTGCGCCGCGTGCCGTGTGGTTCTCGCCGACCCACAAAGACATGGATCGAACGCCGGTCAGTTTCGGCCCAAAAAGCTCGTGTCCGAAGAGCCCGCTCAGGCGACCAAGAGGACCTGCACGGCGAACGCCACGAGGATCAGTACCCCTGTGGCGAGGGAGAGCAGCAACAACAGACGGGTACTCACCCGGTCAGACTAACGGCGGGCTGGCGAACGGTGCGCACGCGATGGCCGGTCCTTGACGCCCTGACTCGCCGTCCCGATCGTTTGTCGCCCTAAGGTCGCGTGGAGCGGCCACCAAGGTCCGCCTGAGGAGAGCATCACATCATGGACGTAGCGATCACTGGATCAAGCGGGCTCATCGGAACCGCACTTCGATCGGCTCTGAGCAACGCCGGACACCGTCCGATCAGGCTCGTGCGCCGAGCCCCGTCATCAGGCGCAGACGAGATCCAGTGGGATGTCGATGGTGGCACCATCGACGCTGCATCACTCGAAGGTGTCGACGCTGTTGTTCACCTGGCCGGTGCCGGCATCGGCGACAAGAGGTGGAACGCCGATTACAAGAACGTCCTTGTCGAGAGCCGCACCAAGGGAACCGCACTCATTGCGGAAACACTTGCCGGCCTCGACGCCAAGCCATCGATCTTCCTTTCTGGATCGGCCATTGGCTACTACGGCCCCCACGGCGACGACGTGATCACCGAAGACACGCCGGCCGGCTCCACGTTCCTGGCCGACCTCTGCGTCCAGTGGGAGGCAGCCGCCCAGCCGGCAATCGATGCCGGCATTCCCACTGCGTTCCTTCGCACCGGACTCGTACAGACACCCAAAGGTGGTGCACTCAAGAAGTTGCTTCCTTTGTTCAAGCTCGGGGTCGGCGGGCCGTTCGGCAACGGCAAGCAGTACCAATCGTGGATCACGCTGGACGACGAGGTCGGCGCGATCCTCCATCTCCTCAGCGCCGGGGTCACTGGCCCGGTGAACCTCACCGCACCAGACCCTGTCACCAACAACGCCTTCTCGAAGACTCTCGGCAAGGTGCTCAAGCGGCCATCGTTTGCGCGGGTTCCAGCGTTCGCTCCCCGACTCCTCCTCGGCAAAGAAATGGCCGACGCCTTATTGTTCGAGAGCCAGAACATCGTGCCGAACGTGCTGCAAGCATCCGGCTACCGATATGCCCACCCAGACCTCGAGAGCGGCCTCCGGGCCGTCCTCGGAAAGTGATTCCCTCATGACCTCGTCCAGCGACAAGATCGTCTCCGCCAGTCGCACCATCAAGGCGCCCGCAGCCGTGATCTTCGATCTGCTCGCCGATCCCTCCCGCCACGCCGAGATTGACGGATCTGACATGGTGCAGGCAGCTCGTCCGTCCGGGCCGAGTCGTCTGTCAGATGGCGCCACGTTCGGGATGGACATGAAGTTCCTCGGCTTCATTCCGTACCGGATCTCGAACGAGGTCGTCGAGTTCGTCGAGAATGAGCGCATTGCCTGGCGACACTTCGGCCATCACATCTGGCGCTACGAGCTCGAAGCGATCGACACAAACACGACAGAGGTCACCGAGTCATTCGAGTGGGGCACCGCTCGTTTCCCGCCCGTGTACGAATGGGTCGGCTACCCAACCAAGCACGAGGCAAACATCGCTGCGACCCTCGAACAGCTCGAGGCCGCCGTCACCGCCTGAGGTCGACCGTCACGAGTGCCGTGAGGCGTTGCTCGCCGATCCCTTGATTTCCCAACCGATCCGCCGATGGGTTCGCCACCTGTCAACAAGGGGTCGGTGCCATGGGTCTGTTCACAAATCGCAAACGAGACGAAGATGCAGGCGGTCTCGCCGAGGCGGCAGACATGCTCGCCCGGCTTTCCCCCGCTGACGAGGAAGGTCAGACTGACCGCTCCCCCGACGATGACGTTCCGTTCGCTGATGTTCCGTTCGATGCCACGCCGGTCGATCCAGTTCCTTTCGATGCCATTGCGTTCGAAGGCGCACCATTCGGCGTCACGACGTTCGACACCATCAATGAGGTCCCGCCCGCACCCCGGCGAAGGCTCGAAGATCGACCGCTGGCTCAAGCCGGCAATGTCGAGATCGACGCTGCCGGACTGTTGGAGATGCTCGGCGTCGATCACGGCGCCACCTTGATCGACATCAGCGAGGCTCGGCAGCAGTTCCTCGCCGATCACCAGCCCGTCGACACTGACGATGCCGACGCTGCGCGAATAAAAGAGAAGATCCGCCGCGAGGTCAATACCGCCTACGCGTCGTTCCGCCTCACGCACGCCAGCTGACACTCACGATCCGGTACTGATCAGTCGACAGCGATCACCGTGAGGTCGGCTGCCTCTGCTGCTGCTGCAGTTTCCGCGTCGCCGACGGTGATCGCACCGATCACCTGGTCGAGGACCCACGCATTGCGCTTCGCAACCGCTGCTCCCGGCGCCGCTGGGTCACCCTCGAGCACGACAACGAAGCTGGCGGCTGCCAGCACCGAATCGAACCGCTCGCGTTCTTGCTGCGGCCAGCGCGCCGCTGGGTCTGCAAACGGAAGAACGACAGCCAATTCGATTCTGCGCGACCGCGCCAACTCGGCCGCAGCGAGCTCAACCCCTCGCCGGAGTCCGCTGACGATCAGATCGCCCGCTGGATCGAGGCCGCTGAGCACTCGCTCGAGCTCGCTCTGCTGATCACTGCCTGGCTTCGCCGTCCCCGTCACCCACAACGCCCGGTCCGCCGGCCACGGCGCCGGCGGCATGCTCGACTTCGTTGCCAAGGTCCCCGGGGCCTGGTCCGGCGAACCTGCGGCGGCGTTCGCTCCAACGGCAGCAACGACAGCTTCAGCAGCGGCCACCGCCAACTCATCGGCACGCTCGTTCCATCGGTCGCCGGAGTGCCCCTTGACCCAGATGAACTCGATCTCGTCGGACCGCTCGAGGTAGCAGTTGATCAACGGTTCCCAGAGATCCTTGTTGGCAACTGGCTTCTTCTGCGAGTTCTTCCAGCCCCGCTTCAACCACCCCTCGTACCAACGGTCGTTGAAGCAGTTCACGACGTACGTCGAGTCCGAGTGGATGCGCAGCGGCCCAGGAAGCGTCTCGACTGCCCGGAGCACCGCTTCCAACTCCATGCGTTGGTTGGTGGTCTGCTCAGCGCCGCCATTCCCACTCACACCGTCGGGAACAACCCACCCCCACCCGCCAGGGCCAGGGTTCCCCTTGCAGGCGCCGTCGGTGTACACATCGGTCGAGATCGGCTCAGCGGTCGAGGTCGGCTCAGTCACCGGCCCGAAGCTAGCGCCGTTCGCTCGGCTCACTCACCGAGTTGGTCGCAGCACTCGATCACTGCAGAGTTGGTCGCGCCGCTCTCGAGATCGTGAATCACGCGCGTTGCGACCCCAAACGTGCACAATGGGACCATGACGACCGACGGCTTCTTGAGTCAGCTCCCCGACATCGATCCGCAGGAAACGGATGAGTGGCTCGAATCGTTGGAGGCCGTCAACGCCGTGTCGGGAAAAACTCGCGCTCGGTACCTCGTCTCACGCCTCAACGTTCGGGCTCGAGCGCTGCAGCTCGGCACCTCAGCACCTGTGTCGACCGACTACGTCAACACCATTCCCACCGAGCATCAGCCGTTCTTCCCAGGCGACGAACACCTGGAACGCAGAATTCGTGCGTTCATTCGGTGGAATGCTGCGGCCATGGTGGTCCGGGCCAACAAGACCGCCGACGGCATCGGCGGCCACCTTTCCACCTTCGCCTCGTCGGCATCGCTCTACGAGGTCGGTTTCAACCACTTCTTCCGTGGTAAGGAAGACGGTCTCGCCGGCGACGCTGTCTATTTCCAGGGTCACGCAGCGCCCGGCATCTACGCCAGAGCCCACCTCGAAGGCCGCCTCACCGAAGATCAACTCGACCACTTTCGCATGGAGGTCGGCGGGAAGGGGCTGTCGAGCTACCCCCACCCGCGGCTCATGCCAGACTTCTGGGAGTACCCGACCGTCTCGATGGGTCTTGGCCCGATCAATTCGATCTACCACGCACGATTCCTGAAGTACCTGGAAAACCGCAAGATCGAAGACACCTCGAAGACGCGAGTCTGGACGTTCATCGGCGACGGCGAGACCGACGAGCCAGAAACGCTCGGCTCGATCTCGCTGGCCGGTCGCCATGGGCTCGACAACCTCACGTGGGTCATCAACTGCAACCTGCAGCGACTCGACGGCCCAGTCAGAGGCAACGAGAAGATCATCCAGGAACTCGAGGGTGTCTTCCGCGGCGCCGGTTGGAACGTGATCAAGGTCGTCTGGGGCTCGCGCTGGGACGAACTCCTCCTTCGCGACGTCGACGGCGTGCTGCTCAACAAGATGAACACCACGGTTGACGGCGAGTTCCAGAACTACGCAGTCGAATCCGGCGCCTACATCCGCGAGAACTTCTTTGGGCCCGACCCGCGCCTGCGCAAACTTGTCGAGCACCTCAGTGACGACGACCTCCGCAACCTCCCTCGCGGCGGCCACGACTACCAGAAGGTCTATGCCGCCTACAAGGCAGCGACTGAGCACAAGGGCCAGCCAACCGTCATCCTTGCCAAGACAGTGAAGGGCTGGACGCTCGGCCCCGGTTTCGAAGGCCGCAACTCCACTCACCAGATCAAGAAGATGACCAAGGCGCAGTTGCTCGACCTGCGAGATCGTCTCCATCTCCACGACGAGATCAGCGAAGAGTCATTGGCCGACGGCATCCCTCCATACTTCCGGCCGGCTCCCGGCTCGCCTGAGTACGACTACATGATGGGACGCCGCAAGGCCCTCGACGGAGCAGTACCAACCCGCCAGACCACGGTGCGTCGACCGCTCCCCATGCCGAGTGACAAACCGTTCTCCACGTTCCTCGAAGGGTCCGGCGGCCGAGCGGTGTCGACCACGATGGCGTTCACGTCGATGCTTCGAGAGATGCTGCGCGAAGAGGGCTTCGGCCCCCGAGTCGTGCCGATCATCCCAGACGAGGCTCGCACGTTCGGCATGGACTCCATGTTCCGAGAGTTCGAGATCTACGCCCCGTTCGGCCAGAAGTACCGCCCAGTCGATCACGAGCTGTTGCTGTCGTACGCCGAGGCCGCCGATGGCCAGATCCTCGAAGAGGGCATCACCGAAGCTGGCTCCACGGCCAGCTGGATCGCCGCCGGCACCAGCTACGCCCACCAGGGCGTCCCGATGGTGCCCTTCTACACCTTCTATTCGATGTTCGGCTTCCAGCGCGTTGGCGACCTCATCTGGTCAGCCGCCGACTCACGGTGCCGAGGCTTCATGCTGGGCGCCACAGCCGGACGCACCACCCTCATGGGCGAAGGACTCCAGCACCAGGATGGCCACAGCCTGCTCCTGGCCTCGACCATTCCGGCCTGCCAGGCCTACGACCCGGCGTTCGCGTACGAAGTCGCAGTGATCGTGCAAGACGGTCTGAAGCGGATGTACGTCGACAACGAAGACATCTTCTACTACATCACCCTCTACAACGAGAACTACGACCAGCCGGCGATGCCGGAGGGGTCGCGAGATGACCTTTTGAGGGGTCTCTACCGCTGGTCTCCTGGCTGGGGCGAGCTCGAGACCCGGGCCACGGTGGTGTTCTCCGGTACAGCGCAGGGTGCCGCCCGCGACGCCCAGCGCGAACTGGCCGAGCGCTGGGGTGTTGGCATTGAGCTGTGGAGTGCGACCAATTACAAGTCGATGCGCGAAGAGGCGCTCGAGATCGAGCGTTGGAATCGTCTCCATCCCACCGATGCGCCGCTGACTCCCTTCGTCACATCACAGCTCGAGAAGTCGGTGGGACCGATCGTGGCCGTGAGCGACTTCATTCGAGCCGTTCCCGAGCAGATCGCCCGCTTCTCGCCCCGCCGTCTCAATGTCCTCGGCACCGACGGAATGGGGCGCTCCGACACCCGCGAAGCGCTCCGCTCATTCTTCGAGACCAACATGGAACACATCGTGGTCGCCGTGCTCGAGCAACTTGCGATCGACGGCACCATCGAGCGCAGCACGGTCGCCGAGGCGATCAGCGCCTACGACCTCGACACCGATGTCGATCCGCCTTGGCAGCGTTGAGGACACGATGAGCACCATTTCCACCATCGAGGAGCTCAGAGCGCTCTACCGCGAGCCGTCTGATCATGTGAAGGCCAAGAAGTCGGCCACCATTGGACCCGAGACCACCGCCAGACTGTTGGCATCACCATTCGTCCTTCTGGCCACGTCGAACCTCGAGGGTGCGTGCGACGTCTCGCCTCGCGGTGGCCCGCCTGGGATGGTCATCACGCTCGATGAGCACACGATCGCGATTCCTGATCTGGGCGGCAACAACCTGATCGATTCGCTGACCAACATCGTCGACAACCCGCACGCCGGCTTGCTCGTCTTGAGCCCGGGCAACGACGAGACCGTCCGCATCGACGGCCGAGCATCGCTGCGCACCGACGACAAAATCCTCGATCGCTGGGATGGCTTGTTCCGACGCCCGAACCTCGCCGTTGTCATCGAGGTCGACGCCGTGTTCATTCACTGCGCCAAGGCCTTCCGGCGCAGCGGTTTGTGGGATCCGTCGACCTGGACCACTGACAGCCCAGACGCGTCCGCGCTGCTCAACGAGCATGTCGGCGGCGGTCTCGATGTCGACGCCATCCGGGCGTTGCTCGACGAGTCATACGAGACCGATCTGGCCGCAGAGCGCCCCTGACGGTGGGCATCGTTTTCTGGGGTGACGAGCGAGACGAGCTTGTCAATGCCGAACCTCTTGCGTTCTTGATCGCCATGCTGCTCGACCAGCAGATCCCTTTGTCGTGGGCCTTTGACGGCCCGAACCGCATCGTGGAGCGAACCGGGGCGCCGCTCGACGCCGCGAGCCTTGCGGCGATGGACCCTGATCGGTTCGCTGAGCTCGCAGCGATCAAGCCGGCGGTCCATCGCTATCACCGTTCGATGGCGGGCCGGATCCAAGCACTCTGTGGCCACATTGCCGAACACCACGATGGCGATGCCGGAGCGATCTGGAGCGACGGCGTGGCGGGAAGCACCATCGCCTCCCGGTTGTCGGCGATTCCTGGATTCGGGCCGGAAAAGGTGAAGATCACGATTGCTGCGCTCGCCAAGCGTTACGACGTTCGACCACCGGGATGGAAGAGCAACAGCGCCCCTTTCGACGACAAGCACCCTCGGTCGGTTGCCGACATCGGAAGTCCAGACGATTTCGCTGCGGTCAAAGCATGGAAGAAGCAGCAGAAGGCCGCCGGGCTCGACAAGCACGACGACCCCACCTGAGGATCTCGACAAGGCGTTGTCACGGCCAGTGGGCTCAGGCGCCACTCTCGTTACGGCTGCGCTCGAGCCATCCGAGTAGGACAGCGATCGCTCGCGGGTCATGGCGTAGCTGATGCCCGGCCCCCGAGATGATCCTCAGTTCGGCGGAGCCATGAGCGTCGGCCACCATTCTCGCGTCCAGCGAGGGCACAGCATTGTCGTCGGAGCCATGGAGGACCAGCAGCGGCCGGGGTGCGAATTGCTCGGCAGCTCTCGTCGCCCTGACGTCGGACAACTCGGCCTTCCACGAGGCGAGATCCGCGGGGAACGACGGCGTCTTGATAACTCCGACTTCGTGGGCGTGGGCCAGGAGGCGTTCGGGGGCCTTCGCCCAATCATCGAAGTCAGCGGGCGCTCCGACCAGTCCTGCTCCCCTGACCAGTCCATCCTCAACCGCTGCATTGAGCCCAACGACACCACCAGTTCCGAAACCCACGAGCCACACGGCCCCGGCGTCGGCGTCGGGCCGACGCGAGGACTCGCGCATCACGCCTCGGAGGTAGGTCAGGCCCGCTCGAGCATCATCAATCCAAGCAGCCAAGCTGAAGTCACCGGTCGACGACCCGCAACCGCGCAGACGAATCGAGAGCACGGTCCAACCCATCTCGATGGCGATGCGGTCAGCGAGTTCTGGCTGATCCTTACCAACGTTCTCCGCCGACAGGGAGCCGCTCGGATATCCGTGAAGCAGCAGTAGCCCTGGCCCGGGCTTGCTTCCCTGGCCCGGGGCGAGATGACCTTCGAGTTCGACACCGTCGGTCGACGGAATTCGAATCTCGCCCGCCCCCGGTGCTGGCGCTGTCATCGCTGAGCCGATCGTCGATTCACGCTGCGGAGGTGCCGTGGCCGTCGCCCATGTACGGGCGATACCCACGATTGCGTGCCTCGGCGAGGGTGTCGGGACCGAAACACAGATACTGCTTCGACGCCATGAGTTCGGCGATCAGTTGCTCGTCATCGAGGTGGTCGACGTCGTAGACGGTCTGGGTGCGCTTGTCGCCCACCCACTGGTGTTCTTCGAACTGCTTGGGCCGTTCCATCGCCGCCGATCTTACCGCCGACCGGCCTGCACCCGCTGATGCGGGAGCAAACGCGAGCCGGGGTGGCGCTCTGTGAGCACCACCCCGACCAGCTATTTGCTAGCAACCCCGTTGCCACACGTGTGCCGGATGGCGCCGAACCGGGACGGGTTCGGTGTGTCAACGAGGGGTGGCTGACTGGATGTTGGCCCAGCAGCCCAGCTCACCGCTCAGCGGTCAGCCACCTCCAAGGTCCCTTGAGAACTGTTGTTCATTCGTGGACCACCTCCTTTCGCTTGGTCCGCACATGATGACACAAGCCGACGGGGTGACGCCACGCATTTTTGCGGCTGACAGTCACACGCTCGACGGTCACACGCTCGACCGTCAGGCTTCGAGTTCGGGGTCGGCCCGCCCGTCCGGGTCACCGAGCTCGGGAAGGTCAGCTGTGAGCGGTAGCTCGGCGAGATCAGCCTCGACCTTGACCGGGTCCTCGAGGTGAATCGCTCCCATGACCTGCAGATACGACGAGTGAACATCGATCACCTGAGCGACCTGTGCCCGCGGAACGTCGAGCCGGATCGCAGCCATTCGTTCGATGACGTAGTCGAGGGCGTCGAACTCTTCGAAGAGAATCGGCCCGTCGTCGGACCCCTCGGGCGACCAGTGGTAGGCCTGGATCCACTCGAGGTGGAGACGAAGGAGACGGCGCAGCTCGTCGAAGGTCATGGTCGCTGTCACGTCGCTCGGCAACGCCTCGGCGCAGAAATTGATCGCTTCATGCACGTCGACGACGATCTGATCCGGCATGGCCGAGGTCTTGCCAACGGCGTCACCAACAAAGACCAAGGCAATGACGATGACCAGCACCGCTGCCAGCCCGAGAATCACAAAGACCACCCGGTAAAACTAGTCCGGAAAAACTCGTACGGACCCGACCAAGGAGGCCGGGCCCGCAGAAGTTCATTTCTTCAGCTGTCACCGCTCGAGCGAACGACCCAGATGCGGGTCAGCAAGGCGGCTTCCGCCGACCCGCGTGTGCGACAGCGGAGCACCGCTCGAGCGAACGACCCAGATGCGGGTCAGCAAGGCGGCTTCCGCTGTCACCGCGTGTGCGAC